>WNFL01327705.1_pt1 | contig 73963 bp, 66 predicted proteins | sample 5400361 | NCBI WGS metagenome assembly WNFL01 (sample SAMN13153351, study PRJNA577476) | soil metagenome | isolation source: 40 cm soil on Douglas fir-dominated hillslope | place: USA:California | collected 2013-09-17 | reverse complement strand
CACTTCGAGGACTCGCACATTGGTTTTCCTGGCCAGCGCTGCGGCTGCATCGGCGGTGATGCGCGGCGCAATCAGGACTTCGATGAATTGCTGCGATACCGCTTCGGCCGTTTCCAGGTCGATTTCGCGATTGAACGCGATGATGCCGCCGAACGCGGAAGTCGGGTCGGTTTTGAATGCGCGGCGATACGCTTGCGCAGTACCGGCCGCAATGGCGACGCCGCAGGGGTTGGCGTGCTTGACGATGACGCAGGCCGGCTCCGCGAATGTCTTGACGCATTCCCAGGCTGCATCCGCATCGGCGATGTTGTTGTAGGACAATTCCTTGCCCTGCAATTGCCGGTAGTTGCTGAGCGCGCCCGGCACCGGACGCAGATCGCGATAAAACGCCGCCTGCTGGTGCGGATTTTCGCCGTAGCGCAAATCCTGGACTTTGGCGAGGCTCATGTTGATTTGTTCGGGGAACGCGCTGCCCGCGCCGTTGATGTCGGTGGCGGTCAGATAGTTGCTGATCGCGCCATCGTAAGCAGCCGTGTGCGAAAAGGCCTTCCTTGCCAGGCGATAACGGGTTTCGACGCTGATTGCGCCGTTGGCGGACTTCATTTCGGCAATCAACGCAGCATAATCGGCCGGATCCGTGACGATGGCCACGTGCTGCCAGTTTTTCGCCGCCGCACGCACCATCGTCGGACCGCCGATGTCGATGTTTTCGATGGCCTCTTCCAGCGTACATCCGGGTCTGGATATGGCCTGCACGAATGGATAGAGATTGACGACCACCAGATCGATGGTCGGAATGTCGGCGCGGGCCATGGCCTGCATGTGCTCGGGCAGGTCGCGACGCGCGAGAATGCCGGCGTGGACCTTCGGATGCAGGGTCTTCACCCGGCCGTCGAGCATCTCCGGAAAACCGGTGTAGTCGCCGATCTCGACCACCGGCACATTCGCCTCGCGCAACAGCCTGGCGGTCCCTCCCGTCGACAGGATGTCGATGCCGAATGCGTGCAGGGCGCGGGCGAACTCCGCCGCACCGGTTTTATCGGACAGACTGATCAGGGCTTTGCGCTCGTTCATCTCGCTTGGTTTTATCGTACGCGGTCCAAAAAGTAAACCGCCCGTCGACATCGGGCGGGCGGCGGGAGTCCGGGGCATCGATGCGTTATTTGATGCCGTAGTCCTTCATCTTCTTGCGCAGGGTATTGCGGTTCATGCCCAGCAACTGGGCCGCCTGCGTCTGGTTTCCGGAGACCCGGTGCAGCACGATTTCCAGCAGCGGCTTCTCGACCGAATTCATCACCATGTCGTAGATCGTGCACGGGCGTTCGCCCTCCAGGTCCCGGAAATAGCCATCCATTGCCTTGCGCACGCATCGGGCGATTTCGTTTTCGTTGATCATGCCGCGAGTTCCTCGATATAAGTCAGGCGATCTCCACGGGATGCGAGTCCGGCAAGATAGGTCTCCACGGCGGCGAGTTGCTGTTGCGTGGTTTCCAGTCTGTTCATGGTCTGGCGGAATTCGGGCGCACCGGCAAGCCCCCTGACGTACCAGCCGATATGCTTGCGCGCGACGCGTACGCCACCCTCTTCCCCGTAGAGCGCGTAAAGGTCATGCAAATGCTGTACCAGCACGTCACGGATCTCCGTGATCCGCGGCGCCGGAAGATGAAAGCCGGTCATCAGATAGTGCTGGATCTCGCGAAAGATCCACGGCCGTCCCTGCGCGGCGCGCCCGATCATCAACGCATCGGCTCCGGTGCGGCGCAACACTTCACGGGCTTTTTCCGGTGAATCGATGTCGCCGTTGGCGATGACGGGAATTCCGACTCTCGATTTCACGTCGGCGATGGTGTCGTATTCGACATCGCCGACAAAGGCGCAGGCTCGGGTACGGCCGTGAATCGACAAGGCTTTGATGCCGGCGGACTGCGCGATCTGTGCCACGCGCATGGCGTTGCGGTTCTGCGGATTCCAGCCGGTGCGGATTTTCAACGTCACCGGAATGTCGACGGCCGCTACAACGGCGTCGAGAATCCGGCCGACCAGCGGTTCGTTCTGCAATAGCGCCGACCCGGCGGCGACATTGCAGACCTTTTTGGCCGGGCAGCCCATGTTGATGTCGATGATCTGCGCGCCGCGATCCGCGTTGTAACGTGCTGCATCGGCCATCGTGGCCGGATCGGCCCCCGCAATCTGCACCGAAATGGGATCGACTTCCCCCTCATGATCCGCGCGGCGCCGGGATTTCACCGTATTGCGGAGTTGCGCATTCGACGAAATCATTTCCGATACGGCCATGCCGGCCCCCATTGCCTTGCACAACTGGCGGAATGGCCGATCGGTCACACCCGCCATGGGTGCGACGATCAGATTGTTCCTGAGGACATGCGGACCGATCTGCATTTCGGCGCGGGGCGAAAAAAGCGGACCGCCATTCTAGCGCAAAGGACGCACGATGGAGAACGCTGAAACAGTGTTTGTTGTTCGCTATGCGCCGAAGATCATGCGCTGCATGAAGGCGCGTTTGGCGGGCGGGACGAGTTCGAGCAACGACAACGCGGCTCCGCGCGCAGCCCGCAGCGGCGCAAAATCGTTGGAGAAAATCTTGACCAGCGAATGGGTTAGCGCGATGCCGCGCAGGCGATCCGGACGTCGCACGATCCGATAGCTTGCCAGACACTCGTCGCTTCCCGGATCGGGCGTCGCATTCAGCAGCAAGGTTTCGCCCAGTTCCCAGGCGTCGCGCAAGCCCAGGTTGAATCCCTGGCCGGCTATCGGATGCAGCGCCTGCGCGGCATTGCCGAGCATGACAGCGCGCGGCAAAACCGGATCTGCGGCATAACGCAGTGTCAGCGGAAAGCGGGCACGTGCTTCGATGGCCATGAAGCGTCCGGCGCGATCGCCGAAATGGCGCTGCAGTTTTTCCAGGAAGGCGCCCGCCGTCAGCGCCATCAGCCGATCCGCCGTTTCGGGCGTCGCGGTCCATACCAGCGCATAACGGTTTTCGAACGGCAGCAATGCGATCGGGCCGTCCGGCGTGAAACGCTCGTAAGCCTTGCGTCCATGTGGCTGCGAAGTCTCCACAAGGCCGACCACGGCATCCTGGCCGTATTCTTTCGTTTTGACTGTCGCCCCGGCGCGCAGTCCCGCACCGGCTCCGCCGTCGGCAATGATCAGCAGGCGCGCCGCAACCGAATGCGGGACCTCCTGCCGGCGAAACTCGATCGTGACGCCGTCGGCGGTGGATTCCATGCCGGTGACTTCGGCGCCCGCCATCAACGTGGTGTGCCCCGATGCGAGCATCTTGCCGAAGGCCTGTTGCAATCCGGCATAGCGCACGACATAGCCGAGCGCGGGCAAATTCACTTCCGGCGCACTGAGCAGCGTGCGGCCAAAATCGCCGCGCTGTGAAACGTGGATGGATTCTATCGGCGTGACGGGTTCGAGTTGCGACCAGATGCCGAGCCGTTCGAGAATCAGGCGGCTGCCATAGGACATGGCCAGGGTGCGCGCATCGTTGCTGCCGCCCGCGTCGGGGCGCGCTTCGAGCACGAGCACGCCAAGGCCGCTGCCCTGAAGCGCGATTGCCACGGCGGCTCCGACCGGTCCGCCGCCGACAACCACGATGTCGTAAGCGTGCTTGTTCAAGGCAGGGGTCCGGCGGATGCGGCGATGCAAAGGAAACGCATGAGGTGGTGCGCAACTTCAGCCGCGCATCAGCAACTCGATGTCGTCGATGCTCTTCGGGGCGGCTGCGGTGATGATTTCGCAGCCGGATTCGGTCACCAGCGCATCGTCCTCGATGCGCACGCCGATGTTCCAGAATTTTTCCGGAACGCCTTCGGCCGGGCGCACGTAGCAACCCGGCTCGACCGTCAGCACCATGCCCGGCCTGAGGGCAAGCCAGGCGCCGTTGCGCTTGTAGTCGCCGGCATCATGCACATCCATGCCCAGCCAGTGCCCGGTGCGGTGCATGTAAAAGCGCCGATAGTCGCCCGATTCGATCACGTTGTCGGCGCTGCCTTTGCATAATCCGAGGTCCACCATGCCCTGCGCCAGCACCTTCACTGCCGCATCGTGGGGCGCTTCCCACTCGTTGCCGGGTTTCACCTGGGCGATGGCCGCCGCCTGGGCCGACAGCACGAGCTGGTAGACGTCGCGTTGCGCTCCGGAGAATTTGCCGCCGACCGGAAAAGTACGGGTAATGTCCGAAGCGTAGCCGTCGAGTTCGCACCCCGCGTCGATCAGCACGACTTCGCCGTCGTTGAGCACCGCATCGTTTTGCACATAGTGCAGCACGCAGGAGTTCGCTCCGCCTGCCACAATCGAAGTGTAGGCGGGGGACTGTGCGCCCTGCCGCCGGAATTCGTGGATCAGTTCGGCTTCCAGTTCGTACTCGCGCATTCCGGCGCGCGCCGCGCGCATGGCCCGGCGATGCGCCTGCGAAGAGATGCCAGCGGCCCGCCTCATGATAGCGATCTCGTGTTCATCCTTGATGAGCCGCATGTCGTCGAGGAAGCGGCGGATATCGCGAATCTCCCCCGGTGCGCTGACTCCCGACCTGACCTGAGCGCGCACCTTGTTGATCCATCCAATCACCTGCTGGTCCCAGCCCGGGTCCGCGCCGACATCGCAGAACACGGCGGACTGATTGGCGAGCAATTGCGGTAACAACTCGTCGAGCTTTGCAATCGGAAACGTCTCATCGAAACTGAAAACGTCCTGCGCTTTCTCCGGCCCATAGCGAAAGCCGTCCCAGATCTCGCGCTCGACGTCCTTTTCGCGGCAGAACAGGATGCTCTTCCCGTCCTTTCCGGCGAAAAGCACCAGCACCGCTTCGGGTTCCGGAAAACCGGTGAGGTAATGGAAATAACTGTCGAAGCGGAATGGATAGGAGGAATCGCGATTGCGTAACCGCTCGGGCGCGGTGCGTACCACCGCGACGCCATCTTCCATCAGTGCGGCCAGCCGCGCACGCCGGCGGGCATATAAAGCGGGATCGATCATGGGACGGAATTCCGCAGGATTGCAGTGTCCGAATTATACGGCCTGCGCCATCCCCGGTCCGGGCGCAGCTCAGCGCTGCGGCGCCCGCCGCAGTCGCGCCTCGAGATCGGCAAGACGCTGTGGCGTGCCGATATCGTCCCATTCGCCGCGATGGTGCTCGCCGGTAATCCTGCCGGGGGCCATTTGCTCGCGCAGCAGCGGCGCCAGCGCATGCCTGCTCCCGGGCATGACCGGGTCGAACAGGCTCGCGCGATACGCACCGATGCCGCTGAACGTAAGCAGGGTTTCGGCGCCGGCACGCACGAGGTTGCCTTCCAGGGAAAAATCGCCTTGCGGATGATGCGGCGGATTGTCGACGAGCACGAGATGGGCGAGAGTCGTCGTTTGCATCTGTCGAACCGCTTCGGCCAGGCGGGTGTAGTCATAATCGCTGTAGACGTCGGCATTGACGACGGCAAATACCGGTTCGCGCAGCAGCGGCAGCGCCTTGCGGATGCCGCCCGCCGCGTCCAGCGCCTGGACTTCCGGTGAAAATCGAATCGTGAGGTTCCAGCGGCCGCCGTCGCCGATGGCGGATTCGATCTGTTCGCCCAGATGCGCATGGTTGATCACCACCGTGCCGAAGCCGGTGTCCGCCAGTTTTTCCAGATGCCGGAAGATGAGCGGCTTCCCGCCGACCTGCAGCATGGATTTGGGCGTGCGATCGGTCAGCGGCCGCATGCGCTCGCCGCGGCCGGCGGCGAGAATCATCGCAACGGGAAAAGAAGGCCGGGGCACGCGGATCAGAACGTGTAGCCGATCGCCGGCTCGCGGTCGGCGAGCTGATCGAGCAGGCGCAGCAGCGGCGACAATGGCGCATAGCGCCCGGCAACTGCGCGAACGTAACCCAGGAAGCGCGGCGTGTCCTTGACATAAGTTGGCTTGCCGTCGCGATGGCAGATGCGCGCGAAGATGCCGAGCACCTTGAGGTGGCGTTGCAAGCCCATCCATTCGAAATCGCGATAAAACTCGCCGAAGTCGCCGTTGACGGGTAGCCCCGCCAACTTGGCCCGTTCCCAGTAGCGAATGGTCCAGTCGAGGACACGCTGCTCTTCCCAGCTTATGAACGCATCCTTGAAAAGCGACGCCACGTCGTAGGTAATCGGTCCGTACACTGCGTCCTGGAAATCGAGCACGCCCGGATTGGGCTCGGTCAGCATCAGGTTGCGCGGCATGTAGTCGCGATGCACGTACGTCCCGGGCTGCGCCAGATTGTTGGAAAGGATCAGGCGGAACACCGCTTCCAGGGATTCGCGCTGCAGCGCATCGAGCTCGATGCCGAGATGGCGGCGCAGATACCACTCGGGAAACAGGTCGAGTTCGCGTCGCAGCAAGGTCTCGTCATAAGGCGGCAGCACGCCATCGCGGCTGGCCAGTTGCCAGCGGATCAACGCATCGATCGCATCGCTGAACAATGCGTCGGCGTTGTCGTCGTCAAGTGCGGCAAGATAAGTCGTCGAACCCAGGTCCGACAACAACAGGAATCCCTGCGCCAGGTCCTGCGCGAGGACGGCCGGGACATTGAGGCCGGCGGCCGCCATGAGTCCGGCCACGTGAATAAATGGACGACAATCCTCCTGCTCGGGCGGCGCATCCATGACGATGAATGTCGCGTCCGGCAGCGCGACGCGGAAATAGCGCCGGAAGCTGGCATCTGCGGAGGCCGGAGCGAGAGAGAAGGTCCGTCCGGGTAGCTGGCGGCTGAGCCAATCCTGAACGAGCGCGTAACGATCCAAGCTGCTTCGTTGCCTTGAGGGATGATTTGTGAGATTTTAGCACCTCGCCTCGATCAACAACCCGCATGCATCGTTCCGGTGTCACATCTGCTGTCCTGTCGTTGATCCTGTATGTCGCTTCCGGCGTGCACGCCGAAGAACCCGCCTTGAAACTGCAGATGCAGCCGGGACTGATTCCCTACTCGCTGGGTCGCGACGACCCTACCGACCTGTTCCTTGATGCCGACAACGTCGAGGGTCACCAGGACCAGGACCTCGACGCTGTCGGCAGCGTGCGTCTTCGCAAGCGCGGCGCGGCGGTGTTTTCCGATCAGCTGCACCTGTCTTTTCCGGACCAGCAACTCACCGCGACCGGCCATGTGCGGTTTGAAAAAGAAGGCGACATCATTACCGGCGAGCAGCTGTTTTACGACCTGAACAACGACAGCGGATATATCGACAGGCCCGAGTACAGGTTGGCGCGCTATGGCGCGCGCGGCAATGCGAGCCGCCTGGTTGCCGAAAATCGCGATCTCTATAAAATCAACAAGGCCATTTACACCAATTGCGATGTAGGCGACGACGACTGGTACATGCGCATCGACCGGCTGGAACTGGACCGGATCCGGGATGTCGGGGTGGCGCACAACGCCACCGTCGTGTTCAAGGGGGTGCCGATCCTGTATTCGCCCTACCTGGATTTCTCGCTGAGCGGTCGTCGCAAGACGGGACTACTGCCACCCACCATAGGCAGCACCGGACAAAGCGGCTTCGAATATACCCAGCCGTTCTACTGGAACATCGCGCCGAATCGCGACGCGACGATTGCACCGCGCCTGCTGGCCAAGCGCGGCGTGCTGATGAACGGGGATTTCCGTTATCTGGAGCCCGAAATCAATGGTGACATTCGTGGTGAGTATCTGCCCGACGACCGGCAGAAGGGAGAGACGCGCTACGCCTATTCCTGGCAACACCATCAGGATTTCGGAAACGGCTTTTCCGGAGGGCTGGATCTGCAAGGCGTATCCGACGACACCTACTTCACGGACCTGAGCGACAAGATCTCCGCCACCTCGCAGACCAACCTGAACCGGGAAGGCGATCTGTTTTATAACGGAAACTGGTGGACCCTGAACACCCGCGTCCAGCGGTTCCAGACTTTGCAGGATCCGCTGGCCCCCGTGGTTCCGCCTTACGCGCGGACGCCGCAGATCACGCTGAACATGCTTCGGCAGACGGACGCGCACCTCGACTTCGGTATGCAGGGCGAGTATGTCGAATTCGATCACCCATTCCTGCTCAATGGCAGGCGGGAGATTTTGTATCCGTCGATCAGCGCACCGTTCCAGACATCGTTCTTCTATGTAACGCCAAAGGTCGGTTATCACACGACGAGTTATTCCTTCGAGGATCCGACCCGTCCCAACGAATCGAGGAATCTGCCGATCTACAGCCTGGACAGCGCGCTGACTTTCGAGCGGGAGACGACGTTATGGGGGCGGGCTTTCCTGCAGACGCTGGAACCGCGCCTTTATTATGTCTACATCCCCTTTCGCCGGCAGGATCAATTGCCAAATTTCGACACCGCGCTGGCCGATTTCAACTTCGCGCAGATATTCAACGAGAACCAGTTTTCAGGCGGTGACCGGATCAATGATGCGAACCAACTCACCGCTGCGGTTACCAGCCGCCTGATCGATCCGGCTTCCGGGGATGAGCAGCTGCGATTCATGCTGGGCCAGCGCTATTACTTCACACCGCAACAAGTTTCGCTCACGCCGGAATTGCGCAATTCGTCGCGCTCCGATGTACTGGCAGCGGTGACCGGGCAAATCACCAAGCACTGGTATACCGATCTGGGCATGCAATACAGCCTTGACCAAAACAGAATGGAACGCGGCGACGCGGTGCTGCGTTATCAGCCCGAGATCGGCAAAGTGGTGAACTTCGGCTACCGTTTCACCCGGGATACCCTGGAGCAGGTCGACTTGTCGACCGAATGGCCGATCGGCGGCCGCTGGACGGGATTGGCGCGCTACAACTACTCGCTGCAAGACAAAGGCCTCCTGGAGGGGCTGTTGGGGGTCGAGTACAATGCCGGCTGCTGGGCGGCACGGTTTGTCCTGCATCGGTTCGTCAGCGCGACCCAGGAGTACGTCAACGCGATGTTCTTTCAGCTGGAACTGACCGGGGTTTCGCGGATCGGTTCGAGTCCGCTGGAACTGTTGCGCCAGAACATCACCGGCTATGAGAAAACGAACGAGAAGCGGCCTCTGGATTTCAATCCGTTCCCTTCATTCTGACGGGGGAACGTGCGCCCCGTGTGCTTGTCTATTGCCGCAACTACGCGATTATTCGAATTACTGAAATGAAAATCAACATCCAAATTTCCTCCGCCGTATTGATCCTGTGCGTTGCCCTTCCTGCGGCGGCGGCGCAGGACGAGCGCAAGAAAAGCGAAAACCTGGTGCTGGATCGGGTCGTTGCGGTGGTCAACAGCGACGTCGTCACCCGGCTCGATCTCGACGAACAGGTGAAGGTCGCGTCGCAGCAGCTCAAGCGCCAGGGTACGCCTTTACCGGCTCCCGACGTTCTGGAACGTCAGTTGCTCGAGCGGATGGTCACCGCAAAGGTGCTGACGCAGACCGCCAAGGAAACCGGACTGCGCGTGGACGATACCCAGCTGCAGCGTTCGATCGAACGCATCGCGCAGGAAAACAAGGCGTCGCCGGAGGCGTTTCGCAAGATGCTGGAGGCCGACGGCATCGACTTCAATCGTTTCCGGGAAGAATTGCGCAACGAAATCCTGATCGCCCGCCTGAAGGAACGCGAAGTCGACAGCAAGATCCTGATCACCGATGCCGAGATCGACAATTATCTGAAGAACCAGCAAAGCCAGGGCGGCAAGGACGACGAGTACAGCCTTTCGCATATTCTGATCCTGGTGCCCGAGCAGGCCAGCCCGGAGCAGATCCAGACCAAGCGGGTGATTGCCGAGAAGGCGCTCGACCAACTCAAGGGTGGCGCCGATTTCCGGCAGGTTTCCGCCGGCGTGTCGGATGCGCAGAATGCGCTCGACGGCGGGCCTCTGGGGTGGCGGCCGGCTGCGCGCCTTCCACAGATTTTCGTCGATTCCGTCAAGAACATGAAAGTCGGGGATGTCAGCCCGGTGCTGCGCAGTGCCAATGGCTTTCATATCGTCAAACTGACGGACAAACGCGGCAATGAAACTCCCGTGATCATCCCGCAGACGCACGCCCGGCACATCCTGATCCGGCTCACCGAAGTGGTTTCCGAGGCTGAAGCTAAGCAGCGGCTGACCAACCTGAAGGAGCGCATCGAAAACGGCACCAGTTTCGTCGAACTGGCGCGCTTGCAGTCCGAAGATGCAAGCGCGTCGCGCGGAGGTGACCTGGGGTGGCTGTCTCCCGGAGATACTGTGCCGGAATTCGAACGCGCGATGACTGGACTCGAGCCGGGACAGGTCAGCGACCCGGTTCAGTCGCCATTCGGCTGGCACCTGATTCAAGTCGTCGAGCGGCGCAGCGAAGACATGTCCAAGGAACGCCAGCGGGTGCTTGCACGGCAGTCGATCCGTACGCGCAAGGCCGACGAGGCTTACCAGGAATGGGTACGCCAGCAACGCGACCGCGCGTACGTCGAATTGCGCCTGGAAGAACACTGAGGCAGCGCGGCACAGGAAATCGCCGCACTGGAAGTTGGCCGACGCCACCCCGCTTCCTTGCGATCTGCGAATCCGGGGGATTCGGCTGACATGCACAGCCCGCGCAAGCGCTTTGGTTCCAACGTAGCATGCACTGCATGTTAGTTCTCATTAAAGCGCTGGTTGTTTGAGTTCGATGCATATACCACGCAAGCGCTTTGGCCAGAATTTCCTCGAAGATCAGGGCGTGGTCGAGCAGATCGTGGCGGCTATACGTCCGCAGCCCGGTGAGCGTTTCATTGAGATCGGTCCCGGCCTGGGCGCGTTGACGCTTCCGCTATTGCAGCGTCTCGAACATCTCGACGTGATCGAAATCGATCGCGACATTGTGGACGGTCTGCGCGCCAGCCATCCCGCGAACCGGTTGACCATCCACGAAGGCGATGCGCTCGAATTCGATATTGCCGCGCTCGGGCGCGATTTGCGGGTGGTCGGAAACCTGCCCTACAACATCTCCACGCCATTGCTATTTCATTTGACAAACCATGCCGGCGCCGTGCACGACGCGCACTTCATGCTGCAACGCGAAGTCGTCGAACGCATGAGCGCGCAGCCCGGTACCGCCGAATATGGCAGGTTGTCGGTGATGTTGCAGTACCGCTGGAGCATCGACTCGTTGTTCGATGTCCCGCCTTCGGCATTCCGGCCCGCCCCCAAAGTATGGTCGTCGGTCGTGCGCATGATTCCGCACAGGGTATTGCCGCACGTCGCGGACGACGAGCGCTTGTTTGCAGACGTGGTCATGCGTGCGTTCGGCCAACGCCGCAAGACACTGCGCAATACATTGAGGGAAAAATTGACCGCGTCCGATTTCGAGCAACTCGGAATCGATCCGGTCGCCAGGGGCGAGACCCTGGGCGTTGCGGATTTCGTGCGGATCGCGAATTTTATTGCCGGCGACGCGGACTGAACCGCCGCATTTCTAGTGTTTGCGCTGGATGAACTCTATCTTGTAGCCGTCCGGATCTTCCACGAATGCGATCACGGTGGTTCCATGTTTCATCGGCCCGGCTTCGCGCGTGACCCTGCCGCCGCGCTTTTTCACTTCATCGCAGGCTTTGTACGCATCATCGACTTCCAGCGCCACATGTCCATAGCCGGTTCCGAGATCATATCCGGGCGTATCCCAGTTATGGGTCAGCTCGAGCACGGCCTCCTTGTCTTCCGCGCCGTATCCCACGAACGCCAGCGTAAAGCGGCCGTCGGGATAGTCCTTCTGGCGCAGCACCTGCATCCCGAGTACGCTGGTATAAAAGTCGATCGAACGCTTCAGGTCGCCGACTCGCAGCATCGTGTGGAGTATTCGCATGTCCGTCCTTTGCTAGATTTCGACCAGTTCGAAGTCTTCCTTGCGTGCGCCGCATTCCGGGCAGACCCAGTTGACGGGAACATCCTCCCATCGGGTGGCGGCGGGAATCCCTTCCTCGGGCAGGCCGGCGGATTCATCATAGATGAAGCCGCAGATTAAACACATGTAGGTTTTATAGGTCTGGTCGTCGTTCGCGGCCATGGTGAGCGGGGCTTTCGGTTAAACTTCCATTTTAGTTCGAAACGCCGCCGCGACCTACACCGCCGTGCCTGCATCACCTCCCATCGTTCTCGTGTTTGCCGGCACCGACCCCAGCGGCGGCGCCGGCCTTCAGGCGGACATCCTCACGCTGTCGAGCATGGGATGTCATGCGTTGTCGGTGGTTACTGCCGTGACCATCCAGGACACGATGGGCGTGGAGGACGTGTTGCCCATCGATGCGGAATGGGTGGCCGATCAGGCGCGTTGCGTGCTCGAAGACGTGCCGGTGGCCGTGTTCAAGATCGGGTTGCTCGGCAGTGTCGAAGCGGTCGCGGCGATTGCGGAAGTGGTTTCCGACTATCCCGATATTCCACTGGTGCTCGATCCGATTCTGGCCTCGGGGCGCGGAGACGAACTGGCTTCCGAAGATCTTATTTCGGCCATGCGTGAACTGCTGATCCCGCAGACGACATTGATCACGCCCAACAGCCTCGAAGTGCGCAGGCTGGCTCAGGACGACGATACGGACGATGAGGACAACCCGGACCTGGCGGAATGCGCGCGCAGGATACTGGGACTGGGATGCGAATACGTGCTCGTCACCGGCACGCATGAGAATACGCCCCAGGTAGTCAACATGCTCTACGAACAGCAAGGCGTGGTGCGAACGGATTCCTGGCAGCGGCTGGCGGGCACTTATCACGGGTCCGGGTGTACGCTGGCGTCGGCCATTGCGGCGACGATCGCCAACGGCCTTGCCATTCCGGAAGCAGTACGCGATGCACAGGAATATACCTGGCAGACGCTCAAGCACGCTTATCGGACGGGCATGGGACAACTGGTGCCGGATCGCCTGTTCTGGGCACGCGAGGAAGAGCGGGAGGATGAACAAGCCAGTTAGCGGTTTGTACGCCGTAACCCCGGAACTGGCCGATTCGATCGCGCTGGTCGGCAAGGTCGACGCCGCATTGCGCGGCGGAGCCCGTGCCATCCAATACCGGAGCAAGTCGATCGAAGATTCATTGCGCCGGGCGCAGGCTGGCGAGATAGCGCACTTGTGCCGGACCCGGGACGTACTTTTCATCGTCAACGACAGTATTGGACTGGCGCGCGCAGTCGGCGCCGACGGCGTTCATCTGGGCAAGGATGACGGTGCCGTGGCCGCGGCGCGAGCCGTGCTCGGGCCCGGCAAACTGATCGGTGTGTCCTGTTATAACGACATGGACCGCGCGCGGGAGGCGCAATCGCAGGGTGCGGACTACGTGGCGTTCGGAAGTTTTTTCCCTTCGACCACCAAACCCCTGGCGTTGCGGGCCGGCACGGAACTTCTGCGAATCGCGGCGGTGGAAATTATGCTTCCGGTCGTCGCGATCGGTGGCATTAACGAGGACAATGCTGCGGAATTGATTGCCGCTGGCGCCGATGCTGTTGCCGTGCTCAGCGCCTTGTTCGATGCGCGCGACATCGAGGCGCAAGCGCGCCGCCTTGCGCAGCTGTTCAAGATCCCTGTCAATTCGTGAGACCAAGCGTGAAATCCAGAAACGAAATCCTGTTCGAAAAATCGCAGCGGGTTATCCCGGGAGGCGTCAATTCGCCGGTTCGGGCATTCCGTTCGGTTGGCGGCACGCCGGTTTTTTTTGCTCGCGGCAATGGACCTTATGTGTGGGACGCCGATGACCGGCGTTACATCGATTACGTCGGCTCCTGGGGACCACTCGTGCTCGGCCATGCCCATCCGCAGGTGGTCAAGGCGGTGCAGGATGCTGCGGCCCGCGGCTTGAGCTTCGGCGCGCCGACTGAATCCGAGTTGGAGATGGCGGAATGGATCACGCATTGCCTGCCTTCGATGCAGCAAGTGCGCCTGGTCAGTTCGGGCACCGAGGCAACGATGACCGCGATCCGGCTCGCGCGCGGCTTTACCGGACGGCCGAAGATCGTCAAATTCGAGGGCTGTTATCACGGCCACGCCGATTCGCTTCTGGTGAAGGCCGGTTCGGGTGCGCTCACGCTCGGGCAACCGAGTTCTGCGGGGGTACCGGCCGAGATCACGGCGCACACCATCGTGCTCGACTATAACGACACCGCGATGCTGGAAGCGGCTTTCAAGGCGCAAGGCGACGCGATCGCGGCCGTCATCGTCGAACCGGTGGCCGGCAACATGAATCTGGTCAAACCCTCCGGGGAATTTCTGGCAGCGTTGCGTGATTTGTGCACGCGTTACGGGGCGATATTGATTTTCGACGAGGTGATGACCGGCTTTCGCGTGGGATTGCAGGGTGCGCAAGGCCTGTTCGGCATCACTCCGGATCTCACCACGCTCGGCAAAGTCATCGGCGGCGGTATGCCGGTCGGTGCGTTTGGCGGCCGGCGCGACATCATGCAGTCGATTGCGCCGCTCGGCCCGGTTTACCAGGCCGGTACGCTATCCGGGAATCCGGTAGCAGTTGCGGCGGGGCTCGCGACGCTCAAGCTGGTTCAGGGCCCGGGATTTTTCGAACGCCTGACAGCAAGCACCACGAAACTCGTCGAACGACTGCAGGCTGCCGCGCGGGATGCGGGGATTGCGTTTTCCGCGCAATCGGTCGGAGGTATGTTCGGCGTTTACTTTCGCGCAACGCCGCCGGAGACTTACGCGCAGGTAATGGAATGCGACAAGGCGGCTTTCAACCGTTTCTACCACGCACTTCTCGCCGAGGGGGTTTATTTCGCCCCCTCGGCCTATGAAGCCGGTTTTGTATCGGCCGCGCACGGCGATACGGAAATCGAGGCAACCGCCGCGGCAGCAAAGATCGCGTTCGGAAAAGTTACCGCCGCGTGAATATCACCAGCGGCCTAATGCAACCCCGAGATGTATTCCGCAAGCGCGGCGATTTCCTTGTCGGTCAGTTTGATTGCCGTGATCCGCATCATCTGGTTGGGATCGTTGGCGCGATCTCCGGCACGAAAGGCTTTGAGCTGCGCAGCAACGTAGTCGGCGTGTTGACTGGCCAGACGCGGATACTGGACCGGAATCCCCGCCCCGTTCGGCGAGTGACAGCCGGCACAGGCCGCAATGCCTTTCGCCGCATCGCCGCCGCGGTAGAGCTTGCGGCCCTGAGCCACCAGGTCCTTGTCCTTCGCGCCCATCTGTTTCGGCGTTTGCGATGCGTAGTACGCCGCTACATTGCGCAGGTCGTCGGCAGACAGGTTCGCCACCATGCCGGCCATGACCGGATTGCTGCGCGCCCCCGATTTGAATTCGGTCAGTTGCTTGAGCAGATATTCCTCATGCTGGCCAGCGAGGCTTGGATTCGCCGGCAGAAAACTGTTGCCATCGAATCCGTGGCAGGCTGCGCAAACCTTGCCGACGATTGCCTGACCCTTGGACGAATCGCCTGCAGCATGAGCGCAGGTGATGCAGATGAATGCGACCAACGTCGCGACGAAACGATTCATGAACGCTCCCTGATTTACCGCGGGATCGGGCGCCACAGCGGGCCCGACCGCATCGACATTTTAACGTAACTCATGAGCCAGTCAGTCTTGTTTCGCGACATCGCCTTCTTCACATCGGCCGCCGACGAGAGCGGATTGCCGTCTTCGCAGGTGGAAGTTGCGTTCGCCGGCCGCTCGAACGCGGGCAAGTCGAGCGCCATCAATGCGCTCGCCCAGCGCCATCGCCTGGCATTCGTCAGCAAGACGCCGGGACGCACACAGCAGATCAATTTTTTCAGTCTCGGACCGGAGCGCTTTCTGGTGGATTTGCCTGGTTACGGCTACGCCAAGGTACCGCGAGGGATGAGAAACGAATGGGAACACCTGATCTCGGGATATCTGCAATTACGTCCGCCGCTGCGCGGCCTGATCGTGATCATGGACATCCGCCATCCGATGAAGGATCTCGACCGGCAATTGCTGGCATGGTTCGAGGGTACGGGAAAGCCGGCGCATATTCTGCTCGCCAAGGCCGACAAGCTCGGCCGGCAACCCGCCATGGAACAGCTGCGCAATACCACCAGGATTCTTGCCGCTGATTTTCCCGGTGTCTCGGTGCAGTTGTTCTCGGCGCACGCCAGATTAGGCCTCGACGAAGCGGAAGCGGTTCTGAACCGCTGGTACGCTCCAGCCTAGCGTGCGCACGGGCGGGTAAAATAAAACGGAAGTATGTACTTTACGAAATCGCGGCAAGAAAAACAAAACCCGCCGAAGCGGGTTTGTTTAATTAGCGACTAAGCCGCTTTTCGTTTCCGTTGACGTGGGGCTTCAGCATCTTCCGATGCCGCTTCTACCTGGGCGCTCAGTTGCTGCGCCAAGTGTTCTTTCCACACACGCTTCATTTCGCTTTCGATGAAACGCTGAAGAATTTGTTTCATCAGCGTCTGGTAGCCGATTCCATTGAGGGAAGCGGAAAGAGCCTTAAAAGCCTCGATCATGGATTTCGACATCCTGATCGAAACAAGTTGGGTAACTGCAGCGTCATCCGCCGCGCGAGTGGCCGCTTCATCTGCGACCTTCATGAACTCTTCCTCGGCGTCTGGCGTGTCGCTCTCCCACTCTTCAACTAGAGCGGAATTGAATGCCTTAGCCATATATTCTCCTTGGGGTGAAATCTCGGTGACTTACGTGTAAATACGGTAGCGGCACAATTTAAGAACACTTGAGTCCCTAGATTGTTCCCCCGCCATACTTAAGATAATTCTTGATTGTCGCTTCGCTGGGAGGGAAGGCGCTTCGTATGTAGTTGTTGCCATTCTCGTGTACAAACACGATCTTAAGCTTTCTTCCCCAGTGTGTTTCCGCAATAAACCACCATGTCGGCGGGTTGGTCGCATGCTCCGTCCTAACTTCTTCAATGTATTCGCCATTTCGGTTTGCAAAACACTGTTCTACCTCTTCTGGCTTTACTTGATGCTTGGCTAGCAACTTAGCACAGATGCCAGGGGAAATCACTATGGACATATATATACCGCCGAACCAGTGAGGGAGCCAGTATTGTATATACGATAGTTCAGTAATTCAATCTACCGCTGCTGAAATTTGTATATACAGCGCTTGACAACGGGCCTTTCTTTAAATATCATATTAACCATGGATACGAAAACGAAGGTTCAGAACACCTCCACCAAGAACGACAAGGTCATTGCGGATCTGCCAGTGGCCTGCGCGGACGAAAAAGCCGCCGTCGAGTTCATGGAAAAGCAGCGTTGGGGCGACCATCCTGCCTGCCCTCATTGCGGCGATCTGGACGTGTATCAAATGAAGGATTCCAAGACCGGAGCGCGCCAAGCGAATTTCCGGTGGCGCTGCCATGGCTGCAAAGACCAATTCACGGTCAAGGTTGGGACTGTCTTGGAAGATAGCCGGATTCCGCTGCGCCACTGGTGCTATGGCTTTTGGAGGGCGTCCACCTCCAAAAAAGGAGTTAGCGCCCTAGAAATCAAACGGCAGACCGGACTCAGCTACAAGTCAGCCCTCTTCATGCTGCAACGTATCCGTTTTGCCATGGAAGACACCCCAAGCGGCAAGCTGCATGGCGATGTCGAGGTTGATGAGGTCTACATCGGCGGCAGGCCGCGTTACAAGGGCGTCAGCAAGCGCGGACGTGGTACCAGCAAGACGCCGGTGCTAGCGATGGTGGAGCGCTCTGGTGGCCATGTACGTACCCAGGTATTGCCGAACATCACCGGCAAAACGCTTCGCAAGGCGGTCATGGAGCAAGTAGATCAGGCTTCCCGCATTCATACGGATGAATTGGGCGGCTATGTCGGGATTGGTAAATACTTCGATGGCGGCCATGTGACCGTTCGCCATGCTGCCGGGGAATACGCGAAGGGCGACATAACCACGAATCGCGTGGAATCGTTCTTTGCCATTGTTCGCCGTGGAATCGACGGCATATACCACTCGGTCAGCAAAGAACACTTGCACCGCTACTTGGCTGAGTTTTCCTTCCGTTATTCCAACCGTGACTTGGCTGATGGCCAACGCACTCAGTTAGCTATCAAAATGGCTCAGGGAAAGCGCCTGATGTATCGGACGCCAATTGGAAAATGAACGTAATTGACATGAATGGAGTGCGGGTGACAGGATTCGAACCTGCAAGGTGTCCAAGGGCTGTGATAAGTAACCAAGGACTAGTACCAGTGGCTTCCAAAACCACCGCGTTTACCGATTTCGCCACACCCGCGTGTGGAATAGATTTTGGTTCCGTGGAGGGCGGTATGTGTCTCCTGGCGGAGAATACGGCACATACCGCCCTGTCATCCACGTACAGCGTTCATGACCGCTGTTCTGTGCAGGACTAATTCCCCGCCCTGCGAATCCATTTATGATCGCGCCGCAAAAACTCGCCGGTTTTCATTAGGCTCATCATCGTGGCATTGACGCTTCTCAAATCGACATTGCCGTCCACGATGCCGCGCATTCTTACCAATTCGCCAAGTTCCTCGTTTGTGCGCGGCCGGCCGTCTTGCATTACTTCTCGGAAAACCTCCGTCATGGTAGGTTTTATTCGACGCCGAACAAGCGGTACGCGACCGGAAGATAGAGGCAATTGCTGCTGCGGTCCCTCTTCGGCTTCAATCCACTTCAAAATAACCGCTTCGCGGTCTTCCAATTCTTTTAGCCTCTCTGATAGGCGCGACTTCTCGTTGCGCAATGCTTCGAGCATTGGGCGGGCGCTAGATTTGAAGTCGTCAGGTTGAGCCATTTTCGAAGATTAACACCAATGAAACGCTTCATTTGATCTTTTTTGATGGAATGAAGCAAGTATATGAATATGGGCGAAAGAAAATGAAATCAGAAGCGCCAAAGAAGACTGGGCCAGTGCCACAAAGAGTGGAAATTAAGGGAAACTGGGAGGATGCCGTGAAAACTGCTCTGGCCAAGAAGCGCCCGGCTGGGGGCTGGCCGAAGCCAAAGCCCATGAAGGATGCTGGGCCGAAATCTAAGTAATCAGGCTGGATTGTTTGGCACGGTCACGGACGGATAACGGTGCTATTTCGTAAAGTACATACTTCCGAAATAAAAAACCCCCGGTTAAAGGGGACTAAAACCGGGGGCCAAACAAAGCCTCAATTGGATTAAGGCACCCGCTCAGGGAGGAGAAGCGGGAGACATCGCTGTCTGCAATGTCAGAGTGTCGCAGCAGTCGAAAGTTCCGCCCTCCCGGTTTTTTACATGAATTCAATCAATTGGGATTTACGCGAAGTCGCGAGATAAGGGCTGCAAACATGCATGTTTTGGGAAAGTTTCCACGCCGCAGAATGCGCCGGCTCCGCCACGATGATTTCTCGCGCCGCCTGGTGCGGGAGCATCGATTGTCTGCGGATGACCTCATCTATCCGGTATTTGTCATCGACGGAGAAAATCGCAGTGAGGCGGTGCCTTCCATGCCGGGCGTGGAACGCATGTCCGTCGACCGGCTGCTCAAGCAGGCGGAGCGGTGTATGGAGTTGAAAATTCCCGCCGTCGCACTATTCCCGGTAGTGGACAATCGCTTCCGAACCACCGATGCGCGGGAAGCCTTCAATCCGGAAGGACTCGCTCCGCGCGCCATCCGCGCACTCAAAGCGCGTTTTCCCGAACTCGGCGTCATCACCGACATAGCGCTCGATCCTTATACCAGCCATGGCCAGGACGGGCTCATCGATGACAGCGGGTATGTGCTCAACGACGAGACCATCGAAGCGCTGGTAAAGCAGGCGTTGTCGCATGCCCGCGCCGGCGTCGACATCGTTGCCCCGTCGGACATGATGGATGGCCGGATCGGCGCGCTGCGTGAGGCGCTGGACGCAGACAAATACATCCATACCCGCATCCTCGCCTATGCCGCCAAGTACGCCTCGAATTTCTACGGTCCGTTCCGGGATGCAGTCGGTTCTTCCGCCACGCTAGGCAAGGGTAACAAGTACACCTATCAGGTCGACCCCGCCAATTCCAACGAAGCACTGTGGGAGGTCGGGATGGATCTGGAAGAAGGTGCCGACATGGTGATGGTGAAGCCGGGCATGCCTTATCTGGACATAGTACGCAGGGTGAAGGATGAATTCGGCGCGCCGACCATGGTGTATCAGGTCAGCGGCGAATACGCGATGCTCAAGGCAGCCGGGCAGAATGGCTGGATCGACGAGCGCAAATGCGTCATGGAAGCGCTGTTGTCGTTCAAGCGCGCCGGTGCAGACGCAATTCTGACGTACTTTGCGCTGGACGCAGCCGCCTGGTTGAAAGAGGAAGCTTAAAATCCGCGCTCAAATGCCGGGCACGTTGTTTCCGGCAAGTGCCGCATCCAGCCACTCTATGCGGACACGTTCCAGCGGGCGGCCCTCGGGTGTGCTGCGAATCTGCGCCCGCAAGTCGCGCGGGGAGAAGACGGTGATATCGAAATCGGCATCTTCAGTGCTGACGCTGAAATTCGGTACCCCGCGGGCTTCGTCGCCGACATGGATGCGACGTTCCCCGCTGCGATAGGCGATGTGACGGTCCAGCAGGAACATTTCCACATCCTTCATGCTGTCCGTGAACAGAAGCAGGTCGATGTCGGAATACTTCCCCGCACTGCCCGAGAGCACCGCCCCCGACAGGTAGGGATCGAAACGGGCCAGCAGCTCCATCATTCCGCGGGCTTGTTGACGCAGGTGACGCAATCGATCGCGCTGTTCGTCCGCCTGATAGAGCTGCTGATAGGCACGCAGCGCGTGTTCGATTTCGTCGTTGTTGGGAAGATTGCGGGTATCGGGGGCTCCGGCCTGGCGCGCTGCTTTGCGTTTAGCCAGCGCGTAGTCGTCAATGCCGTCGACGGCCATCAGCCGCGCCGCCAGATGGGCGATGCGCTCCCGCATCTGTCTGTTATTGCCGTTGTCTCTCGGCATCGCTGTCAATACAACTGGTCCTTTACGTCCTCCGGCGGTTTCGGCGAATCCCCGCCTTCGGTTTCCGGCCCGCCTTCCTGTTCCGGCGGTATGTTTTCATGATAAAAATATTCGATCATCGGCGATGGTGCGTGTTTGTCGCGCAAACCGGTTTCCGGATTGATGGCCACGGCCACCACGCCCTCGGGCGCTATGGGCAGTTCCTCCGGCTGGCCCTTCAATACTGCGCCCATATAAGACATCCAGATAGGCAAGGCAACGACAGCTCCGGTCTCACGGTCGCCGAGCGTGCGCGGAATATCGTAGCCGACCCATACCACTGATGCCAAATGGCGCTGGAATCCCGCAAACCACGCATCCAGCTGCTCGTTGGTGGTCCCGGTCTTGCCGGCGAGATCGATTCTGCCCAGTGCCATTGCGCGCGCGCCGGTTCCACCCCGGATCACGTCCTGCATCATGTTGGTCATGATGAAGGCGTTGCGCGAATCGAGGACCCTTTCCGCGCCCTTCCCAACCGCGACTGGATTGGCTTTGCCGAGCACGGTGCCCTGGGCGTCTTCGATGCGCTCGATAAAATAAGGGTTCATCCGATAGCCGCCGTTGGCGAAGACGGTGTAGCCCATCACCATCTCGAGGGGAGTGGTCGACCCTGCGCCCAGCGCCATCGTCAAATAGGCGGGATGTTGCTTTGGATCGAAGCCGAAGCGTGAGATGTAGTCCTGCGCATATTGAGGCGTGATGGCCTGCAGGATCCGGATCGACACCAGGTTTTTCGACTTGGTGAGTGCTGTGCGCATGCGGATGGGACCATCGAAGGCGCCATCGAAATTTCGTGGCTGCCAGTTGACCGATCCGGTCTCGCTGGCGTCGATGGTCAGCGGCGCATCGTTGATGATGGTTGCGGGCGTAAATCCCTTCTCGAGCGCCGCCGAATAGATGAACGGCTTGAAGCTCGATCCGGGCTGGCGGCGCGCCTGGGTGACATGATTGTATTTGTTGCGATAGAAATCGAAGCCCCCGACCAGTGCCCGGATCGCACCGTTGTCGGTATCCACCGAGACCAGGGCGGATTCCACCTGCGGCAGCTGCACGATCTGCCAATTGCCCTTGGCGTCCGCCTGAACACGGATCAGCGCACCGCGTTTGAGCCGGACCTTCGCCGGGGCCTTGTTACCGATCATACGGCCTGCAAACTTGAGGCCATCTCCGGTGATGGTTACGGTTTCGCCGCCCTTGCGATACGCCTTGACCGCTTTGGCGTCGACCTCGAGTGCTATGGCCGGATAGACATCGTCGCTATCCAATTCTTCCTGCAATGCGTCTTCCAGCGCCTCTTCGCCGACTTCTTCCTTCGGCAGATTGAAATAACCCTCGGCACCGCGATACCCCTGGCGTTTGTCGTATTCCAGGACGCCTGCCCTCAAAGCCCGGTAGGCCGCGTCCTGATGAATCTTCGAAAGCGTGGTGTAGACACGGAAGCCGCGCGTATAGGCTTCTTCCTTGTAGGCGTCGTAAATGGCCTGGCGCACCATCTCGGCAAAGTGGTCGGCGCGGGTCGAGAATTCCTGAATCTGGCGCGAGATGATGATGGGCTGGGCTTCGGCCTGCTTGAGCTGCTCCTCGTTCAGGTGCCCCAGTTCCGCCATTCTGCGCAATACATAGCGCTGGCGAAGTTTTGCCCGGTTCATGTTGACGACCGGGTTATAGCGGGACGGCGCCTTCGGCAATCCGGCCAGCATTGCGATCTCCGCCACGGTCAGCTGATCGAGTTGTTTTCCGAAATACACCTGGGAGGCGGCCCCGAAGCCGTAAGCGCGCTGGCCCAGATAAATCTGGTTGATGTACAACTGCAGGATTTCGTCCTTCGTCAGGCTGTGCTCGATCTTGAACGCCAGCAGCGCCTCGCTGAATTTGCGACTGAAAGTCTTTTCCGTGCTCAGGAAGAAATTGCGCGCCACCTGCATGGTGATCGTGCTGGCGCCCTGGCGGGCACTGGCGGACGCGAAGTTGGACAGGGCGGCGCGGATGACGCCGATGTAATCCACGCCCCCGTGCTCGTAAAAGCGCTCGTCTTCTGCGGCAATGATGGCTTTGCGGAGCAGGTCGGGCGTCTGGTCGATCTTCAGGAACGCCCGCTTTTCTTCCCCAAATTCGCCGATGAGGCTGCCTTCCATGCTGAAAATCTGCAGCGGTATTTTGGGCTGATAGGACGTCAGCGCATCCAGGGAAGGCAGGTTGGGGTAAGCCACCACTGCGGCATAACCCACGATCAAAGCGAGGGAAACGGCAAGGGCAGCCAGCCCTAGGAGCGGATAGATCCACCACAGGCAACAGAATCCTGCATAAAAACGCTTTACATGCAAAATAGTTGTTGCTAGCATTTAATGTAGATTATACGTATCGCGCCTAAACGGCCAATGTTCAAGGGAAAATTTGCGTTTGACGCCGATTTCATCGGCAGCCTGCTAAAACCCAAGTCGCCCCCTTTGATCGGCGTCGACATCAGTTCGTCGTCCGTGAAAATGGTGGAGCTGTCCGGGTCCGGCAGGGGGCGGTATCGTCTCGAGCGTTATACGATCGAGCCGTTGCCCAGGGATGCTGTCGTCGACGGCAACATCATGAACCTCGAAGAGGTGGGTGACGCGTTGCGTCGTGGATGGAAACGCATGGGATCCCGAGCCAAGAATCTGGCTATGGCGTTGCCCTCGGCAGCGGTCATCACCAAGAAGATTGTGGTGCCCGCCGGCCAGACCGATGAGCAACTTGAGGCCCAGGTCGAAACCGAGGCCAACCAGTACATTCCCTTCGCGCTCGAAGAGGTGAACCTCGACTTCCAGACCCTTGGACCGGCGCCCAACAGCACGGAAGATGTCGAGGTGCTGATTGCGGCTTCCCGCAAGGAAAAGGTCGAGGATCGAGTTGCCGTTGCCGAATCGGTCGGTCTCAAGGCGACGGTCATGGATATCGATGCTTTTGCCTCCCAGAATGCGTTCGAACTGATGCAGGGTCAGTTACCCGATGCCGGCCGCGACCAGACCATTGCGGTCGTCGACGTCGGGGCATCGATGATGAACATCAATGTATTGCGTAACGGTCAATCCGTATATATGCGCGAGCAGCCCTTCGGCGGCAACCAGCTGACGCAGGAAATCATGCGGCACTACAGCCTTTCGACTGAAGAAGCGGAAGCGGCCAAACGCAACGGCGGCCTGCCCGACACCTATGACTCCGAAGTGCTGGCACCGTTCATGGATACGCTGGCCCTCGAAATTGCCAGGGCGCTGCAATTCTTCTTCACTTCAACGCAGTTCAATCAGGTTCACCATATATTTCTCTCGGGCGGTTCGGCGACGATACCCGGTCTTCCGGAGGTGGTCGCGGAGCGCACTCAAGTCAATTCATTCGTTGCGAACCCGTTCGTTGGAATGGAAGTGTCCTCCAAAGTCCGGCAGGCGCAATTGGCTGTCGACGCGCCGGCGTTGCTGGTGGCCTGCGGTCTTGCACTGCGGAGGTTCGACGAATGATCCCGATCAACCTACTGCCCCACCGGGCGGAGCGGCGCAAGGCACAGCAGCGGCAGTTCTTCGTCCTCGCCGGCCTGACAATCGGCCTGGCTGCCGCAATCGTCGTGTCCGTGCACATATTTTTCGGGGGACGCATCGAAAACCAGGTAGAGCGCAACAAGTACCTGGAATCCGAGATAGTGCTGCTCGATAAGCAGATCGACGAAATCAGGAAACTAAAAGAACAGACGCAGGCACTGCTGGCGCGTAAACGCGTCGTGGAATCCCTGCAGACCAACCGGACCGAGACGGTGCGATTGCTCGACCAGTTGGTCCGGCAGCTTCCGGATGGCGTGTATCTCAAGTCAGTGAAACAGACGGGCCAGAAAGTAAATGTCGTCGGCTACGCGACCTCCAACGCGCGGGTTTCGACGCTCATGCGCAATTTCGAGGCTTCTCCCTGGCTTGAGAGCCCCTCCTTGATCGAAATCAAAGCGGTCACGGTAGAAAATGCACCCCTGAACGAATTCAATTTGAACGTCAATATTTCGCGGCCGAAAGAGGAAAGCGGCGCCGGTCAGAAACCGGCTGGGTCGACTGCTGCGCCTCCTGCGCCGAAAACCTGACGCCATGACGCTCGAAGACCTCAGAAGACTGAATCCGCGCGATATCGGCAGCTGGCCCGCGCTGCCAAAGCTGGGCGCGCTGTTCATCCTCCTGCTCCTGCTCGTGTTTGCCGGCTACTGGTTCGATTGGCAGAACCAGCTCGAGGAGTTGGCGCGGGATCGGGCGAAAGAGCAAGATCTGCGAACCTCGTTTCTGGACAAGAAAAAACAGGCAGTTAATCTAGAGGCCTATCGCAAACAGCTAGCCGAAATCGAGGAGTCTTTCGGCGAAATGCTGAAGCAGTTGCCCAATAAGTCGGAAATGGAGGCTTTGCTTACGGACATTAACCAAGCCGGTCTAGGTCGCGGCCTGCTGTTCGAACTGTTCCGTCCCGCTCCTGCGGAAACCCGCTCCGAGTTCTACGCGGAACTGCCGATCACGATCAAACTCGCAGGCAACTATCATGACATCGGGGCGTTCGCGAGCGACATATCCCAGCTTTCCCGCATCGTCACATTGAATGACATTGCGTTGAGCACAAGCAAGTCCGGCCTTACCCTTGATGCGGTCGCAAAGACGTTCCGTTATCTGGACGACAGCGAAGTCGCGGCTCAGCGCAAGGCCGCACGTGACGCCGCGGCTCCGAAGAAAAAATGATGCGAGCCTTTTTTACAATCGCTGTTGCTGCGCTGTTGATTTCCGGCTGCGGCGGCGAACAGTTTTCTGATCTCAAGCAGTTCGTTAAGGACTCGGGTGAAGGATTGCGCGGCCGAGTGGAACCTATCCCCGAGGTCAGGCAGTTTGAGCCATTTGCCTACAACGCCTTCGATCTGCCGGATCCTTTCAAACCCCGCAAAACCATCGCCGATACGCGCGGAGGGGCCGGCGGCGGTCCGCGTCCCGACCTCAATCGGCGCAAAGAAGCGTTGGAAGCGTTTCCGCTGGAAAGCCTGCAGATGGTCGGCACCCTCGAACAGAAGCAGGTTCGCTTCGCGCTGATCAAGACGCCGGACAACAACCTTTATCGCGTCAAGTCCGGCAACTATCTTGGACAGAATTTCGGTGTCGTGACCTCGATCAGCGAATCGACGGTGACACTCAAGGAAGTCATCCAGGATTCGTCATCGGGATCCTGGACCGAGCGCACAAGCAGTTTGCAGCTGCTCGAGCAATGAACTAAGGAGCACGCGAATATGAAACGCATCGGTCGTTTGATCAAACTCGCCGCGCCGCTGGGCCTGGTGTTCCTGCTTAGCATGGCGGCCCATGGCCAGGATAAATCCGCGCCTCCCCCCAGCAACGTCATCCAGCAGGCGGGGACTGTGACCGTCAAACTCGGATTCAAGGATGCGCCGACCAATCCGCCGGCAGCGTTTACCGTGAACAACCCGCCTCGCGTCGCGTTCGATTTTCCCAGCACCGCGAATGGTCTCGGCAAGAATTCGCAGGACGTCAATCAGGGCGACTTGCGCACAATCAGACTGGGTCAATCCGGGGGCCGTACGCGAGTGGTGTTCAACCTCGCAAAGATGGTGAAATACGACACCAAGATCGATGGCAACACGGTCATCATCACGCTCGAAGGCGGAGCGGCTGCGGCGGCGGCGGCCACGACGGACTCTTCCACGGCATTTGCAGAACCCAAGGCAACCGGCGAAGGCCATGCGGTACGCGACGTCGATTTTCGCCGCGGCAAGAACGGCGAAGCGCAAATCATCGTTGACCTCTCGGACGCCACGACAGGCATCGATCTGCGCCAGCAGGGAAGGAGCATTCTGGTCGACTTCATCCAGACTGCCTTGCCGCCGGCACTTGAACGGCGATTCGACGTCACCGACTTCGGCACCCAGGTCGAAAATTTCGAAGTCACCCGGTCCGGAGCCAACACCCGCTTAACGATAGTTCCGAAGGGACGATGGGAACAATCCGCCTATCAGACGGACAATCGTTTCATCATCGAGGTCAAGCCGGTGGTCGAAGAGGCCGGCAAGCCAAAAGCCTCAAGCGGCTATACCGGCGAAAAGCTGTCCCTGAACTTCCAGAATATCGAAGTGCGCGCGGTATTGCAGGTGATCGCCGATTTCACGAGCCTCAATATCATCACCAGCGATACCGTGAGCGGCAACCTCACCTTGCGCCTGAAGGATGTGCCCTGGGACCAGGCGCTGGACATCATTCTGCAGGCCAAGGGCCTGGATATGCGCAAGACCGGCAATGTGGTCTGGATTGCGCCGCGAGATGAACTCGCCACCAAGGAGAAACTGGCGCTGGAATCCCGGCAACAGATTTCCGAACTGGAGCCATTGCGCACTGAAAGTTTCCAGTTGAACTATCAGAAAGCCGAGGATTTCCAGAAAGTCATAACCGACGCTACGCAGAGAATTCTTTCCAAGCGGGGCAGTGCCGTCATCGATCCGAGGACGAACCAGATTTTCGTCCAGGACACGCCTACCAAACTCGACGAAGTGCGGGATTTGTTGAAGAAAACCGACAGGGCGGTGCGCCAGGTTTTGATTGAAGCCCGTATTGTCGAGGCTACCGATACCTTCAGCAAAAACGTGGGCGCCAGGCTCGGATTCAACGATTTGACCGGCCGCGGCCAACAGATACCAGGTAGCACTAGCCGGGCCACAGTCGGTGGCGGCTTGGCATCTACCGGCGCCTTTACCGGCCAGACTTCCAATACGCCTGATTTCTTCACGGACGGGCTGTCGTCGAATATGGTGGCTCCTGGCATAGGGGGCGTGGCAGCAGGGCAGTTCTCGCTGATTCTCATGAATAACGCGATGTCGAAATTCCTGAATCTCGAGATCAGCGCTTTGCAGGCGGACGGCAAAGGCAAGATTATTTCCAGCCCACGCGTGATCACAGCGGACAACGTGGAAGCCATTATCGAGCAAGGTACGGAAATTCCCTACCAGCAGGCCACGAGCAGCGGTGCGACCAGCGTTTCTTTCCGCAAGGCAACGCTAAGTCTCAAGGTCAAGCCGCAAATCACACCTGACGACAACATCATGATGAAGTTGAATGTCGCCAAGGACAGTGTCGGTGCGAATACCAGTGCCGGCCCCGCCATCGATACCAAGCAGGTATCGACCGAAGTGCTGGTGGAAAATGGCGGCACGGTGGGTCTGGGCGGCATTTATACCCAGGACGAATCTTCGACTATTACCAAGGTGCCGTTACTTGGCGACATCCCGATTATTGGTTTCTTTTTCCGCCAGGATCTCAGGCGAAACGACAAACAGGAATTGCTCATATTCGTTACGCCGCGGGTCGTCAAGGATTCCTTGAGCGTTCGCTGAACTATTTCAGTCACCGACGGCCGCTGTGATCCGCGGCCGTTTTTTTTGCCGCCTTACGGCCGCATAGCCGCGGTTTCGCTAGAATGGCCGCATGTTTAACGCGAATCCAGCATTTTCCGAGCAGGCCGATTCGGTCGTGCCGGGAAACATTTTCCTGGTCGGGATGATGGGCGCGGGCAAGACCTCGGTCGGACGTGTCCTGGCGAAGCGCCTGAACAAGGCTTTTTACGACTCGGATCACGTCATCGAAGAGCGCACCGGGGTGAAAATACCCGTGATCTTCGAGATCGAAGGCGAGCCTGGTTTTCGCCAGCGCGAATCGGCCATTATCGAAGAGTTGACCGCCCTGGACGACGTCGTGCTTGCCACCGGCGGCGGCGTGGTGCTGGCACAGGCGAACAGGGAAAGGCTGCGGGCCAGGGGCACGGTCGTCTACCTCCGGGCCAGTGTCAAGGATCTGCTCAACCGGACACGGCACGACAAGAATCGCCCGCTTTTGCAAACCGCGGATCCGCGCGCGAGACTCAATGAGTTGTTCGATATGCGCGATCCGCTCTATCGGGAAGTCGCACATGTCACGATCGACACGGGCAGCCAGAGTCTTACCACTCTCGTGAATCGACTGCATCACGTACTCGAAGCACGGGGTGATCGATCCGCTATGACGGACCAACCACAATGCGAACCGTAACCGTCGGGCTCGGTGATCGGGCCTATCCGATTCACATTGGAGAAGGACTACTTTCACGCGGTGACCTGTTCCTAGCGCACTTGTCCCAGCGCAAGGTCTCAGTCGTTACCAATACCACGGTCGCATCGCTCTACCTTGAGAAATTCAGTGCGGCCCTGCGCGCCGCCGGGGTGGAAATCGTCCCGGTCGTCTTGCCGGACGGCGAGCAACATAAAAACTGGCTGACTCTCAATTCGATCTTCGATGCGCTGCTGTCGAATCGTTGTGAACGTAAATCCGCAGTCATTGCGCTCGGCGGTGGAGTGGTCGGCGATCTTGCGGGGTTTGCTGCCGCCAGCTATCAGCGAGGCGTGCCGTTCATTCAGGTGCCAACGACGCTGCTCGCGCAAGTGGATTCGTCCGTCGGCGGCAAGACCGCAATCAATCATCCGCTCGGGAAGAACATGATCGGTGCGTTCTATCAGCCGCGCATGGTCATGGCCGATACGGCCGTGCTCGACTCGCTCCCGGCCCGCGAACTCTCCGCCGGTCTGGCCGAGGTGATCAAGTATGGCTTGATCATGGATTTGCCGTTTCTCGGGTGGCTCGAAGCCAACATGGACAGATTGAACGAGCGTGACCCTGCGGCACTTGCCTACGCCGTTACGCGTTCATGCGAGAACAAGGCGGCCGTCGTTGCAGCCGACGAGCGCGAGTCCGGTGAACGTGCCCTTCTCAATCTCGGCCATACCTTCGGCCACGCAATCGAAGCCGGGTTGGGATTCGGTACATGGCTTCACGGCGAAGCCGTGGCGGCCGGTACCATCCTGGCGGCGCGACTCTCCGAGCGCATGGGGTTGCTGACCGCCAATGACGTGGAACGCGTCGCCCGCCTGTTCGCGCGCGCCGGTCTTCCGGTCGAAGCGCCTTCGCTGGGCCAGGATCGTTACCTCGAGCTCATGGGGCACGACAAAAAAGTCGAAAATGGCAGGCTACGCCTGGTATTGCTTCAGTCTTTGGGCAAGGCTTTCATGACGGCGGATTTCGACTTGCGGGACTTGCGCGAAGTGCTCGCGGGAGCGGCGGCGCATGTATGACCTGGCGGCCTACGCCGCCAATCCCGCAAGCTCCCGCGGCAGGCAGTTCAACGAACCCCCCCCCGTCGGACGCACCGAATTTCAGAGGGATCGCGACCGCATCGTCCACTCCACGGCGTTTCGTCGCCTCGAGTACAAGACCCAGGTTTTCGTGAACCACGAAGGCGATCTCTTTCGCACGCGACTGACCCATAGCATCGAAGTCGCGCAGATAGGACGTTCGGTGGCGCGCAATCTGGGCCTCAACGAAGACCTGGTCGAGGCGGTATCGCTGGCGCACGACCTCGGGCATACGCCTTTCGGCCATGCTGGCCAGGACGCGCTCAACGAGTGCATGAAGGACCACGGAGGCTTCGAGCACAATCTGCAGTCGTTGCGTGTCGTCGATGTTCTGGAGCAGCGTTATGCGGCTTTCGAAGGGTTGAACCTGTGCTTCGAGACCCGCGAAGGCATCCTGAAGCATTGCTCAGTCAAGAATGCGCAGAAGCTGGGCGAGATCGGCGAGCGCTTCATCCGCAAACTACGCCCCTCGCTGGAAGCACAGATCGCCAACCTGGCCGACGAAATCGCCTATAACAACCATGATGTCGACGACGGATTACGCTCGGGCCTGATCACGATCGAGCAATTGTCGTCCGTGGCGATATTCTCGCGCCATCTTGACAGCGTCAAAGCCCAGTACCCGGCGCTTCTCGACCGCCGCCTTATTCATGAAACGGTCAGGCGCATGATCAACACGCTGGTTTCCGATCTCACCGAACGCAGCAGGGGGCTGATCGCACGACATCATCCCGGCCGGATCGATGACGTGCGCAATGCACCGCCGCTCATCGCATTCAGCTCGGAAATCCAGCAGGAACAGCAGGAGCTCAAGAAATTCCTGCACAAGCACCTGTACCAGCACTACAGGGTGGCGCGCATGAGCAACAAGGCCAAACGCATCGTCACCGACCTGTTCCGGGCTTTTCTGGGCGATGCCGGCCTGCTGCCGCCGGAATTCCAGGCTCGCGCTGAAACAGACCTGCCAAGGGCGATTGCCGACTATGTCGCCGGGATGACGGACCGCTATGCCATACGCGAGCACCGTCGACTGTTTACCATAGAAGAAACCTGATTTCCCCGGGGACCGGCCCGTCGAATAGCCGGACACCTGGACGGAAAGCAGGCTGCGCAAGCCTGCATCGGGTGTTTGCATTGCCGTAAACCGGTCCCATCTTGGCAGGGCGGACTGGCATTTTGGTGGCCGCCCTTTATTGAAAGGGCGCGGGCAATCGCGGTACCATTCATTACTCCCCCCATTTTTCGACAGTCCCGGCGATTCATGGGGCAGGCACCCACTACCGATACGGCTCAGAGACAAGACGACATGGCTCATCCGAATTTACCCGCGAAGCAAGGCCTCTACAATCCGGCCAACGAACATGATGCCTGTGGCGTGGGGTTCGTTGCGAACATCAAGGGTGTCCGCAGCCATTCGATCATCGAGCAGGGCCTGCTTATCCTCAAGAATCTTACCCATCGCGGGGCGGTCGGCGCGGATCCGCTGGCCGGCGACGGAGCCGGGATTCTGATCCAGATCCCCGACCAGTTCTTTCGCGAGGAAATGGCTGGCCGGGGCATCAAGCTGCCGCCGCACGGCGAGTACGGCGTGGGCATGATCTTCCTGCCGCAGGAACCGGCCTCGCGGCTGGCATGCGAGTATGAAATCGAACGCGCGATCAAGGACGAGGGCCAGGTGCTGCTCGGCTGGCGCGACGTGCCCCGCGACAATGCGGGTCTGGGCGAGTCCGTAAAAAAGATCGAGCCGGTGATTCGCCAGGTTTTCATCGGCCGCGGCGCCGGGGTCACCGTGACCGACGCGCTGGAGCGCAAGCTCTACATCATCCGCAAGGTTTCCGGGCACGCCATCCAGGCGCTCAAGCTGGAGCACAGCAAGGAATTCTATGTGCCGTCGATGTCGGCGCGCACCCTGGTTTACAAAGGCATGTTGCTGGCCGGCCAGGTCGGCAGCTACTACAAGGATCTTTCCGATCCCAGGGTCACGTCGGCGCTGGCGCTGGTGCACCAGCGTTTCTCGACCAACACCTTTCCGACCTGGGATCTGGCGCATCCGTTCCGCATGATCGCGCACAACGGCGAGATCAATACCTTGCGCGGAAACGTCAACTGGATCCGTGCCCGCCAGGGCGCGATCTTCAGCCCGATCCTGGGCAAGGACCTCGACAAGGTCTGGCCGCTGATTTACGACGGGCAGTCCGACTCCGCGTCGTTCGACAATGCGCTCGAACTGCTGACCATGAGCGGTTATTCGCTGGCGCACGCCATGATGATGCTGATTCCCGAAGCCTGGGAAAAGCATACGTTGATGGACCCGCACCGGCGCGCCTTCTACGAATATCATGCGGCGATGATGGAGCCGTGGGACGGGCCTGCCGCCGTGGCGTTTTCCGACGGCCGCCAGATCGGCGCAACGCTGGACCGTAACGGGCTGCGCCCCGCCCGTTACCTGGTGACCAACGACGACATGGTCGTCATGGCTTCGGAAACCGGCGTGCTGCCGATCGCCGAAGAGAAGATCGTCAAGAAATGGCGGCTGCAGCCCGGCAAGATGTTCCTGATCGACCTTGAGGCCGGCCGCATCATCGATGACAAGGAACTCAAGGATACCCTCGCCAACACCAAGCCCTACCGCGCGTGGATCGAGCGCATCCGCATCAAGCTCGACGATCTTCCGGCGCCGACGAAAATCGGCGAACAGAGCAAAGTGCACTTGCTGGATCGCCAGCAGGCATTCGGCTATACCCAGGAGGACGTGAAGTTCATCCTCAGCCCCATGGCGCAGCAGGGCGAGGAAGCGGTCGGCTCGATGGGCAACGATCTACAACTACTTCAAGCAGCTCTTCGCGCAGGTGACCAACCCGCCGATCGATCCGATCCGCGAAGATCTGGTGATGTCGCTGGTGTCCTTCATCGGTCCGAAGCCCAACCTGCTCGGCATCGACGAGACCAACCCGCCGATGCGCCTGGAGGTGGGTCAGCCCGTGCTCGACTTCAACCAGATGGATACCATCCGCCACATCGATTACTACACCGGCGGCAAGTTCAAGTCGTTCGAGATCGACATCACTTATCCGGTGGCATGGGGCAGGCAGGCCATCGAGGCCAGACTGGCGAGCCTGTGTGCGCAGGCGGAAGATGCGGTGCGTTCCGGCTACAACATCCTGATCGTGTCGGATCGCAAGGTCGATGCCGATCATGTCGCCATTCCGGCATTGCTGGCGCTGTCGGGAATTCACCAGCACCTGGTGGGCAAGGGCCTGCGCACCAGCGCGGGTCTGGTGGTAGAGACCGGTTCGGCCCGCGAAGTGCACCATTTCGCGCTACTGGCGGGTTATGGCGCGGAAGCCATCCATCCCTGTGTAGCGATGGAAACGATTTTCCATGCGGACGCTTACATTCCCGAAGAGTACCGTGGCGAGAAGGGCGTAAAGAACTACGTCAAGGCGATCGGCAAGGGCTTGATGAAAGTGATGTCCAAGATGGGCATCTCGACGTACATGTCCTATACCGGCGCGCAGATATTCGAAGCCGTCGGCCTGGCCAAAAGCATGGTCGACAAATATTTCACGGGCACCACTTCGAATGTCGAAGGCATCGGCGTGTTCGAAGTAGCAGAAGAGTCGATCCGCCACCATTTGGCGGCGTTTGGCGACGATCCGGTCCTGAGCAAGGCACTCGAGGCCGGTGGTGAATACGCTTTCCGCGTGCGCGGCGAAGAGCACATGTGGACGCCGGATGCGATCGCAAAGCTGCAGCACTCCACGCGCACCAACAGCTTCCAGACCTTCAAGGACTACGCCAGGATCATCAACGATCAGTCCAAGCGGCACATGACGCTGCGCGGGTTGTTCGAGTTCCGCATCGATCCGGCGAAATCGATCCCGATCGAGGAAGTCGAACCCGCCAAGGAGATCGTGCGGCGCTTCGCAACCGGTGCCATGTCGTTGGGATCGATTTCGACGGAGGCGCATACGACACTCGCGATCGCGATGAACCGCATCGGCGGGAAATCCAATACCGGTGAAGGCGGGGAAGACCCGCAACGGTACGCGCCGATAAAGGCCGGTGAAACGCTGGCCAGCCGCCTCGGACGAGATCGCGTGGAGCGCGACATCGAGTTGCAGGAAGGCGATTCCCTGCGCTCCAGGATCAAGCAGGTCGCCTCCGGCCGCTTCGGCGTAACCGCCGAGTATCTCAATAGCGCCGATCAGATCCAGATCAAGATGGCGCAAGGCGCGAAGCCAGGCGAAGGCGGTCAACTGCCCGGCCACAAGGTTTCCGAGTACATCGCGGAACTGCGCTTCTCCGTTCCGGGCGTCGGGCTGATCTCTCCGCCGCCGCATCACGACATTTATTCGATCGAAGACCTGGCGCAGCTGATCCATGATCTGAAAAACGGCAATCCGCGGGCATCGATCAGCGTCAAACTGGTTTCCGAGGATGGTGTCGGCACGGTAGCCGCCGGCGTATCCAAGGCAAAAGCCGATCACGTCACCATCGCCGGACACGATGGCGGCTCCGGTGCCTCGCCGTGGTCCTCGATCAAGCACGCCGGTACGCCGTGGGAGCTCGGCCTTGCCGAAACCCAGCAGACGCTGGTGCTGAACAAGCTGCGCGGCCGCATCGCGGTGCAAGTGGATGGCCAGATGAAGACCGGCCGCGATGTCGCCATCGGCGCGATCCTGGGTGCCGACGAATTCGGTTTCGCCACTGCGCCGCTGGTGGTCACCGGCTGCATCATGATGCGCAAGTGCCACCTGAATACCTGTCCGGTTGGCGTGGCCACGCAGGATCCCGAACTGCGCAAGAAATTCAAGGGACAGCCCGAACATGTCGTGAACTTCTTTTTCTTCATTGCCGAAGAAGTGCGCGAAATCATGGCCTCGCTCGGTATCCGCAAACTGGGCGAATTGATCGGCCGCACCGACCTGCTCGACATGAAAAAGGGCATCGAGCACTGGAAGGCAAAAGGCCTGGATTTTTCGCGAATTTTCCAGATGCCGCACATGCCGCCGGAAGTGGCGATTTTCCACTCCGAAAAGCAGGATCACGGTCTCGAGAAGGCACTCGACCACCGTCTCATCGAACTGGCCCAGCCGGCCCTTCAGCGCGGCGAAAAAGTCACCATCGAGATGCCGATTCGCAACGTCAATCGCACCGTCGGCACGATGCTGTCATCGGAGGTGGCGAGGAAATACGGCAACTCGGGTCTGGCCGACGACACCATTCACGTGAGGTTCGCAGGCAGCGCCGGCCAGAGTTTCGGCGCGTTTCTCGCCAAGGGCATTACGCTTGATCTGCTCGGAGAGGCCAACGACTACGTCGGCAAAGGCTTGTCGGGGGGGCACATCTGCGTGCAACCGTCGCCGAAGTTCCAGGGCAACCCGCGCGACAATATCATCGTCGGCAACACCGTGATGTACGGAGCAATCGCCGGTGAAGCATATTTCCGTGGTGTCGCCGGTGAGCGCTTCTGCGTGCGCAATTCCGGTGCCCTGGCCGTGGTCGAAGGGGTCGGGGACCACGGTTGCGAATACATGACCGGCGGCACAGTGGTCGTACTCGGGACGACCGGACGCAATTTCGCTGCCGGCATGTCCGGCGGAATTGCGTACGTGCTGGATGAGGACGGCAGTTTCAACACCCTTTGCAACCCGTCGATGGTGCAGATCGAGCCTGTCCTCATCGAAGCGGAGCAGGAAGCCAAGGTGTCGCGCGATCTCTGGCACATGGGGCAGGCAGACGAGGCAATTCTCCGGGGATTCATCGAAAGGCACGCGCGTTATACCAACAGCGCGCGCGCGAAGGAAATCCTCGACAAGTGGGCCGGCTATCGTGCCAAGTTCGTCAAGGTATTCCCCACGGAATACCGCCGCGCCCTGGGCGAAATGGCAGCCAAACGGCGCAAGCTGGCGGCATAACTACTCAAGCATTGCGACTGATGCCGGGAAGAATCGCGGATCCTGGCATGTTCGCGCCTCTGCAACTGAAGATTTAGGAAACGGAAGAATGGGCAAGATCACCGGATTCATGGAGTATCAGCGCCTCGCCGAAGCGGCGGAGGACAAGCGCGAGCGCGTCAAGCACTATCGCGAATTCGTGCTCCATCTTTCCGATCAGGAAGCGGGCGTGCAGGGCGCGCGCTGCATGGATTGCGGCATACCGTTCTGCATGACCGGCTGTCCCGTCAACAACATCATCCCGGACTGGAATGACCTCGTCTACAAGCAGGACTGGCAGCAAGCGCTCGATGTTTTGCATTCGACAAATAATTTCCCCGAGTTCACCGGACGGGTGTGTCCGGCGCCCTGCGAAGAGGCATGCACCTTGAACATCAACAACGATCCGGTCGGGATCAAGTCCATCGAACACGCGATCATCGACAAGGGTTGGGAGCAGGGATGGGTCGTGCCGCAACCACCGAAGCGCAAAACCGGAAAGAAAGTCGCGGTCATCGGCTCGGGGCCGGCCGGGCTCGCCTGTGCGCAGCAACTCGCCCGCGCTGGACACGCGGTGGCGTTGATCGAAAAGAACGACCGCATCGGCGGCCTCCTGCGTTACGGCATTCCCGATTTCAAAATGGAAAAGCGTCCGATCGACCAGCGCATGGAGCAAATGCGCGCCGAAGGCGTGGAATTTCGCACTAACCAGCATGTTGGGCAGAACGTGAGTGCCAAAGACATCCTGGCGGAATTCGACGCCGTGGCCCTGACCGGCGGGGCGGAGCATCCGCGCGATCTCCCGATCCCGGGTCGCAATCTCGATGGCGTTTATTACGCCATGCAATTCCTGCCGCAGCAGAACAAGGTGGTGGCCGGCGACAAGGTCTCGAACCAGATCCTCGCCACCGGCAAGCATGTAGTCGTCATCGGCGGCGGTGATACAGGCTCCGATTGCGTCGGTACCTCGAATCGGCAAGGCGCGGCGTCGGTTACCCAGTTTGAGTTGCTGCCGCAACCTCCGGAGCAGGAGAACAAGCCGCTGGTGTGGCCTTACTGGCCGATCAAGCTGCGCACGTCTTCGTCGCATCAGGAGGGTTGCAATCGCGACTGGGCCGTGGCCACCAAGGAATTCATCGGCGAGAACGGCAAGGTCGAGAAGATCAAGATCGTCAGGGTCGAATGGAAGGAAGGCAAGATGATCGAGGTGCCGGGCTCGGAGACCGAGATCAAGGCCGACCTGGTGTTGCTGGCAATGGGATTTCTTGGTCCGGTGCAAACCGGATTGATCGAACAGTTCGCCGTCGAGAAAGATGCGCGCAGCAACGTGAAAGCGGACACGGAAGGTCCGAAGGCGTATTACACATCGGTACCCAGGGTTTTCGCCGCGGGTGACATGCGCCGCGGCCAGTCGCTCGTGGTCTGGGCCATTCGTGAAGGCCGTCAGTGCGCCCGTTCGGTGGACGAATTCCTGATGGGCCGGTCCGATCTGCCGCGCTGAAATCATAAGCGGTCAACAATGAACGTTTGACGGCGCTGACGCACCGCCGGTCAAGATCACTTGTCAGCCTCCTACGTGTCCCGACCGAAGAACGATGTCTTTTTGCGCGCGCTGCTGCGCGAGCCGACCCCCTATACGCCGGTCTGGATCATGCGGCAGGCAGGCCGCTATCTTGCGGAATACAACCAGACGCGCGCCCGCGCGGGGAGTTTTCTCGATCTGTGCAAGAACCCGGACTTCGCCACCGAGGTTACGCTGCAACCGCTTGCCCGTTTTCCGCTCGATGCGGCGATTCTGTTTTCAGACATTCTTACCATTCCCGACGCGATGGGACTGGGGCTTTATTTCGCCGAAGGCGAAGGCCCACGCTTCCATCACCCGCTACGCGACGAACGCGACATCCGCAAATTGATCGCGCCTGATCCCGCGACCCAGTTGCGGTATGTGCTGGACGCGGTCACGCAAATCAGGAAAGCGCTGGCCGGCACAATCCCGTTGCTCGGTTTCTCCGGCAGCCCGTTTACGTTGGCCTGTTACATGATCGAAGGACGCGGTGGCAGTGATTTTCACGAAACCAGGAAAATGCTCTATGAGCGTCCCGAGCTGATGCATCACCTCCTGGAAGTCAATGCGCGTGCAGTAACGGACTACCTCAATGCCCAGATCGAAGCGGGCGTACAGGCCGTGATGATTTTCGACACCTGGGGGGGCATGCTGGCCGGGGAGGCATTCCACGAATTTTCCCTGCGCTACGTCGAGCGGGTGTGTGCGGGGTTGAGGCGGGAACGGGAGGGCCAACCAAGGGCGGAGGCTTGTGGCTGGAGAGCCTCGCGCAATGCGGAGCCGATGCGTTGGGGCTCGACTGGACCGTCGATATCGGACAGGCGCGCGCCCGAGTCGGTGATCGCGTCGCGCTACAGGGCAATCTCGACCCGGCCGTGCTGCTGGCGCCGCCTGAAGTCATACGCCGGGAGGCGGCCAAGATACTGGCCGGCTACGGATACGGAGGTGGCCACGTTTTCAATCTCGGCCACGGCATTTCCCAGTTCACCCCGCCCGAGAACGTAGCGGCGCTGGTGGACGCGGTACACTCGGAAAGTCCGCAATTTCATTGAGTGGCAGGATGTCGCGGCCGCTCGAACCCCCAGTGTTTATGCACAATTCGCGACCATGAATGGCCCAGATGCAGCATCCACGGGCCTTTGCGGGCTGGTCCCGTATAACATATTGAAAATATTAATTTAATTCATGTTGACACGCTCAACCCCGCGCCCCTTCTGGGTTTCAGACCGATTTCCCAGAGAGCAGCAGGATGGTTTCATCAACAGAATTATCCACAGTCGCTTCGCGTCCCAAAAAAGCCCTTTTCTGAAAGTCAGTTAGAGAACCGCCTCCGGATTCCACCTCCTTCTCGCGGGTGGTCCGCCAACAAATTATGGCCATCGCAAGAGTTGCGCTCGATTGCCCGGTAAATTCGTTGTTCGACTACCGAACGACGGGACAGCCGCCGCAGCCGGGGCAACTCGTGGTCGTGCCCTTCGGCAAGCGGCGTCAGGTCGGCCTGGTTCTCGAGGTCGCAGAACGCTCGCAGATCGCCGACAATCGTCTTCGCAATGTCGAAAGCATGTTGCCGGTGGAGCCCCTGCCGGACGACACGCTCGCCCTGATTCGATTTTCCAGCGAGTACTACCAATGCCCGATCGGACAGGCCGCCTTCGTCGCTTTGCCCGCTGCATTGAGGCGTGTTCGCTACGTTGGTCCCAAACCGCAGTGGCAGTATGTGCTCACAAATGCGGGCAGGGACTTGAGCCCGGACTATTTCCCGGCGCGGGCGACGATCAAGCGCTGGCTGCTCGAAGCCCTGCGTTCGGCGTCCGTGTTGCGCCGTGGGGATCTGCGCGCCGTGTCCGCAAGCGCCGCGGCGTTGGCGGAGTCATGGGTACAGGCGGGTTGGGTGGAAAAGCATGCCGATGCCATTCCCCATGGCAATCCCGATTTCACGACGAATGCGCAGCATGAACTCACAGACGAACAGCGCGCCGCGGTCGACTCGATATTCGCCGGGTTGGGCGCTTATTCGCCATGGTTGCTGGAAGGCATCACCGGCAGCGGCAAAACGGAGGTCTACTTCAGATTGATCGAGCAGGTCGCCGGTCGCGGCTTGCAGACGCTGCTGATGGTTCCAGAAATCAATCTCACGCCGCAACTCGAAGAACGATTCCGCGGCCGCTTTCCCGATCTGCAACTTGTGAGCCTGCATAGCAATCTGGCGGAAGGCGAGCGCTGCGCGAACTGGCTTGCCGCACGCTCCGGCCTGGCTCAGGTCGTGATCGGCACCCGCTTGTCGATCTTCACGCCCCTGCCGCAACTCGGTCTGATCATCGTCGACGAAGAGCAGGACGCATCATTCAAACAACAGGATGGTTTGCGCTATTCGGCGCGCGATCTGGCAATCTTTTATGCGCGCCAGCGGCAGGTGCCCGTCGTCCTCGGCTCGGCCACGCCGTCCCTCGAGACTTATCACAACGCGCGCAGCAAGCGCTTTGGCCATTTGCACCTGAGCCGGCGTCCGGTTGCGGCCAGAGCGTCGATCAAACTGGTCGACATTCGCGGCATGGCGAAGGCGCAGAGCCTCTCCGATCAGGTATTGCAGGCGATCGGTGCCGTCCACGCCCGCGGCGAGCAAGGCCTGGTATTCCTGAATAGACGGGGCTTCGCTCCAGTGTTGGTTTGCAATGCCTGCGGCTGGAATGCCGGATGCAGCCGTTGCAGCGCGCGTCTGGTCTGGCACCTTCGCGATGCCGTTTTGCGCTGCCACTACTGCGGACACCAGGAGCCGCTGCCGCGCGCATGCCCGTCCTGCGGCAACCAGGATCTGAAAGGCCTGGGCCAGGGCACGCAGCGCCTCGAGCAATTGCTGGGGGAGCGTTTTCCGGACGCACGCATCCTGCGCATCGACCGCGACAGTACCCGCCGCAAGCATGCGTGGCACACCATGCAGGACGATATTCGCCGGGAACGCGTGGACATCCTGGTCGGGACACAGATGCTCGCGAAGGGGCATGACTTCCCCAAACTGACGCTCGTCGTCGTCGTCAATCCGGACGGCGCATTGTTCTCGGCCGATTTTCGCGCCAGCGAAAGATTGTTCCAGCAACTCATGCAGGTCGCGGGCCGGGCCGGTCGCGCCGACCTGCCGGGCGAGGTGCTCGTGCAGACGCAATTTCCGGAGCATCCGCTGTATCAGGCGCTGGTGCGCCAGGATTACCGCAGCTTTGCGGAAGAGTTGCTCGACGAGCGCCGACGCGCCGTTTTTCCGCCCTTTGTGTACCAGGCGCTCCTGCGCGCCGAATCCCAGAGCGAATCGACGCTGATGGATTTTCTCGGCTTTGCCGCGAGCCACGCTGCCCTGGGGCATGATGCGGTCACGCTCTACGATCCGGTGCCGGCAACCATTTCGAAAATAGCGGGCCATCATCGCGGCCATCTGCTGGCGCAATCCGCGTCGCGCGCGGAATTGCAGCGCTTTCTGTCCGAATGGCGCCCCGTGCTGGTTGAAAGGAAGGCCGCCCGGGTGCGTTGGTCCCTCGATGTCGATCCGATAGAACTGTGACAGTCGTGCATGACCGAGCCGGTATAATCGCCGCTTTTATCCGACGTAGCGCGTAATGAGCAATACCCCGTCCGACCTGCGTTCCCACCTTACCGATTTGCTGCACGCCGCCCTCCAGGTTGTCGCACCGGGTGCCGGCGCCGTTCCCATCGTGCTCGAACGCCCCAAGTCCCTGCAGCATGGCGACTACGCATCCAGCCTGGCGATGCAACTCGCCAAGCCCATGAAACGCAATCCGCGGGAAATAGCGCAGGCACTCGCGGCGGCGTTGCCCGCCTCCCCCTATCTCGACAAGGCCGAGGTTGCGGGCGCCGGATTCGTCAATCTGTATTTAAAGCCCGCTGCAAAACAACGCGTCGTGCACGCGGTGCTGGAAAACGAACGTGCTTTCGGACGCGTCAATCTGGGACACGGACGCAAGGTGCAGGTCGAGTTCGTTTCAGCCAACCCGACCGGGCCGTTGCATGTCGGGCATGGAAGGGGTGCCGCCTACGGGGCGAGCCTTTCCAGCCTGCTCGAAGCCGCGGGCTATGTCGTGTCCCGCGAGTACTACGTCAACGATGCCGGCCGGCAGATGGATATTCTGGCGTTGTCGGTGTGGCTGCGGTATCTGGAAATCGCCGGCACGAGACTGACATTTCCGCCGAATGCCTATCAGGGAGACTATGTGCGCGACATGGCGCGCCAACTCCAGGCGGCGCAAAAAACGCGCTATGTGCATTCCGCAGAAAGCGTATTGGGCGGCGTGCCGTCGATCGAAGCCGATCCGGAGGCGCATCTCGATGGATTGATCGTGAACGCCAAGCGGCTGCTGGGAGCGGACTACGCCAGCCTGCACGACTTCGTACTCAACGAACAGCTCGGCGACTGCCGCAACGATCTTCTCGAATTCGGCGTCACCTTCGACTCATGGTTCTCGGAGAAATCGCTGTTCGATTCCGGGCTTGTCGGGCGCGTCATCGAAAAGCTGGAGAATAGCGGCCATCTCTTCCGCAAAGAGGGGGCGCGGTGGTTTCGTTCGACCGAATTCGGCGATGAGAAAGACCGGGTCGTGCAACGGGAAAACGGGCAGTACACTTATTTCGCGTCCGATATTGCGTATCACCTGAACAAATACGAGCGCGGCTTCGACCGCGTGATCAATGTCTGGGGCGCGGATCATCACGGCTACATTACGCGCGTCAAGGGCGCGCTGCAGGCGCTCGGCCTGGATCCTCACAGGCTCACGATCGCGCTGGTGCAGTTCGCCGTGCTTTATCGCGACGGCAAGAAAGCATCGATGTCCACCCGCGCCGGCGAATTCGTGACATTGCGCGAATTGCGCAATGAAGTCGGCAACGATGCGGCGCGTTTTTTCTATGTGCTGCGCAAGAGCGACCAGCACCTGGACTTCGATCTCGACCTGGCAAAATCGCAGAGCAACGACAATCCGGTGTATTACATCCAGTACGCGCACGCACGGGTGTGCTCTGTCATGGAGCAATGGGGCGGAAATCCGGCAGAGCTGGTCAACGCCGACCTGACGCCGCTCGTTGAAGAGCAGGAACTGCAGATTTTGCAGAAACTGCTGGACTATCCGGAACAGATCGAAGGCGCTGCGCGCGAACTCGCGCCGCACCTGCTGGCGTTCTATCTCAAGGACATCTCGGGTGCTTTCCACAGCTACTACAACTCCACGCGTCTTCTGGTCGAGGACGATCGCATCAAGCTGGCGCGTCTGGCGCTGGCGGCCTCCGTTCGTCAGGTGTTGCGCAATGGACTCGACATCCTTGGCGTCGGCGCTCCCGACAGGATGTGAGGTAAACTTCCGTCATGAGCCGCGACTACAAGAACAGCGGAACTGCCGCCGCCGGCGGACGCGGCAGTCCGATGTGGGTCGGCATCCTGATCGGGTTGCTGGTCGGCCTTTGCATTGCGCTTGGCGTCGCGCTGTATGTCAACAAGGGTGCCAATCCCTTTTTCCAGAAGCAGAAAGCCGTAGAGAAATCCGCGGAGAAGCCAGCGGATACGCAGAAGGTGACGCCGGAAGAAGCATCAAGACCGGCTGCCGCGGGCGAAAAGCGCGCCAAGAACGGCGAAGGCAAACCGCGCTTCGACTTCTACAAGATCCTGCCAGGCACCGAAGAAGCGGTAACCGACAAGGAATTCAAGAGGGCCTCGCCTGCGGCAGCCAAGGAGGTTTATTTCCTGCAGGTGGCGGCCTTCCAGAGTCCTTCCGATGCGGACAATCTCAAGGCGCGCCTGGCGCTTGCCGGGATCGAAGCGCAGATCCAGACCGCAACGTTGCCGGACGGCCATGTGTGGCACCGCGTGAGAGTCGGCCCGTTCTCGAACCAGGATGAACTAAGCAAGTCGCGCGCTGCCCTGAAGGAAAACAAGCTGGAAGCGAATCTGATCAAGGTTCGCGAATAGTTTCGAAGACTGACAACGATACGGAAATGGCCATGAGACAACTACGTCCTACATTGATTGCGGCACTGACGATTCTGGGATTCGTACTCGCGTCGGCCGCTGCAGCCAAGCCTGTGCTGGACAAGGAATACAAGCTGATCGATCCTCCGCAGCCCCAGCCGGCTACCGTGAAGGGCGTGGAGGTGCTGGAGTTTTTCAACTACGCCTGTCCGCATTGCTATGAATTCGAGCCGAACCTGAAAACCTGGCTGAAGAACAAACCGAAGAACGCAGACTTCCGCTACGTCCCCGCAATTTTCAATGAGCGGATGATTCCCCTTGCCAAGATCTATTACACGCTCGAAGAAATGGGGTTGCTCGAAAAGCTGCATGACAAGGTGTACTACGCGATCCACCAGCAGCAGTTGAATCTGACAGAGCAGGCGGTCCTGCTGAAATGGATCGGCGAGCAGGGCGTCGATACCAAGAAATTCGAAGCGGTCTTCGACTCCTTCAGCGTGAACAACAAAGTGCAGCGCGCCACGCAGATGACGCGCAACTATCATATCCCCGGTACGCCCTATCTCATCATCGGCGGCCGTTATCTGACCGGCCCCTCGATGTCCGTGCGCGCCGACGGCAATGTCGATCACAACCGGCTCATGCAGGTCTTGAACGAACTGATCGACATGAGTCAGGTCGGTGCACGCTGACCCGCTTCCGGCGGGATTGTGAAGCGGTTTAGCGCAAGGTGCTGCTCGGCGGTGCTGATGGCCGCAGCGATCTTGTTGGCGCCGGTGTCCGTTGCCGTGGCAGCGGAACCGATGGAGGACGTCGACTACGTTCGCATCGCGCCGCAGCCGGTGGCGACCCCGGGCAAGATAGAAGTCATCGAGTTTTTTTATTACGGCTGCGAATCCTGCAACCGTCTGGAACCGCAGTTGCAGTCGTGGTTGAAGACGCTTCCCCCGGACATTTCTTTCCGGCGCGTGCCGGCCCTGCGGCGCACGGCCTGGGTCCCGCTCACGCGGGTTTATTTCGCCCTCGAACAACTCGGCGAAGTCGAAAGATTGCATACGCAGGTCTATCGGGCCGTGCACGATGATGGCTTGAATCTCGGCAATTCCTCCGAATTGTACGTATGGGCGCAAAGGGTCGGCCTCGATCGCGACAAGCTCGAGCAACTCCTCGACTCCGACTTGATCAGATCGCAGGTGCAACGGGCGCGCGATGCCACCGTGGCTTGCGGCATCACCGCCACCCCGTCATTTGTCGTGGATGGCAGGTACGTGACCAGCGGCGGCATGGCGGGCAGCCTGGAAGCGCTGTTGCCGATCGTGGACGGTTTGATCGAGAAGGCGCGCGCGGCCGGCAAGTCGAAATGATGGCGCCGGGACAGAAAGTCTTCATTACCGGTGCGTCCAGCGGCATCGGCAGGGCACTCGCGCTGGAATATGCCCGTCGCGGGGCGACGCTAGGTCTGATAGCGCGCCGCGGGGACCTGCTTACGCAACTTGCGGCGTCGCTGCCGGTTCGCTCCTACACCTATGCCGTTGACGTCACGGATGCGCGCGCATTGGCAGGTGCCGCGGAGGATTTCACCGGCTGTGCAGGTTATCCCGATATCGTGATTGCAAATGCCGGCGTGAGTGCCGGTACGCTCACAGCCCACTCCGAGGACAACCTGGTGTTCGAAGAAGTGATCAAGGTCAACCTGATTGGAATGATGCTGACCTTCCAGCCCTTCGTCGAAGCGATGAGGACGCAGCGTAGCGGCGTGCTGGTAGGAATCGCCAGCGTAGCGGGATTCCGGGGTTTGCCGGGTGCGGCTGCCTATTCGGCGTCGAAAGCGGCAGCAATCTCCTATCTCGAAAGCCTGCGTGTCGAATTGCACGGTAGCGGGGTATCGGTCGTGACGATCTGTCCCGGGTATGTCGCCACGCCGCTGACTTCGAAAAATCCTTACCGCATGCCGTTTTTAATGGACGCCGCGGCGGCGGCATCGAAAATGGCTGATGCGATCGCGGCACGCAAGCGGTTTTGCGTCTTGCCCTGGCAGATGGCGCTGGTCGGCTGGGCGTTGCGCCGGTTTCCGCGCCCGCTGTACGACCTGCTGTTCGCCCGCGCGCCGCGCAAACCCCGCCGCCCGCCCGGTTGAACAGGCGCGGCCTTCAGCGCAACGCCATCCCCAGTACTGACTCGAGCTCGGCGATCGCGACTGCCGGATCTTCCACCTTGATGGTGTGCATTCCCATGGTCCGTGCAGGCTTCAGGTTGGTCCCCAGGTCATCCAGATAGACCGCCTGGGACGCGACTATGCCGAGTTGTTCGCACGCCAGTTCGAAGAACCGCATTTCGGGTTTGCGCACGCCGATCCTGGAAGATTCGATGACGACGTCGAACAGGTCCAGAATCCCTTTCCATTCGCTGGCGCGATCCGAGTCGCGTTCGAATCCCCGCCCCGGGCCTGCGGCCACGTTGTTGGTGATGCAGGCATTGGTGTAGTGACGCTTGCACGCCCTGAGTGCGGCGACCATCGCCGGCCGGACTTCGCCATAAAGCAGATCGATGACGTCGAGCCCCCGCACCTCGAAACCGGCCGAGCGTGTTTCCGCGGCGAACGCCTCGTCGAACTGGTGCGGCGACAATTCCGAACGCTCGAAGCGCGCCCAGGCATTGTGGTCATGGTTGCGCGCATTGATCCCTTGCAGGAAACCGGCAGGCAGGCCGCGCGCCTGTTCGAAACGGCGAAAGGCCAGGAAGGGACTTTCGGTCATCACGCCGCCGAAATCCCACAGCACGGCACGTATCGCCGGGTTGGGCATCGCCCTACTTCTTGGCCTTCTTATAGGCGTCAACGGCGCTCTTGAGTTCCTTGTATTCCTCGCAAGGAATCGGCGAACAGATTTTCTGCAGTTCGGCCAGATGTTGCTCCGCCTTGGGCAGGTTGCCGGTCAGAAGGTAGGCCTCGCCGATGTATTCATGTGCGTGCCTGTTCGCCGGATCGAGCTTCAACGCTTGATTGTACTCAGCGAATGAAGCGTCGAAGTTCCCGGTCTTGCGATAGGCGTAACCGAGGAGGTTATGCGCCTCGGAGTTGTTCGACGTTGTCTGCATCGCCTTCAAGAGCAACTCGATGGCCTTTTTCCACTCCTGCGATTCCAGGGCTTTTTTGCCCGCCAGGTAGTTCGGGTCAATGCTCTCGTTTGCTTCCTCCGCGCCCATGTTCGCCTTGGCGGCCGGCAGGGTGAACAGGCTCACGGCGGCGAGTATTGCGGCAATCGAAAGCTTCATGAATTTTTGCATATCCTCCTCCGTTCGGCGGTTCGCGCTTCCTGCCGGTTCATTCGACGGTGACAGACTTTGCCAGGTTGCGCGGTTTGTCGACGTCGGTGCCCTTGGCGAGGGCGGCATGATAGGCGAGCAGTTGCAACGGCACCGTATGCAGGATGGGGCTCAGGTAACCCGCGTGTTCGGTCATGCGGATGATATGCACCCCGTCTCCCTCCTGGATATGGGTGTGTGCATCGGTGAATACATAAAGTTCGCCACCGCGTGCGCGCACTTCCTGCAGGTTGGACTTGAGTTTCTCCAGTAACGCGTCGTTTGGCGCTATCGCAATCACCGGCATGTCCTTGTCCACCAACGCAAGCGGTCCATGCTTCAACTCGCCGGCCGGGTAGGCCTCCGCGTGGATGTAGGAAATCTCCTTGAGTTTGAGCGCGCCTTCCATGGCGATCGGATAATGCATGCCCCTGCCGAGGAACAGCGCATGCTGCTTGCCGGAAAAACGCTTCGCCCACCGTGCCACCTCTGGTTCGAGCGTCAAGACCTGTTGCAGTGCCGACGGCAAATGGCGCAGGGCCTGCAGGTGCTCCTGCTCGACCGCAACAGGAAGCCGGCCACGCGTCTTGGCCAGGACCAGCGTCAGCAGGAACAGCGCGGCAAGCTGCGTGGTGAAAGCCTTGGTCGAAGCTACGCCGATCTCGGGACCGGCGCGTGTCAGAAACTTCAGGCTGGCGTGCCGGATCAAGGTACTTTCCGCGACGTTGCAAATTGCCAGGGTGAGGTTCTGCCCGAGAGATTTGGCGAATTGCAGCGCGGCAATCGTATCCGCGGTTTCTCCGGATTGGGATATGGCGATGACCAGTGCGTCGGGATTCGGCACGCTTTCCCGATAGCGGTATTCACTCGCGATCTCGACCGAGCAGGGAATGCCTGCGACGGCCTCGATCCAGTAACGCGCGACCAGGCCGGCGTGATAGCTGGTGCCGCATGCGAGCACGGTGACAGCATTGATCCGTTTCATCGTTCCTTCGGCCTCGACGCCGAACAACTGCGGCACGATCGATTGGGCGCCGGTAACCATCTCCAGCGTATTGGCCACCGCCCCCGGCTGCTCGAAGATTTCCTTCTGCATGTAGTGACGGTAGGGCCCGAGTTCGACCGCGTCCGCGGACAAATTGCTTTCATGCACGGGCCGGCTCACTTCGTTGCCTGCGCTGTCGCAAATGCGCACACCGTTCAACCCGATCTCGGCGACATCGCCTTCTTCGAGGTAGACCATCTTCTTGGTGACTTGCAGCAGCGCGGAAGCATCCGAGGCGGCGAAATTCTCTCCTTTGCCCAGCCCGAGCAGCAGCGGCGCCCCCTTGCGGGCGACGACCAGGGCTTCAGGACTTTTTTCGGACAATACCGCGATCGCATAGGCCCCGCGCAACTCGGTGACGGCCTTGCGCACGGCGGCGAACAGGTCAGCATCCTGCTTCCAGTGCAGGTGAATCAGGTGTGCGACGACTTCGGTGTCGGTATCGGAGACGAAACGATAGCCGGCTGCCGAAAGCCGCTCGCGCATCTCCTCGTGATTTTCGATGATGCCGTTGTGGACGATGGCAAGGCCATCCTCGCTGATATGAGGATGGGCATTGCGCTCGGAAGGAACGCCGTGCGTGGCCCAGCGGGTATGTGCGATGCCAAGATTGCCGTGGACCTTGGCCTGAGCCGCCATTTCGGTGAGCGAAGCCACGCGCCCGATACTGCGCAGGCGATGCAGACCGCCGTTGACCACCGCGATACCCGCGGAGTCGTAGCCGCGGTACTCGAGCTTGCGCAAGCCCTCGAGCAGGATGGGAATGACGTTACGCCGGGCGACTGCGCCTACGATTCCGCACATGAGACAGTGACTGGTGGCTGTTGATTGGAGAATTCTGGACTCAGGAGGACCCGGGTTACTTTGCGTTCTTTTTGACCGGCCGTTTCCATCCCGGAATCGAAATCTGCTTGGCGCGCGACAACGTCAGCGAACCCGCGGGAGCATCCCTGGTGATGGTGCTCCCGGCGCCAATTGTCGCACCGCGACCGATCGTTACCGGCGCGACCAGTTGGGTATCGGAGCCGATGAAGGCGTCGTCCTCGATCACGGTGCGATGCTTGTTGGCGCCGTCGTAGTTGCAGCTAATGGTGCCTGCGCCGACGTTGACGCCGCTGCCGATCGTCGTGTCGCCAAGATAACTCAGATGATTGGCCTTGGATCCGCTGCCGACTTCGGTCACTTTGGTTTCGACGAAATTGCCGATGTGCACATCGTCGGCGAGCCGTGTTCCCGGACGCAGCCGGGCGTAGGGACCGATCCTGCAGTTGGCACCGGTCACGGCGCCATCGACATGAGAGTAAGGCGCGATCTCGCTGCCTGCACCGATGTTGGCATTACGCAGCACGCAACCTGCGCCGACCTTTACATTGTCGGCCAACCGGACCTTTCCTTCGAAAATGCAGTTCACGTCGATGAAGACATCGCTGCCGCAATTGAGTTCGCCGCGCACATCGAAACGCCACGGGTCGGCCAGCGTCACACCCCGCGCCATCAGATCACGGGCGTTCTGCAATTGATGGACGCGTTCAAGGTAGGCCAGCTGGTCTTTGCTGTTCACACCCAGAATCTCCCACTCGTCAGACGGTTGGACCGAAGTCACCTCGGTTTTGGAATCGATCGCCAGCGGCACTATGTCGGTCAGGTAATACTCTTTTTGCGCATTGCGGTTGGTCAGTTTCGACAGCCAGTGCTGCAACATTTCGGTAGGCGCACAAAGAATGCCGGTATTGATCTCGCGGATGCTTTTCTCCAGGGCACTCGCGTCCTTTTCCTCGACTATACGGACAATGCGCCCGGCTTTGTCACGCATGATGCGGCCGTACCCTGCCGGGTCGGCGAGCGTCGCGGTGAGCAATCGCAGGCCTGGTCGGGAGATGAGATTCTCAAGCGTGGCATCGCGCGTAAGCGGCACGTCCCCATACAACACCAGGGTTGTTCCTCCGGATTGCAGGTAAGGAAGGGCCTGCTGGACTGCATGGCCTGTGCCGAGCTGCGGTTCCTGGCGCACGAATTCAACGGCTGCATTTCCGTATGCGGACGGAACCGCTTGGCCGCCGTAGCCGTAGACAACGACCGTGCGATCGGACCGCAGCGCGGCCGCCCGCTCGAGCACATGACCCATCATCGGCTTGCCGCCTATCGCGTGCAAGACCTTGGGGAGCCTGGAGTGCATGCGCGTACCCTTGCCTGCGGCAAGGATAACGACGTTGAGTGGCGTTTTTTTCACGGGGAAACGCGAAGATGATGCCGGGAATTATCGCACAAGCTCCACGGCCGGTTGCAGCGGACAGGCGCGTCGCCCATGGCGTCGTGCATCAACGGGAAGATGATTCCGCGTACACCCATTCCAGCAACGCGTCCTGCACGGGCTGCGCGTCGCGGGCACCCGGATGGTTGATGATCAGGACCACGGCCAGCGTCCGCCCCCGCTCGTCGAGGGTATAGCCGGCAATGGCGCGCACGCCCTCGATATAACCCGTTTTCGCCTGGCCGGCCAAAGGCGAATTGCCCAACCGCTTTTTCATCGTGCCGTCGATCGCAGTCAGGGAAAGGGAGGCCACGTACTCCGGCATCAGCGCGCTGCGATAGGCTGCCGTTAGCACCTGGGCGAGGTGGCGGGAGGTGATTCTGTCGGCACGCGACAGGCCGGCACCGTTTTCGATCACCAGCTCGGGGAAGGAAAGTCCACGGCGTTCAAGCCATTCGCGCAGCGCGCGCCGTGATTTTTCCAGGGTGGCCGGCGGATTCTCGCGTGCGCCAAGGCTGAGGAATATCTGGCGCGCCATGACATTGATGCTGAACTTGTTGACGTCGCGTATCAGTTCGGAAAGCGGCGGGGATTCCCAGGTGGCGAACAGTTTTGCCGTTGCGGGAAGTTCGGTGTCCCGCACCTGGCCTGACCAAACGCCGCCGACCTGCTGCCAGAACTGGCGGAACAGCGTCTGCGCGTAGTCGTTCGCCGAGAGCAGGCTGTAGTAGCGAAACTTTTCCCCGCAGCCCGATGGAAACACGCCGGAAAACGTCAGGATGTTGCCGTTGATCGCAGGCTTTTCCGGCCAGAAGTCGCAGCCTCCCGGTCCGAGTCGAAGATTGTTCACCACCAGTACCTGAGGCAGGGCCGGTTCGGAAAAGATGCCGACTGTCTGGGTGTTTTCGTCCGGCATGAACTGGAGCCGGAACGTCTTGTAGTTGATCAGCAGCGCGTCCGCCCCGACGTTATAGGGCCGTGAAGGCTCATTGTCGAACAGCGCAGGATCGTGGTTGTCGATGGCGAAAAAGCTGCGATCGACCAACAAGTCGCCATCGATTTCACGAATGCAGCGATTGCGCAAATCACGCAGGAACAGCCACAGACTTTCCATGCTGAACTTCGGATCGCCGTAGCCCTTCAATACCAGATTACCCTCGAGCCGGCCACCGTCGAGCGTGCCATCCAGCCAGGCTTCGGTCTTCCACGCATGGGCTGGTCCAAGCAATTCGAGCGCCGCGAAAGTGGTGAGCAACTTCATGGCGGAGGCCGGGTTGAGTGCCCGGTCGGCGCCAAAGGACAACACCTCGCGATCGCCGGTGAGATCGTGCACGTAGACGCCGACCTCGCTTTCGGGAATGCCGGCCTGCGCCAGGGCTGCGGCTATGTTCCCGGGCAGATTGTCCGGGGAGGTGGCGTATGCACTTGCCGGCAACGCGGCGAGCAGCAGAAGCATGAACCGGATATGCAGGGTTTTCACGATGGTTCTGGCGGGACGGCGCGATCAGCCTCGCGTCATTCCATTGCGTCCAGGATCGCGCAGGTGCCGCCGGCGAGCATGTCCATCTGGTCTTCCTCAATCACATACGGCGGCATGAAATAGACGGTATTGCCCAATGGCCGCAGCAACAATTCCCGCTCCAGCGCCGCGCTGTAGAACTTGCGCGGGAACGATGCATCTTCCGTCTCGACGTCGAACGCCCAGATCATGCCGGTATTGCGGAACTGCCGGACACGGGGATGCTGCGCGATTTTCTGGCAGCGGACGGACATCTGCGCGGACTTCACCCGGTTTGCGGCGATCACGTCGTCTTCCGCGAAAATGTCCAGCACGGCCAGCGCGGCACGGCAGGCGAGCGCGTTGCCGGTATAGGAATGCGAATGCAGGAAGCCTCGCGCCATCTCATCGTCGTAGAACGCTCGATAGATGTCGTTGCTCGTCATCGTGACCGACAGCGGCAGGTAACCGCCGGTGATGCCTTTGGACAGGCAGAGGAAGTCGGCACGAATGCCGGCTTGCTCACAGGCGAGAAAGCTGCCCGTGCGCCCGAATCCGACCGCGATTTCATCCGCAATGAGATGCACACCGTAGCGATCGCACAGAGCGCGTGCTTCATGAAGAAAGCGCGCGTGGTACATCGCCATTGCGCCTGCAGCCTGAACCAGCGGCTCGACGATCAGGGCCGCGGTCTGCGCATGCCGCGCCGCGAGATAAGTCTCCAGCTCACCTGCCACCCGAAGGGCCACGGCTTCGGCGCTTTCCCCGGGACGCGCATTGCGCCAGTCCGGCGACGGAAGCTGCGTGCTCTGCCCCAACAACGCCGCATAGGTATCCCGGAACAGGGGAACGTCGGTGACCGACAACGCCCCCAGCGTCTCCCCGTGATAGCCATTCTTTAGACTGACGAACCCGGTTTTTTCAGGCTGTCCGACATTCTTCCAGTAGTGGAAGCTCATCTTCAGGGCGATCTCGACGGCGGACGCACCGTCGCTGCCGTAAAAACAATGCGACAGCCCGGTCAGTGCCGACAAACGCTCGGATAACTGCACGACTGGTTCGTGCGTGAAGCCCGCGAGGATGACGTGTTCGAGCCTGCCGAGCTGATCGGCCAATGCGGCATTGATTCTCGAATTGGCATGTCCGAAAAGATTGACCCACCAGGAACTGATCGCGTCGAGATAGCGATTGCCGTCGAAGTCGTACAGCCACATGCCGTCGCCGCGCTCGATCGGTACCAGCGGCATGCGCTCGTGATGCTTCATCTGGGTGCAGGGATGCCACACCGAGCGCAGGCTGCGGGTGAGCAAATCCTGGTTGCGTGAAAACTTGGAATTCATCGGGACGCGGAGCAAGAAAGTGCGTGACTGAACATCGCGCGCAGTAATACATTATTTTGGCGGTGAATCAAGCGGGAGTTACTGGCGCTCTGCATCCTTGGCTGCCAGGCAATCGGGCATCGTTGATGCTTTGCTTTTTTACGGGTACCCACATTCCAATGCAAAGGAGCCATGCATGAACTTGCTGGAGACCATCACCGAGCGCATATCCGCCAAACCCCTGCCCCTCGTTGCGATTACCGTCGCGGCCGTACCCTGTCCCGACACGCCGGTGATCCTGACGTTGCATTGGCATGGCTTCGTCGAGGAAAAAATCATCGAACACGAAGATGCCGAAACGGTGGCCTATACGCCGATCCCGAGCCTGGCACTTCAGGTCAATCATCGCTGGAGCGATCTGGCGATGCTGGATCGCGCGGCGATGGAAGCGGGCTGGGAGCTCGGTGCGTGGGATGTTGCCCGGGCCGAACGCGCAGGCTGTGCCCGTCCGGGCGCGCGCTCCAGCGAAGCGCTGGAATGTTTGCAGGCTTTCGGTTCCTTTCCTTACGGACTTAACGATGTCCAGACTGTAGTCACGGAAGCGCCCGATGCAGGGGACCTGGTCAATCTTGCGGCCCGTCGGGGCTACCTGATGTGGATGTTCCGTCCGGTCTATCGCGGCATCTGGGCAGAGTTTGCCGATGACACTACGCTGTGTGCGGACGGCACGCGGACTCCGCCATGTCCGATAGAATCCATGCCGCCGGTTGGTTTGGGTTCCGGAAAAACGGTTTACCGCTTCGGCATAGCGGGTGCTTCCACGCTTGTAAACTGAGATCCCACAAGCTCCTTGTGGGTTGGACGGGAGAGAGCACGCAGCATTCCTCTTATGTAAGCGCACGCTTACATCCGGTTTGGCTTGGTCCGGCCCTCCGGAATATCAAAGCCCTTGAATTCCGTTCCCCCCGCCCTTATTATTAGCACTCTCAAGCATTGAGTGCCAACGAGAGCGTTCGCTCTCGACTATCCATAACAAGGAGACTAGTAATGAAAATCCGTCCTTTGCACGACCGCGTAATCGTCAAGCGCCTGGAGGAAGAGCGCAAGACCGCCTCCGGCATCGTGATTCCCGATACCGCCGCCGAAAAACCCGACCAGGGCGAGGTGATTGCGGTTGGCAACGGCAAGGTCCTGGAAGACGGCAAGGTCCGTCCGCTGGACGTCAAGAAGGGTGACAAGATCCTGTTCGGCAAATATTCCGGCCAGACCGTCAAGGTTCATGGCGAAGAACTGCTCGTGATGCGCGAAGAAGACATCATGGGCGTCGTCGAAGCGGCCTAAGTAACCATTACGTTCCACCCCTATTTCAGGAGCAAATTCTCATGGCAGCAAAAGACGTCAAATTTCACGACTCCGCCCGTGCCCGTATCGTGGCTGGAGTCAACATCCTGGCCGATGCGGTCAAGGTGACACTGGGCCCGAAGGGCCGCAACGTAGTGCTGGAGCGCTCTTTCGGCGCCCCCACCATCACCAAGGACGGCGTGTCGGTCGCCAAGGAAATCGAACTCAAGGACAAGTTCGAGAACATGGGTGCCCAGATGGTCAAGGAAGTCGCATCCAAGACCTCGGACGTGGCCGGTGACGGTACCACTACCGCAACGGTGCTGGCGCAGGCGATCGTACAGGAAGGCATGAAATTCGTGGCCGCCGGCATGAACCCGATGGACCTGAAGCGCGGCATCGACAAGGCCGTCACTACCATTGTCGAGGAGCTCAAGAAGATATCCAAGCCCTGCACCACCAGCAAGGAAATCGCCCAGGTCGGCTCGATTTCCGCCAACTCCGATACCGTGATCGGGCAGAAGATTGCCGAAGCCATGGAAAAAGTCGGCAAGGAAGGCGTGATCACCGTGGAAGATGGTTCCGGCCTGGAAGACGAGTTGGAAGTCGTGGAAGGCATGCAGTTCGATCGTGGTTACCTGTCCCCCTACTTCATCAACAATCCGGACCGCCAGATTGCGATTCTGGAGAATCCCTATGTCCTGCTGCACGACAAGAAGATCTCCAATATCCGCGAACTGTTGCCGGTGCTCGAGCAGGTTGCAAAGGCAGGCCGTCCGCTGCTGATCGTTGCCGAGGACGTTGACGGCGAAGCGCTGGCGACCCTGGTGGTCAACAACATTCGCGGCATCCTCAAGACCTGCGCCGTAAAAGCACCTGGCTTTGGCGATCGCCGCAAGGCCATGCTCGAAGACATCGCCATCCTGACCGGCGGCACCGTCATAGCGGAAGAAGTCGGTCTTTCCCTCGAGAAGGCAACGCTGAAGGATCTGGGCTCGGCCAAGCGCATCGAAATCGGCAAGGAAGAGACCACCATCATCGACGGTGCCGGCGACGGCAAGACCATCGAAGGCCGGGTCAAGTCGATCCGCAAGCAGATCGACGAAGCCACCAGCGATTACGACAAGGAAAAGTTGCAGGAGCGTGTCGCCAAGCTGGCCGGCGGTGTTGCACTGATCAAGGTGGGCGCCGCGACCGAAGTCGAAATGAAGGAAAAGAAGGCTCGCGTGGAAGACGCGCTACACGCTACGCGTGCCGCGGTCGAGGAAGGTATCGTTGCCGGCGGTGGCGTTGCATTCATTCGGGCGCGCAGCGCAATTACCAAGCTCAAGGGCGATAACACCGACCAGGACGCCGGCATCAAGATCGTGATGCGCGCGCTGGAAGAGCCGTTGCGCATGATCGCATCCAACGCAGGCGACGAACCGTCGGTCGTGCTCAACAAGGTTGCCGAAGGTAAGGGCAATTTCGGCTACAACGCCGCGACGGGCGATTACGGCGATATGGTGGAAATGGGCGTGCTCGACCCCACCAAGGTTACCCGCTACGCGCTGCAGAACGCGGCGTCGGTTGCCGGCCTGATCCTGACCACTGCGGCGATGGTTGCCGAAGCACCGAAGGATGATCATTCCCATGGCGGTGGCGGTGGCATGGGTGGCATGGGTGGCATGGGCGGCATGGACATGTAAGAGCTTCTCGCTCCGGCAGGTCGGAAAGCCCCGTTTCGGCGGGGCTTTTCTTTTGGCGCCAGGACGACGGTCAACGCCTAAAGCTTTGCGGGCCGTTCAGGTTTGCTGCAACTGCGGCGAAGCATGACGTTGACAATCGCCCGGTGACGGCACTTAAACTGTCGAACCGATCGCGGCCAGTTCCCGACTGCCGTGGCGCACAACAGCAAACAAGGGAGGAGAGAACATGGCCGGAGCTACCAGCGTTCAGGACAAGAACCACCCGGATTTCAAGCCGGAGGAAAAGAAGGTCATCTTCGCCTCTTCGCTGGGAACCGTTTTCGAGTGGTACGACTTTTACCTCTACGCAGTTCTGGCGCCGTTTTTTGCGGCACTGTTTTTTCCGCCAGGCAACCAGACCGCCGCCTTGCTGTCGGCCTTTGCGACTTATGCAGCCGGGTTCCTGGTAAGGCCATTCGGCGCGCTGGTCTTCGGACGGATCGGCGATCTGGTGGGCCGCAAGTACACGTTCCTGATCACCATCGTCGTCATGGGCGGCTCGACCTTTGCGGTCGGCCTGCTGCCGACGTTCGAGGCTATTGGCTGGGGAGCCCCGGTTCTGCTGGTCTCGCTGCGGCTGCTGCAGGGACTGGCGCTGGGTGGCGAGTACGGCGGTGCCGCGACTTACGTTGCGGAGCATGCGCCCAATCACCGGCGGGGATATGACACTGCCTGGATCCAGACCACTGCAACGCTTGGCCTGTTCCTGGCACTAGTCGTAATCTACCTCTGCCGCAACAATTTGGATGCCGAGACGTTCAAGTCCTGGGGATGGAGAATTCCATTCTGGGTCTCGGTGATTCTGCTGGCGTTCTCCGTGTACATCCGGCTCAAACTTGAGGAATCGCCGGTGTTCAAGAAGATGAAGGAAGAGGGCAAAGGCTCCAAGTCGCCCCTCACCGACAGCTTCCTGCGCTACCCGAACAACAAGTTCGTGCTGCTTGCGCTGCTTGGCGCCACCGCCGGCCAGGGCGTGGTCTGGTACACGGGCCAGTTCTACGCGCTGTTCTTCATGATCATCACGCTGAAACTGGACTATGTCACCACATACACGCTGATTGGCATTTCGCTGCTGCTCGGCACCCCTTTCTTCATTGTCTTCGGCTGGCTTTCCGACAAGATCGGCCGCCTCAAGATCATCATGGCCGGTTGCCTTATCGCCGCCCTCACTTACTTCCCGCTGTTCCAGGGACTCACGCACTACGTCAATCCGGCGCTCGAACAGTATCAGCAGAACGTCAAAATCACGGTCGCGGCCAGCGATTGCCAGTTCCACATATTCGTCGGTCCATGGAGCAAATTCAGCGATTGCGACCGGGCCAAGGACTTCCTGACCAAGCAGGGAATATCGTTCACTTCGCTGCCCGCAATCGAGGGCAAGTCGGTGGTCACGACGATCGGCGATACCCAGATCGAGGGTTGGGATGAGAAGAAGTTCAGCGAAGGGCTGAAGTCATCGGGCTATCCCGGGCCGGCCGACAAGACCAAGGTCAACTACGGGATGACCCTGTTGATCCTGTTCATCATGGTGATCTACGTCACGATGGTGTACGGGCCAATCGCGGCGTTCCTGGTGGAATTGTTTCCAACCCGGATCCGCTACACGTCCATGTCTCTGCCTTACCACATCGGCAACGGCTGGTTCGGCGGCATGCTGCCACTGACGGCCACGGCGATGGTGGCCGCGACCGGCGACATCTACTATGGACTCTGGTATCCGATCGTGGTCGCCGTCATGACGCTGATCATCGGCACTCTGTTCCTCAAAGAGACCAAGGACCGGGACATTCACCAGAACTGAATCCGTTGCGATGTTTGCGAGCGAAAAGCCCGCTCCGGCGGGCCTTTCCGCTTTTGGCACTTGGGCTTTTCGGGTAGAATGCCGCGCTTTCGCGAGCGATGGTCCTTATCGCAGCGAGACGGCCAAGTAGCTCAGTCGGTAGAGCAGAGGACTGAAAATCCTTGTGTCGGTGGTTCGATTCCGCCCTTGGCCACCATTCCCCTCGAAGGTTTGCTTGAGGCAGAGGAGTGACAACACGCCGCAGCGCGGCTTGTTGGGGTGAAGGCTAACCTTTCGCAGCGCGCAAGGTTATGCCGGAGCCAAAATCCTTGTGTCGGTGGTTCGATTCCGCCCTTGGCCACCACTTCTCTTTCCCTCGCGGTATTCGATTCTGTCTAGCTCCCAATTGACCGCGACGCCGCTTGACAGCAGTGCAGGTGTGCCTTGATAGTTCCGCACCTTTGCAAGGTTGGCGTGGACAAAGGCTTGCCGGCCATAAAAACTAGAAATGTCCTGGAGGAGAACATGAAATTCCGCATATCTGCCGTGCTGGCGCTGCTGCTGTTCGTGACCGCGTGTTTTACCCATGCGGCGGACCTGACCTTGCGTTTCGGCACGCCGTTCGTAACCAACAGCAATCTGCACAAGGCGATGGAGAAATTCGCCGAAGTCGTCGCCAAGGAAAGCGGCGGCTCCATCAAGGTGCAGGTCTACGCTGACAGCCAGATCGGCGACATCCAGCAACTGATAGCGGGCATGCAACTCGGCACGGTGGACATGGCCTATCTCGGGGTCGGCAACGCTGGACAACTCAAGGGCTGCGGGCCACTCAACGTTTCCTATCTGCCTTATCTGTTCAAGAGCAAGCGCGCGGCCGAAGACGGGCTCAATAGTCCCATTTTCCAGGAGCTGTATGAGCAATGTGCGCAATCGGCCGGCGTGCGCATTTTTGCCGTAGGGGGCGACCGCAGCCCGCGCGCCATCGTGACCACCAAGGGGCCGATCCTCAAGCCCGAGGACCTCAATGGGATGCGCTTGCGCATCCCACCGATCCCGATCTTCCGCGAGACGTTCGAGGCCGTCGGCGTCAAAGTCGTACCGCTCGGACTCAACGAGGTGTACATGGCATTGTCGCGCGGTCAGGTGGACGGACAAGACAACGGCTTCGACCTGACGCTCACCTTTCGTTTCCATGAAGTCTCGAAGTTCTGGTCGGCTACCGATCATTGTTACGACATGGGTGCGTTCTACGTTTCGGAGCGCAAATGGAAAACCTTTACGCCTGAGCAGAAAGCGCTGTTCAAGCGCGCCGCCGCCGAGGGCGGCAAGCTGGCCACGCAGCTTGGAGAAGAATTCGACAAGCACGGGTTGGAAGAACTCAAGAAAGCCGGTGTGAATTACGTCGTGCCCGACAGGGCCGCATTCGAGAAAGCCTGGGCGAACGTCTACAAGAGTTACGAGGGCAAGGTCTGGCCCGACGGACTGGTGGCGCGGATCAAAGCCGCACAGAAGTAGTCGTGATCGATTTTCTGGACAAGGCGTTGCGCGTTCTCGAGCGCACTCTCGAGTGGCTTGTCGCCGCTCTCGTGGCCGCGTTGCTCCTCATCGTATCCTCGACATTCATCGACCGGCATTTCATCACATTGCCGATGGCAGCGCCTGACGCCTACGCACGAGTGATTCTCGTCTGGCTGACCTTCATTGGTTTTGCACTGGCCGTGAAAAACGGGCTCAACATCCGCGTCGACCTCATTGACGCGCGGCTGCCGGAAAAGGTGCGGCGAATACTTGAATACGTTTTTGACGTAGTCATGCTCGGACTTACCGTCATGCTCGGCGTGAACGGCTGGCGACTGGTGATGATCGGCCAGGACCAGGAGCGCCTGGGCACTGGAATGTCCGAAGCCTGGCCGTCGGCCGCACTGTTTGTCTCCTGCATCCTCCTCGTGCTGTTCCTGGTACTGCGCATCGCATTGCGATTCGCCGGCCGGGAGTTGCCGCGCCACACGCCACTGGAAGCCGAGTAGGGCGATGCTGCTGCTGCTGTTCGTCGCTTTCATGCTGGCCCTTATCGTCGGCTTCGACGTCGGCTTCTCGATGATCCTGTCGGCGTGGCTCGGCGTGGAATACCGCGGCGATGCCGTCGACCCGGCGATGATGCCGCTATCGATGATCGCGGGCGTGGACACCTATGCGCTGGTCCAGGTGCCGTTGTTCATCCTCGCCGGCGAGCTGATGAACCGGGGCGGACTGACAATGCGCCTGATCGACTGGGCGCAGGCGATGGTGGGCCGGGTAAAAGGCAGTCTCGGTCACGTTTCCATCCTCACCAATCTCATCATGGCGGGCGTATCCGGCTCGGCCGTGGCGGATGCCGTTGCGACCGGCAAGCCGCTGATCCCGGCGATGAAAAAGGAAAAATACGGCGAGGGTTTCGCCGGTGCCGTCATTGCGGCGGGTGCGTTGCTCGGACCGATCATTCCGCCTTCCATTCCGATGGTGGTATACGCGCAGCTCTCCAGCCAGTCGGTAGTGAAGCTGTTCATGGCCGGTGTCATGCCCGGCCTGCTGCTCGCCGCGGGATTCATGGTGGTGTGTTCCATCGTTGCCCGGCTGCGCAATTATCCGAGCCGACCGGCAGTGCCTTGGGCTGGCAAGGCGAAGGCGACCGGCCGCGCCGGCTGGGCGTTGCTGATGCCCGTGATCATAATCGGCGGAATCCGCTTCGGCTTGCTGACCGATACCGAAGCTGCCGCCATGGCGGTGGTCTATTCGCTGTTCGTCAGCCTGGTTATTTATCGCGGGCTGAAGATGAAGGAACTGCCCAAGCTGCTGTACGAAGCGGGGCGCTCGACGGCGGTAATCCTGTTCCTGCTTGGTGCCGCCGGTCCGTTCAGCTGGCTGGTGGCGGAAAGCCAGGTCAGCCAGACCGTTGTACAGACCATCCAGAGCTGGTCGACCAATCCCATCGTTGTGCTACTGATCATCAACGTGTTCCTGCTGCTCATCGGTTGTATCGTCGAGCCACTACCCGCGATGATTATTTTCCTGCCGGTGCTGATTCCTCTTGGCGCCGAACTGGGTATAGACCCGATCCAGTTCGGGGCGGTGGTGGTGCTGAACCTGATGATCGGCCTGATGCATCCTCCCATTGGTCTATTACTTTTCGTGGTCTCCAGCGTCGGCAAGATCAGGATTGGCCCGGTCATGTGGGAAATCCTGCCCTTTCTCGCCTGGGCGCTCATCGTTCTTGGCCTGACCATCGTCTTCCCGCCCATTACTACCTGGCTGCCAGGGCAAATCCACTAGCGCCGCTGGCGCCAAGGCCCTGAATTCAAGGGAAAGGCGTGATTTTGGCTTATAATCACAGCCCTTCTTAGGTCCATGGCGCTCCGCCGCTTTTGAGACTCGATGCAGCTCTTCGCTTTCGGCATGAACCACCATACGGCCCCGCTCGCGGTACGCGAACAGGTGACCTTTCACGCCGAGAATCTGGAGGCAGCGCTGCGCGATCTGGTAAATCACGAATCGGTACGCGAAGCCGCGATCATTTCCACCTGTAATCGCACCGAGGTCTACTGCAGCACGCCCGAGCCCGTCCGCGTCATCGACTGGCTCGCACGTTTCCATCATCTGAAGGCGCCGGCGCTGGAGCCGTTTCTTTATACCCTGCCGCGCGAGAGGGCGGTGAGCCATGCTTTCCGAGTGGCCAGCGGACTCGATTCGATGGTGATCGGCGAGCCGCAGATCCTCGGACAGATGAAGGATGCGGTGAAATCCGCCGAGCACGCCGGCACGCTCGGAACGGTGCTGCACAAGCTGTTTCAATCAACATTTTCGGTCGCGAAGGAAGTGCGCACCCGGACCGCCATCGGCGCCAGCTCGGTGTCGATGGCGGCTGCGGCGATCAAGGTGGCAGAACGGATTTACCCGAGCATTGCCGGCCAGAAGGTCTTGTTCGTCGGCGCCGGTGAAATGATTGAATTGTGTTCGACGCACTTCGCGGCGAAGCAGCCGCGGGAAATGACGTTCGCCAATCGTTCGGTCGAGCGCGGCGAAGTGCTCGCGAGGCGTTTCCAGGGCCGCGTAATAACATTGAACGACCTGCCCGAACAACTGCCCCTGCACGACATCGTGGTCACCTGTACGGCGAGCACGCTGCCGATCCTCGGAAAGGGAATGATCGAACGCGCAATCAAGGCGCGCCGGCATCGACCGATTCTGATGATCGACCTGGCCGTGCCGCGCGATGTCGAGGCGGAAGTGGCCGAGCTCGACGATGTATTCCTCTACAGCGTGGACGACCTCGGCAAGATCGTGCAGGAAGGCCTCGATACACGCCATGCCGCGGTCGCGCAGGCGGAGGCCATCATCGACGTCAACGTGCATGCGTTCATGCACTGGCTGGAAAACCGGGAACTCGTTCCGACCATCCGTGCATTGCGCGACCAGGCCGAGCGCGTGCGCCGCCACGAACTGGAGCGGGCCGCGCGCATGCTGGCGAAGGGCGACGATCCCGCCAAGGTGCTCGAACTGCTTTCGCATTCCCTGACCAACAAGTTTCTGCACGCGCCCACGCAGGCGCTCAACGGCGCGCAGACGGACGAGCGCGACGCCCTGGTTGCCGCGCTGACCCGCCTCTACGAGATCAACCCGCCGGAATGAAGCCGTCCATCGCCTCCAAGCTGGCGCAGCTCTCCGCCAGATTGGAGGAACTCAATGCTTTGCTGTCCAGCGAGGACGTTACCAGGAACCTGGAAAATTATCGCAAGCTTACCCGCGAGTATGCCGAGATCACGCCGGCGGTCGAGCTCTACCACGCCTATGTCAAGAGCGAGCGCGACGTCGCGGCGGCCCAGGAGATGGCGAACGATCCGGAAATGCGCGCCCTCGCCGAAGCCGAAATGAGCGAGGGCAAACAACGTTTGCTCGACCTCGAGGCCGAGCTGCAAAAACAACTTCTGCCGAAGGACCCCAGCGACGAGCGCAACATCTTTCTTGAAATCCGTGCCGGCACCGGTGGCGACGAATCCGCCCTGTTCGCCGGCGACCTGTTTCGCATGTATTTACGCTACGCCGAGCGTCTGGGCTGGAAGGTCGAACTGATTTCGCAGAGCCAGGGCGAAATGGGCGGATACAAGGAAGTGATCGCCAAGATCATCGGTTTCGGCGTGTACTCGAAGCTGAAGTTCGAGTCGGGCGGGCATCGCGTACAGCGCGTTCCGGCGACGGAGACGCAGGGCCGCATCCACACCAGTGCCTGCACGGTCGCCGTGATGCCGGAGGCCGACGCGATAGAAGACGTCGTGCTCAATCCCGCGGAGATGCGCATCGATACTTTCCGCGCTTCCGGTGCCGGTGGCCAGCATATCAACAAGACCGATTCCGCAGTACGCATCACGCATCTGCCCACCGGCATTGTCGTGGAATGTCAGGACGACCGTTCCCAGCACAAGAACAAGGCGCAGGCGTTGTCGGTGCTTGCGGCGCGGATCAAGGACAAGCAGGTGCGCGAGCAGCAGGCGAGACAGGCGGCGACACGCAAGTCGCTGATCGGCAGCGGTGACCGCTCGGAACGCATTCGCACCTATAACTTTCCGCAAGGCAGGGTCACCGATCATCGCATCAACCTGACCCTGTACAAAATCGACCAGATCATGGATGGCGCACTCGACGATTTGATCGACGCCCTTCAGGCCGAGCACCAGACCGAGTTGCTCGCGGCGATGGCCGAAGAGACTTTCGCCGTGCAGGCGTGAACCCGACTGTGGGCAGGCTACTCGACGACGGGGCAGGAAATCTCGCCGACCCCGTCGAGGCGAGGCGGGAGGCGCAGATATTGCTCGGACATGCGCTGGGTGTGTCTCGTGCGTGGCTCGCGGCGCACGGCGACGAGGCAGCCGATTCATCCGCCGCGAATGTTTTCCGTGACCTTGTTCAGCGCCGTCGTGCCGGCGAACCGGTCGCCTATCTGGTCGGAAGGCGTGAATTTTACGGCCTCGATTTTCGCGTCACGCCGGATGTATTGATTCCACGCGCAGATACCGAAACGCTAATTGATGCGGCACTGGAAAAACTGACCGGGGATGCAGCGCATGAAGTGCTCGATCTGGGCACCGGCAGCGGTTGCATTGCCATCGCCATTGCTCATGAGCGGCCGGCTGCACGCGTTACCGCAGTGGACGTTTCGGCAGCGGCACTGGACGTTGCCCGGGAGAATGCTGTCGCAGCAGGAGTGGGCGTCGGATTCGTGCGATGCAACTGGTTCGACTCCCTGAATGGGAAGCGCTTCGACATGATTGTTTCCAATCCGCCCTATGTGGCGGCAGGAGATCCGCATTTGCAGCGCGGCGACTTGCGTTTCGAGCCTGCAAAGGCGCTGGTCTCCGGGGCGAACGGGTTGGCCGACATCCGACTCATCGTTGCCGGGGCACCGGCCCATCTGCGAGCGGGAGGCTGGTTGCTGCTCGAGCACGGGCATGACCAGGCCGATGTTTGCAGAGACCTTTTGCTCGACGCGGGTTTTGGCGAGGTCATCAGCCGGGCGGATATCGCAGGTTTGCCGCGCGTGGCGGGCGGACGCCTATTGACGTCGAAATCGCCGACTCGTTAACATCGGTAGTATCCAAATGGGAGCGACTCCACGCCGGAGGCTTTCACACTTAATCCAGAGGTAATAGCTCATGAACGCTCAGGACAAGATCAAACAGCAGGTGACGGGCAATCCGATCGTGCTGTACATGAAGGGAACGCCGGATGCGCCGATGTGCGGTTTCAGTGCCGCTGCGGTGCAGATCCTCGAGGCCTGTGGCGTCGAGAACGTGGCGACGGTCGACGTGCTGAGCGACCAGGACGTGCGCGAGGGCATCAAGGAATATTCCAACTGGCCGACCATTCCGCAACTGTATGTGAACGGCGAATTCGTCGGGGGCGCGGACATCATGCGCGAGATGTACCAGTCCGGCGAGTTGCAGAAGCTTTTCGGGAAATAGCCGCATTGCGACTGAAAGGGCTGGCTTTCGCGCCAGCCCTTCTTATTTCATGACAGGCCGATCGGCTTAAGGCGCTCATACCCCACCCGCATAAGACTTATTCCGGAATATCGCTAGCCGTGGTCCGCGTTCCGGACATGCGATTCGCTCGCCCGGAATAACCGGCAGCGACGTTACGCGCTATGATGGCCGCGCGGTCATGACGACAAGACAAGAAGAACCGGCGCGCGTTTGCGTTTCGCATCGCTGACATCCTGCCAGGCGGAGAAACATCATGATGGAATTGGTGCGGGTAGCGTTGCGCCGCCCGTACACGGTCGCCGTACTCTCGCTGCTGGTGCTTCTGCTCGGCGGCCTCGCGGTGACGCGGATGGTGGTCGATTTTTTCCCGAAGATCGACATTCCCGTCGTTTTCGTCGGCTGGAATTATCCTGGACTGTCGGCCGAGGAAATGGAGCGTCGCGTCGTCATCATCAGCGAGCGAGCCTATTCGACGACGGTCAACGGCATCGACCGCATCGAATCCAATTGCATTCCCGGAATCGGCCTGGTCAAGGTGTTTTTCCACCAGGGTACCGACATCGGTGCCTCGATTGCGCAGATCAATGCTATCAATGGCACGATTTTGCGCATCCTGCCGCCGGGCATAACGCCGCCGGTCATCATCCAATACGATCCGGCCACGGTGCCGATCGTACAAATGGTGTTGTCGAGCAAGACCGTGCCGGAGGGGCGCATCTTCGACCACGCGTTCAATTTCGTTCGCGTGAAGCTGTTCACCATTCCGGGTTTGACCGTGCCGGCGCCGTTTGGCGGACGCCTGCGCCAGATCATGGTCGACCTGAATCCGCAATTGATGACGGCCAAGGGAGTCTCGCCGAACGACGTGGTGAACGCGCTGCAGAGTTCGAACGTCCTGGTTCCCGCCGGCACCGCGCGCATCGGTTCGACCGAATACAACGTGATGATGAACTCCAGTCCACCGACCGTGGACCAGTTCAACCAGATGCCGCTGCGCGTGTCGAACGGCGTGCCGGTACTGCTGGGCGACGTAGCCAAGGTTGCGGACGGCTTCGCCGTGCAGAACAACATCGTCCACGTCGACGGCCGGCGCGCAACCTACCTGACCATCCTCAAGCATTCCGAAGCATCGTCGCTCGCCGTGGTCGAAGCCACCCGCGAAATACTGCCCGAAATCCAGAAAGCGGCGCCCGAAGGCATCGAGGTCAAGCTCGATTTCGACCAGTCCGTCTACGTGCGCGCCGCAATCAGGAACGTCGCGACCGAGGCCGTGATCGCCTCGCTCCTGGTATCGCTGATGGTTTTGCTGTTCCTCGGATCATGGCGCAACACCATCGTCGTGATCACCTCGATCCCGTGCGCGATGGCGGCCGGCATACTCGGACTCTATTTCACCGGCAATACCATCAACCTGATGACGCTGGCCGGCCTGTCGCTCGCCACCGGCATCCTGGTAGACGATGCGACGGTGGCCGTGGAGAACATCCACCGCCATCGCGCGATGGGGCAGGCGCTCACGGTGGCAATCCTGGAAGGATCCCGCGAGGTCGCGCTGCCGCGCACGATGGCAACGTTGGCGATCTGCATCGTGTTCATTCCGGTGGCGTTTCTGTACGGTGTATCGAAGTTCCTGTTCGTGCCGCTTGCGCTGTCGGTGGTGTTCTCGCTGCTTGCTTCATACATTCTTTCCTTCACGCTTGTGCCGATGCTGTCGCGTCAGTTGTTGGCGGGCGAACACCACGACGACGGCATCGGAAAGGGAGTTGGCGCACGTCTGAACCGCGCACGCGAGAACTCCCTTGAGTGGCTGAAGGACACGTACGGCGGCGTACTGAGCGTCATCATGCGCCATCGTCCCTTTGTACTGGTGTGCCTGTTATTGATAGGTGGGATCAGCGTCTTCCTGGGCCGGGTGGTTGGAACCGATTTCTTTCCGACCGCCGACGTCGGCATCCTGAAACTCCATTTCCGTGCGCCGATGGGCACGCGTATCGAGGAAACCGAGACCCTGGTTCTGGCTGTGCAGGAAGAGATCCGCAAGATCATTCCCGCCGGGGAGATTTCGACCATCAACGACATGCTCGGCGTGCCGATTTTCTTCAATCTTGCCTTCGTGCCCACCGACAACATCAGCGGCATGGATGCCGACATCCTGATTTCGCTGAAGCATCCGCACAAGCCGTCAGCACACTGGATGCGGGAGATCAGGGAAAAGCTGCCGCCAAAATTTCCCGGGTCGACCATGTACTTCCAGAATGCCGACATCGTCACCCAGGTGCTCAACTTCGGACTCCCGGCCCCGATCGACGTGCAGATCCAGGACGCGAATTTCGATCGCGCGCAGGGTTACGCCGCGCGGGTGCGCAAGATCATCGAGGAGACGCCGGGCGCGGTCGATGTGCGGCAGATCCAGGTGTTGAGCTATCCGGCGTTGCGCGTCGAAGTCGACCGTGTGCGCGCGGCCCGGCTCGGACTCACGCAGCGCGACGTGGCCAGCAACGTACTCACGTCGCTATCGTCCAGCGCAATCGTCAACCCTTCGTACTTTCTGAACCCGAACGGCGTGAACTATACCGTCGCGGTGCAGACTCCGATCGAACGCATGAGCTCGGTGGAAGATCTGATGGCGACGCCGATAACCACCGGCGACACCCCGGTACTCGATACGACGTCCGCAACGCGCCTCGATGCCAAGCCCGGGGCACCGGTGACCAGGCTTTCCAACATCGCCACGATCAAGCCGGAAACCAGTTACCAATCGGTGTCGCATTACACGGTACAACGCGTGCTCGACATTGCCGCCAACGTCGACGGCCGCGATCTGGGCGGTGTTGTCTCGGACATCAAGCGCAAGATCGACGCAGTAACCGCCGAAAAGGATTTCCCGCCGACCGCGAAGATCAACATCCGCGGCCAGTACCAGGTCATGAATTCCTCGTTCGAGAGCCTGATTGGCGGCCTGCTGCTGGCGATCGTGCTGGTGTATGCGCTGCTGGTAGTGCTGTTCCAGTCGTGGATCGATCCGTTCATCATCATGATGGCGGTGCCCGGCGCGCTGATCGGCATCCTCTGGATCCTTGCGTTGAGCGGAACCACGATCAACGTCATGTCATTGATGGGCGCGATCATGGCGGTGGGCATCGGCGTGTCGAACTCGATCCTGATCGTGAGCTTCGCCAACGACCTGCGCGTGGAGAAGAGCCTGGGCGTGATCGAAGCGGCTATCGAAGCCGGTATGACGCGCTTGCGTCCGGTGCTGATGACCGCCCTGGCCATGATCATCGGCATGGTGCCGATGGCGCTGGGACTGGGAGAGGCCGGCGAGCAAAACGCCCCCCTCGGGCGGGCCGTGATCGGCGGGCTCGCCATGGCGACTGTGGCCACGCTGTTCGTCGTCCCGGTGATCTATACCTTTGTCAGAAAGAACATGCCGATCCTGCATGAGCTCGATGCCCGCTTCGAGGCCGAGTCGCAGGGACGCCAAGCCTGAGGAGTGACGAGAATGGCTGCGATGCAGCGACGACGCGATTCTTTCATGGTTTTCTACATTGTCGCCTTTGTGCTGGTGGCGGTGGCGGGCGCGGCCGTCTGGTGGTTCTGGCAGGACAAGCAGAGCCATCTGGCGGACGAGACGAAGACACGCGCGGCGCAACTCGATGCGGGCCCCACCGTGGTCATGGGCCAGTCCACGCGTGGATCCGCCGCCCGCAAGATCAACCTGACCGGTGAGCTGCGCCCCTGGAAGGCGACCACCCTCTATTCGAAAGTCGGCGGCTATCTGTCGAAGATCACGGTTGACGTCGGCGATCGCGTGCACGCCGGACAACTCATTGCCGAGGTCCAGGCACCCGAACTCGAGGCGGAATACAAGAGCACGGTGTCGGAGATGGAAAATCGCGAGCGCCAGGCGCTGCGCACGCGCGACCTCGCGGCCAAGGGATTTTTCTCCCAGCAGGCTTTGGACAACGCGGATACCGACGTGCGCACCGCCCGCGGCCGCGTAGACACGCTGCGTTCGCAAATGGGTTACCGCAGCCTGTATGCGCCTTACGCCGGTGTCGTCACCGGGCGCTACGTCGATCCGGGTGCGCTGATCACCAATGCCGCCAATAACCAGTCCTCCTCCCAGCCGGTCGTCACCGTGTCGGATCCATCGAAACTGCGCGTGAGTGTCTACGTCGAGCAGGTCGATGCGCATTTCATCCAGCCCGGCCTCGATGCGGAAATCATCGATACGGCCAGTCCCGCGCGGCGCATCAAGGCCAAAGTCAGCCGCGTGGCGGGTGAACTCGATTCAAAGACGCGTACGCTCCTCGCCGAAGTCGATTTCGACAATCGCGAGGCCACATTCATTCCGGGCTCGTTCGTCAACGTTTCGCTGATGGTGCCGCAGACCAGTTATATCGAAGTGCCGGCATCCGCCCTGGTGGTGCGTGACCGCAAGAATTTCGTTGCAGTGCTGGAAGCCGACAGTCACATAAAGCTCACCCCGATCGAAATCGCCGGAACCGACGGGGCGTCGGTGAAAATTGCCAGCGGGCTGGGAGAAGGGGTGCGGGTGGTACTGAGCCTGGCGAATACGGTGCCGGATGGCGCTAAGGTCAATCCGGCGGCTGCGCCGGCCGCGGCGGCGCCGCAACCCGCCGCCAAGGCGGCGGCTCCGGCTGCAAATCCGCAGCAGCCGAAGTAACCTCGCCTTATAATTCCGGTGCGCCCGCCCGAGCGGGCAGGCGCACCAATCATTGTTCAATCACGATTCGTTCGATCAAGGTTCGCGCATCCAGTGACGATAAATTATCGCGGCATTCACGACATGGGCGGATTGCCCGCGGGCAAGGTCGAAGCGGCCGAGCATGACTATGCGCTATGGGAAAAGCGCGTGGATGCGCTGATGGTGCTGCTGTCGAAGAAAGGACATCTGACGGTGGATGAACTGCGCCGGAACATCGAAACGCTGGGTGCCGAGGCGTACGACAAGATGAGTTACTACGAGCGCTGGATCTACGCGATCACGCAGACGCTGATCCAGCGCGGCATCATCACCATAGACGAACTTGGCACGGGAATCGAGAAAGCCCAGTCCCATGGCAAACGCTGACCGCGCCGACCCCGGATTCGTCCCCGGCGATGCGGTCGCCGTGCGTACGATTTACCCGCTGGGCCATGTCCGCACGCCGTATTACATCCGCGGCAAGCGCGGCGTCATAGAGCGGTTGTGCGGCGTATACGGCAATCCCGAAGAACTGGCTTATGCGCGGCCGGGACTGCCGAAGCAGCCGTTGTACCGCGTGCGTTTCCTGCAGCGCGAAGTCTGGCCGGAATATCGCGGCGGAGCCGACGATACCGTGGACATCGAGATCTTCCAGCACTGGCTGGAAACGGACCGCTAACCATGCCGCACGACCACGATCATCCGCACGATCATGCCCATTCCCACGGTGGCACGGCGCCGCACAAGCATCCGCCGTTGCGCCCGGACCAGGACGACACCATCACTTACTGGCGCGCGATGGAAATCGCGGTGCGCGAACTTCTGATCGGGAAAGGCATACTCACCGCGGACGAAGTGCGCCGCGCGGTCGAGGAAATGGATAATCGCACGCCCCTGCAAGGTGCGCGGATCGTTGCGAAAGCCTGGACCAATCCGCAATTCCGCAAGCTGCTCCTGTCCGACGGCAACGCCGCCTGCAAGGCGCTCGGCATAGATGACGGGATCTACAAACTGGTGGTCGTGGAAAACACGGAGGACGTGCACAACGTCATCGTCTGCACGCTGTGCTCGTGTTATCCGCGCTGGCTGCTCGGTCTGCCGCCCGACTGGTACAAGAGCCGCAACTATCGTTCGCGCGTGATCAATGAACCGCGCGACGTGCTCAAGGAGTTCGGCACGGAAATCGCGGGCGACGCGGTGGTGCGGGTGCACGACTCCACGGCCGACATGCGCTATCTGGTGCTGCCGAAGCGTCCCTCCGGCACCGACGGGTGGTCGGAGGACAAACTCGCCGCGCTGGTCACGCGCGACTCCATGATCGGGGTGACGTTCGCCACGACGCCTTGACAGCCGCTTCGAATTCCATGACAGCTGGGTACAATCGGGATGGCCAATCCGCGGGCACAGCGAAGCGCCGCGTATTGGTCTGTTCCAACTGAATCAACCAGGAAAGGCACGGCGGTGAAATCGCCCCGTCTCGAAGCGATCAGGAACATAGCCCTGCGCCAGCCGCGGCGTTTTCAGCCACCGGCGAAAGGCGAAGTGCTCGTCAATGGCGATCGTCGCTATTTCATAGGCGATGCGATCGGGCAGGGCGGTTTCGGCATGGTGTACGACTGCATCGACGATTGGGGCAACCCGCTGGTCGCCAAGATCCTCATTCCGCATGAGCAGTCCTACCGCGAAGTGCGCCGCGTCTGGCAGGACGAACTGCGCAAGCTCCTGGTCATGCGTCATCCGAACATCACGTTCGTCTACGACGCCTTCGAATACAACGACACCTTCTATCTCATCATCGAGCGGTGCAGTTTTCCGCTGTCGCGCCTGATCACGCGCCTGGGACTGGATGCCGACCGCTGGATTCCCTACGTCGCCCGCGACGTGCTGCAGGCGCTCGACTACATCCACGCTGCCGGTTACGTGCACAAGGATCTGCATCCCGGCAACGTGTTCGTCACGGAACAGCGCCGCAAGCGCAGGTTGATCAAGGAACAGGTTTGGTCGTTCAAGGTCGGAGATCTTGGCCTGACCCGGCTCGAATCCGATATCCGGGTGTTCCAGACCCTGCTCGCCGACTGGATGCGGCCGCCGGAAGCTTTCGACCCGGAAAAATTCGGCGCGATCGGGCGCCATGTGGACATTTACCAAACCGGATTGCTGCTGCTGGCGCTGATGCTCAGGGAGATTCCCTATTTCACGCGCGAGGAAATTCTCGGCGGCATTCCGCAGGCGCTCGCGGCCAAGCACGATTCCAAGTTTGGCCCGGTCGTCGCCAAGGCGCTGCGGCGCCATGTGGAATGGCGCACGCAAACGGCGCTCGAGTTCTGGCGGGAACTGTCGGCGGTGGCGGGAGACAATCCCTGACTTTGCCGGGATTTGGAATACTTCGGAAATTCAGTAAATCATGACAAGGAGTGGACCGGCATGGATCTCGGACTCAAGAAACTGAAAGCAGTCGTCACCGGCGGTACCAAAGGCATCGGACGCGCCATTGCGCAAACGCTGGCCAGCGAAGGCGCCGACGTGGCGATCTGCGCGCGCAATGCGGCGGATGTCAAAAGCGCCGTCGCCGCGCTGCGGGAAAAGGGCGTGAATGCGAGCGGCAGCAGCCTGGACGTCGCGGACGGCCCCGCCCTGAAGGCCTGGGTCGGCAGCGTCGGCAAGGAATTCGGCGGCATCGACATCATCGTGGCCAACGTCAGCGCGCTGGCCGTGGGCGGCGACGAAGAAAGCTGGCGCAAAGGGTTCGCGATAGACATGATGGGGGCGGTCAACATGGTCGACGCCGCCATGCCGTATCTGGAGAAAAGCCGTCATGGCGCCATCGTGACGATCTCCAGCGTCTCCGGACGCGAGATCGATTTTGCCGCCGGCCCTTACGGCGCATTCAAGGCCGCGCTCATTCACTACACCCAGGGCCTGGCATTTCAGCTTGCCGGCAAAGGCATCCGCGCCAACACGGTATCGCCGGGCAACACCTATTTCGAGGGCGGGGTCTGGAACCAGATCAAGGACGGCAACCCGAAGCTTTACGCAGAAGCCCTGGCCCTGAACCCGACCGGCAGAATGGGAACGCCGCAGGAAATGGCGAATGCCGTGGCGTTCATCGCCAGCCCGGCCGCGAGTTTTATCACGGGAAGCAATCTGGTGGTGGACGGCGCCCTGACACGGGGCGTGCAATTCTGACCGGACTGCCGCGGTTCGCGGAAAGTCAGTTGCGCCGTTTCATGAGTGCAGCGACGACAGCCGCGATGATCAGCAGCGCAAAGCAGATCAGCGACCACTCCGCAATCGACAGGCTGAGGAAACGCCACGGCACCTTGGTGCAATCGCCGGTGCCGCGGAAGATCATCGGCAGCGCTTCCGTCAGCGGAAAGGATTCGAGCATGAAGCCGACATCGGCGCCGCAATCGAAAAGTTTGGGCGGATAGTGTTCGAGATAGACATGCCGGATCGCCACGCCGCCGCCGGTGGCGGCCATGACAATCAACAATCCGCTGTAAATCCGGCGTCCCTGCAGGGCGGGGTTGTGGATCGCCGCAACGAGCGCGATCACGCCGACGACGATGAACGCATAGCGCTGCAGGATGCACATCGGGCAGGGTTCCAGCCCGAGCGAGTGCTGCAGATAAAGCGCGAACCCGATCAGCCCCGCGCAGGCCAGGAAGATCGCCAGAAAAATAAGGCGTGAGCCGAGCTTCATCAGATTCTCTCCATGGCATGGCCGAGGTCGGCGATCAGGTCTTCCGCGTCCTCGATGCCGACGGACAATCTCACCAGGTTATCGGTGACGCCCAGCCGCGCGCGCAGTTCCACCGGCAAGGATCCGTGGCTCATGGTGACCGGATGTCCGATCAGGCTTTCCACGCCGCCGAGGCTTTCGGCCAGTGTGAAGACGCGGCAGGCTTCCAGTGCCCGGCGCACGCCGTCCATGTCGGTTTTCAGATAGACCGAGATCATCGCGCCAAAGCCGTTCATCTGCTTTGCCGCCAGCAGATGCTGCGGATGGTTCGGCAGTCCGGGATAAATCACCTTTTCTATCTTTGGATGCGACCTTAGCCACGTCGCCAGATGCATGGCATTGCCGCAGTGCTGCTTCATCCGCAGCGGCAGCGTCTTCACGCCGCGCAGCGCCAGGAAACTGGAGAATGGATCCATGATCGAGCCGATCGCGTTCTGCATGTACTCCAGCTTCTCCGCGATGTCGGCACGATCCCTGACGATGACGGCGCCGCCGATCATGTCGGAGTGGCCGTTGATGTACTTGGTCACCGAATGCAACACGATGTCGATGCCCAGATCGAGGGGGCGCTGCAGGTAAGGCGACGCGAAGGTGTTGTCCACCACCGTGAGGATGCCGCGCGCCTTGCCGATTTTCGCGACCTGTTCCAGGTCGGTGATCTTGAGCAGCGGATTCGAGGGCGTCTC
>WNFL01038229.1_pt1 | contig 75772 bp, 56 predicted proteins | sample 5400361 | NCBI WGS metagenome assembly WNFL01 (sample SAMN13153351, study PRJNA577476) | soil metagenome | isolation source: 40 cm soil on Douglas fir-dominated hillslope | place: USA:California | collected 2013-09-17 | reverse complement strand
TCATTGATCGTGAACATGATCCCGCCGTCGCCCGCGACGGCGATCACCGGCCGATGCGGCGCGCCGATCTTGGCGCCAATGGCCATCGGCAAGGCGACACCCAGGGAACAATAAGTGCCGGAATAGTACCAGCAGCGCTCCATCTCCATCGGCATTGCAAACGAGCCGGTGTACACAATCTGCGTGGCGTCGCCCATGACGATTGCGTCCAGAGGAAGGGCTGAACGAAGTATCTGCCATACGCGCGCGTGCTGCTTTTCGAGGTCGGTCATTTTCGCGGCATTACGCCCGAGGACATCCCGAACCCGGTTCTCACCTTGCGACCGCTGCGCCGTCGACTTCCGGCTGGAGAGGGCGGACGACAGGGCGAGCATCGCGGCACGGGCGTCGGCCTGAATCGGTACCGCCGCGGAATACATCGATGTCAGTTCCGTGGGATCGATGTCGATCCGAATGATGTCGCCCGATATTTCGAGTTTCGACAGGAAGTGGTCGCCCGCCGCAACTTCCGAGCCGACCAGCAGCACCACGTCGGCGTCAGCCAGTGCCTGCTGGCTCGCTTCCTGCACGATCGAGCAGCCCAGTGATAAAGGATGGGATTCCGGAAGTATTCCCTTGCCGGCATTAGTTGAAAGAACCGGAGCCCCGATACGCTCGGCGATGTCGGTGAGCGCCCTGCGGGTGCCGACCGCGCCGCCACCGACGAGAATCAGAGGGCGCTTTGCCTGCGCGAGGCGATCCGCGGCCTCGTCGATCGCCGCCGGATCGGGCATCGGCAAGGTCGGAGCACGGCGCGTTATCCAGTCGGCCTCCACGGCTTCCGGGAGGACGTCCCGAGGCAACGACAGATGAACCGGACGAGGCCGGCTGCCGCGAAACACCGCGTAGGCACGAGCAACCAATTCTGGCAGCTCCTCCGGATATCGGACCATGGCGCTGAACGCGGTAAATCCCGCAGTTACTGCGGCCTGGTCGTGGAGTTCGTGGATCGCCCCCCAGCCTTTCCCCTGCGTGCGCGTGGCGCACGCTCCGGACAGTACAAGCATGGGTTGGGAATCGCAGTAAGCCTGGGCGATGCCGGTCGCCGCGTTGGTGACGCCAGGGCCGGCAATGATCGTGCAAACGCCCGGCTTGCGGGTCGCGCGCGCGTACCCGTCGGCCATGAGGCTGGCGCCTTGCTCGTTGCGACACTGCACGTCCGCGATACAGCTCGACGGTCATCGTTCCAGCCATGCCGAACACCGTGTCCACCTCATAGGCCGCGAGTAATTTCATCACGGCCTCGCCGCATGTCATGGCTTTCACGTGCTTACTCCCGGTTGCGGCTGATTCTCGACGTCCCGAAGGCCCGATCACGCCAGCGAGCGAGACTACTACGTTTCGAGCTGGATCACGCAATGTTATGGCCCCGGTCCTCCAAGCAATAACCCCTCTCCGTCAACGACCCTCGAGTATATTCGCACTGCCGGTCTCGGACCCACGGTAGACGTCCATCACCGAACCCGCGATCGACGCCCACAGAAAACACGTCGCATAATCGAGTAACATATTACGCACCCTAGTGCGGAGAATCGAAACCTAGGACGTAGAGAGAGGAATCGTCATGGACTCCACGAAGCTGAATGAGTTCGGAACTCGGTACACTGCCGCGTGGTGCAGCCGGAACGCCGCGAGTGTCGCTTCGTTTTTCGCCGATCAAGGATCGCTGCAGGTCAATGACGGAAGCCCGGCGGTCGGACGCGAAGCGATTGCCGCCGTCGCGCAGGGGTTCATGAGCGCATTTCCCGATTTACTGATCCGGATGGACAAACTTGCCGTGAGCGGCTCTCGAGTTGCCTACCATTGGACGTTGATCGGAACCAACTCAGGTCCCGGCGGTACGGGGAAATCCGTCCTGATCAGCGGATTCGAAGAGTGGCTGTTTGGTCCCGGCGGTCTGATAGCCGAGTCGAAAGGCCACTTCGACTCGGCGGAATACGAGCGTCAACTGAATGCGGGTGAATCGCGAGTTCCTCCTGCCGGACTCACTTAGGGCCCGCAGCCGCCGCGGAAGGCAGCTTGAAGATGGCAACAGTATCGCCGTACGGAAACGTCAGTTGGAAATTGCCGCCCGCGGCGACTGCGAGATACTGCGTGCCATTTACCTGGTAGGTGACGGGCGGCGCGTTGACGCCGGCGCCCAGGTTATAGCGCCAAACGAGATCCCCGGACTTCGCGTTGAAGGCATCGAACCAGCCGTTGCCTTCACCCATGAATACCACGTTGCCGGCCGTTGCCAGGACGCCGCCGATCAATGGCTGCGGCGCCTTGTATTGCCAGGCGATCTTCCCTGTCTCGACGTCCAACGCGACGAACGGTCCGTCCTGGATTCCGCCGGGCGCGACGTTCGTGAATGCGCTCCCCAGACGAATCAGACCGGGAGCACTCGGAGCAGGCTTGGTCGTGAAGCGCATCAGCTGGTCCATCGCCATGATGTAGAGATAGTGCGTCTGCGGAGAGTACGCCGGCGGCGACCATTCCGCGCCGCCGTTCGCGCCGGGGAGCATATCGACACCTTCACGCGTGGGCGTGCTGAACATGTTCTTCGACATCATGACGTAAGGATCGGATCTGCGGATCAAGTTGCCCGTGCGCCGATCGAGTATATATACCCAACCGCCCTTTCCCGCCTCGGCGGCAGCCGGAATCGTTTCTCCGTTCTGATGCACATCGAAGAGCACGACGTTGCTGACCGCGTCGTAATCCCACACATCGTGCTTGACCTCTTGGTAGTACCACTTGAGCTCGCCGCTGTGTACATCGAGCGCGACGATGCTGTCGCTGTAAAGGTTGTCCCCGCGACGGTTCGTCCCGTCGAGGTCCGGGTTTGGATTGCCGGTGCTGAAGATGACGAGCCCGAGCTGGGGATCGATCGCGGGCGTTGTCCACACCATGCCGCCGCCGCTCTGCCAGGAATTGCCGGAATATGTCTTTGGATCGGTCGCCATCCAGCGCCAGCGCTGCTGCCCGGTCTTTGCGTCGTAGGCCGCTACGAATCCGCGCAACGCCCATTCGCCCCCGGCGCTGCCGACGATGATCATTCCGTCGTAGATCTGAGGCGCGAGCGTCTCCGAGTACCCGTTTTGGGAGCTCACGATGGTCGTCTGCCAGACGGTGTGTCCGTCGGCGGCGTCGAGCGCCAGCAGGTGATCGTCGAGCGTCGCGACATAGATTCTGCCGTAGCCGGCCGCGACGCCGCGGTTGACTGGACCGCAGCAAATCTGGAACGGTCCGAGATTGTATGTGACGTCCCAGAGCCGCTCGCCCGTCGCCGCGTTCATCGCCATGATGATCATCTTCTTGTTGACGACCGGAGTCGTGATGTACATCACGCCGTTGACGACGATTGGAGTCGTCTCGAAGCTCGCCGTCATGCCCGTCTGAAGGAGCGCCACCAAGTTGAGGGACTTGACGTTGTCGGCCGTAATCTGTTTGAGCGTTGAATATCGCTGGTTATCGTAGGTCCGTCCGTGCAATAGCCAATCGTTCTCATTGGACGCGGCGTTGAGCATCATCGAGTCGGTGACGTTCGTGTCCGCTCCCGCCGGGAGCTTCGCGTAAACGTTGCGGACCGGGGGTGCGGCGCGGACGATTTCGTCGGTATTGGGACCGGTCGCGGTGGCGCTCTTACCCAGCGCCGACATGCGTACCTGACCGAGTGACCCGATGCTCAAGGGTGTATTGCCGGAGGGAAGGCCGTTTCGCGAGAGCATGTAAGCGGTCACATCGAGATACTGTTGCTGGCTCAAGCTCGCAGGGTTGTTCTGAGGCATCTGGCGGCTGACAAAGTCGTACAGCTGTGCGGCCGTTCCTCCGCCATATGCCGCCCGCAATACTTGACCGGAGAGCGCCGGCCCGGATTCGCCCTGGAGATTTGCGCCGTGGCACTCGGTGCAATACTGCGTATAGACCGTCGCTCCATGCGAGGCTTGCGAACTCGTGTAGCCCCCGCCTGATTTCGCCTGGACACCCGCGGGACTCATGGCAAGCAGGGCAACGACAAGTAATGCGACTCGCATAGCAGCTCCCCCCCTTCTAGGCAAACGGCATCTATTCCAGTTCCTCTCTACACTCACCCTGCGGTCGGCAGGTCACCGCTCCGTCACGGCGGTCCAGTGAGTTGTTACAGATGTAACGTCAGGTGGCGCTTGACCTGCTATCCGGCCGATTGGAGTCCGGTTCGGCGTTTATCGAGCAAACAACCATCTTCGAGCGAACACTTCGATCGCCTCATCCACTGATTCATCGAGGTGCGCCAGCTTGTCTTCCAACTGGGCGGCTATTTGCGCCACCGATTTTGGCGGACTGGCCGTCGTGATTTCGACGTATCCGAGCCGCAAGACCTTCTCGACACCTGCGAGTCCAATGGTGCGAAAGGCGTCCTCCGCCTGATGAAGTTTGGAATGTGCGTGGCCGGCAAGATGGTGGGCCAGCGTGCGATTCATTGCGGCAGCCCAAAATTCACAGGCTACGAATAACACACGCTCCGCGTAGGAAAAATTCCCGACTCCGGTGGACGCCCTGCTGAGCAGGGCGAGCATCGCGGCACTCGTAACCGGTTTGTGTCCACCCCAGCTCGCCATCCCGAGTCCTTCGTTTCGCTCGCGTACTTTGTCATGCAAAGCCCAATTATAGTGGCATTGAGCGGGTTCAAGGCAAGATTCAGAATGCGTCGGCCCAACGAGCCGAGGGAACGCCCGGTTGGTCAGCCGTCCAGGGCGCTGTGGAGCGACTTTATCTGCCGCGCGGTGGTGCGGAGCAGGCGCGTGCACTCGGTGGTGTCCAGCGCGAGGCGTTGAAACGCCGCGACGGCGGTAACTGTTTCCTCGAGCAGCCCGCGGAAGAACACGCAGGGCACGAGCGAGATCGAGGCGATCAGCACGTCGGTAAGCCCGGCTGCGCCTGTCGGGAGATTGGACGCGTTTTGGTTGCTGACCGCGGAAACGATTGACGGTGCGAATTTCCAGTGACCGAGGATCGCGCCCGCAATTCGCGGGTGGCCGTTGCTGAGCACCCGAGTGGCGGCATCGTCGGCGCCCAGAACCGCACCGTGCTGGTGGGCGCGCACGGCGATGTATAGGCTGCCAATGTTGTGCATGAGCCCGGCTACCAGTGCTTCATCGGGATTCGCGGCTCGGGTTTCGCGGGCGAATACATATGCGATCGATGCGACCAGTGTTCCCTTGCGCCACAGTTCCTGCAGCCGGGGGCGCAGCGCGGCTACGCCGTCGCCCGCGTTCATCTGCTGCAAAGCGAACGACACGGCCGTGCAGCGCACCAGTTGATGACCGAGACGGTTCACCGCCTGTTGCAGCTCAGTAATCGGCTTGGCCGAGGGGTTCAGGAACGCGGAATTCGCGAGCCGCAGGACGCGTACGGCGAGAGCCGCGTCGATTCCGATCACCCGTGCGACCTGGGCCGGTGTGGCGCGGGGATCTTCGAGCGCTCGCTGTACCCGCTGCGCGATATCGGGAAACGAAGGTAGGCGCACGTCGCCGCTCGCCAGTTCTGCGGACAGTTCCTTGAGGAATTCAGAGGGAGCCAAGGCGCGGGGGGACTCTCTTTGCTTCTGGGTTGCCGGAATTGCCATAGGTGTGGACCCTCTGATTCCACGATGCGTCCGTGATTACTATCGGCGCTGTGGCGGCGCTCTTGAGGAGCGGAAGGACAGGGAAGGCAAAACATGTCGGCCGATTGCCCCTGTAAGACGGCTTTCGTGACCCAGGTCTCGTTGGCTGGCGGCCCGGGGAGAGTGACGCTAGCCTTTAATTTGCCGGCCGGATGTGGTTTCGAAGCCGGTCGAGGTGTGCTGCCGTGCCATGTTCGCGCGAGGCCGTGCCTTGCAAGCCGCCCGTGCCATCCAACAATGCGACCAGGCGGCTAAGACATCTACAGGTGACGCGTCATAGATACGCTCAATGGTGAATGAGCCGCGCTCGATCAACGGTGATTTCAAGGCTTATCCTTCTCGCGGTAGCTGCTGTGATTCTGGGAAGCCGACAGGTACTGCTCCAATCGGTCGAAGTGACTGATCCATTTCGCCTTCCGCTGGGAGACCCAGGTCTCGACGGCGCTGAGGGCACCGGGAGCGATACGATAGGTCCGCACGCGCCCGGCCTTCGCGGAAAGCACGATACCGCCTGCCTCGAGGACCGCCAGATGCTTCACGACGGAGGGCAGCGCCATCGCCAGTGGGCGCGCTAACTCGGAAACCGAAGCCGGACCCTCGCTCAGGCGATCGATCATTCCCCGCCGGCTTGCGTCCGCCAGGGCGTGGAACATCCGGTCAAGCCTCCTTCGGTCCTGGCGAAGGTTCATGTTAGTGAGCCAACGGCTCGCCGCGAAGGAACCGCGCTGGTATGAAGTCCTTGTACGGGAACAGGTGGAAGTAGGGGCGGGCTTCGGCGATGGCTCGCTTGACGGACGCTCGATCCATCAATCGATCGAAGTAGCCGGCGAGGCGCGCGTGAGTTTCCGGGAAGGGTACAACAATGCCCGCATAGAACAGCGCCGGCGCCGCGGCGCAATCCGCGAGGCTAAACGTTTCGCCGACTGCCCAGGTGCTGTCGGCCATCCGCCGCTCGATCATGTCGTAGGCGGTGCCAAGGGTGGACATCGCCTCCGCGACGCCACGCGAATCATGTTCGCCGTCGGCCCGCAGCCGGTCGGTCACGACCTTCCCCAGCGGAACCTGAACGTATAGATCGAAGAAGCGGTCCCAAAGCCGCGCTTCGAGGCGCTGGTCCTCCGCGCTCGGCAGCAAGGGGCGGGCGCCCGGGTAGTGCTGATCGAGGTACTCGATGATGATGGTGGTCTCCGGGATCGTCCGATTGCAGTCGTCGTCGCGCAAGACCGGTATCTTGCCGAGCGGCCACAACTCGAGGAATGCGGCACTCGCCTCTCTGTCCGCCAGGTTGACGATATTCCGGGTAAACGGCGTCTCGTTCTCGTAGAGGGCAATGAGCACTTTGTGACAGAACGAAGCCAGCGGGTGGAAATAGAGCGCCAGAGCCATAGAGGGGTTTCCCAGGGGTTTTTCGCACGAGGAGTGAGGTTCCCGGCGGCCGAGATGACAAAGCCAATAGTTTCTCGGTTGGCTAAGTGTAGACACGGTGCTGCACCGGGGCAAGTGAAAGTTTCTCATTTGGCTAAGTTTCGGCGGCTTCATCCGTCGGGTCCATCACTCAAAATGAAGCAAACGTCAAATCAAACGTGACGGACCGCTTTTAACTATTTGATTATAAACGAGTTTTTTTTGACGTTTTCACGATCGCTGCGCCCGGCTATGATTGCGCCCCGGTTTTTGATAATCCGAAGAAAGGAAGTATATGACACAGCCAAAGAGCGTCAGGACGGATCGGGTGTGGCTCCGTGACGATTTTGACGATGCGCTTGATAAACTCGATGAGGAACAGAAATTAGGCGCGTTTCTGCATTCGACTCCTAACGGATCGGCCATCGGGCAGTATCTAAGACACGAACGAAAGGAACTTAGAGGGACTGACGAGCCGGAATACCGCTTTTTCTACGATGCCAGTTCGCAGAAGGCTGATTACGTGGCTGTGTGGCTCCGAATGGAGAAATACCCGACGGTGATTCGCCATACACGGCGTCCACTTTGCGATGGAGTCCGGCGCAATTTGGATGGGCCGTTGCTGAATTGGAAATAGAAAGACAATCAAATCTCGATACGGCGGAATAAGCCCAACGATGCGAATCGAGGCCCGGACAGAAGACCAACGCTTCTGCCGGGTCCTCCAGTGCGCACGTCGTCCGGCGTTCAGCGCTGCCGGCAGCGCTTGAACCGCCTCAAAAGAGCCAAGTACGGGGCCTCGTCGATCGGTGCAACGCCGATCCATTCAATCGCCATTGTGTCCAGTTGAGCTTCATCCGCCGTGATGCCCTGGCCCATGCTTCGTATCAACCGCTGTACTTGATGTTCGCGGCGGAGCGGCTGATCTTCGGGCGGGGTGGGCATGTCCGTGAGTATTTCCGCGCGGATGCACAGTTTTCTCAAGATCGCCTCGTTTTCCGCCGCATCGCCGGCGCCTTGTTTCGCCAGCTCACATTTGATTGCCTCGAGACCGCCTTTGGGCCATCGGCCGACGGCGGCAATACGGTCTTCTGCCGCCCGTCTCAAATCGTCTGTTTCCGCCGACTCTGCGCTTCGAGCAATGGCCAGCCGATAAGCGCGTACATGATTTGCAGCGTCGAAAAGATCGTCCCAGCTACGTTCCGCGTCGCGCGCTCGCTGTTGAGCGAGCGACTTCTCACAGCGCTCGATCGCGCGTTCGAACCTGCTATGGAGCTCGCGCGCCCCCCCTCTCGGGAATTCTCCGATTGTCTCGAAGGCGAGGCGCAGATCGGCGAGGCCTTTCGCTTTTTCCTGCAGCGCCGGCCCGGATAGAGCTGCGGTCTTCTCGAGTTCTTCGCACAAGGCGAGCGCTTTGGATTTGTTGGCTTCCAGCTCCGCGATGTGGTCGGCGAATTCCTGCTGCCGCTTCTGAAACACCGCATCGCAGCGCCGCCGAAACTCCTCCCACAATCGCTGATCTTCATCGCGCGGCACGGGGCCCACGGCCTTCCACTTCTGCTGCAGGTCCTTGACGTCGTCGCCGGCCTGGCGGCTGTCCGCACCGGCAAGCAACTGCTGAGCGCGCTCGATGAGTAATCCTTTTTGCTTCAAATTGCGGGCGTACTCGCCATCCAAACGGCTTTGCAAACTCGACGCGAGAGCGGCGAACTTCTCCTGCAGCGGTTTGCCGGCATCGCGGTCGACCGGGGAATACCGACGCCATTCCTGTTTGGACTCCGATAGTGCCGTGATCACCGTCCGCCAGTCAGGCTGCTCCCAATCGTGTTCAGCCTCAAATGCAGCCAGCCTTTCGAGCAACGCACTGCGCCGTCGAAAATTTTCCTGCCTTGCCAGCGCCTGAGCCTCGAAGTGTTCGCGGCACGGCCGATACGCTTTTTGAGCCGCGTCATCAAAGCGTTGCCAGTCGACTTCGAGTTTCTCGCCGACGCCTTTGCCGAGAGTTCGCCACTCTTGCTGCAGGCTTTTGATGCGGTCGGCCAGCGTGATCGGATCGAGAGTCGAGCCGACGAGCGATTCCATTTGCTCCATCAGCGCGGAGCGCTTCGGCATCACGGAAAAGCTCTTCCAATCCTTGAGTTCGTCGAGTTTCACGTCGAGCTGCTGCAATTGGTTCAAAAGATGCGCCGGGAGCGGAGGAGCGGTGGACAATCGCTCCTCGATCATGCGCCGCAATCCAGCCGCCCGTCTGGTGCCGCCTCCGTTCAGGGCGCCGTGGGCTTTGCGAACCAATTCGCCGATTTGGCGAACAGCCACCGCTTCCGCCTCCTGTTTTGCGGCCTGTGCTTGCCTTGCTGCCTCCTCGACCCTGGCGCGCTCGGCGGAGGCGGTGGCGGCCGTTTCTTCCTCCAGCTCGCGCCGCCGCTGCGCCTCGGCCGCCGCATGAGCGGCCGCCAGTTCCCGCGAGGCCTTAACCGCGGCCTGGTGCAGATGCTGCGCGATCACCTCTCGTGAACGCTCGATCGCCTGCTCGGTTTTCTGCCGGACGTCCGGACCCGCATCCGCGGCAACCGCCTTCCATCGTTGCTCGAGCTGCTCCAGAGTCGGGCCGAACAACGGATCGTGGTGCCGGACACTATGGCGCTCGATCGCCGCCGATACCGCGCTGATTTCGGCCTGGAGTTGCTCGAGCTTACGTGCGACAGCCAGCAGAGCATCACGCTTGTCCGTGAGAATCTTGTAGACGCTCTTGTCGTTGCCGCCGCGGATGTTTCGGATGAGCTGCCGGAGCGTTGCGGGATCTTCAATGGCGCGCGCGGCCAGCTGGCGAACCTTTGTGAACGTACCCTCGACGACCAGCCGGGCTACCGCTTCCGTGTCGTGGGCTGCGATCGCTGCCTGGAGCGCTGCCTCTTCTTCCTCGGCCACCGATGCGCGATCGGGCACGCTCGGTTCAGGGTCTACCGCGTCGCCGTATTCCGGCTGCTTTTGCGGGGCGGAAGACGGCAGCGGCGCTTTACGAAAAAAGCGCGAAATAAGTGACATAATGGGCCTTCAGCTCTCATGCTCGAGGACCCATTCTACCGGCTCCGCGAGGAACGCGCGCGCCGGAACGTGCGCGCCGTGCCATGCGCGGCACGGCGTCGATCACGTCATCAACGGAACGGAATTGCTCCGGATGCGCCAGCAAAACATGCGCCATCGCCAGCGCACCGGCTTCGCAATCGGCGCGCACAGCGGCATCTTGAATGGATTCGAAGTCGATGACATGGGCGAAACCAAGTATACGGCGGATCATCTTGCAAGCGCCGAAGCCGAGCATGTCGGCAAACAGCGAGTCCAGAAACGCACTGCGCGCCGACTGAAGCGCGGCGATGTCCTCCGAAGCGGAAAACATGGCGGTCGGGAATGCATCACCCTTTGCGTCCTCGTTCCACAGGGCGTGGAAGCGACTGCGGAATGTCTCCCAGAAGATCTTCACCTGCCGGAGAACCCATTCCTGATGAGCGATGCGGTTGTCCGTCGGAGTTGAGTGCCCCGGCTGAGAGTACCAATTCAGCAGAAGATTGCCGAAAAACGCGCCAAGGTCGAAGCCGATCGGGCCGTAAAAAGCAAATTCAGGGTCGATCACGCGACTGTCATGTTCCGTAACCATCACCGAGCCGGAATGCAGATCACCGTGGACGAGCGCTTGGGCTTCCGTGAGGAATTTGTGACCGAAGCGTGCCGCGGCTACTTTGAGCTGCCCGTCACAGCGAAGGGTCGAGACGATGTCATCGAGTTGCGGAGAGGTGTGACGGTTGCGCGCGCCGACGAAGTACGGATCCGTGAAAATCAGGTCTACGCTGATGCGCACCAGAGGCTTGTTCGCGGCGAACAGGGCGATTCCGTCCATCTTGCGTTCGAACGGCCGCGCGAAGTCGGAGGTGAAGAAACAGGCACGTGCGATGAACTCGCCGATGGCGCGTGCGACATTTTCGTAGCGGCGCCCTGCGATCAACCCCTGCCTCAGGATGATATGGGGCGATAGCCGCTCCATGACAGTGCAATAAAGTTCGGAGTCGTAGTGGTAGATCTTCGGTATCAATGCACCTACATGCGGAGCTACGGCGATGTAATAGGAATTCTCGAAGAATGCGCGTTCAGGCGACATCGGCCACGATGGCCCGGCGGCGCGAACGTAGGGCAGGGCTTGCTTGACGCAGGCGGACCCATCGGGTCCCTCGACGATAAAAACGAGATTGAGATTCCCATCGCCCACTTCGCGGACTTGCCAATCGTCCGGCCGGCCGCCGAGCAGCGCGCGCACTTCCTCGAGTTCCTCAACCAGCGAAAGCAAGCTCTTTGGATCGAGTATCCGATAGGCCGACGGCACCTGTTCATTCACCACGATCAACTTCCCGGGGTGGGCGCGCTCGGGAGATCCCCGCCGCCGAACACGAGACCGGCGTCCGCCGCGTCAGGTCTGCCATAGGTGCGGAACTTCTCGACGACTCGGCGCATCTCCATGTCGTCGAGAATGCGGACATCCCCGATCGCCAAGGCGGCGCAATATTGCGCCGCGAGGTTTTCGATCTCACCGGCGAGCGCGACGGCGGCAGGGAGGTTTGCACCCACCGCGATGACGCCGTGATTGCCAAGCAAGCATGCCCTGCGGCCCTCCAAGGCCGCGACCGCGGCGTCGGAAAGTTCCTGCGTACCGAAGGTGAAATAGGGCGCGCAACGAATGTCGGGGCCTCCCGCAACCGCGACCATATAATGAAATGCGGGAATCCCACGGCCGGTGCAGGCGAGGCTCGTTGCTTTCGGGGAATGCGTATGGACGATGGCGGCGACATCATTCCGGGACGTGAAAACGTCGCGATGAAATCGCCATTCGCTCGACGGGCGGCGGCGGCCGAACCAGCGTCCGTCAATATCCATGAGCGAAATATCGTCGAGCTCGAGGTCGTCGTACGGCATTCCGGTCGGGCTCACGAAGAAACGCCGTTCATCCCGGCGCACGCTGACGTTGCCGGACGTGCCGTAGGACAAGCCGCGCTGCGCGAGCGCGCGGCAGGCGGCAATCACCGCTTGGCGAAGCTCCTTGTCCGTCATCGCGGCGTCGCCGGCGTTCATCGTGTCTCTTGCCGATGGGGATAGAGGCCTTGCAACCCGGCGCGGTTTGCCGCACAGGAGCCGCGTTCCGTGATCAATGCAGTCACCAACCTCGCAGGCGTCACGTCGAACCCTAGATTGAGCACTGGGCTACCCTCCGGCACCACCCTGACGGTCTCCACGGCGCCGGAGGAACCCAGGCCGGTGATATGCGTGAGTTCCGTCGACGATCGTTCTTCGATTGGGATATCGCGGCCTTGATCGAGGGACCAGTCGATGGTGCTGAGCGGCAGCGCCGCATAGAAAGGTATGCCGTTGTCGTGGGCGGCAAGCGCCTTGAGATATGTGCCCACCTTGTTGCAGACATCGCCCGCCGCGGTGATCCGGTCGCTACCGACCATAACCATATCGACCCGGCCCCGTTGCATGAGATGGCCGCCGAGATTGTCGGCGATCACCGTATGGTTGACTCCGTGCGCGGCAAGTTCGAACGCCGTCAGCGAAGCACCCTGGTTGCGCGGCCGGGTTTCATCAACCCATACATGGATCGGAATTCCGGCGTCATGCGCCATGTAAATCGGCGAAAGTGCCGTACCCCAATCGACGCAGGCAAGCCAACCGGCGTTACAGTGGGTCAAAATGTTCACGACGCGGCCGGTCTTACCGGCGATCTGACGGACGATCTCCAGGCCATGAATGCCGATTGCACGGCATTGCTCGACATCGCCGTCGCAGATCAGTGCGGCTTCTCGAAACGCTGCGTCGGCGCGCTGCTTCGGAGCAACTGCCACGAGCACATCGCGCATTCTGTTGAGCGCCCAGGCCAGATTATGTGCCGTCGGACGCGTAGCCCGCAGGATCTGCGCCGCCTCGTCAAGGTGCGCGTCCGACGGGTTCGATCGCAGAGCGAGTGCCATACCGTACGCGGCGGTCGCTCCAATCAGGGGAGCGCCGCGCACCACCATGGTCCGGATTGCCTGCGCGGCGTCATCGAGAGTGTCCAGGTCGATAATCGAGAATTCAAACGGAAGTCGAGACTGATCGATGACCCGGACGGCGCCGGCTGCGGTGGGCCAGATCGTGCGGTAGTGCCTGCCCGAGATTTTCACCGTACAAAGGTAACCTCACCTCGATCTCCTGTCCATGGCGTATCCCTGAGGCGTCGCTCACGGTAGACTGCTGGACCGGTGAATCGAATAATGGATGGATCGGGTCACCGTGAAATCGTCCTTTTATGATCTAGAATCCAGGTTGGATGTTCGGGCCCTGGCAAGGAGTTGGCGCATGAAACAGAACTACTTCCAAAGTCAAACCTTTAGGAACGAGAGCGTTGAACTGAGCGGCAACCGATTTCACGGCTGTACGTTCGAGAAGTGTAAATTGATCTATCGCGGCGACATCTCGCCGACCTTCAAGGACAATCAGTTTATCGACTCGGTTTTCGAGTTCGCGGACGCGGCGATGCGCACGATTTATTTTCTATCCGGCATGTATCATGCCGGTAATGGCGGTCGCGAAGTTGTCGAAGACACCTTCGAGCGCATTCGGCAGAACACGATTCACGGCTCGGTGACCAGCACGATCGCACCCCAGACCCCGAATCATAGCCTGGAGTAACGACGCCGGCTGCAGGCGATGTGCCGACGACAATCGCCTAATGCCGGGGCGCCGGCGTCGGATCCGGCGGCTCGATTGCATCGGGCCGTTCTATCGATTCAGGCTTGCAGGTAAAATTGCCTTCGGCGAGTTTCGTGACCAGCAAGACGGCCTTTGCGACGCAATAAGCGTAATCGGTCTTTGATGTCCACACCGTTTTGGTTGCCCCGTCTCTCGTGTAGTCGACGCGGCAGCCACCTGACTCCCGCTTACCGTCGGCTGAGGTGCCGTTGAAAATGGTGACCACTCGTTTGACCGAGCCGGACGTGCACACGAATTCTTCGCGCGATTGCATCTGAGCGTGTGCGCTACTCGCGCCCGCCGTGGCTAAGCAGAAGATCCAAATGAGTCGAACCCGGTTGTTGGATTTCATGAAGGAACTCTCGCAATTGGGTTGTCTTGACCCTCGAGCTCAATCGAGGCGTCCTCAGACAGGTAACGGGGTGCGTATGCCCGAGAATAGCAAGCGTGCCGAGGAACTCAACGCCGTCTGTGAAGCTCTTACTTGGATTACATGCGAATGCGGATGAAAGTTGTAATTTTTACTGTATGTTCGACCGACTGGGAGCGTTCGATGGCTTGCGATCAGACTGATTCGGCGAGGCATAGCTGCGATACGACCGCTTGTTTGCGCCGCGCTTTTCGCTAGCCAGCAAGATGTGGGGCAAGCTGCTCAGGACAGCGCCGGCGTCGCGGTGGTTGGTTTGTCCAGCCTTCATGCTGTGGGCCGGCGTCCCCTCGACCGCATTGTCGCAAACACCGTCGCCGCTGCAGGAATGGCAGTATTCCAGCGGCATCGTGCTGGAAAGGTTGTTCGAACCGGACTTGCCGGAATGGCGTGTGGTGCTTGGCGCGGCTGCAGAGGCAAAGCCGTTGTACGACGGTGCGGCGCTGAGCCGGGTGCAAGGCGGTCCCGTGATCAACATTAGATACCGCGACATCGCCTTCGTCTCTGTAGGGGAGGGAGCCGGTGTGAACCTGCTCCACGGCGAGAATTACCGTGCGGGAGTCTTGATCGGATATGACCTTGGCCGCCGGGTCTCGGACGATTTGGGACACCTGCGCGGGCTTGGGGACATCGGGCGTGCGCCGGCCGTCGAAGCGTTCGCCTCCTATGCGATCTCAAAGGAGTTTCCATTGGTGCTGCGCGGAGATGTTCGCCAGATAATCGGCGGCGCCGACGGCCTGGTGGCCGATGTGGGCGCGTACATGCCGCTTCCCGGAAGTTCAAAAAAACTGATCATGTTCGCCGGCCCCTCAGTGACGTATGCGAACCACCGATACTTGCAAAAGGAATTCGGAGTGACCCCGGCCCAAGCGTTGGCCTCCGGATATCCGGTCTATCACGCCAATGCGGGCACAAACGCAATGGGCCTCGGCTTCAGTGCGACCCGGTTCGTCACGGATCACTGGCTGATCAATATGGATGCGGCCGTAAACCATCTGTTGGGAAGCGCCAGGGAAAGCCCGATCACCCAGCGAACCGTGCAACGCGCTCTGGCGCTGTCGTTCGCTTACACGTGGTAGCGCCGGCGGGCGCTTTGGAACATGCCCGAACTGCCCGACGTCAACGCTTATCTGTGCGCACTCGATACGCGAATAGTCGGCCGGACGCTCGAGAAAGTCCGAGTCGCCAGCGCCTTCGTGTTGCGGACTGCGCAGCCGCCCACAGCCGACCTTCAAGGGCATGTAGTGCGTGAATTGAGGCGAATTGGCAAACGCGTGGTCATTGGAATGAACAATGATCTGTGGGTTGTCATTCATCTGATGATCGCGGGAAGGCTTCATTGGCGCGCGCCCGGAGTCAAGCTTTCGGGACGCAACAACCTGGCAGCATTCGATTTTGCCGAGGGTTCGCTGCTGCTCACCGAAGCGGGCACCAAGCGCCGCGCGTCGCTGCACGTTCTCCGCGGCGAGCAGGCCCTGCGCGCCATGGATCCGGGCGGCATCGAAATTCTATCGAGCACCCTCGACGAATTTCGCGCTGCGTTGACGGTGGAGAATCGAACGTTGAAGCGCGCGCTGACCGACCCGCGCATCGTCAGCGGCATCGGCAACGCGTATTCGGACGAAATTCTGCACGCCGCCCAACTTTCGCCGATCGCGCTCACCCACAAATTGCGACACGAGGAATGGGAGCGGCTATATTCGGCAACGCGGACGACGCTCGAAACGTGGATTCGGCGCCTGTGCACGGAGGCCGAGCATGGATTTCCAGAACGAGTCACCGCGTTTCGGCCGGACATGGCGGTGCACGGGCGTTTCGGCCAAGCATGTCCGCGATGCGGCGATACAATTCAACGAATCCGCTACGCCGACAGCGAAACGAATTACTGCGTTCGCTGTCAGACGGGAGGAAAGTTGCTGGCGGACCGCGCACTCTCGCGTCTCTTGGGAGCGGATTGGCCCCGGACGATGGACGAACTCGAGGCGCTCAAGAAACCATAGCAATGCAACCGAGCTGCCGGGAGCAATGCAACCGAGCTGCCGGGCCGCGTATGTTATTTTGGCCCCGGCAGAGGCCAAGGGAATAATGTTTGCCGGATCACAGTTTATTCGTGTTCACCATGACGCTGCTACGCCGATATGCCAAGATTTTCCCCACAGTCCAGCGGGGCGAGAATTGCCGGGCTGGCTTTGATCGGTAGATCGTCTTTTTGGACTAGCCTGTGACTAGCCTGTCTGGAGGGACTTTGAAAAAACCTTACACACCGCCGCCGCCGGCTTCGCTCGGATTTGGCATTAGCCGCAGGCCCAGGGATTCCACGGACCCAGGAACCGATACTGAGCCGACGGCGGCCCGCAAAGCAAAGATCTTGGTGGTCGATCAAGATCCGGCGTTGCGTCGACTCATGGTGACCCGTCTCGGCGGGGCGAACTATGCGGTGGAGACCGTTGATGGCGCGCAGGCGGGATTGGACGCCTGTGTGCGTTCTCGACCGAATCTCGTGATCACGGATTTGCGGATGAAGGACATGGACGGGCTTGCCTTCCTCAAAGAGCTGAGAAGCCGATGGCCGCAGTTGCCTGTAATCGTCCTTACCGCGCACGGGACCATTTCCGAGGCCGTGCAGGCCACCCAAGGCGGTGCATTCGGGTACCTGGTCAAGCCGGTTGGCAGAGACGAGCTGTTGGGACAAGTGGAGCGGGCGACGGCCGTCTCGACGTTTACGCTGACGGAGGGCGACTGGCGCGCGGCCATCGTGTCGCGTAGCCAGCTCATGGAGGATCGGCTGGCAATCGCCAATCGGGCGGCCGCCAGCGATGTACCGGTGCTGCTGACCGGGGAAAACGGTACCGGAAAAGAACTTCTCGCGCGCGCGATCCATGCGGCGAGCGCGCGCCGCGAAAGGCCTTTTGTCGTGGTGTCTTGCCGAAACTCGGCCCACCCTCCGTTGGCGCCGGAACTATTCGGCGGCGAGCCGGACGAATCGAGCCGGGCGGGGGCGCCGCAGGGCGGGGCATTCCAGCGAGCGCACGGCGGCACGCTATTGATCGATGAGATTGCCGATTTGCCGATCAAGCTGCAGACCGCGCTCGCCAAGGCGCTGGCCAAGGATGATATGGTGTCGCGCGGGAGCGCGGATGCGAAGCGCTCCGATGTTCGGGTGATATGCACCACATCGCGCGACCTCAAGCCGTTGCTGGATACCGGCGAGTTTTTTAGGGATTTGTACTACCAAATCAGCATTCTGCCGATTGAAATGCCGCCGCTGGGCCGTCGTCGCGAGGACATTCCACTGCTCGTATCGCATTTTCTGGAGCAAGCGACGGAGCCCGGCGGCCAAAGAAAAATATATTCTCCCAAGGCCATCGAATTCCTTGCGACCACGGACTGGCCGGGGAACGTGCGGCAGCTTTTCGATCTGGTGAAGCAAAACGTCGCCCTCTCGCACGGCAACGTCATGACCAAGGAATTCGTCGAGAAATCTTTGGGCGGGGACCCGACGATGATCCCGAGCTACGACGAGGCGCGGGACAAATTCTCGCGCGATTATCTCGCCGACAACCTGCAACGCACCGCCGGCAACGTGACTCAGGCCGCCCGCCTGGCCAAGCGCACTCGAACCGATTTCTACAAGCTTCTGGCCCGATACCGATTGCAGCCGGACGACTTCAAGAATCCGGGCCAGACGAGCCGCAAGAGCACCGACACCGGCGAGGACGATTAGCCGTACACCGAGGTGCCGCGCGCGGCAACAGCGCTTTTTTCTCGACATCGAAGCCTAAAAGAGTTTACCGTCGCGTGAGCGGTCCGGGAACGAGCCGGAGCAGGAGCGCATTGATGAGGGGGGGCTATGGCGTTGGGACAGGAGGTGATCCTCGAGACGCACACGTTGGTCAAGGCGTTCAAGGGATTCGTTGCCGTCGATGGCGTGTCGCTGCGCGTGCGGCGGGGAGAGGTGCACGCCCTGATCGGCCCGAACGGCGCCGGGAAAACGACCTTTTTCAATTTGCTCACCAAGTTCCTGCAGCCCACGTCGGGCGCGATTTTCTATCGCGGCAGGGACATTACGCGGGAAAAGCCCGCGGATATCGCCCGACGCGGCGTCGTACGGTCTTTCCAGATTTGCGCCGTCTTTCCGCACCTTACAGTTCTCGAGAACGTGCGCGTGGCGCTGCAGCGCCGTCTCAACACCTCGTTTTATTTCTGGCGTTCGGCAAAAAGCCTGGCAAAGCTCGACGATCGAGCGATGCAGCTGTTGGCCGAAGTGCGCCTGGACGATTGGGCCCGCACCCTGGCGTCCGATCTGCCTTACGGGCGCAAGCGCGCTCTGGAGCTTGCCACCACTCTGGCGCTCGACCCGGAATTGATGCTGCTGGATGAGCCGACGCAAGGTATGGGCCACGAGGACGTATCGCGGGTCACGCAGCTGATCAAGGAAGTTTCGGCCAACCGTACCGTGCTCATGGTCGAACACAACATGAGCGTGGTCTCGTCCATCGCCGATACCATTTCGGTGCTGCAGCGGGGAAGAGTAATCGCCGCGGGTCCCTATGCCGAGGTCTCCAAGAATCCGCAGGTGGTCGAAGCCTACATGGGGACTTCGGGTACCGAGTTCGCGGGCGCCGGCTGATGGCGCGAGAGGTGTTGAAAATTGCCAATCTCGAGGCATGGTACGGCGAATCGCATATTCTGCACGGCGTCGAGCTGACGGTGCAGGAAGGCGAGGTCGTCACGCTCTTGGGGCGCAACGGAGCGGGACGCACGACCACGCTGCGCGCGATCATGGGGTTGGTCGGCGCGCGCAGCGGCTCGGTGCTGATCGACGGGATGGAGACGGTGCGGCTGGCGCCGCATCGGATCGCCCGCATCGGCGTCGGTTATTGTCCCGAGGAGCGCGGTATCTTCTCGTCATTGTCGACCGAAGAGAATCTATTGCTGCCGCCGCGGCTGAAGGGTGACCAGGCAATGCAGATCGGAGAGATTTACGAAATTTTTCCGCTCCTGCGCGAGCGCGCCGCCAGCCCCGGCACGCGCCTGTCGGGCGGGGAACAACAAATGTTGGCGATGGCACGCATCCTGCGCACCGGCGCGCGGCTGCTGCTGCTCGATGAGATATCGGAGGGTTTGGCGCCGGTGATCGTGCAGAAGCTCGGCGAGCTCATCCGCACCCTCAGAACGAAGGGTTTCACCATGGTGCTGGTCGAACAGAACTTTCGGTTTGCGGCGCCTCTGGCAGATCGGTTCTATGTCATGGAGGGCGGCCGCATCGTCAAACAGTTCGAGCGATCCGAGCTCGATTCGCAAATGGGGCTGCTGCGCGAATATCTGGGCGTTTGAATCAAACATCGAAGAGAGGACGACAAGATGATGCTCAAATCAATGACCGGCGCGCTCGGCGCGTTTCTCAGCCTCTGTGCTTGCTCGCAGGCGGTCGCCGCGGGTGACCAGATCGTCATTGGCGATATCGATGATCTATCGGGGGTTTATGCGGATGTCCAAGGTCAGGGCGGCGTCGAGGCCGCCAACATGGCCATCGCCGACTCGGGGGGCACGATCCTCGGCAAGAAAGTCATCGTGCTCAGCGTCGATCACCAGAACAAGCCGGACATCGGCGCCTCGAAATTTCGCGAATGGGCCGATCAGAACGGCCTGAATATGCTCCTGGGCGGCTCCAATACCGGCGTTAGCATTGCGATGGCCAAGGTTGCGGTTGCGAAGAAGGTGCCGTTTTTCGCGATCGGCGCGGGCGGCGCCTCGCTCACCGGCGCGGATTGCACGCCCTACTCGATACACTACGCGTACGACACGACCGCGCTCGGCAACGGCACGGCGAGTGCGATCGTCAAGCAGGGCGGCAAGACCTGGTTCTTCGTGACCGCCGATTACGCGTTCGGCACTCAGCTGCAGGAGGCGGCCGCGCGGGTCGTGACCGCGAACGGCGGCAAGGTTCTGGGTGCGGTGCGCGCCCCCCTGGGCACGACCGATTACTCGTCCTTTCTTCTGCAAGCGCAGGCATCGGGAGCGCAGGTCTTGGGACTCGCGAACGCCGGCACCGACTTCTCCAACTCGCTCAAGGGCGCGAACGAATTTGGCATCACCAAGACCATGAAGCCGGCGGCGTTGCTGGCCTTCATCAGCGACATCCACAGCCTGACGCTGCAAACCGCGCAGGGCCTGTACCTCACGACGGCGTGGTACTGGGACCTCAACGACGAGACGCGCGCATTCGCCAAGCGCTTTTTCGCGAAGATGAACAGGGAACCGACCATGACGCAGGCCGCCTACTACTCGGCCACGCTGCAATACCTGAAGGCGGTCAAGACGGTGGGGTCGACCGATCCGGACTTGGTCATGGCGGAACTGAAAAAGGCCAAGATCAATGATATGTTTACCAAGAATGGCTATGTTCGCGCCGACGGCTTGATGGTTCACACCATGTACGTCATGCAGGTGAAGACTCCGGCGGAGTCCAAGTACCCGTGGGACTACTACAAAGTGATCAAAGTCATGTCGGGCGAGGAAGCCGATGGGTCGCAACCGGACCCGGCCTGTTCCTCGAGCAAGAAATAGGACGCGCTTCCGGCCGGCCCAGCCCATGACGGTAAGCAACCTGTGACCGCCGTATTCGGCGTGCCTCTGCCGGCGATTCTCGGCCAGCTCATGCTGGGTTTGGTCAATGGGTCTTTTTACGCGCTGCTGAGTCTTGGCCTGGCCGTGATCTTTGGGCTCCTCGGGGTCGTCAATTTCGCCCACGGAGCGTTCTACATGCTGGGCGCGTTCGCCGCGTACATCGGTCTGCAGTTCCTCGGGGTGAATTACTGGTGCGCGCTTCTGCTCGCGCCGCTGGCAGTGGGGCTGCTCGGAATCGTGATCGAGCGCCTGTTCCTGCGCCACTTGTATCAACTCGATCCTCTGTACGGACTGCTGTTGACGTTCGGCATCGCGTTGATTGCAGAGGGGATCATGCGCGGCCTTTTCGGCGCCTCCGGCAAGTCTTATCCGGTGCCCGAGTCGCTGCGGGGGGGATTCAACCTCGGTTTCATGGTGCTGCCGATCTATCGAGCCTGGGCGGTGTTCGCATCCCTGACCGTGTGCGGCTTGACCTGGTTTCTGATCGAAAGGACTCGTTTGGGGGCGATGCTGCGCGCGGCGACCGAGAATGCGCGGCTGGTGCAGGCCTTCGGCATCAACGTGCCGCTGATGGTCATGACCACGTACGGCGCCGGCGTGGCGCTCGCTGCGCTGGCAGGGGTGCTCGCCGCGCCCGTGACTCAAGTGAGTCCGCTCATGGGCTCATCGCTCGTGATCGTGGTCTTTGCGGTGGTGGTCATTGGCGGCATGGGTTCGATCATGGGGGCGATCGTCAGCGGCTTGGTGCTCGGGATGATCGAGGGATTGACCAAGGTCATCTATCCCGAAGCATCGAATATCGTGGTTTTCGTCATCATGGCGGTGGTTCTGATCTGGCGGCCCACCGGGTTGTTCGGCAGGGAGTGAGGGATGCGTGCCCACACCGCGATATTTGTCGTCCTGTCAATCCTGGCCCTGATCGCGCCCTGGCTCGGCCTCTATCCGGTATTTCTGATGAAACTCCTGTGCTTTGCGATGTTCGCGTGCGCGTTCAATTTATTGCTCGGCTACACCAAGATGCTGTCCTTCGGTCACGCCGCGTATTTCGGATCGTCGGCCTACGTCACGGGATGGCTGGCGACGGTGCACGGTTGGGGGACCGTCGAGAGTATTCTCGCCGGCGTCGCGGCCGCCATGCTGCTCGGCCTCGTGATCGGCGCGATCGCGGTGCGCCGCCAGGGCATTTATTTTGCGATGATCACACTGGCCCTGTCTCAGCTCGTGTTCTTCGTCTGCCTGCAAGCGAATTTCACCGGCGGCGAGAACGGCTTGCAGGGGATTCCGCGGGGTACCATCTTCGGAGTGATGGCCTTAGGGAGGGACCGGACGATGTACTACTTCGTGCTGGCGGCATTTGTCGCGGTGTTCGTATTCATCCGTCGAATAGTGCATTCGCCGTTCGGTCAGGTTCTCAATGCGATTCGTGCGAACGAGCCCCGCGCCATCTCGCTCGGGTACAAGGTAGACCGCTACAAACTCGTGGCTTTCGTTCTGTCGGCAAGTCTTGCCGGTTTGGCCGGCTCCCTCAAGGCGTTGGTTCTGGGTTTCGTCACCCTCTCGGATGTGAGTCAGGGAACTTCCGGCGAGGTGATTCTCATGACGCTGCTCGGCGGCAGCGGCACCTTCCTCGGACCGGTGGTAGGCGCGATTCTCGTGGTCACGCTTCAGGAGTACCTTTCTGACGTGGTGGGCGCCTGGGTTTCGGTGATCATCGGCGGCATCTTCGTGGTGTGCGTGATCACATTTCGCCGCGGTTTCGTGGGCGAAATTCAGCGGCGCTTCGCCCTCCGCGCCGGCGAACTCGCCAAGAGAGCGGGCTAGCCGTTCCGGCGGGCGACGACCCATGTCACCGGGGCTTGCGACACTGGTATACGACGGCGACTGCGCCGTGTGCCGGTACTGGGTGATCTACTGGCAAGGCCTCACTCATGGACGAGTGGTCTTCCGTGCGTATCAAGACGCCGCCGCCGATTTTCCGGCCATCCCATTGCAGGCCTTTCAGCGCGCCATCCAGTTGATCGAACCGGACGGGCGCGTTTATTCAGGCGCGGCCGCCGCGTTTCGCGTTCTGCGCCATGTCCCCGGACGCGCGGCATGGTGGTGGTGCTATACGCACCTCCCCGGCGCCGCCGCGGTGAGCGAGGGGGCTTATGCGTTCCTCGCCCGACGCCGAGGTCTGCTCAGCCGGTTCACGAAATTCCTATGGGGGCCCGCGCTCCAGGCGGAGAGCTACGCACTGGTGAGCTGGGTTTTTTTGCGCCTGCTAGGCGCAATCTACATTGCAGCGTTCGCATCGCTCGGCGCGCAAATCCTGGGCCTCGTCGGCCAGCAGGGCATTCTTCCGGCGCGGGACTACCTCGCTGCGGCACACCGGTTCCTGGGAGGTTCCGCGTATCGGATGCTGCCTACGTTGTTCTGGGTGAATTCGGGCGATGGGGCATTGATTGCAGGCACGGTGGCCGGCGCGCTGCTGGGATTGCTGGTGGTCGTCAACCGGTGGACGCGACCCGCGCTGGCCGGCTTGTTCGCGCTGTATCTTTCATACGTCTACGCCGGGCAGGACTTCATGAGCTTTCAGTGGGACACGCTGCTGCTCGAGTCGGGATTTCTGGCCATATTTCTGACCGGTGGATCGAGGATAATCGTCTGGCTCTACCGCTGGTTGGTGTTTCGCTACTTGTTTCTAGCGGGAGCCGTGAAGCTGCTGTCCGGCGACCCAACGTGGCAGGACTTAACCGCCCTGGAGTATCACTTCTGGACTCAGCCGCTGCCGACACCGCTCGCCTGGTACGCGGCGCAATTGCCGCCCTGGCTGCTCATCGGAGGAACGGCCGCCACTCTGGCGATCGAGTTGGGCTGTGTGTTTCTCATCTTTCTGCCGCGGCGCCTTCGGGCCGCCGCGGCCTGCTGCGTGCTGTTGCTGCAAGCACTGATTTTTTTGACCGGCAACTACAACTTCTTCAATCTGCTCACCATGGGAATGTGCGTCTTCTTGTTCGACGACGCTGCCCTGCAGCGCCTGGTTCCCCGGTGGTTGCAATCGCGTGCGCAATGCCGCGCACCGCTTCCGAGCCGGATGGAAACGGTGACCGCCGCGGTGCTCGCGCTCATCGTGCTTCCCGTAGGGCTGAACCGGATTTGGGAGACGGCGGCGCGTGCGGATCTGCCTCTGCTCGGCGCCGTTACGCACGCCGTCTCGCCATTGTTCATCGTGAACCCTTACGGCTTATTCGCCGTGATGACCACCACTCGGCCCGAGATTGCGATCGAAGGTTCGGCCGATGGGCGGGTTTGGCTTGAATACGTCTTCCGTTACAAACCGGGGCCGCTGGCGCGGCCGGCGTCGTGGAACATCCCGCACCAACCGCGGCTGGATTGGCAAATGTGGTTCGCTGCGCTGGGCGGTCCGCGAGACAATCCTTGGATTCTAGCTCTCGTGCGGCGCCTGCTCGAAGGCAGTCCGCCCGTGCTGGCACTGCTCGATTCCAATCCGTTTCCCGATGGCCCCCCCAAATACGTGCGAGCGGAACTCTACGACTATCGCTTCGCGGATCGCCGTGAACACATGGCGACAGGGGACTGGTGGGTACGCCGGCTGCGGGGTCCGTACGTTCCCGAGGTCAGCTTGGCGGACTTCCGGCGGTTCGCGCCGCAGCCGGACTAAAGCAGGGGCGGCGGCTACCCGTGTGCGGGGTGAGATTCCGGGCGAGACCTGGCATGCTCCAGGCTCGATTCCCAAAAAAGAGATCGTTATGCCGCTGTCATTCCGCGCTGCCGTTCCCCGCACCGGGCCGCACTTCGAGAGCGTGAATTAAGGTGTCGCGGTTTCGCCTTGCGGTACTGTGCGCCCTCGCTTCATGGGGGGCAGCGTCCGTCGCTGCAGCCCGCGACCAGATCATCGTCGTCGGTTCATCGACGGTCTACCCTTTTAGCACGCTCGTGGCAGACCATTTTGCCAAGTCTGGCCCGTTCAAGACTCCGACCGTGCGTGCGAGCAGCACCAGCGACGGGTTCCAGCTGTTTTGCGGCACCGGCACCGGCGCCGAATCGCCGGATATCGCCGCGGCGTCCAGGTCGATATCGCCGAGCGAGCGGGCGGCCTGCGCGGCCGCAGGCGTGCGGCGAATTACCGAGATCCGAATTGGATATGACAGCTTGATTCTCGCGGGCATCGCGGGACATGCGGAATTCAACATAACGCTGGATCAGTTATGGCGCGCGGTGGCAAAGTTCGTTCCCTTCAACGGCGCGTTCGCGCCGAATCCCTACCGCAACTGGCACGACATCGCACCGACGCTGCCGGACCAGCCGATAGAGCTGCTCGGACCCGCTCCGGGGCATGGGACCCGTGATGCGCTGGTATCCATCGTGATGGAGCCGCGTTGCATCGCTTCCGAGGCCGGCTCGAAATTGCCCTCGGGGCAGCGCGAGGGAACGTGCGATGCGATTCGCGATGACGGACGTTGGACCGACGTCGAGAATCTCGAGCTGATCTTGGGGAAAATTGCGAGTAACCCCAGAGCAATGGGAGTCATGACGTATTCGTATCTCGAGCAATTTTCGCATCGAATCCGCGCCGCCACGATCAACGGCATTGCGCCGACGCGGACCAATATATCGTCGGGCATTTATCCCATCTCGAGGCCGCTGTTCCTCTACGTGAATGACGAACACCTGCCGACGACCAACGGTCTGGCAGATTATGCGGCCGAATTCGTGAGCTTGTGTGCGTCGGGCGCGGACGGCTACCTCTTGGACGAGGGGTTGGTGCCGATGCAGATGCCGGAACTGCTTCGGCAGCGGCGAATCGTGGCCCGGCTGCAGCGCTAGCCGCGGGCGTCAGCTCTCGACCAAACCGCGCACTGTTTCGATCAAATTTTGGCGCCGGAACGGCTTTTTCATGAGCGCATCGGCGCCCGATTGCGACGCCAGCGTGAGATAGGCGTCGGTCACCAAGGTATTCGGCTTGTATCCGAGCGGCCAAAAATTGCCTCCGCCCGTCATGGCGATTATTCGCGCCTTCGGGTAGCGCGCCCGAATCTGTTTGATGACCGCGATGCCGTCGCTGCGCGGCATGATGATGTCGACGATGACGACGTCGGTTGGATGCTCGAAGTAGGCCTCGACTCCGGCGACGCCGTTGTCCGCGGTAACGACCTCAAAACCGGTTCGCGTGAGAACCTGCCGCATCGACTCGCGCACGGCTAGTTCGTCATCGATTACGAGCACGGACGGCATCATGGCGGACCTTACTCGGGAGGAAGGGGAGGGACATCGATCGTCGGCAGCACGATGACGAACTCCGTACCCGCGTCGATTTCGCTCGATACGCTGATCGAGCCCCCCATGCTTTTGACGATGCCGTGCACGACCGATAGCCCCAAGCCCGTTCCTTCTCCGACTTCACGGGTGGTAAAGAAGGGTTCAAAAATTCGTTCCAGGGTGTCCCGCGTCATACCTTTGCCGTTGTCTTTGATCCGCAGCTCGACGATCGGAGAGAGCCGGGTTCCCGATGGTTCGGGCAGCGATCGTTCCCCCGGTGTCAGACTAATCCATAGAGTACCGCCGGTCTCTCGCATTGCAAATACCGCGTTCGAAATAAGGTTCAGCACGACTTGATTCAACAGAGTGGGGTCGCCGAGAACGCGGCCGCCCGCCGCACTGACATCGGATAGAAGTTCGATGTTGGCCGGGATCAGAGCGCTGAACAGACCCAGGGCCTCTGCGACCACCGCGGCGGGATCGATCGGTTCCATCTGATGTTTTTCATGCGGCCGGCTGAACGCCAGCAATTTGGAAACCACGCTGCTGGCGCGTAGTGCCGCGTCCAGAATGCTTTCCACATTGTTGCGTGCAGGATGATCGTGCGGTATGTCGTCGAGCGCCTGTTCGGAAAACAGCAACATCGGCAGGAGTATGTTGTTGAACTCGTGCGCGAGACCGCCGGCAAAGGTGCCGACGGTTGCAAGGCGCTGTTCATGCCGTAGATGGTTTTCGAGGACCTCGCGTTGTGCCTGTTCGCTCTCGCGTTCGCTCATTTCGGCCCTTAAGCGCGCGGAGGTACCGACCAGTTCTCCGCGCATGAACTCGAGATCCTTCGCCAAGTTAACGATCTCGATCATGGTGCTGTCCGCACCGAGATGTTCGGCCGGATCGCCCATGGCCACTCTTCGCGACGCCTTCTGCAATTGAGTCAGCGGTCTGGACACGAGACGGGCAAAGATCACGGCCGCAGCCACGGAGGCCAAGGCATACACGATGAGAGCAACGATGATTTGGTAACGAGCTTCGCGAACCTGATTGAGCGTGGGCCGCGTGTCGAATCCCAAATAAATTGCGCCCTCGGCGCCCTCCTTGACGAAGCGTTCGGACAGGGCGTAGATGCCGTCGCCGGACTCCGCGAGGGTCTCGTCATTGCCTCGTCGCCGGATCCATGAGGGGGTTTCGGCCGCAGAACTTCCGAGCAGCCGCCCTCGATATTCGATCGCGGAGTAGGAGCAGCCGCCTCCCTGGACAATCGCGTCCAGGAATGCGACGGTACGGTTGGGAGACTGGAGAACGTCGGCGAGCTCCAAGTCGTGCACCAGTGCGGTCGCGTATGCGTGCGCGTGATGGGTAAACGTCTCGCTGGCGCTGCGGCGTATCACAGCGTCGAGTCGATAGTAGAGGACGGGAGGCAGGATCAAATGGATGGCAAACTGCAAAATTGCCAGGCGGCCGACTAAGGTATTTTGAAAGCTTGGCACTGGAGGCGAGTCGGGAGGGATTCTTTCACGTCGGGCCCGTGCCGCCGGCATGTCCGATTCTATTTCAGTCGTGAACCATTATATATCAATGCCTTGCGTGTCGTAGCGGGCCTTGCGGATGGGAGCGGCTGCGACCGGTAGAGACGGCTCCTGAAACAGTACCAGTAAGTTAAGAAATGACAAGAATAGGGTAAAGGGGCAAGATGATGTCACAATTGGGGATAGATGACTTGCTGACAGTCTCGTAATGCCACGCCTATATAAAGAGATTGCAGGGGAGATTCCACACCGGCGTTCGCGTCTGCGCGTCGTTCTTGCCGACGATCATACGATCCTGCGCCACGGCTTGCGGGCCATTCTAGAAGCCGAGCCCGATTTGGAAGTGATCGGGGAGGCGAGCACTGTTCAGGACGCGGTCGCGTTGTCGCGCTGCCTGCAACCCGATGTGGTAATCACAGACGTCTCCTTTGCCGATGGCAGCGGGATCGGAGCTGTCGGTCAGCTGCGCCGCGAATGTGTCGGCTTGCACGTGGTGATGCTCACCGGCCAGAACAGCCCGGAGTACGAGCGCGCGGCGATCGCCGCCGGTGCGTATGCGTATATCGTCAAGGACTCGCCGATCGAGGTCCTGCTCCGGGCGATACGTTCGGAGACGCCCGAAGTGGAGCGCCCCGTCCCCCTGGTGTCCCGGGCACGATTGATCGAGCGGCCCGCGGCGGCACAAATTTCCAAGATGACGGAGCGCGAGCTTCAGGTGCTCGTCGGTGTTGCGTTGGGATACTCCAGCAAGCGGATTGCCGGCAATCTTGGGCGAAGCGTCAAGACCATCGAGAAACATCGATTCAAGATGATGCACAGGTTGGGTTTGCACAATGCCGCGGCCGTGACCCGTTTTGCGATCGACAACGACTTGTTGCAGGTCCATGACGAGGACGACGTACCGCGGCCGGATGATTTCCCGCGGATCTAGCTCCTCGCACTCTCTCGACCCAAGCGCATCGAGTTCGCCACCACGCACATGCTGGACAGAACCATTGCCGCGGACGCCACCACCGGCCGCAGCAGCCCAAACGCGGCAATCGTGATGCCGATCAGGTTGTAGCCGAATGCCCACGCCAGGTTTTGCCTGACGATTCCAAAGGTGCGCCGCGCCAGTTCGATCAGCCGCGCAACCTCGCATAGGTCGTCACGTTGAATCGTCACGTCGGCGGTGTCCCGAGCGAGATCCGCTGCCGGCCCGAACGCGATGCCGGCATCCGCAGATGCGAGGGCAGGAGCGTCGTTGATGCCGTCGCCGACCATGGCGATGTGCGAATGCGTTCGACGCAGTGCCTGAATGCGCTCGAGCTTGTCCTGAGGCGAAAGTTCGGCCCAAAAAGACTCGCAGCCAATCGCGCGCGCATTGCGAGCGACCGTCGCCGCACGGTCGCCGGATAGAACGTGGCAGGAAATGCCCAGTTTCTCGAGCGCAAGAAAGGCCGCCCTGGCTTCGGCTCTGGGCGGATCCTCGAGGACGATCTCGCCCGCCGGCAGTCCGCCGACGGCGATCGCGACCAGGCTGCCGGCCGTATCCGGGCACGCGGAGCTCGGACCCTCGACGCCGCGCTCTTTGAGCCAGGATTTCTTGCCGACCAGCACTCGCTGGCCGGATACCAGCCCCTCCGCTCCGGCTCCCGCGGTAACTTGAACCTGCGTCGCCTGTAGGCGCTCCGCGCCGCATCGTGCGCTGTGGTCCACGATGGCCTGCGCGAAGGGATGATTCACCCGCGATTCCACCGCCGCTGCCAGCGCCAGCGTTTCGAGGGGTGCGACCGCGCCGACGCCGGCTCCGGCTCCAGGCGCATAAAACGCCGCAAAATGCGGCCGCCCAAGCGTCAACGTGCCGGTCTTGTCGAAAGCGACGGCGCGCACGCGCGACAGAGCCTCGAGTACGGCGCCGCTTCGAATCAGAGTGCCCCGCTGGGTTGCCCGCAGCAGAGCCGCAGTGGTCGCGAGCGGCGTCGCAATGCCCAGCGCGCAGGGACAGGCGATGACGAGGACCGAGAGCGCCGCTTGCAGGCCTTGAACCCAGGAGCCGGCGATGCCCCACGCCAGAAAACTCGCCACCGCAATCCCGGCGACCGCCGGAATGAACACGGTAACCACGCGGTCCACCGTGGCCTCGATCGGCGCCTTGCGGTCGCGCGCCTCCATGGCGAAGCGCTCCACGCGATCTGCCAATGTTTCGGCCTCGCCGGAGGCGACGATCAAGAGAGCACCGTCGATGGCGGTTGATCCCGCGCACACCGTGTCGTCCGGTGCGACCAAGCGCGGCCGCCACTCGCCGGTGAGCATGGGTTCGTGAATATCCGCCGATCCCTCGCGTACGATCCCGTCCACCGGGATTTCCTCGCCGCCGCGGACTTCGACCAGCTCGCCGGCAAGCACTTCTTGCGGGTGCATGGCGACGATGCCTGCAGCGCGCACGACGCGCGCCTGACGGCGCGATCCAGCCACGGCCGGCGACAGCGCGGCAATGGCCTTACGGCGGGATTCAGCGTCGAGATATTGCCCGAGCGTGACAAACACCAGGACCATGGTGCCCGAATCGTAATAGAGTTCGTGGCCGCCTCGAAAAGTCTGGAAGGCCGAGTATCCGATCGCGGCCAGCGTGCCCAGGCCGATCAGACTTTCGAGGGAGATTGTCCCGCGCAGCGCTCCGCGTCCCGCGATTTTCAGCATCGGGACACCCAGAAGCAGATAAATCAGGAGGGAACAGACCAGCATGATCCAGGAACTGGATTGCAGAACCTCGGGGCCCATCTGCTCGAGCGAACCGAAGTACAGCAGCGACTGAAACATCATGACGTTGCCGCTCAGCAGAGCGGCAAGGCCGAGCTTGGCGAGAAACCAATCCGCGCGTCCGCCTTCGCCGGCCGTGCCGATCACTCGAAACACCAGCAGGCAGCCGCCGCAGCAGAACAGCAAGGTCAGGTCGCCCTGCTGTTCGGAAAAAGGCCGGGCCGGCAGCGGCAAGCGGCAGTGCGCGCATTGTCGGCGGTCTGTTGCGCTCATGGCGTTGTCCGCGACGCCTACCAGAGCCAGGTATGGGCAACCAATCCAAACGCCGCCAATCCACGCAACAGCAGCAACACGCCGACCGCAAGGAGCGGGACGCCTGCCCACCGCCGGGTGTGCCAGCGCCGCACCATCGCCGCGGGCAGCGTCGTCAAGGCGAATATCGCCGGGATGGTTCCCAGTCCAAACACCAGCATGGTCGTGGCGCCCCTGGCCGCGTTCCCGGCAGTCGCCGCCCGGCTCGCCGCGGCGTAAACCATCGCGCAGGGGAAGGCGCCCTGCAGAGAGCCGAGAAGGACGGGCGCAATCAAGCCGGGCGCCTTGAACGCGCGCCTGAGACCGCCGCGGATCAGCACGTCAAGACCGGCGCGCGACAGCAGGCGAGTCGGATCCTTCACGACACCCATGAGCACCAGTGCGAAGATACCGGCGAGAAGTCCGGCGACGATGGCAACCGTTCCCGACAGACCGGGCGGCAGCGCTATGAGCGCAATTTGACCCATTGAACCCACGATCCATCCGATGGCCGCGTAGGTGGCCAAGCGCCCGGCGTTGAATAGCAGGCGTACCAACAGACGAACGGATGCCGAGGCGCCCTCCGGCGCCAGACGCGCCGCGCAGATGGCAACGTACGGGCCGCACATGCCTAAGCAATGCGCGCTACCCAAGATGGAAGCAAAAAACAGTAGGAGCAGATCACCCGAGGGCGGTAGCGCGTGATGGTGAAGCACCGGCTGCAGATTCACCCACGCGCAGCGTCTGCGGCATCGAGTTTGGGATCGCTTTCGTCGGCGGTCTTGGGCCACACTTGATACTTGATTTCCTCCACGTCGCGAAATTGCCCGGTACGCACCGCCCAGAGAAAGATACACCAAGCGGAAAGCGACACCAGGAAGGACATGAAGAACAAGTAGAAGGTGACGTCCATTTAGATTCCTTCCTGAACCGCGGGAAGATCAGGAACCAGAGGATTCCAGCCGACGCCCATGATGTGCGCGATGACGGAGAATGCGAGAGCCGTCATGATGGGCTGCGCGGCCAACGCGCCGACGAGGCGCAGGAACAGAGCGTCCGAGGCCGATGATTCGGGAAGCGACCCGTAGGCCGCGGTGAATCGAACCAGCACCCAGGCGAGCACCAGGTTGGCGGCGACGTACGCAGTCCAACAGGCGATCACCGTGACCGAACCGCCTTTCTGCAGCGGCACCCCGAGGATCATGGCAATCCAAGTCAGGGCCCACACGAGAACGAAGGCGAAGTGGATTCGTACCAGCCGCGCGAGTTCGCGCGATGCTTCGCGGCGAGGCGCCGCTCGCCTTCGTCGCAGCCAGCCGATGAGCAATATCACGGGAACCAGCAGCGCCGGCACCACGTAGGACGTAAAGGCGATCTCCACGATGCGAGAGAAATTCGGCGGCATGGGGCCCTTCAGGGAGCCTTGACGCTCGCGGTGGTCGCGGCCGGGAAACCGGCGGTTGTCGGCACCGGCGCTTGGCCGCTGTCCTTCGCGAGCGATAACGCGTAGTAGACCAACGCCCAACGCCGCCGATCCGCCAGAGCCTTCCTGTCGGCGTCGCTCATCTTGCCGAGGTCGGCGCCCGTCGGCAGGCCGGAGACGTAGTCCGACAGTTCCTTCACCTCGGCGTCGTCGAACATTCTTCCGGCAGTGCCCGGCTGTTGCCACGGCGTCATGTCAGGAAACGCCTCCTTCGGGTACAGAATCGTGTCGTAGAACGAGGGCATCGGTGTGCCGTTGAGGCCCGTGTTGAAGGTGCGATACACGTCGGCCGGCGAGTCTCCAAACTTGAAGTTGCCGGTAGAGAAATCGAAAGGCCGTATGGGCACCTCCCAATCGTCGAACAGCGTCGCCGCGGACGGTCCGTTGCCCTTGCCGGTATTACCGTGACACGACCAGCACTGCAATACGCGGTACACCATCCGGCCCTCGCGGACCACGTCCGCCGGCACGTCGCGCACCGTCGCATAAGGCGCCGTCGGAATGTCGATGGATGCGGGCGCTTGTTCGGACTTGAAGCGCGGCGAGAGAGTTTTGACGTAATCGACGAGATCCCAGCGGTCTTGCTCGGTCAAGATGTGCCCAACGGAGGCGTTGCCCCACGCGGGCATGATCTGACCTTTGCGGATTCCGCGGGTGATCGTGCGGAAGATATCCTCGTCGCGCGGCAATGCGCCCGACGGAGTGGTGCGGCTCTTGAAGTTGCCTGTGGTGAAATCGCGAGGCTGCGGATTGAGAAAGTGATAGGCGGCGTTGAAGTTGGTCGAGCTCGCCGTGTCCGTGGTCGTGCGCCCATCGCCGTAAGCGCCATGACATCCGGAACATTTGTTCTCAAAGATCAGTTTGCCCCGGTTTTCGCGCAGTGCCGGCGGTTCGCTCGGCGGGGTGCGGGTCAGGGTCGGCCATGGCTCCCAGGTCCGCCAGTCGCCGATCGAGGTGCCGATCGTCTGAAGGTAGGCCTCGACGCCGTGCATTTCCTCGGTCGGAACCGGGCCGTAGTCGTGCATGTCGATGACGCCGTCCCCGACGGTGCCGTCCGGGTTGACCGGCCACACGTCGAGTGCGGCCATTTCCGGCGGAATTTCATCGGGCGCGACGACGCCGTCGCCGTTCTTGTCCAGCTCGCTCTTGGTCACGCGGCCATCGTGATTCTTGTCGTATTTCTTGATGAACGCCATGACCTTTTGATCATGTTCCGCGTCGACCCGAAACAGCCAGGAGTACGAGGGCATCATGGACTCGGGCTCGGTCGCACGAGGATCCCAGTGATGCGCGTAGTGCCACTCGTCTGAACGACGGTTGCCTTCCCGCGACAGGTCCGGACCTATTCGGCGGGTACCAAACATTTGCGGCACGTCATAGGTGAACTCTCCGGCCTGGCTCACCGGACCCCACTTGTCGGTGTCGCGATTGACCGGCCGTACGAATTGCGAATGACAATACCAGCAGCCTTCGCGGATGTAGACACGCCTGCCCAAGTCTTCGAGCACGGTCCTATGGGCCGCCGGTATGGTGACGCCCGCAATGGTCTTGACGACTCCAGGCCGAGTCACTTTTTTCTCGAGGTAAGGGAGCACCCCTTGGCTGGTCATCGCCAAGGCATAGAACCCGACGGCGGCGACGAGAATGATTGGTTCGATGCGCTGCACTACGCGTTCTCCATTATTTTTGTCAGGTCCACATCGGCTCTGGAGCGGCTCCCGGAGGGGCGCCGGCCGGCATCGCAATCGCCTTACCCATGTGAATGGTCTTGTAGAGATTCCACATGCCGAGCAGGGCGCCGATATCCATGGTGAGCCCGGCGAGCGTGCGCGTGAACCAATAGGGCTTCATGGCAACCATCGTGTCGACGAAGTCTGCGCCCACCTGCAACATGGTTCCCTGCATCAGTCCCTGTATGGTCAGCACACCCGCCATGACCGAGAAGCCGATGACGGTGAGCCAGTAATGCCACTGTGCCAATGACTTGGAATACAGCTCGTGGCCGGATAACCGCGGCACCACGTAGTACATGCCGGCGGTGACCCACAATATGAATGTCCCGAATACCGTCAGGTGCGAATGGCCGATGACGAAATCGGTGAAGTGCGTCAGCCTCTGAACTTCGCGCAGGGCTTCGGTCGAACCTTGGAAGCAGCCGAAGAAATAGTAGAGGGCGCCGATCACCAGAAATTTGGCCGTATACGATTCCTGGAACCGCCGCCAATTGGTCACGAAAGTGCCGTAGAAATTCTGAATCACCGTCCACACCGGAATGATCAGCATCATCGATGCCACGATCGCGATGGTCTGCGTCCAATAGGGGATGGGACTATAGATGTAGTGATGCGTGCCCACGAACGGATAGAAGAACGCGAGCGACCAGAAACCGATCAAGGAGAGTTTGTGGCTGTAGAGAGGCCGCTTGGCTGCCAGCGGCAAGAAATAATAGATGACCGCGAGACCCGCCGGCGTGATCCACAGTCCCACGACATAGTGAATGTACAGGCCATGCATCGCGGCGTTGTTCACCCCGGGCATGGAATAGGGCAGGATGAAGTGCCCGAAGGCGTAATTGAACACGGTCCAAACGTACGCGGCGGATAGGTACCAGAGGCTGACGTAAATCCTCGGCTCCCGACGCTGTTTGATCGTTCCGATCACCTGAATCGTAACCATGGTGAGGGCGATCTCGACCGGAATGCTCACCCACAGTGGGAATTCACCGGCTTCTATGCCGCTGTTGTAACCCATCATCAGCGAGATGATCCCGATCCACAGGAAGATATTCCAGAGCCAGAAAATACTGCGGCTCCAGTTCTCCTTGTACATCCGCACGCCGCACAATTTGGGCACGATGTAATAAGTCAGCCCGATGATGGCGGTGGAGAAGGCGCCGAAAACGACGCCCATGATGTGCACCGGCCGGAGACGTCCCCAGGTCAGCCAGGGGACGTGGCCGAGGAAATCGTAAAAGTTGAATTTGATGGCGAGGATCACGCCGATGGACGGCGCAAAGACCAGCCAGAATGCCGCGGACGACATGAATTTCAGGACCATTTCGCGATCGACGAATTCGTCGTTGCGCGTGATCGCCGTTACAGGATCGCTCATCGTTCCCTCCCTCTACCCGTGGTCCGTCCAAAAGCCAATCAGGTAGTACACCATCCACAGAAACATCACGGCGTAGACCGCCGTCAGCCACTTGGGGATGATGCCGTGACGCTCCTCGATTCCCGAGAATTCGTAGCGGCTGATCTCGGATTTGTGTTCGCCATCCTGTTTCATGGGGATCCCCCGCCGGAGGGCGCGGCCGCTCCGGTCAAATTCTTCGCGTAGCCCGGACTCAGACTCTGGATGAAGTGCACCAAATCCCAGGCCTCTGCCGGGCTGACCGAGTCGGCGAAGGAGGGCATCGGCGTGCCCGAAAGCCCGGCGATGAACACACGGTAGATGTCGTTTCCGCCGTTGCCGCATTTGACGTGCCCTTGAGTGAGGTCATAAGGCACGATTTGATTGCCCCAATCATCTTTCAGCTCGTGTGCCGACGGACCATCGCCCTGCGCCGAATCTCCGTGGCATTGCGAGCAGTTGAATTTCTTGTATGCCGCCGCGCCGCGCGCTACGGATTCCGTCGTGTAGGGCGGCTCAGGCGGAATGGCGATCGGCTCCTGGGGCTTCTCCGCCGCAAAGCGCGGCGAAAACGTCTTGATGTAGGCGATGACGTCGAGCCTCTGGTGGTGCCCGATTGCATTCCAGCTCGGCATGTAGGTACCGTAAAGACCGTTGATCAAGACTCGTTCGAGGTCGGCATCCGTCGGCAATGAACCCGACGGCGTGCTGCGCCATTTGAATGTGCCTTGCCGATAGTCGCGCGGCTTGGGCGTTATCCAATCGGCAAACTCACCCTGGCCATTGCCTTTTTCGCCGTGGCACGAAACGCAGTACCGCTGGTAGATGAGCTTCCCTTGCTGCGCGTCCCCCACTTCCGCTGCGGAGGAGGCGCCTGTCCCGAGCGACAGCGCGGCCAGAATCGGGAAGACGGTCGCTATGCGAGTCGACATTGCATCACCCCTTAGTAAAGAAAGTCCACGCCAAGAAAGAGCAGGCTGGAGCGCACATCGAGTCCTGCGGCTCCCACTCCTCGTTCACGATTGGTGCCGTACTCGACGTGGATTCCAACCTCATCGCGATTGCTGTAGGCGATCGTGTAGCGAACTCCGACGGTGATTTGATTCTGATCGCCAAGATTGGACGGGGTGCCGGGGATCGGTTGATCCTGGTTGCGAATGACGTCATAGCGCGTGAACAACCCCCAATGCAGCAGATCAACGTCGGGAACCCAGATGGCCTCGAGGAACCCTCCTTGGAAGGTTCCTGCACGGTCTGCGGAGCCGAAGTAAAGAGCCTTGTTATCCGATCCTCGTCCATAGACCAGATTCAGATGCAGCGGCGCAACTTCGTGCAGCAGCCACACCTGCGCCTCGAAACCGTACCGGGTCGTCGATTGGACGTTGCCGCCGCCGCCCGCTATGGGCACGCCGCCGCTGGTGAGGAAAGTCGTCGGGTACGTGGCGTAGACGCCCCATGCGCCGAATTCATATTGCGACAGCGCGTCGGAGCCGGTACGGAAGTACTTCTGAAAATGTCCGTAAATCGACGGCGAACTCAAGGCGTTGCGCGATCCGGTGGAATCGTTCGCGGAAAATACCGACACGTTGTAGCGGGTCAGCGAAGCCTTGTCGTGGCCGAACATTTCGAAACCGACCTGATTGGTATCCAAACCGAATGCGCCGGCGGCGTTGGCGGGCGCGTTGACCCCCGGGTGATATCCGTAGATCAAATAAGGTTCCGCCAGGCTGATACCCCGATGCGGCGACGAGGGCAGATCGACTTCGTGTTTCCCCACACGCAAGTTGAACCAGTCGGAATTGGCGATGAGCCGCGAAAAATCCGCCCAGTAAGATTCCAGATGCACGTTGCCGTCGGAGGCGAAGCCCGTGGGAACCACCAAGAAAGAGATGTTCTTGGTGAGCACTCCGGCCATCAAGAGATCCATGCCGGCGTCGGCCACTCCGCCCGACTCGATCGATTTGGTGCCCTGGTCGGTAGCCTGATTGGTCGTCGTGGTGTATTGGTAGCTCGGCGTGATATGGACCGATACCGGCCAATACCCGGGTTCCGCGGTGACGACGTCATCCTTGCCCAGCCGCAATTGATAACCGTTGTCGCGAAAGTTCCGGCCGAAATCGTTGAGCACGGGCCAGGATTCATGGCAGCTGGTACAACGCAGACCGTACTTGCGCGCAAACGCAGGTATCGCGGAACTTGGCGCCGCCAATGCCAGGCTCAGCCCCGCACAGAGTCCGATACGCAATACTAAGCTGAGCAGTCGTTTCGACATCACCGCACCTCGGCGTTCAGGAATTTATTTGGCGGAGTTATTTGGCTGCGAGTTGGATGTCTTGAGTGACCGTCTTACCTGCGGCCACCGTGACGGAGATCGACTTCTCGCCCGCCGCTTCCTGCCAGGCGACGAGAGTGTAGGTGCCCGCCGGTACGTCTTTGATCGTGAAATGCCCGTCTTCCCCGGTCGTCGCGAAGTAAGGATGGTCGAACTCCCAAACCCACGCATGCATCCATTCGTGCGCGTCGCATTTGATCTTGATGAGCTGCGGAATCGCGGGCAGCGGCTTGGTGACTGAGAACCCCTTGAACGGCAGGGCGATGTTATACAGCGTCGCGTTGGTCTCGCTGTTTTGCGGATGCGTGTTGTGCAAGATCGGATCGTCCGAGGAAACCTTGATCTGCTGACCGACGCTCGCTCCTTGGACCCGCGGATTGAACATGCAATGTTCATTGACGAGAGAAATCGTCTCGGTCGGAAGGGCCTTGCCCTTCGAGATGTCCTTGAGGTACACCTCGACGTATTGCAGTCCGCCGTTCTTGCCGACCGCATATACCGGACTCGGTATCGAAGCGCCGCAATAGTCTTGGTTCTTGGTTACCTTGATGGGAGCAATGCCGGGAGCTTCTCCCGTGAGCTTGACGACACCCTCGATGGTGCCGCCGTTGGAGACGGCTACGACCGTATAGGGATCGGCGAGGGCCGCCTGCGCCAGGAGCAACGAGGAGCTCATCAGGACCGCATTGAGAATCCGAAGACTCGGATTCACCAGGAATTGCATCGCATGGCCTTCAGCCGGAATTGTAGACACTTCGGATCCCCCCGCAAATTCTTCGATTACTCAAGATGCCCGTCGCTGCTTTTTTTTTGACGCATGCACGCGTCTTTCGTTGGTGTCGCACACTGCATTGCGATCGATGTTGTCGCAATGGGGAGTTGTACCCGCGCGTTTGGTGCCTAGGTATAATTACCCATCGGCTGGAGTCTTATCTCAGCGGCGAGACGCAGGCATTCGGCGTCGTGCCGCCGATGATGAGCCGCGTGTGTGGAGAGAGTGCAAATCGACGGCGGGACCGGCGATCAATCGCAAGCTCTAGGAGCCTGTCTGAGTATTCCACGCGGCTCACGCGGAATACTCAGACAGGCTCCTAGGCCGCTACGATACCCGCGGCGTCCTTGGGACCGAACCGCCGCAGCACCTGCGCGAGTTCCGCCGGCTGCACGGGCTTGCCGATGATCTCATCCATACCGGCCGACACGCAGCGATCCCGGTCTTCCTGCAGCACGCTCGCGGTCAGCGCGACGATGGGCATGGCCATCAAGCCGCGCTCACTTTCATGGCGCCGGATTTTCGATGTCGCTTCGAATCCGTCCATTTCCGGCATGTGGCAATCCATGAATATGAGACTGTATGGCAGCCGGGTCGCCATCTGCACCGCCTCTGCGCCGTTACCGGCGACGTCGACGCGGCACCCGAGGCGCTCGAGCAAACGCACCGCGACCATCTGATTCACCGAATTGTCCTCGGCCACCAGGACGCGTATCAGGTTGGCCGGAGCGGAGATTTCAGCGCGCGCCAGCGAAGCGGCGATCGGCTTCGCCGGTTGCGAGGCCGCGGGCAACAGCGCGCGGCGCATCGCGTCGCGTAACAGCCGTGAGCGCACCACCGGCTTGGTCAGGTAGGCGGAGAAACCGCGCTCCAACAGCTCCCTGGCACTGCCGAGCTGCTCACCCAACGTCAGAAGTATGAGCCTCAATTCGGCAAATCGAGGATCCGCATGGAGCATCTGACCGAGTTCGGCGCCATCCACATCGGGCATCAAGTGGTCGATCAGTGCGACGCCGAACGGACGGCCGGCCGCGAGCGCCTGTTGCAAGGCGGCCAGCGCTTGCCTGCCGCCCTCGACGCTGGTGCATTCGGCGCCCCAGCCCTGCAGCTGAGACTCGAGCACGCGACGGTTCATTTCAAGATCATCGACGATGAGAACCCGGTGCCCGGCGAGCTCATGGGGTGCCGGCGAGGAGTCCGTCGTTTCGGCCACATGGATTGGCATCGTGAACCAGAACGTCGAGCCGGCGCCGGGCGCGCTGTCGATTCCGATCTTTCCGCCCATGAGGTCGATGAGCTGGCGGCAAATGGCCAGCCCGAGGCCGGTGCCCCCGTAGCGGCGTGTCGTCGACGCGTCCGCCTGGGTGAATTTTTGAAATAGCGCCGCCTGAGCGGCAAGGGGGATCCCAATGCCGGTGTCGCGCACGCTTACCTTAAGCTCGCTCTCGCCGATCGCGGCCGCCTCGACGTGCACGCAGCCCAGACTCGTAAATTTGATTGCGTTGCCGATCAGGTTCACCAATATCTGCTTGAGGCGCCCCGGATCCGCGACGATCCGTTCCGGCGCCGCCGGTGCGATCGACAGCACCAGCTCCAAGCGCTTCTCCTCGGCCTTGCCCGACATCAGCGCGACCACTTCCTCGATCGCTTCCGAGAGATCGAACGGGATCTTCTCCAGCGTCATCGCGCCGGCCTCGATCTTCGAAAAATCGAGGATGTCATTGATGATCGCGAGGAGATTCTGCCCCGACGTCTCGATGGTGCGGACGAAATCACGCTGCTCCGCGTCGAGCGGCGTGTCGCGCAACAAGTTGGCAAAACCGAGCACGCCGTTCATGGGTGTGCGGATCTCATGGCTCATGGTTGCGAGAAACTCGCTTTTTGCGCGATTCGCCCGTTCCGCCGCTTCTTTGGCGGCCAGCAGAGTTTCCCGCGCGCGGCGCCGCTCCGTGACGTCGGTCGCGACACTGAGATAACCGTTGATCTCGCCGGCGGCGTTGCGAATCGCGGTCACGCTGAGACTCACGGTGAGTCTCGAGCGGTCTTTGCGTACGTACGTGCATTCGCGGATCGAAAAGCCGCCCTGCTGGGCAGCGTAGGTGAGCGTCTCCAGACCCTCGATGGGGCGGCCGCACAGCTCCGTCAGTTCGCCGGAGCGCGCCAGCACCTCGCTCTCGAGATGTAAGACCAACGGGTCGGCGCATCCGACCATTTCGGCCGCCGTGTATTGCAGCATCCGCTCGGCTCCGGAATTGAACACGGTAATGAGACCCCATACATCGGTTGCAATGATCGCGGCCTCCGTCGCCGCATCGAGCACGCTCTGCAGCAGAGTGCGCGCATCCGCGATCGCCTGCGTCGCATTCCGGCGTTCGGTCACATCCGTAGTGAAGCCGTGCCACAGCACGCTGCCGTCCGATTCGCGTTCGGGCGCCGCGTTTCCGAGCACCCAGCGTTCGCGGCCATCTGCCAGGCGCACGCGAAATTCCTCGCGCCACTGTTTGAGCTGCGCCGCCGACTCGGCGATCGTTTCGCGCACGCGCGGCACGTCGTCGGGATGCAGGACCGCGAACACGCCGGCGGCGTCCTCGCGCACCGAATCCGGCGCGACGCCGAAGATTTGCCGAATGCCCTCGCTCGAATACGGTAAATGCGACGAGCCGTCGGGCCGCAACCGGTACTGGTACAGCATTCCGGGCAGCTGCGATCCCATTTTCTGCAGCCGGCTGAGCAGTTCGTGGCGCACGTCCTCCGCGCGCTTTCGTTCCGTAATGTCGGTACAAATCGCCATGAAGGAGGTGAGGGCGCCGCCGGTCGATCGTATCGGCTGAAAGTCGATGTGCGCCCAGTACGCGCCTCCGTCGCGCGTATAGTTGAGGATCTCCACTTGACAGCCGCTGCCGGCGTCGATCGCTGCGCGGAGCGCCGCGCGTGCCGCCGGATCGGTTTGTTCGCCGCACAGAACTTCGTCCTGTCCGCGGCCGGCGACCGCCTCGATCGGATACCCCGTCAGGCGCACGAATCCTTCATTGACCCACTCGATGCGGCCTTGCCGATCGGAAATGACGACGGCACTGCCCGTTCGTTCGACGATGGCCACGAGCCGGTTCTGCCGCTCGGCGGCCCGATCGCCGTCGGATCGCTCGCGCTGCAGCCGACGGATGACGGGCTCCACGACGACGGCCACGAGCAGAGCGGTGGCGAGCACTTGAGCGATCGCCAACAGGAGCAGCATGCGCTGCTGCGATTTGGTTTCTTCCGTGAAGTGCGCCGCCAGCTCATCGACCCACGCATTGGCGGCGGTGGTGTAGCCGGCCTGCAGTGCCGCGAGCCGGCCGAACGCCGCGCTGCGTTCGGCGGACGGCGCAGCGGCAGCAGCGCGCGCACTCGCGGCTATGCTGAGCATCTGCGCACCGAGGGTGTGAAAGTGCACGCATAGCGGATCGCCGCCGGCACAGACTTGCTCCAGATTCCGCGCCGCCTTCGCATGCTGCGCGAACCAATTCCCGACCGCACGTTCGACGATGTCGTCGGCCGCCGTTTGCGGCGCATAGACGCGAACGAACACCGCGTGCGAAACTTCGGCGGACTGTCCCGGAAGCCGGCCGGCGACGCCGACCATCTCGCCGTGTCCGGCGTCCGCTGCGAGAAATCCATGCACGCCGTGCACGCCCCACATTCTTGCGAAAAACAACAGCACCAACACCGCGATGTACGCGATGCGTATCTGGCGCCCCAACAGCTTGGCGGCGGGTGTAAAGGAGTTTGACATGGATCCGTCGGTGTATCGGTTGAAGGGAAGTTTACTTGATCGGGGCGGGTGCTATTGCGCTGGATTCCGCGTCCGGCGCGTTTATACTTCAGGCTGTGGTTTGGCCTCGAGTAGGGGGGTGCAGATGTCGACGCATAGACGCATCGCCGGATTCTCTGGTTTTCACGCATTCGGTTCCGTGCTGTTTGCCCTGTTTCCACTGACGGGGCAAGCCGGCCAGAACTATCAGATCTTCGTGTCCAACGAGAAATCGGGGGATGTCAGCGTCATCAACGGCAGCGACAACCGGGTGCTGGGCACGATTCCCGTCGGCAAGCGTCCGCGCGGCATCCACGCCAGTCCGGACGGCAAGACGGTGTACGTGGCCTTGAGCGGCACGCCCATAGCCGCGCCGCCTCAGCTGGATGCGCAAGGCAATCCGATCTTCCAAAAGAGCAAGGACGACGACGATGACGATGGCCCCAAGGCGGACAAGTCGGCCGATGCGATCGGCATCGTGGATGTCGCGAGACAGAAGCTGACGGGAAAGGTATCCGGGGGTTCGGACCCGGAAGAATTCTCCCTCAGCAAGGACGGTACCCGGCTGTACGTTTCCAACGAAGACACGAAAACAGCCAGTGTGATCAACACTGCCACCGGGAAAGTGGAGCACATTGTGGCGGTGGGTCAGGAGCCCGAGGGAGTGGCCACGACGCCCGATGGGAAGCGCTTCTATGTCACCTGCGAAGCCGGCGGCGACGTTTACGTCATTGATCCCGCCGGTTACACGGTCGTCGGACACTTCAAGGTGAACGTGCGCCCGCGCAGCATGGATTTCCTGCCGGGGGGCGGCGTAGGTTTCATTCCTTCGGAATCGACCGGCGAGTGCTCAAGGTCATCACCTTGCCGCCGGGCTCTCGGCCGATGAGCGTGAAGGTGGCGGCCGACGGCCGAAGGATCTATGTCAGCAACGGACGCGCCGGCACGGTTTCCGTGCTCGACAGCCGCACGTACGAATTGCTGAACACGATCAAAGTGGGCGTTCGTCCCTGGGGAATGGCGCTGTCACCCGATGGAAAGTTCCTGTACACGGCCAACGGACCCTCCAACGATGTGTCCGTCGTCGATCTTGCGGCCAATACGGAGATCGCGCGGATCAAAGCAGGCTCGAGCCCGTGGGCGGTGGCCGTCGTGCCGAATACAAATTGAACCAAACCGATGCGCATCAGTTTCCGACGATGAATACTTCTTGCACGGTGATGCTGCGGGTGAATCCGTCCTTGTACGCTCTTGCCCGTACCACGGCGGGACTCGTGAGTTTGATGGGGTTCTCGTAGCGCATGTCCGACGGTCCCGGTACGCTGCCGTCCAGTGTGTAGCGTATGTCGGCGCCGGGTTCGCGTTCAGCCAATGAGATCTCGACCGTTCCGCTGAAGGCACCGCCTCGCGGCGACATGGTTGGCGGGTCCAGCACTGCGCGTCCCGGCAAGCTCTGTATCCAATCCCGCAGCAGTTCTACGCCCTTTTGATCGATTGTTTCGCGTGCGATGGGCGGCATCTTGATGTCGTCGACGGTGTTCACCCGCATGTACATGATCGAGCGCCAGATGTCGTGCGGTGAAATCACCCGCGGCCGGTCGATTCCCTGATCGATCAAAACCGGCCCATCGATCAGTTCCTGCTTTTCAAGGGGCGTGTCGTATCGGGCGTCAAAGTAGGCAACGGTACCCCCCGGCCGGTGGCATTGCGCGCAATTCGCGTCCAGATACGATCGGGCCCGGTCCTGCACGCTGCGCGCCGCATCATCGGCGGAGGCGAGCGTCGCCAGCGCAGCCAGGTCCGCATCATTCACTTCCGGCGTGAACAGTCCTGCGTGGTTCCATGCACGAAGCTCATTGTCCGTCACCCCGGAGGGGTAGGTGAATGTGCGGTTCATTTGGCGCGCCTTCACGCCGAGTACTCCGCTGGTCTTCGCATTGTGGCAGGCCAGACAATCCGGCCGGCTCGGGTAGTACCATGTCTGTCGACGCACCTCTCCCGCCGCCGTCTTTATCGGGATCTCTTCGGTCCGGCTCGTCTCGAGCAAATCCGCGTCGCTGTTATCCGGCCGCCATTTGTAAACGACGCCGTACACGCCTCCGGCGCCGTCGCATACCAATAGACGCGTTTCGAGCCGGCGTTTGACGCCGGGATTGGCTGCGTCGACCGGCAGTTCGAAGGTCTTGACGAACACCGTGCCCTTCGGAAAAATCCAATCGCCGCTGGACGTATATTTTACCTTGGCGTTCGGGACGGCCACCCATCGTTCCTTGGCGGCCCCGTCGGACCAAAAAGGCACGACGATGTCGTATGGAATCAGTCCCGCGCTCGGGACCAGATTCCGCGTATCCCTGAAGGCGCCCGTTTGAGAGAGCAGCGGCGGGATCTTGCCGGCCGGAAGGGGCGGCATGCGCAAGTACGCCGCCGGCGCGATTCGGGCGGAAAGACCGTACGGGAGAGGCGTATTCTTGCTTTCCGCCCCAGCCGGCGGCGGGTTGGCGAGAGTCACAGCGGCGACGATGAGCGCGAGCAACGCACGGTATTTGCACACCACACGGAGTCCAGACCAGATTCCCGCTCGAAGGTTCCAGCCGCTGATCGCTTCCAATTCGTTCGTCCCTGGCGCCGCTGAAATTCGCCGGTTATTGTCAAAAGCACGCTGTTTTCAGCGGTAATCGCACGGAAAGTCCGTTCACCGCCGGGGCGGCTACCGTTACACTCCTCGTCTCTTACAGCAGCGGCCGCAAATTGAAATGAGTCGAGACGACGAAGACCGGATCTTGCATGGACTCTACTACTATCGCGAGAGCATTGACGAGGAAGTGCCGGTCACGACCGGGCAGATGTTGTGGCTCGCGATGCATCCGCTGCGGGAGGGTCAATCCTGGAACAGGGAGGGCCAGCTGCAGAGTGTCGACACATCGGCCTTTCCGGATGAGATCCAATCCAAGCTGGTTACCGCAAAACTGGAATTGCCTCTCCGCTACCTGCAGTACCGCCGGCTGGTCAAGTACACGCGCCGCAACGACGCGACGCTCTCGATCGCCGTGACGTTCGCGGGCGCCGACCGGGCGATTCGCCTGCACACGCTGCGCGGACGCATGGACCTGTGGTATCGGGAGCACAAGGACGGCTTCCTCGGCATGGTCACGACCATCGTCGTTGCCTTCGTGACCGCGGTGATCGCGGTGCGGCTCATGAGGTGATACGGCGGGGCCGAGCTCGAAGCCGCAGCCTCTTCGGCGCGGCAGTTACCGCGATGAGCCGCGCCACCCGCCGCCCAACGCTTTGAACACCGCGACCTGATCCTGAGCCAGCGCGGCATCGGAGGCCGCGACCGCCGCGTCCGCGGCGACCAACGTTTGCTCCGTGGTCAGTAGATCGAGACTGGTCAACGAACCGGCGACGAGTTGGTCATTGGCCAGATCGAAGGCCTTTTGGGCGCTGTACTGCGCGTCCGCCAAGGCTTGGCGCCGATCGAGTTCCGCGCCGTAAGTAGCCAAGGCCTGCTCGGTCTCCTTGAGGGCCTGCAGTACGACGCCGTCGAAGCCCGCGAGCGCGGCGGCTGCGCCGGCTTTGGCTTGGGCCACGCGCGCCCGCGGCAGGGATTGGTTCGGGAAGCTCCAGCTGATGCTCGGACCCACACCCCAGGCACGCGCGTTATTCGTGGTGAGCTGGTCGAACTCCGTGCTCACGCCGCCGAAAAAACCGGTGAGACTGATGCGCGGGTACAGGTCGGCGGTGGCAACGCCGATGCGCGCCGTGGCGGCGGCAACCTGCCATTCGGCGCGGCGCACGTCGGGGCGGCGCTTGAGAAGCGCGGCCCCGTCACCGATGGGGATGAGCGTATCGAGGCGAGGCGGCGTCACGCAGGCATCGACTTCGGCCGGCGTGTGAGCCGGGGTACGGCCCAAGAGGGCGGCGAGCTCGAACAGTGCCGCATGCCGCTGACCTTCCAGGGGCGGAATGCCGGCGCGCACCTGCGCGACCAACCCTTGGGCTCGCACGACATCGAACTCTGTGTTCGCGCCGGCTTCGTGGCGGTGCAAGGTGATCTCGGATTCGCGGCTGACCACCTCCAGGGAATGACGCGCCACCGCGATCTCTTCGCCGAGGGCGCAGATTTGCGCATAGGCTCGCGCGGTCTCGGCGGCGAGCGTGACTTTGATGCCGTCGCGCGCGGCGGCGTTGGCCGCGGTGTCTGCACGCGAGGCTTCGACGGACCGGCGCACATGGCCGAACAAGTCGACCTCATAGGACACATCCAAGAGCGCATCGAAGATCCAGAGATTCTCCGGGCGGTGACCTCCCAACTCCAAGATCTCTTCTGTGATGGGGTCGCGGCCGTACGTCCCTGCGGCTTCGGCTTTTGTCTGCGGATAGAGGCCGTTCCTTGCTGCTTCCAGCACGGCGCGAGCGGCCGATAGATTTGCTTCGGCCACTTTCAAATCCGTGTTGGCGGTGAATGCCTCCTGAAGCAGCCGATCGAGCAGCGCATCATGATAGAGACGCCACCAATCATCGGGAGGTTCTGCGGTCGATTCCGCGGCAGGTGTGCGCGAGAGCAGCGGCGCCTCCGCACCGTCCGCGGGGGCCGGCGGATGATAATCGGGCCCGACGGCGCAACCGCCCAGATTACCGAGCGCTGCCACCAGAACGAAGGCGAAGGAGCGCCCCATCACGGGACGCAGGATCCGGATCAGCGCGCGCAGAATGCAGGTCATCGCGGCGGGTCCCTGCGGCGCGGCCCTGCGGGTCACGATCAGAATCAGGGTCACGGCGGTTGCCGCCGCGACCACGACGAAAGCATCGATGATTCCCTGGGTGACCGCCATGCTGTGCACCACGTTGCCGAGCACGGCCGCGCCGCGAGCAGGGCCCGAATTACCCGCGGGCGCCGTGGCTGCGGCGTACGTCTGGATCCTCTCTGCCACTCGTCCGTCCCCGATCTGTACATGCAGACCAAGATGGTTGGACGCGATCTGGCTACGTACTCGAATGAACGTGACGATGAACGCCGTACCGACTTCACCGCCCATGAGACGCGCGACCTGCGTCCCGGCGCCGAAGGTGATCGCGTCTTGTGGGCGCAGGTGCAGCACCGCGAAGAATACGACTGCCGACAGCGCGAAGCTTTGGCCGACGGACTGTAATAGCGAGGACGCGAGAAACTGGTCCGTACCCCACACCGGCGTGAGCCCGTGCGCGACCATGAGGCAGGCGCTCAAGATGCAGATAAAGCCGACCGAAGCGACCAGCCGCGGGTCGGTCCGGCGCAGCAAATAACCGGCCGTGAAGCCCACCAGCAACTGCGGCACCGCGATCCACACCAAGGTCTGGCCGACCTCGAGCGCGCGGAATCCCCGAACGACCTGCAGAAACTGGGGGATCGCATAAGAAGTGGACAGGATGGTCAGCCGCAGGAAGGCGATCAACAGCAGCAGGCGCGGCATCGGCGATGTAAGCAGGACCCTGAGATCGACTCCGGGGTGGGGGGTGTGCAGTTCGTGCACCAGGAATGCGGTGAGCAGCACCATGCCGGCCAGCACCAGACCCCACACCAATCCTGAACTGGCCCAGTCGAGCCGGTTACCCTGGTCCAGGGCGGCATAGAACAAGGCGAGAGCGATGCCCCCGGACGCGAGGCCAAAAATATCGGCGGGAGGGCGAGCGGGGTTCACAGGATCCGGATGGACGCCGAAATGCAGACACAGGGCCATGCTCGCGGCGAGCGGCACATTTTGCCAAAAGATCCAGGCCCATGAGAGATGCTCGAGGTACCAACCCTCGAGTGAGGCCGAGACATTGAGCGACACTTCCAGGTTCAAGGCGTAGATGGCAACACCGTAGGCCCATGCCTTGGGCGGCGTGTTGCGCAGGATGAAGCTCAGCGTCAGCGGCACGAAGAAGCCCGACGCAAGGCCGCTCGCGAATTGCAGGCCCAATAGCGTGTGCAGATTCGGCGCGAACGGCTCGATCAGGGAGACGACGGCCATTGCCGTCGCCGCCTTGATCAGCACCTGCCTCGGTCCGTAAACGCCGCCCAACCAGATGGCGAGCGGCGCAACGAGCATTTGACCAACGGTTTGCGCCGTCGTGACCCAGGCACCCTCGTCGAAGCCGGCATGCACGGCGCCGCGAATGTCGGCGAGGCCAAACGTAGAGAGCCGGGTCGTCAACGTGGAGATGAACGTGCCGAGCAATACGGCCAACAGCCCCATCCAGGGAATGCTGGTGGGCGGAGCGGACGCCGCTGTGGGTGCGGCCGGGGGCGGAGGCTGATCCTGCGTGCTCATCGGCGATCGCGTGACCGAGTGTCGACCCGGGCCACGACCGACATGCCGGGCCGCAGACGGTCGAGGAGGCCGTCGGCGTCGTCGATGGAGATTTTGACCGCGATTCGCTGCACCACCTTGGTGAAATTTCCCGTGGCGTTGTCGGGCGGCAGGAGCGCGAACTGCGAACCGGCGCCCGGCGCAAATGCGAGCACGTGCCCGCGCAGCCGGTGACCGGGAAACGTATCCACGGCGATGTCGGCCGGCTCGCCGACGGCCATGTGCGTCAGCTGGGTTTCCTTGTAATTCGCGATCACCCAAACGTGCGGCAGAGGAGTGAGGGTCGTGACCTGTCCTCCGACCCCCACGTACTGACCCGGTTTGATCTGACGCTGCCCGATGACGCCGTCCTGTGGTGCGACGATGCGCGTGTATCCCAGGTTGATCTCAGCGATCTGGAGACTGGCCAGCTGTGCGGCGACGGAGGCCTCGGCCTGGGCCTGCTGGGCGGCGAGAACGGTGAGTAGGCGGGCAGCTGCCGTGGCTTGGGCGCGGTTCTGGGCGAGCTGCGCCGCGAGTTGCGCCCGGACGGTTTGCAGCTTCTCCGCGGACTCGGTCGATGAGGATCCGGTCCTGAGCAGGCGCTCCTGGCGCGCGACATCCCGTGTGTTTTGCTCGGCATTGGCGATGGTGGCGTCGATGGCTGCCCTGGCCGCCAGAACATTCGCTTCTTGAAGCTCGCGTTGCGCCTTGAGCGCCTGCACCTGCGCGGCCGCCGACGCAACGCTCGCTTCGAGCTGCGCGACCGCGGCACGATAGTCATCGTCGACGATTTGGGCCAACACGTCGCCGGCGCGCACCCGATCGAAATCCTGCACCGGCAGCGCGCGCACGTAGCCCGCGACCTTGGCCGCAATCGGAGTCAGGTCCGCCTGAAGATAGGCGTCATCCGTGGATTGCCATTCCGCGTTCCCTTCCCAACGACTCCAGCGGGTGGAAACGATGACCAGGATGGCCAGGGCAAATATGAACACGCCCGCCCGCCAGAACCAGTCCGGGGTTGCGTGCCGTATCAGCGATCTGAAACCTTCCCACGATGGCGCCACGGCGTTCCCCCGAACCTCCCTCGACGCCCCACTTTAAACCAAGCCTTCGCCCGCCGGAACCGCCGCAAGGGGCAGGCGCCCGAGCGAGGGCCTCCGTGCGCCGGGTTCAGAACTTCCACTGCAGCGACAACCCCGCGGTGCGCGGCCGGTTGGTGAAGATTCGCGAACGCGTAGATGCATCGTAGTTGTCGGTGATGAAGCGCGACAGCGCCGCCTGCTTGTCGAACACATTGGTCACGAACAAGTTCGCTTCCCAGGCGCCATGGATGATGCCGCTGCGAAGATCCAGCAGGGCATAGGCGCGCTGAAAGGTGGCCGGATCGGTGCGGTCGAAATCGGGATAGGACTCGCCGACGTATTGACCGTCGGCGCGCACGAAGCCGTCATACTCCGGCAGAGGATGGAACAGGTACTTGGCGCTGGCGTTGCCGTTCCAACGCGGCACGTTCTCCAGCTGTTGACCCTTCACTCCGTCGAGGGGCGGCGCATCGGCGGCGAGCACCGCCTTGGTATAGCCGACGCCGGCTCCCAGCTGCACGTGGGCTCCGATGTTGCCTTGAATCTCCAGTTCACCGCCGTGAACCACGGCCGCACCGGCGTTCTCGGTGATTTGATAGGAACAGGCCAGAGTCTTCCCCTGCTGCACGTCGCTCCACTTGATGTAGTAGGCCGCCGCGTTCACCGTGACGGCGCCGTCCAGCCATCGTGTCTTGGCTCCGGCCTCGTAGTTCCACAGGCTGTCGGGTTGATACGGGCCGTAGTCCTGGCCGCAACCCTTGGCGGCGAGATTGCTGGTGTTCACGCCGCCCGGGCGCACGCCTTTCGACGCGCTCACGTAGTACAGCTGCTGTTCGGTGGCCTGATAGGAGAGTTCGGCCTTGGGATCGAAGCCGGTGTTCTTGGCTTGGCCGGTGGACAGCGTCGGACCGCCGTTGCTCCAGCCATCCTCGTAGCGGACCGTGGTGTACTGCAGGTCGTACCAACGCAACCCGGCGGTCGCCTTCCATTGGCCGGTGATCGCGTAGTTGAATTCGGCGAACACCGCCGACTGCTTCGGAGAGTAGTCGCCGTGCTGGGAATAGTTGACGTCGCTCAGCGGCAGGTACCCGGCCGAACTCGGCGAATTGCTGAACAGCGCCGCGTAGTTCGGGGTCAGGAAATTCACGTAGTAATGACGGTTGGCGTTGTTGAAATAGGCCCCGGTCACGCCGCTCAGCGCCCAGCCGGCGGGATTGAACGCCAGCCGCACCTCCTCGGTCAGTTCTCGGGTGGTGACGATGGGCGCGTATACGCTCGGGACGAATTGCCCTTGGGGGATGTTGTCCTCCAGCGCCTCGGTCTGGTCGTCGGGCGTGGTCTCCTGGCGATGCATGTAGGACGTGGTCGACAGCAGACTGCCCCAACCCAGTTCGTAGTTCATGGTGACGTTGCTGAGCACGAAGCGATCCGAGTAGGCCTCGGAGATGTTGAAAGGCCGGGCCTGAATCAGCGGTCCGCCCGACTGGCCGGTGGGCACGTCGTAGTCCGGCGGCCCGCCCATCTGCAGATCCTGGACCCAGACCGACGGGGTGATGGTGAAGGCATCGCTGACGGCGATTTTCAACATCGTGCGCAGGCTGTAGAGCTTTTCGGTGTTGACGTCGCGCACGACGGAGCTGGGCGTGGCAGGCGAGACCGGGTAGGGCGGCTGCGCGCCCGGGTTCGGCGCCCACACGCCGATCTCGCGGTCGATGAAGCCGCTGAAATCCTTATAGGTTCCGACGATGCGCAGAGCCACTCGCCCGTCGACGAGCGGCATGTTGTACATAGCGTCGAGCCGGACGTTACCCCCGCCGTGTTGCGTGTCGGAGCCCTCGACCTTGACCGCGCCTTCGGTTTTGGTGAGGTTCGGCTGATTGGTGATGAATCGCACGGTGCCGCCCATGGAACTCGCGCCGTAAAGCGTGCCCTGCGGTCCGCGCAAAACCTCGACCCGGGCAAGATCATAGAGATCCGGGTCGACGCTGGCCGTGGCGCCGTCGCCGCCGGAGGGCAGAATCGGCGTCTCATCGACGTACAGGCCGGTGGTGGGCGCGTTGCCCCCGACGGAGGCGATGCCGCGGATCGAGTAACTGCTGCGGCCGGGACCTGCCGAATTCAGCGTCACGCCGGGAATTCTGGCCGCCAACGAGGAGAAATCCTCCGTGCCGAGTTCGGCCAAGGACTCGGAGCTGAAGGCCACGATGCTCAATGGGACCTTTTCCAGGCTTTCGCTGCGTTTTTCGGCGGTCACGATGATGTCTTCGAGCGTGCCCGATGGCTGATCGGTCATCGCCGCTTGTTGGGCGGGCGCGGCCGGCACACCGGCGAGGGCGTTTAGCATGAATGCGCCGCCGGCAAGCCCAACCCAACGCCCTGTCGCTCCAATTCGCATCGCGGTTCTCCCGTTGGCTTTGAAATTGATGATATCAATATAATCAATTTATCCATCGGGTGCCAGATTCTCATGTAGCGGACCTGCGTCCAAGATTCGGGAACCGGCTTCCCCGTATCATTCGAACGCCCGCACGATTACCCCGGATCTGTCATGCCCAGCGATACATTGATCGAGTCACTGCCCGATCTCGTGGTGCTCGTCCGGCGCGACGGCATCATCTTGGGGCAGGGTGGCGGACAGGGCTTCTCCAGCTCCAGCCTCAGGCTGAACGGAGATTCGGTCGGCAGGCGCCTCGATGCAGTGTGGCCGGAAGCCGTGGCGGAGCTGGTCATGCGGCTGTCTCGTAGAGCAATCGCGCTTCGGGCGTCGACCGAGGCCCGATTTCAGGACGGCGGACGTCACTATGATGTGCGCCTCACTGCTCAAGGCCCCGACCGCACGCTGTGCGTCATCCGGCAGGAGTTGGCCGTTGCGCCGGAAGATACGCTCGATATCACCGGGGAGCGGCCCCGGCCGCAGCTGGATCGGAGGGGATTCCTGCGGCGCTTCAAGGAGTCCATGTCCTTGGCCACGCTGTGCGAAAAGCCCGCCGCCGTTGTCGTCATACACGTCGACGGCGTGACGGATATCGCGCAGAGCATCGACGCCAAGATCGCCGAACTGCTCATCAGTACGGCCATTCTGCGCCTGCCGGCATACTCCGCCCACGGCGATGGCCCGGAATCTCCATGGTTCCTCGGACAGCTCAACGACAACCTCCTGGCGTTGGTCCTCGAAACGTCCGATCGGGATGCCATCGACGCCAGTGTCTCGACTCTCTGCGCCAGCCTGCGCGAGCCCATCAGCGTCGGCGACGCCGTCTTTCAACTGACGCCGTATGCGGGCGTGGCCGTGCTCGGCCAGGATGCAACCTCGCCCAAGATGCTGCTGGACCATGCGCGCGCCGCGGCCATCGAGGCGCAGCGCCGCGGGTCCGCCGAGGTCTGCTTCTTCACCGACACCGTGAGACTGCGCTCACTGGCGCGCCTCGACATCGCGCGCGAACTGAGCGAGGCCATTGCCAACGGCGCTATTCGTCTACGCTACGCCGGCCGCCATGATCTTGCGACGGGGCGGCTCGTCACGTGGGTTGGATACCTACGTTGGATCCACCCGATTCGAGGCGAGGTGCGCCCGGTCGAATTCTTACGCGTGGCGGAATCCACCGGTCTTGCCGCCGACCTGTCGCGGACCGTCCTGAGGTGCCTGCAGCAGGACTTCACCGCGCTCGCCCCGCAATGGGATGACGACGTCCGCATTTCTTTCGGCGCGCTCCGGCATCACATTCTGCACGACGATTTCGCAGCCGATATCCTGCGTTTCCTGGACGAGGGCTCGGTGCCGGCCGAACGCTTGGAACTGCGGATCGCGGAGAAGACCTTCGTCGCGAGCGATCCGGCCGACCTCGAGGACCTGCGGCGACTCGGCGTACAGATGGTGGTGGATGAAGTGGGGCGGGGATTGGGCTCGCTCGACGGCCTGGCCAGAGCGCCGATCTGGGGCCTGCAGCTCGACCGCGCTTGGGTAACCGCGCTGCGGGGCGATCCGGTGGCGCTGAAGGTGTGCCGCGCCGGAATCAGCATGGCGAAAGCGCTCGGCCTGACGCCGATCGCCACCGGAGTCGACGATCAAGGCCAGCGCGAGCAATTGCTTGCCCTCGGCTGCCGCCACGGCAGCGGCGACATATACGAGATGCCCAGCACGATGCAACCGTACCGGATGGTCGTTTCCGACGGTTGATCGCGCCCCGAGCCGGCGGCCGCCGCCGATTTGACGGCCGGATTATGTGACTCGCGTCACATTCGACGCCGGGGGCCGCGGGACTCGAACGACCGCAAACGCCCCCCGTTTGCTCTTTAATGCGCATCACGCGGCTCGCCATGAGACCGCCACAAGGAAAATCCGTGATGCGAACTCGTGAGCTTGTGGTCCACTCCCTGATTGCGCTGGCCGCCACCGCGGTCATCAATGCCGCAGCGGCGGCTTCGCTTGCGCCCACCGGCGCCGCCGCCCACGGACCAGGGGCCGGCACGGAGGCGCGCTACATCGTACAGGCGTCCACCCCGAACGCTGCCGATCGAGACGTCGCTCGCGTCGGCGCGAAATCCGAGCAGAGCCTCGCCATCATCAACGCCGTGTCGGCACATCTCAATCCCTGGCAGGTCGCGCGGCTGCGCAAAACCGCCGGTGTGCGCGTGTTCGACGACCGCTCGCTGAAAACCGACGGACTGCTCCAACTCCTCAGCCCCGTCACGTCTCCGGTGGTCGCGATCACGAGCAGCTTGCAGACCCCCCAGGACGGCCAGGGCATGCTGCTGCCGTCCCTGCTGTATCAGACCAATTACCCGATGCTGGTCGGTGCCGATTCGCTGCAGAAGGCCGGTACGACCGGCAAGGGTGTGACGATTGCGGTGCTCGACTCAGGGCTCTGGAACGACCCGAGTCAGAACTACGGCTCGCGGTTGCTGGCGAGCATCGACGTGCTCAACGGCGGCTCGGGCCCGGTGCGAGCCGATCCCTACGGGCACGGCACGCACGTGACGTCCATCGCGGCAGGCGGCGCGATGAATCTCGCCGGCAGCTATCTCAGCATCGCGCCGCAGGCCAATCTCGTGGTCGTGCGCGCCTTCGACGGCACGGGCGCCGGCCGCTATGCCGACGTGATCGCGGGCCTCAACTGGGTCGTCGCGAACCGCATAAAGTACAAGATTCGCGTCCTCAACCTGTCGTTTGGCGCGCCGCCGGAATCGTACTACTGGGACGATCCGCTCAATCAGGCCGTCATGGCCGCTTGGCGCGCCGGCATTGTCGTGGTAGCCGCCGCGGGCAACGAGGGCCCCACTGCGATGACCATCGATGTGCCCGGGAACGTGCCTTACGTCATCACGACCGGCGCCTTGACCGACAACAACACACCCTACAACTTGAGCGATGATCGCCTCGCCTCGTTTTCCTCGACCGGCCCGACTTACGAAGGCTTCGTAAAGCCCGAGCTGGTCGCGCCCGGCGGCCACATCGTCGCTTCGATGTCGAGCAACAGCTATCTCGCCAATATCGACACCGGTTCGATGCTGCTGACCGAGCAGATGTTTACCATGTCCGGCACCTCGATGGCGGCTGCTGTGACCACCGGCGTCGTGGCATTGATGCTGCAGTCGGATCCAGCGCTGACCCCCGATGCGGTGAAGTGCCGCCTGCTCGCCTCATCGCGGCCCGCGGTCACAGCGAGCAGGACTCTCGCCTATAGCGTGTTTCAGCAGGGCGCGGGCCTGATCAACGCGGTCTCGGCGGTCAACAGTTCGGCGACCGGCTGCGCCAATCTGGGGCTCGATATCAATGCGGATCTTGCCGGGACGGCGCACTTCGGCGGCCCAGCCAACCAGGCTGCCAACGGCAGCTACTACATCATGAATATGACGGGCTCTACCTGGGGCACGCCGCAGGTGGCTGACGGCTACACCTGGTCTCAGGGTTATGCGTGGAACCAGGGCTACAACTGGAGTGAGGGTTACCTCTGGTCCCAGGGCTACACCTGGAACAAGGGTTATACCTGGAACAAGGGTTATACCTGGAACAAAGGCTACACATGGAACAAGGGCTATACCTGGAACAAGTCGGTGCCATGGTGGAACTCGACCGGATCCACGGCGGTAGCAACCACGCCGGCATCGATCGAAAATTGGGTTCCGAATCAATAGCGGGACTGTGACGCAAGTCGCTTCAGCCCTGCCTGCGGTGGCGCCGATCTGACGTTGGTCAACAAATCCGGGACCGACTTCGTGCATCTTAGACGAGTGAGTACCAACACCGATGCAAGAAGCCGGCGCTGGCCGACGCTGGCCGGGTGGCTGTGCTTGATGGGGGCGCCGGCCGCGCTGGCCGCGATCGACGCGCAGCCGCTCATCCTCGAGCATCTGACGACGAGCGAGGGCCTGCCCCAGGGCACCGTCTATGCCACGCTCCAGGATTCACAGGGCTTCATCTGGCTGGGCACCGAAGATGGACTGGTGCGCTTCGACGGCCACGAGTTGGTCCGCTACGCCTACTCGCCCAACGCCCGCGGCGGCTTGCCGGGCAACTTCATCTGCCAGATCGCCGAGGATGCGCAGCACGACCTATGGATCGCGATCAAGGACGTGGGCGTGGCGCGCTGGAACCGCGCCAGCGACACATTTACGGTCTACCGCCACGATCCGGCGAATCCTGCATCGCTGGCCAGCGACGCCACGAACACGGTGTTGGTGGACGCGCGCGGCCGGATTTGGGTCGGGACGCGCGATGCCGGTCTTGACATGTTGGATCCCGTCTCGGGACGCATCGAGCACCTGCGCCACGATCCGAGCAATCCCGCCTCGCTCACCGATGATCGCATATATTCTCTGACGCTCGATCGCGCCGGGAACCTTTGGATCGGCACTGAGGCCGGACTGGATCGACGACAGCCCGAGGGCGGCTTCGTCCACTTCGGCCACCTGGCGGCGGACCCGCACTCGCTGAGCGGCAACCAGATTTCAAGCGTGCTGGAGGACCGAAGCGGAGCGCTCTGGGTCGGCACCCACGATGGCGGCCTCGATAGAATGGAGCGAAGCGGACGCGTCACGCAGACCTTTCACCACGACCCGGCCCACAAGACATCGCTCAGCGCCGACGACGTGCGCGCCGTGCTCGAGGATCAAGCCGGACATCTGTGGGTCGGCACCGCCGAGGGCTTGGATCTGCTCGATCGCTCGACGGGTGAGTTCAACCACTATCGCCACGACGCGAGCGACTCCGAGTCACTGCGGGACTCGTTCGTGATGTCGCTGTACGAGGATGCGACCGGTCTCGTCTGGATCGGGACTCGCGCCGGCGGCGTCAGCCGCTGGGATCCCCGCAGCTGGGAGCTCGGCGCCCACCGGCCCTCATGGCTCGAGGACAAGCTCGTCACCGCGTTCGCCGATGCGCCCAACGGCAAGGTCTGGATTGCGTCTCTGGGCGGCGGACTGGTGCAGTTCGACGGAGCTACCGGCGAAGCCACCGGCATCGACACCCTGGTCGGTCGACGCAATACCGTCGGCGATCAGCGCGTGATGTCGCTGCACCAGGATGCCCGCGGCACCCTGTGGATCGGCACCATGACGAGCGGACTGCGCAAGTTGACCGTCGATGGGCGCATCGAGTCGATTCCGGTCATGCCGGGCGATCCGCGCAGTCTGAGCGCCGCCGGCATCATGACCATCTTCGAGGCTCGCTCCGGCCAGATCTGGATCGGCACCAACGGCGGCGGCGCCAACGTGATCGATCCCGGCACCGGCTTGATTCGCCAGCTGCCGTACGGCACCCAGACGGGCGCGGTGACTGCGCCCAACGTGACCGCCATCGCCGAAGACTTGAACGGAAATTTCTGGGTCGGCACCGAGGGCGGCGGCCTCGTCCTGGTCCGCGCCGACGGCACGGTGATCAAGGCATTCCGGCATGACCCGAACGACTCGGCCTCGCTGCCGGCAAACACGGTTTGGGCGCTGGCGGTCGACGAGCGAGGTCGCGTTTGGATCGGCACCGACGGCGGAGGTCTCGCTCGAGTGGAGGGTTCGGCCGCCTCCGCGAATGCGATCCGCTTCCGCATCGTCTCGCACGACGACGGCCTGTCGAGCGACACCATCTATGGCGTGCTCACCGACTCGGCCGGCCGACTGTGGCTCAGCGGCAATGCGGGGCTGATGCGCTTCGACCCCGATACCGGTGTGGTGAAGACGCTGCATCGCGAGCGCGGTCTGCAGGGAGAGGAATTCGACTTGAACGCATTCCACCGGCTGCGCGACGGGCGACTGTGCTTCGGCGGGCCGGGCGGCTTCAATATCTTCGATCCGTCGCGCCTCTCGGAGAATCGACGCCCGCCGCGTCTGGCACTGACCGGACTCGAAGTTCTGGGTGTGCCGGCGCCGAGCGCAGTACCGTACTGGCTGCTCGACCGCATCGTGGTCGATCATCGGGCCAGCGTGATTTCACTGGACTTCGGCGCGCTCGATTTCACCTCACCGAAGCGCAACCGGATTGCCTACCGGATGGTGGGCCTGACCGATCAATGGATCGATCTGGGTTCACAGCACCGAATATCGCTGACCAACTTGGATGCCGGCGACCATCTGCTCGAGGTCCGCGCCGCCAATGCTGATTCCGTCTGGAGCGAATCACCGCTGCGCCTCACCATTCATAGAGACCCCGCGCCGTGGAAATCGCCGTGGGCGTACGCCGCCTACTCTTTGGCCGCGCTCGGACTGATCGCCTACCGGTTGCGCCTGCAACGCAGAAAATTCCGCCAGATCATCGCTGCCCAGGAACGGCTGGAGTCCGAGGTCGCACTGCGCACCCGCGAGCTGGTGGAGAGCAACCGGCAGCTGGCGGATGCGGCGCGGGCCAAAGCCAACTTTCTGGACCGCATGAGTCATGAACTGCGTACGCCGATGAACGGCGTGGTGGGCATGACCGAGCTGCTGGCAAGGACGCCGTTGTCCTCGACCCAAGGAAGGCTCACGCAGACGATCCGTTCGTCGGCCGAGGTCCTGCTGCGGATCGTCAACGACTTGCTCGACCTGTCGAAGATCCAGGCAGGCAAGGTGCAACTCGAGTCGCTGCCAATCGACCTCGTGCCGCTGCTCGAGGAGTGTACGACTCTCTTCATGGGCGCAGCCCAGGCCAAGGGCGTCGAGCTGATCGTATGCCCGCCCGTGGATGACCGCCGCAACCTGATCGGCGATCCGCTGCGCGTGCGGCAGATAATGATGAATCTGATCGGCAACGCCGTGAAATTCACCGCCCAGGGTGAAGTGATCGTCAAAGCCGACATTGACTACGTCGCGCCGGAGCGCGCGGACGTTCACGTCAGCATCGCCGACACCGGCATCGGGATGGACGCTGCGACGATCGCACGGATCTTCGAACCATTCACGCAGGCCGACGAGTCGACCACACGCCGATTCGGCGGCAGCGGTCTCGGGCTGGCAATTTGCCGCGAACTCGCGGATCTCTTGGGCGGCTCGATCACGGTCGAAAGCGGACCCGAGGTGGGCTCGACGTTCAAATTGTCCTTGCCGCTGAAGGTTGCCGCCGGATCGAGTCGGCAAGGGCCGGTGCAGTTGCCCGCGCGCCGCGTGCACATACTCACACGCCGGCCGGCTCTGGCCGAATCTCTGGCACGCCATGTATCGGCGCTGGGACTGACCGCGCTCGCGGACGATCGGGACCGCGCGGCTCAGGCGGCAAGCCGCGACGACGTCGTCATCGTGGACGCGGGCAACTACCAGGACTACTTGCGATCGTATGCTGACGCCGGCCGCCGGCCGCGGCCCGCGCTCATTGTCGTGGCATCTCCGGCCGAGGCCGAAATCCCGGGCCTCGGACGCATGATCAGCGCAAGCACCCTCGTGTCCAAACCCGTCCATCGAGACGCGCTGCACGAAGCGCTTGCGGCCGCGATCGGCGCGCCGTGGGCGGCCGACGCCAAAGCCGCGCAGCCCTCGGCGACGACCGAGGCCATCGGCGGCGGGCATGTATTGCTCGTGGAGGATGAACCCGTCAACGCCGCCGTGGCTCAGGGCTACCTGTCGGCGCTGGGGTGCACGTCCGTCTGGGTCGAGGAGGGGCCGGAAGCGATTGCGCGCAGCTCCGCGGAGCGCTTCGATTTGATTTTGATGGATCTCAGTATGCCGATCATGGACGGCTTCGCCACCGCCGCTTTGATCCGGCAACGCGAGGGCGCGGGCCGGCGCGTGCCGATCGTCGCCTTGACCGCGCATGACGCGGCGAATTACCGGGGCATCTGCCTGAACGCCGGCATGGACGACTTGCTCACCAAGCCGTACACGCTGGAAGAATGTGCCCAGCTGCTGCAGCGTTGGATAGGCACCAAAACCGAACGGCCCGCCGAAGGGCCCGCCGAAGGGCTCGCCGAAGGGCTCGCCGAACGGCCCGCCGGCGAGATTGAATTGCGGCCCAGCCGCGACGCTCTGTCGAGCGTCGATCCAACCGCCGTCGCCAGTCTGCGCAACTTGCGTCCCGGAACGCAGGTCGGCTTGTATTCGAAGCTCGTCGATCTGTTTCGGGTGTCGTCGTCGAAATCGCTGGCTGAACTGCACGCCGCCCTCACGGACGGCGATTTCAAAACCGCAGGCGCGATCTGCCACAAACTGACGTCGAGCGCGGCCAACGTCGGCGCGCTGATTTTTGCCAAGGACGTTCGCCTGCTCGGGCAGATGTGCGCCGCAGAGGATGCCGCCGCCGCGCGGCAGCTGCACGCCGATCTGGACGCGGCGCATCCGGCGCTCCTCGACGAGCTCATGCGCCTGCAACTGCGGGAAAGCGCATGAGCGGCGAGCCGTCAACGCGGCCGATCGCGATCATCGCCGACGATGAGGAACTCGGGCGGCTGCTGCTGGCGGAATCGGCGGCAGCGACCGGCCTCGAGGTGCGTGCGTTCGACAACGGACCGGCGGCGTTGGAAGCCTCCCTGGCGCAAGACGTGGCCGTGGTCCTGCTGGACGTCGACATGCCCGGCATGGACGGCTATTCGGTCTGCCGGCGGCTGCGGGCGGAACCGCGCCTGGCCACCGTGCCCATCGTCATGGTGACCGGCCACGAGGACGCGGTCGCGATCAACCTGGCATTCGAAGCGGGAGCGACCGACTTCATCTCCAAACCCGTGAATTGGGCTCTGCTGCCCCGTCGCATCGAGTACATCCTGCGCAACGCGGCCTCCGCGCGGGCGCTCGCCGAGCGGGTGACGCAAGTGCGGACGCTCATCGATGCGCTTCCGGATACTTTGTGGGTGGTCGCGGCGGACGGCAACATCCAGTGGAGTCCGAATGCGGCACGCACGGAGCACGGCGAGGCGGCCGCGAACGCCGCCCAACTGAGTCTGGCGGCACTCGCACCTCCGGAACGATTGCCCAATGTGCTGGCGGCAATCCGGCAGACCGCGCGCGACGGGCTGCAGCGCAACCTCGAGTACCGTGAGGACGGTTCGACCGGCCTGCGCCGCTCGTTCGAACTCCGATTCAGCCGCCGCGAGGGCGGAGACGTCGTCGTCGTCCGGCAGGACACGAGCGAGCGCACGGCGGCCGCCGAGCACATCGAGCGGCTTGCGTACTTCGATCCCCTGACGGAACTGCCGAATCGACAGCGCTGCATCGAGACGGCGGAAAAGCTGTTTGCTGAGGCCGCGCAATCACAGCAATCCGTCGCGGTCATCTATCTGGATCTCAACAACTTCAAGCGCGTCAACGACACTTTCGGCCACTCGGTCGGCGACGCCGTCCTGCGCACCGTCGCCGGCAAGCTCTCGCACACGCTCGATTGCTTTCAGGCCTCGGACGCGCACCTGTCGGCCGCCCGCTTCGGCGGCGATGAGTTCGTGGTTCTCCTGCGGCACTCGTCGGCGCGGGAACTCGCGACGGCAATCGCCAATGCGTGCTGCGCCACACTCAAGGAGCCGATCGCCTACCAGGGGCTCGAGTTCTTTTCGGGGCCGAGCATCGGTCTTGCCGTCTATCCCGAAGACGGTACCGATGTCGCGACCGTACTCAAACACGCCGACACCGCGATGTATCAGGCAAAGACCGGCGCCGCGAATTCGGTGGTCAGTTACACGCCCGCGATGAGCAGCCGTCTGCGGGATTGGCTCGAACTCGAAGGCCGCCTGCGCCGCGCGGTTCAGCAGGATCGGTTGCAACTCATGTTCCAGCCGAAGTTTCGCCTGCGCGACAATGGGTTCGCGGGAGTGGAGGCGTTGCTGCGCTGGTGCGACGAGGAGCATGGAGAGATCTCGCCGACCCGATTCATCGAAATAGCGGAAGACAGCGGGTTGATCATCGACATGGGCAATTGGGTGGTGCGGGCCGCGTGCCGGCATCTGCGCATGTGGATGGATCAGGGGGTGATGGTTCCGGTTGCAATCAACGTGTCCGCCAAGGAGCTGCTTCACGGCGATCCGGCCAGGGTGGTCGAGTTCGAAGCCGCCGCGGCCGGTATCCCGGCGTCGCTGATCGAAATCGAGATTACCGAGTCGTTGCTGGTCAAGGACTCCGCCACTGTCCGCAGCGCTCTGGAGAGACTCCGGCAGATCGGCTGCCGGATCGCCCTCGATGACTTCGGCACCGGCTATTCCTCGCTTGCCTACATCACTCGATTCCCGCCCGACCGGATCAAGATCGACAAGGCCTTCGTCAACAATGTCGATCGATCCGCGAGCGATGCCGCGGTCGCGAATGCGATCCTGTCGCTCGGAAAGAGCCTGAATCTGGTGGTCACCGCCGAAGGGATCGAGCGCTCCGGTCAATTGGAATGGCTGCGGGCGCGCGGCTGCGATGAGGTGCAGGGCTTCTTGCTCTCGAGGCCGCTGTCGGCGCGCGATTTGGAGAACCGTTACCTCAGGGGCTCAGGGCGGCCTGCGGAACGCCCGCCGAAAGTCTGCGCAGCGTCGGATCCTTGACCAGGTGCAAAACGCGCGAGAAGAGATGGTCGTGGGCTTCGGCGCGGCCGATGTGAATGACCGCCGTGTGAGACAGATCCTTGACGAAGAGATCGAGAATGTCTCGGCGGGCGTCGTCATCCAGAGAATCGAGCACCTCGTCGATGAGCACCCAGGGCGGCGCGTGCAGCGCCACGCGGGCGAATGCCAGGGTCTGCTGTTCGTCCTCGCTCAATTCGTGATCCCAGCGCCGCGATACATCCAGTAGGGGCACCAGGCGCTCCATTTTGAGACGAACCAGCGCACGCGCGTAGGCGTCGGCCTCGAACGCTTCCGTGGCGGACGGATAGGCGAGCACCTCGCGCAGCGTGCCGGGAGGAAGGTAGGGGGTGCGCGGCATGTACAAGAGCTCCTCGCCCCTCGGATGGGCGACTCGCCCGGCGCCCCACGGCCACAATCCCGCCAATGCGCGAAACAGCAGGGTCTTGCCGGTTCCCGATTCCCCGACGATCAACACCCGCTCGCCGGCCTTGATCTCGACTTTTTTCTCCTGGAGCATGGTGGCGCCGGCGGGCGAGGCGATCTCCAGATCTTCGATGCTGATCTTGCCGGGATCGCCTGCGACGACGGTGATGCGGCTTTCGATGTCGTGCAGTACATCGGTGTCGATGATGGCGCGGCGGAAACTCGCGACCCGCAGCAAGGTCGCGCGCCAATCGGCGATGGTGCTGAAATTGTCCACGAACCAGCGCAGCGACGACTGTACCTGAATGAAGGCGCCGGATGCCAACATGAGGCCGCCGAAGGAGATATTGCCGCCAAAATACAACGGCGCCGCGACGAGTATGGGGGCGGCGAGGGTAAACCAGCCGTAGCCCGCCGTGATCCAAGTCAGATTGGTGAGACCGGTGACCAGCCGGCCGGTCGCAGCCAGCACCGCCGCCAAGTCGACCTCGATGCGCCGCTCTTCGTCCGCTTCACCGGCGGCAAGCGCAATGGCGTCGATGTGCTCGTTGACGCGCACCAGCGAAAATCGCATATCGGCCTCGCGCGCGTAACGCTGCGCATTGCGGTCGACCAAATTGCGTCCCACCCAATAGCTCAGCAGCGAGGCCGACCCCGAATAAACGATGGCGGCCCACACCATATAACCGGGGACCGCAAAATGCCGGTCCCCGACGTGGAAAACGAAATTGTTCGACAGCGACCAAAGCACTTTGATGAAGGTGGCCAGCAGAATCGAGGACTGCAGCAGGCCGACGCCAAGATCGGCGGACAGCTCGGTGAGATGGCGTGCATCCTCGTGCATGCGTTGATCGGGGTTCACCCCCATCGGGCCGGCCTGGCTAAGCCGGAAAGCCCGTCCGGGCTGCATCCAATTCTTGATCAAATCGAGCGCCAAACCTCGGCGGAGCTTCAGTTTCACGGTTTCAACGAGCCAGCGCTGCGCAACGTTCAAAATCAGGAGCGTTCCGGCAATCAAACCAAAAACGCCCAGCTGCACCAGGAATTGCGCAAAGTCGCGGCGCGACAGTGCATCATAGAAGGGCTGGTTCCAGCTGTTGAGGCGTATTTGCCCGTAGGCGGTCACCGCGATGACGAGGAACAGCGAGCCCGACAGCCAGAAAAGCGTGTTGCGCACCGGCGCCGCCCACAGGGCCCGGACCATCATGCCGAGTTGCGGCACGAGGCCGGAATTGGCAATCTCTTCGGTGTTCGATTCGCGGTTCATGCACGTCTCTGGAGCAATGTGATCACGCCATTATCAGGCAATGCCGCCGCCGGCGAGCGTAATAAATGAGCCGGATCGACACCCTGATCGGCGCCATGACCTTGGCCGAGAAGCTCGGTCAGCTCACGATGACCGCATCCAGCTATGCGGTGACGGGGCCGGTCATTGCCGGCGATTCGACCGCCGCAATCAAGGCCGGCACCATCGGCAATCTCTTGAACATGGTCGGAGCGGCGCACGTCCGCGAGATGCAGCGGCTGGCGGTCGAGGAATCGCGCCTCGGCATACCGCTCCTGATCGGCTTCGATGTCGTGCATGGCCATCGGATTTTGTTTCCGGTGCCCCTGGGCGAAGCGGCGTTGTTCGATGCTGAAACCTGGGCGCTTACCGCGCGCGAGTCCGCCAAAGAGGCTGCTGCCGAAGGACTGGCGATGACTTTCGCGCCGATGCTGGATGTGTCGCGCGACCCGCGCTGGGGGCGCGGCGTCGAAGGTCCGGGCGAGGATCCCTGGCTCGGCGCGCGCATGGCCGAGGCGAAGGTGCGCGGTTTCCAGGGTGCCGGCCTCGCGGCGGCGGACGCGCTCGCGGCGGTCGCCAAGCACTACTGCGCCTACGGCGCGGTCACCGCGGGACGCGACTACGCCTCGGCCGACGTCTCCGAGCGCACCCTGCGCGAAGTGTACATGCCGCCGTTCGCGGCGGCGGTCGCCTCGGGCGTGGCGGCCGTCATGCCCGCGTTCACGGATCTTGCGGGAATACCCATGACGGCGCACAGGGAGCTGCTGCGCGGCTGGCTGCGCGGCCGCTGGGGGTTCAAAGGCGTGATCGTCAGTGACTACAACGCCATTGCGGAGCTCATGCGTCACGGCATCGCAGCCGACCTCGCTGAGGCGGCCGCTCACGCGCTCAAGGCCGGTGTGGATATCGACATGATGTCCGATGCGTATCGCCGCGGTTTGCCCACGGCTCTCGCTCGCAAGCTGGTCAATATGGCGGAGATCGACGAATCGGTCAGGCGGGTATTGACGCTCAAGGAGCAGCTGGGCCTCTTCGATGATCCCTACCGCCGCGGCGCAACGCCTGAACCTGCGGAGGCCTTCGTGCATCGCCGGCAGCTGGCGCGCGCAGTCGGGGCGCGCGCCATCGTGATGTTGAAGAATGACAAGGGAACGCTGCCGCTGGCGGCGTCGCTGCGGCGGCTCGCGGTCGTGGGTCCGCTGGCGGACGCGCCGGCCGAAATGCGCGGACCCTGGTGGGGAGCAGCGGACGGGGAGGGGCAGGTCAGCGTGGTGGCGGGTCTGCGCGCGATTCTCGGGGCATCCCAGGTGGTGCACGCGCCGGGCGTCGCCATCGACAGCGACGATGCGTCGGGCATTGAAGCGGCTCTGCATCTCTGCGCGACGGCCGATGCCATCCTCCTCTGCGTGGGGGAGGCCGCGACGATGAGCGGAGAGGCCGCGAGCCGCGCGTACTTGGATCTTCCGGGGAAGCAGTGCCGATTCGCCGAGGCGGTTTTCGAGCACGCCCACGCTCGGGCAAAACCGGTGATCGTGGTCTTGTTCTCGGGCCGTCCATTGGTGGTGCCATGGCTGGTGGAGAAGGCGGACGCCGTGCTCGCGGCGTGGTTTCTCGGCAGCGAGGCGGGCAATGCAATCGGCGATGTGCTCACCGGACGCGTGTCCCCGAGCGGCCGAACACCGGTCACGTGGCCGCGCGCGGCGGGGCAGATTCCCATCTTCTTCGGCGAGCGTAACGGCGGGCGGCCCGCGAACCCGGCCGATCGCTACACGAGCAAATATCTCGACGTGCCGAATGAACCGCTGTTCCCGTTCGGCCATGGGCTCACCTATGGGAGATTTGCGCTGACCAATCTGCGCGTGACTCCGTTGGAGGTCGAGGATATCGACACCATGCAGATCAGCGTCGACGTGCGCAACGAGGGCGCACGGGCGGCGCAAGAGACGGTCTTTCTGTTCACGCACGACAAGATCGCGAGCGTGGCCAGGCCGCTGCTCGAACTCAAAGGTTTCGCCAAGATCGAATTGCAGCCCGGCGAGGCGGGAACGGTGACCTTGAGCTTGCGCGCCGCGGAATTGCGCTTTCTAGGGATCGATCTCGAGCCCGTGTTCGAGCCCGGTGAAGTCGAAATATTGGTGGGCCCCTGCGCGGACCGGTTGCACCTGCTGACCGCAACCGTCCGTCTATCGTGGTCGCGGCCCTGCTGAGTCGCCGCAGATCCAACGATAGATGTATTCGCTTTGCGTACCCGGAACGACCGGATCCCAGCCCACCTGCTTCGGGTCCGCTTCTTCGCTTTGCTGAGCGCCGGCAAGATTATTTTCGGCGTAGTAAATGACCAATAGAACTCGGGCGCGCACCTTGCCGCAGTCGTATTGCACTTTCTCGACGTCGCTCAAGTACGCTTCCCCGGCGACGCTGCGTTGCGGCTCCGGAAATTCCTTCCTCAGCCATGCCGTCACGAGACGGCCTGACCGGGTCAATTGATGATCCGTGCTGAAGGTCGCCCAGGATCCGTCCGCACCCACCGCCCTGAACACCCAGCCTCCGGGCGACATGGGATCGAGCGTGCGCACAAACGACATCGGGTCTGCCCGCCGCGCCGCTCGTTGCCGGGCGAGCTGCTCCGCCCTCACCTTCTCGTCGGCCTGCGCCTGAGCCCGCTGCGCTTCCCACAATTTTTCCTGCTCGGGGGTTTGACCGACTGCAATTGACTGACTCATGGCGCCCGCGGCAACCAGCGCCGCCGTTACGAGCCGTTCGGTAGTCGTCCTTCTCATCGCATGTCCCCTCGAAGAGCACCCGCGCTGCCCATCATGGGCGCGGGATGGCCCGATAATTGTAGGCGACCCGATGGCAGTAGTGACGCACCACTTGGCCGTCCCTCCGCAACACGTCATCTACCACCGGTCCCCAGCGGTCGGCATGGGACTCGATCTCTTTGCCGGTGAGCTCCGCGGGGTCCCACGCGACCAACAATAGGGTTCGGCCCTCCTGCAACTCGGGCGGAGTCCAGCGCTCGTACATGAGGCCGATTCCCCCGAATAAGTGCACGCTCGATGTTTGCAGCGTCGATTGCGATGCTTCAGTTCCGTAAAATGCCAATTCGCTGGCTATGGCATAACGATCCATACCGACGATCAGCGGGCTGCTGCCGGTTTCCGCGCGGATTGCCGCCGCGGCCGCGGCGATCCTGCGGCTGAGGTCGTGCCAAGCGACCGGAACCAGTTCGATGTGCTTGCCGTAGCCGAGCCCGGGAAGTCCCAACACGAGATAATGCGTCCACGCGGCACGGATCCACGCACGCAGGCCGCTTGCCGCTCCGGTCGAGATCATTCCCGCCGCGATGATGGGAAGCGCGGCGATCCATGGCGCGCCGGTCCAATCGAGCTTTACTTCATGACGCAGGCTGAAGAGCGCGAACACCGCCAACGGAACGAGAACGCCTAAGTTGATGAACAGTTTGCGGCGCGCGGCGTCGCCGCCCACGCTGCCGCCTGTGTTGCTCTCCAGGTTGCCGCCCGCGTTGCCGCCCACGCTGCCGCCTGTGTTGCTCTCCAGGTTGCCGCCCGCGTTGCCGCCCATCAACGCCGCCGCGACCGCCAGCACGCCGATGGGAGTGATGAGTATCAGGGCGGACGCGACCAGCTTGTGGAGCGCGAAGCGCGGCGCCTCCGCCAGCCGCCGCGACGTTTGGAATGCGAACGAAGCCCATTCGTGCTGCGCGTTCCAAGCGATGACCGGGGAAAAAATCGCGAACGCGAGCAGCGCGGCGACGTAGGGCTCCCAACGCCGCCACCAGCGCCGCGATGGCCGATCCCATAAGGTAAAAGCCAGGATTACGGGAGCGAGCAGGCCGATGGAATATTTCGAGACCGCGCCGAACCCCAGCGACAGCCCGGCGCGCCACCATGCCTCGGAGCGGCCCGCCACCAGCGCGCGTTCGAGATAATAAAGCGAGGCCGCCCAAGCGGCGGCCAAGGGAGCGTCGGGGGTCATCAGCAGCCCTGAAAAGAAGAAGTAGGGCAGAACCTGCGCCAATACCAGAGCGGCCAGCGCGGTAGCCTCGTCAAACAAGTTGCGCGTGAGACGAAACACGAAGACCGAGGTAATCACCCCGCAGCACAGAGCGCCGGCGCGCACACCGAACTGCGACTGACCGAATACAGCCGTGCCCGCCCTGATGAGCCATGCAACCATCGGTGGGTGGTCGAGATATCCGATGTCGAGATGGCGCGAATAATTCCAGTAGTAGGTCTCCTCCGGCAGAAGTTCGACGGATCCCTGGTACACCAGACGAAGCGCCGAGGCATAGACGACGAACCCGATCGCCACTGCGCGCGCCCGCGCGTGCGCGTCGGGCGGCGACAATGCCGCCGCGTATCCCGGCATCGTGACCGCCCACCCCGCGATCACCGCGAATACGATGGATGCTTGTGCCGGCCACCCCCAGTCGAGCGAGAGCAAGCCCAGCACGCCGCCGCGCAGGAACAGCGCCATCAAGCTCACCGCCAGCAAGCCGCCGTGCAGCCGCCAATCCCGCGTTCGCCCCGCCGCAACGATCGTTGAACGAACTTTCAGTAGGTAATTCAACGCGGTGGCCACGGTGAAGCTCGCGATATGGCTGGATTGCAACGGCAGTCCAAAGCCGATCAGAGCGCAGAACAGTGCCGCATCCAGCAGCGGTGCCACGCCCACTGCGATGAAGCGGTTCAGTGTTTCATTTTTTTCCCGCAGAGGCGCCCACCTTTGAATACAAATGCCGGTTGGAGCGCGAACTTACCGCACCAATTCGTGCGTCGGCGCCGCTGGGTGATTATAGTAACAATCATAGCCACTCGACGCTCGGCGAAACTGACGATTTCCTTGGAGACTGCGCACGCGATGAACGCCGCCGAACAACATCAAACGCTCCAGACGCATTTGGGGACTGAGATCCCGACTCCGGCCGAGGCTCCGGTGCGTCCCGGTCCTGAGCTGTCGGTCGTCGTACCGACGTTCAATGAACGCGAAAATGTCGCGGAGCTGATCGGGCGGCTCGCGGCCTGCCTGAGAAATCATTCGTGGGAAGTAGTTTTCGTCGATGACGACTCGCCGGACGGCACTGCCGATCTGGTGCGCGAGCATGCGGCTGCGGACAGCCGAATCCGTTGTATTCAGAGGATCGGCCGCCGCGGTCTATCCTCCGCCTGTGTCGAGGGCATGCTCGCAACCACGGCGCCGTATCTCGCGGTAATAGACGCCGACATGCAGCACGACGAGCGGTTGCTGCCGCAAATGCTCGATACCCTGAAGCAAGGCGATGTCGACATCGTGGTGGGCAGCCGGTATGCGCCGGGCGGCGACATCGGCGACTGGGATGCGCAGCGGGCCCGAATGAGCCGTCTCGCCGTGCGGCTCAGCCGAGTATTGGTCCCCGCCGAATTGACGGACCCCATGAGCGGATTCTTCATGATGCGCCGGTCGGTCTTGGACGGCTCGGTACGCAAGCTCTCGGCGATCGGCTTCAAGATCCTCACCGATTTATTCGCGTCGTTCCCGCAACCGTTGCGGTTCAAGGAGTTGGCCTACCGATTCAGTCTGCGCCGGGCGGGAGAGAGCAAACTCGATTCCGTGACGGCGTGGGAATACGGCATGCTGCTCCTCGACAAATTGATAGGCCGTTGGATCCCGGTGCGTTTCCTCGCCTTCTCGATCGTCGGCACCATGGGCGTCGCGGTGCATTTTGCCGTGCTCACCCTGGTCTATCAGGGACTGCACCGCGGCTTTGTCGAGGGTCAGGCAGCGGCGACGCTGGGTGCCATGACTTTCAACTATGCCGTCAACAACGTCCTCACCTACCGCGACATGCGATTACGCGGTGCGCGATGGCTGCGCGGTTGGGCGTCGTTCGTGCTTGCCTGCAGTATCGGCGGGTTTGCGAACGTTGGGGTGGCGTCGGCCGCTTTCGGCTTGGGTCACGGATGGTTCCCGGCCGCAATCGCGGGAATACTCGTCGGGGCGGTCTGGAATTACGCCGTCACGATGATGCTGACGTGGGGCCGGGCGCGCCGTTGACGGCGCGTACCGATGGGGCGAAGCCCTACGGCGCGGGGAGGCGCCGCGTGCTGCGCGCTTGAACCGCGTACGCCCCGCACATGCGGCGCGCGGTCTCGCGCGCAACCGACGTGTCGAGGGTATTGCTGGGAATGCCCATGAGGATCGCGCCGAATTCGGCAAAAACAGCGTAGGCGCAGAGGATGGCTCCGCCCGCGATGAGGAACAGCGGCAACAGCACGAACCAGGCGACCAGGCAGCCAAGCGCGAACAAGATGGCCTTCAAAGACATTGCATCACCCTTGCCGTTGGTAGCATCGTAGGGTCCCGAGAATAACCTCGGGGGCAAGACGAATTCAGGGAACCAGATCTCAATTTCGGCAGATCGCGTTTGGCTCAAATTGCGCTTCCCGAAAGTGCGATTCGTGATTAAGTAGTTATCTCAAATAATTGAATTATAAGATATTATATGAAGTCTGGAATGCGCCCGCGAGGCCTAGAGCCAGCGCGCCCGCTTGAAGCGAAAAAATAAGTAAAGATCGAGCCCGGTCATCACCAACAGCGACAGAGCGTAGCCGTAGCGCCACTTGAGTTCCGGCATGTGTTCGAAGTTCATGCCGTAGATTCCCGCGATCATGGTCGGTACGGCCAACAGCGCCGCGTACGCCGCCAGGCGCTTCATGGTCTCGTTCTCCTGCAGCGTAATCATCGATAGATTCACCGAAATGGCGGTCGCGACCGTGTCGCGAATCGAGTCCGCCGTTTGGTTGAGCCTTTGCAGATGATCGTACACATCGCGAAAGTACACGGTGATGCCGGTGCACAAAGCCGGGACGCGCGCGCCGGACAGATTCGAGATGCTCTCCAACAACGGCGCCACCGCGTGCTTCATGACCATCAATCGCTGCTTGAGCTCATACAAGTCTTCGATGTTCTTGCGCGGCACGCCCTCGGGGGCGAATATACGGCGCTCGATCGAATCAAGTTCGTCTTCCAGCATTTCAAAGATGGGGAAATAGCGGTCGACCACCGCATCGATGAGCGCGTAGAGAATGTATCCCGGACCCTGGCGAAGCAGATCCGGCTCTCGCTCGCTTCTTGCGCGCACGTCCTGAAAGCCCTTTTGCGCTTGATTGCGCACCGAAAGCACGTAGTTGCGCCCGGCAAATATCGCCAGTTCGCCCACGCGGGATTCGCCGCCGGCCGGTTCGACCATGTGCAGAATCGCAAACAACGAATCCCCGTATTCCTCGATTTTCGGCCGCTGATGCTCGCTGTGCGCGTCCTCGACGGCCAGAGGATGCAATCCGAACACCCGTTGCAGGATATCGAGCTCGGCCGCGGTGGGATCATGCAATGCCACCCACACGAAGCAATTCGGGAGTTGCAGATAGTCCGAAATCCGTTCGACTTCGAGATCCTTTAGTTTTCTACCATCCTGGTAGGCAACGCAACTCACGAGCATGAGCGGATCTTACCTGTTCACGGGGAGGCCAGGGTGCTCACGAGGAGGCCAGGGTCGCCGAAACGATTCCCTCGCCGGCCGCGCTCGCCTGCGCCGGCGCCGCGAGCGCCGCCGTACTCGCCGCATCGACAGGCATGGTGATCGCGACGCGCAGACCCGGATTTCCATCGGCGAATTCGAGTGCGCTGCCGTGCAGCTTGGTCACCGCCTGCACGAGACTCAAACCCAAGCCGACGCCCGGAGTGCCGCGGCTCGCATCGCCGCGATAAAAGCGCTCCACCACCTTGCTTTTTTCCGAATCGTCGATTCCCGGGCCATTGTCCGACACCGAAACCTGGGCGGTACCGTCGCCGCACTTGCGCACGGCCACCTCGATCGCGCCGTCCACCGGTGCATACTTGAGCGCGTTGTCGATCAAGTTGCTCAACGCCTGAGCGAGCAGAACCGGATCGCCCGATACCGACACCGGTCCATCCGACCGGAACGTGAGATCGATATTCTTCAGCTCCGCGGCGGGCGCATAGAATTCCACGGCGTTCGCCGCAAGGTCGGCGACGTCGAGCGCTACGAAGCCGGAGCGGCGCAGGCCGGCATCGATTTCTGCAAGCCGCAGCAGGGCGTCGAATATGCGAATCACGCGGTCGACATCCGCGACGGCGCCGTCGATTTCCGCATAGGTTTGCTCGGCAGGCGGCCGAATCAGTGCGAGCTCCTCGAGCCGGGAGCGCAACTCGGCCAGCGGGGTGCGCAAGTCGTGGGCGATGGAATTGGACACGTTGCGCACGCCGTGCACCAAGAGTTCGATCTGTTCCAGCATTCCGTTGATGGTGCGCGACAGAGTATTGAGTTCGTCGTCGTTGAGATGCGTCGGCAGGCGGTGCTGCAAATCGCCGTGAATGATCGCCGATACGGTCTGACGGATGCTGTCGATGCGGGTCAGGAGCGCGCGGCGGGTGATGAGGCCGATCAACAGGCCGGCGATCGACAAGACGGCGATGGCGGCGGCCAAACCGTACCAGAAGCGCGTTTGCAGGGGCGCAAACAGCGCGTTGCCCCTGCCCACCAGCAGGTGGTAGCTGCCCAGAGTGGCGACGTGCACCAAGGCCGTTTGCATGCCCTGGTCGCCCAATTCGACCTTGACCTTGTAGTTCCCGGGCACGAGAGGCACGTTGGGCGGCCACGCCGGCAGATTGCCGGACATGGGATGCAGCGAGGCATCGGTCAGCAACAAGATTCGCTCGGCGGCGATCTGCATACGCACGCGGGCATCGATGAAGCTCCTGGCGCCTTCGGCGCCTTCGCGTCGAAAGACTTCGGCCAGCCGTTGCGCATCGACTTGCAGGATTTCCACGCGGCTCTCCTGGATCGTCACCTGCCAGGCATACCATAGGGGCGCCGCGAACAATACCAGTGCGGTAATTCCCAACGCGATATAGCCGAGCGCCAGCGAGAGCGCCGAGGAACGCAGCATTCTAATCATCCGCCGTCACCGTATACCCGGCGTTGCGTACGGTGCGCAGCAGTGGTCGCTCGAACTCGGCGTCGATTTTCTGCCGCAATTTGCTGATGTGCACATCGACGACATTGGTCTGAGGATCGAAGTGATAATCCCACACATTCTCCAGCAGCATGGTGCGCGTGACCACCTGACCGGCATGGCGCATCAAGTACTCGAGCAGCTTGAATTCGCGCGGCTGGAGCGTAATCGGCCGGTCGCCGCGTGTCACCTTGCGCGTCAACGGATCCATATGCAAGTCGCCGACGACGAGCGGAATCTCGGTGTTGATGGCCTGCGCGCGGCGATGCAGCGCGTCGATGCGTGCGAGCAGTTCGCCGAAGGCGAAGGGCTTGGTCAAGTAGTCGTCGCCGCCGCTGCGCAGTCCGCGAATCCGGTCGTCGACCTCCGAAAGCGCGCTCAAGATCAGAATCGGAGTGCGCCTACCGGCCCTGCGCAGTACTTCGATGATGGCGAGACCGTCGATCTCGCCGGGCAGCATCCGATCCATGATGATCACATCATAGGGCTCGCTCGCCGCGAGGAACATGCCGTCGCGGCCATTGCCCGCGTGATCCGTGGTGTGACCGGCTTCTTGCAGGCCTTTGACGACGAACTGGGTGACCCGCTCGTTGTCTTCGACCAGCAGGATTTTCACTTAGGTTCCCTCGAGCGGTGGTACGGCGCGGTCGGACGACCGCGGCGGCGGCTCCACCTTGGGCGCATCCGGGTGCTTTTGACGGCGGCGGCGCCTGAGCCGCAGGCTCAACTCATCCAGATAGAGGTACACGACCGGCGTCGTGAACAGCGTCAATGCCTGGCTCAATACCAGGCCGCCGACCATGGTATATCCCAGCGGTTGACGCAGCTCCGAGCCGGTGCCGCGCCCCAGCGCCAAGGGGAGCGCGCCGAGCAAGGCCGCCATGGTGGTCATCATGATGGGTCGAAAGCGCAGCAGGCATGCCTGACGTATGGCGTCGTGCGGCGACAGATGTTGCTCACGCTCGGCCTGGATGGCGAAGTCCACCATCATGATGCCGTTTTTCTTCACGATGCCGATCAACAAGATGATGCCGATCAGGGCCATCACCGACAGATCGAAGTGAAATATCAGCAGCACGAGCAGCGCGCCGACGCCCGCCGAAGGCAGGGTGGAAAGAATCGTCAACGGATGAATGTAGCTTTCATAGAGCATGCCGAGAATGATGTACACGGCCACCAGCGCCGCAAGAATCAGATAGGGTTGGCTCTTCAGAGAACTTTGAAAGGCCTGCGCGGTGCCCTGAAAGTTGCCGGTGATCGTCGCCGGCAGACGCATCGACGCGGATACGCGGTTGATGGCATCGACGGCGTCGCCGAGCGCCGCGCCAGGCGCGAGATTGAACGACAGCGTCACGGCCGGAAACTGTCCTTGATGCTGGATCGACAGGTAGGTGACCTGGTGCGTGTCGTACTTGGTCATCGCCGAGAGCGGCACCATCTGGCCGGTCAATGCCGATTTCAAGTAGAGCTTGTCGAGCGAGGCAGGATCGGTTTGGAGGGACGGAGTGATTTCCAGAACGACGTGGTAGCTATTGGCCTGAGTAAAGAACTGCGCCGCCTGGCGTTGGCCGAAGGCATCGTAGAGCGCTTGGTCGATGGCGGCCGGCTGGATGCCGAAGCGCGCAGCCTGATCCCGGTCGATGGTGAGTGACAGCATGCCGCTGCTGGTCTGCTGATCGGAGGCCACGTCGCGCAGCATCGGCAGCTTTTGCAGCGCCGCGAGCAACTTCGGCGCCCAGCCATTGAGCTCGTTGATGTCCGAATCTTGAACGGTGTATTGATACTGCGTACGGCTCGTCCGGCCGCCGACATTGAGGTCTTGGGCCGCCTGCATGAATAGGGTGGCACCCGGTACTTTCGCCAATTGCGGCCGCAGACGGTTGATGATCTGATCGGCGCTGGCGCTGCGCTTGTCGCGCGGTTTCAAGCCGATGACCACGAAGCCGTTGTTGACGGGGCGGCTGCCGCCGAGACCGGTGCCGTAGCTCTCGATGTCCGGGTCCTTGGCGACGATATCCAACAGCGCATGCTGCCGGCGCACCATTTCGTCGAACGAAATATCCTGGGGCGCATCGGACAAGCCGGAGATGATGCCGGTGTCCTGCTGCGGAAAGAATCCCTTTGGAATCTCGATGTACAGGAAGACGGTCGCAGCGACCGTGATCAGGAACACCGTCAAGGTGGCGCGCTTGTGATCCAGGCAAAAGTCCAGACCGCGCGTATACCCCGCCAATAGGCGATCGAAGGCTCTCTCGATCGCCATATAGACCTTGCCGTGCTTCGCGTGCTTCTCATCGCGCAGGAACAAGGCGCACATGGTCGGGGACAGCGTCAGGGCCACGAAGGCCGAGATGACGATGGTCATCGTCATGGTGACGGCAAACTCGCGGAACAGCCGGCCGATGATGCCGCCCATCAGCAGCAAGGGAATGAACACGGCAATCAGGGAGACGCTGATGGAGAGGATGGTGAAGCCG
>WNFL01300234.1_pt3 | contig 76583 bp, 66 predicted proteins | sample 5400361 | NCBI WGS metagenome assembly WNFL01 (sample SAMN13153351, study PRJNA577476) | soil metagenome | isolation source: 40 cm soil on Douglas fir-dominated hillslope | place: USA:California | collected 2013-09-17 | reverse complement strand
TGGCGCTGCCCGCCGGAGAATTCGTGCGGGTACTTGTAGAACGACTGCTCCGCGAGGCCCACGCGCGCGAGCAGCTGGAACGAGAGGTCGACGCGCTCGCGCTCGTCCTTGCCGATGCGATGGATGCGCATCGGCTCCATCAGGATCTGGCCGATGGTGAAACGCGGGTTGAGCGAGGCGTACGGGTTCTGGAAGATGATCTGTATTCGCCGCCGGTAAGCCATCATCTCCTTCTCGGTGAGCGTCAGCAGGTCGCGGCCTTCGAAGAGAACCTCGCCGCTCGTCGCGTCGTGCAGGCGCATGAGCGTGAGGCCGACGGTCGTCTTGCCGGAACCCGATTCGCCCACCAGCCCCAGGGTCTTGCCCTTGGGCAGCTTGAAGCTCACGTCCTTCACCGCGGGCACCGCGCGCTTGCCGAAGAATCCCTCCTTGAGGAAGAAGGTCTTGCTGAGCGCCTTCACCTCGAGAATGATCTCGTCGGCCGGATCCGTCCCGCGATGGCGCTCCTCGAGGTGCGGACGGCCGTCGCCCTTCATGAAGTCGTCGATCACCGGCAGGCGCCGCGGACGCCGGTCGAGGCGCGGGCGGCAGGCGAGCAGCGCTTTCGTATAGGGATGCTGCGGCGCTTCGAAGATCGCGCGCACCGTCCCCTGCTCCTGGATCAAGCCGTTCTGCATCACCACCACGTGGTCCGCGATGTCGCCGACCACGCCCAGGTCGTGCGTGATGAAGAGCACCGACATCTGGTGGCTCTCCTGCAGCTTCGCGATGAGCTCGAGGATCTGCTTCTGGATGGTCACGTCGAGCGCGGTCGTGGGCTCGTCGGCGATGAGGAGCTTGGGCTCGCATGCGATCGCCATCGCGATCATGACGCGCTGCTGCTGGCCGCCCGACATCTCGTGCGGATAGGAATTCACGCGCAGCTGCGGATTCGGGATGCCGACTTCGTTGAGCAGCGCCATCGCGCGCTCGTGCGCCTGGCGCAGACCCATGCCCATGTGCAGGCGGAGCACTTCGGCGATCTGCTCGCCGACGGTGAACACCGGATTGAGCGACGTCATCGGCTCCTGAAAGATCACCGAGATGTCCTTGCCGCGGATGTCCTGCATCTGCGTGAGCGAGGCCTTCAGCAGGTCGCGGCCGCCCGCGGAGCCGGGGTTCGCAGACGGATAAATGATGCGGCTCGCCGCGGGAATGATCGCGTTCTCGGGCAGCAGGCCCAGGATCGCCATCGCCGAGACCGTCTTGCCGCTTCCCGACTCGCCGACGAGCGCGACCGTGGTGTCCGTCGGAACGTCGAAGGAAATCCCCTTGACGGCCTGGAAGGGCTCGGACTTCCGGTCGATGCGGAAGCGGATGTCCAGGTCGCGGATTTGAAGAATGGGCTCGGTCATTTGATTTTCGGGTCGAGCGCGTCGCGCAGCGAATCGGTGAGGAGGGAGAACGCGGTGACGAGGACCGCCATGCTCGCGCCCGCGGCGAAAAGCTGCCACCACTTGCCGATCACGAGTTCGTTCTGCGCCTCGGCGAGCATCGTGCCCCACGACACCATGTCGACCGGGACACCGAAGCCGAGGAAGGAGAGGATCACCTCCGCCTTGATGAACTGCACGGCGTGCTGCGAGAGCTGGACGAGGCCCACGTGGCTCACGTTCGGAAGGATGTGGACGAACATCCGCGAGGCGTTGGTGGCGCCGATCGCCTGTGCCGCCTTCACGTACTCGCGGTTGGAATGCTTGATGTACTCGGCGCGCATCAACCGATAGATGCCGGTCCAACCCGTGAGCGCGAGGATGAGGATGATCGGCAGGATCCCCTTGCCGAACTTTCCCGACGCCGTGGCGACCGCCGCGAACGCGAGGATCAGCAGGATGTAGGGAATCGAGGTGAAGATGTTGTAGAACCACTCGAGGAAATCGTTCACCCAGCGGCCCCAGTAGCCCGCCATCGCCCCGAGCACCGTGCCGATGAGCGTCGCGAAGAGCGCCGCGGTGAGGCCGACGAAGATCGAGACCTCGGACCCCTTGATCACCTTCTTCACGACATCGCGCCCCCATTTGTCGCCGCCGAAGGGCAGCGTCTCGGAGCGCTTCACCTCGGTGACCGCGATCTTCGCCGCGCGCTCCTCCCACTCCTTGTAGCGCGGTGCGAGCGGGTCGATGTCGGAGAGGTCCACGGGCGCCGCCTTGGACGCCTCGCGGCCCTGCATCTTCGCCTCGAGGTTCTCCGCGCCGGCAAGGAATGACGGATTCGCATAGGAGACGCCGCGCTCGCGATTCCAGTCGCCGGCGATGAGGCCGAAATAAGAGGCCGTCATCATCAGGATGAAGAACGCGACGACCACGAGCGAGACCATGCCGACCGGGTCCTGCTTCAAGCGACGCCAGGCGAGCGTCCACAGGCCCGGAGATTCCTGCCGCGGCGGCGGCGGCGCAAATTGGATCCCGGCCTGCGCCGGGATGACGACGGAAACGGGATCGCGCAGCTCTTTGCCTGTCGTCATTTGAAGCTCACTCTCGGGTCGACCAGCTTGTACATGACGTCCACCATGAGGTTGACCAGCATGGTGAGCACGGCGAGATACACGGTCACCGCCTTGATGACCGGGAAATCGCTGCGGTTCACCGCGGTGATGATCTCGCGCCCCAGGCCCGGGATCGAGAAGAAAACCTCGAGAAGGAAGGAGCCGACGAAAACGCCCGGCAATGCGATGCCGATGTTGGTGAGGATCGGGATCAGGGCATTGCGCATTACATGCTTCATCATCACGACCTTCTCGGGCACGCCCTTGGCGCGCGCGGTGCGCACGTAGTCCTGGTTGATCTCGTCGAGGAAGAAGGAGCGGTACAGGCGCAGCGACGGGGCGAGGCCCACGGCGACCGCGAGCATGATCGGAAGCGGCGCGTAGTTCGTGAGGTTCCTCCAGAAGCTCTCGCTCCAGCCCTGAACCGGGAACCACCCGAGGATGAATCCGAACAGCCACTGGAAGAAGATGATGTAGACGAGGAAGCTGATCGACATCACCGTCGTGCACACGGTCATGATCCCGCGGTCGATCACCGTGCCGCGCACGTAGGCGACCATCACCGCGAAAGTCACCGCCAGGATCGTTTCGATGACGAGCACGGGCACCATGATCGTGAGCGTCGGGCCGACGCGCGTCACCAGGATTCGTGAAACCTCCTCGTTGGTCGACCAGCTGCGCCCGAAGTCGAAGGTGAAGACCTGCTTCACGAACACCCACAGCTGGTACCAATACGGCTGGTCCACGCCGAGCTGCTTGCGGATGTTCTCGATCTGCTCGGGATTCGAGATCTTGCCCGCGAGCACGTGGGCCGGGTCGCCGCCCACCCAGTTGAACAGGATGAAGATCAGCAGGATCACGCCGGCGAGGGTCGGGATCATCTGCCAGAGTCGGCGAATAACGTAGGCGGTCAAGGAATCCCTCCTTATCGCATCGCGACGTGCTGCGTCGCGACGTCCAAATCCAGGTATTTGTAGTTGGTATACAGGATCGGGTGCTTCTTGTATGCCCGCACCCACGGGTACAGCAGGTGGTTGAAGATGCGATGCACGCCGAGCCGCGCTGGGGCGTAAGCGAGGATCAGGCGGTTCATCTCGCGGTAGATCGCGTCGCGCTCGGGGCCGTCGGGAACGCCCAGCGATTTCGTGTACAGCCGGTCGTATTCGGCGAGCTTGAAGCGCGATTCGTTGGACTGGTCGGTGTTGGGGCCAAAGTAGAGCTGGAGAAAGTTCTGGGCGTCGGGATAATCGGCGATCCAGGCCGATCCCGCAATCTGGAACTTGCCGACGCGCTTGTCGTTCAGCAGGTCGGCGAACTGCACCGCCTGCGCTTCCATGCGGACGCCGATATTGGCCATCGACTTGACCCAGAGCTCGGCGAGCTGGCGCTGGTCCTGCCCGCCGGTGTTGTATTTGTAGGAGAGCAACAGCGCTCTTCCGTCGGGCTGCTCGCGCCAGCCGTCGCCGTCCTGGTCGAGATAGCCGAACATGTCGAGCAGCGCCTTCGCCTTGGCCGTGTCGAAGTCGGACACGGGGCTGTGGAAATTGGGATCGTAGCCGATGACGCCCGGCGGAATGGGCGTCTGCGCCGGCAAGGCCTGTCCCTTGCGAATGATCGAGATCTCCGCGTCGCGATCGTGCGCATGGACGAGGGCGCGGCGCAGCGCGACGCGCTCGGGTGCATAGCCGCCGATCACCGGATCCTCGACATTGAACGAGTCGTAGGTGAACTCCGGCTGCAGCTCCGGAAAGGCGCGCACGCCCTGCTTGGCCAGGCTGGGCGCGAGCTTTCCGCCCGGCAATACCTGGTGAATGAACGAGAACGGCGTTTCCTCGAGGATGTCGTGCTCCTTGTTGAGGAAGGCGAGGTAGCGCGGCTGTTCGTCCTCGATCGGATAGATCTCGATACGGTCGAGCAGCGGAAGGCGCTTGCCGCGCAGCTGCTCGACCGCCATCCGGTCCCATTCGTCCGCCATATCGGCGTAGCGCGTGTCCAGCTCGTAGCCGCGATGGCTGGGATTGCGCTCGAGCACGATCTTCGAGCGGCGCACCCATTCCTTGAGGACGAAGGGCCCGGTGCCGACCGGATGGGCGTGGGTGTCCGCGTCGTAGCCTTCGATCACCTCGCGGGCCACGGGAACGACGTTCGGCATCGCGAGAACGTAGAGGAAGTTGTAATCCGGCTCCTTCAGCTTGAAGCTGATGATGTACTTGCCGCGGACCTCGATGCCCGCGACTTTCGCGTCGTAGTCGAAGCGCTGAGTCTTCTTCGCCTGCGCGGTGAGCTCATCGAGGCCCACGATCTTGTTCTCGAAGAGCCACTCGTACGGACTGCGGTTCTTCGGATCGCGAAAGCGCTTGATGGCGTATTCGATGTCGCGGGCGACGAGCTCGCGCTTCTGCCCCTTGAACACCGGATCGTCGGTGTAGAAGATGCCCGGCCTCAGCCGAAAAGTGTAGCGAGTGCCGTTCTCTTCGGGCTCGGGGATGGTCTCGGCCGTGAGCGCAACGAGCTTCACGGGCCGCGCGAGGTAATCGTAGGTGAGCAGCGGCTCGAAGATGTTCTCGCAGACGCCAACCGAATAGCGGTCATAGAGCTTTTGCGGATCGAACCCGGTCTCGGCGGTGCGGAAAGCCACGCGCAGCACCTTCTTCGCGGAGTCGCCCTGGGCGTGCGCCGGCGCGCAAGTCGCCGTAGCCGCGGCCGCAAGCAGAAGGGAGCAGAAAATGGCGGTGAGGCGAGAGGAAATCAAGGCGCCAATATTGAGCAAAATCACGGAATTATAACGGCTGTGCGCAGCACGGAGACGACGGCCGCGCCTCTCATTTCACCCATTTCGCGCGCTCGCCAAGGTCGATGTCGACATAGCGAAAGCCCTCGTGCAGGAACGGATGCCGGCGCCATCCGAGGATCCAGGGCTGGACGAGCTGATTGCGCTTGCGGTGGACGTTGAGCTTCCACGGCGCGTACACGGCGACGAGTCGCGCCATCTGGTGGTAGATCCGCATGCGCTCGGGGCCGGGCGGCAGCGCCGCCGCCCGGTCGTACAACGCATCGAACTCCTTCAGCTGGAAACAGCCGTCGTTGGACGAGCCGCAATTCGGGCCGTAGAGCAACTGATAGATGTTGTCTCCATCCGGATAATCGGCGCCCCACGAGAGCTGCCAGGCCTGCAGCTTGCCGAGCTTGGACTTCTTGCGCAGGTCGGGCCACTTGGCGATCTCGATCTGCATGCGAATGCCGACGGCGTCCATGCACTTCTTCCAGTGCTCGGCGAACTGGCGCTCGGTGAGCGAGGGCGAGGTCGCGTACGAGAAGACGAGCGGGCTGCCGTCGGGCATGTCGCGCCAGCCGTCGCCGTCACGGTCCACGTAGCCGAACATGTCGAGCAGCGCCCGCGCCTTGGCGGGGTCGTAGGTCTTGCCGACGTTGAACTCGGGATCGTAGCCGAGCACGCCGGGCGGCAGCGGCGACTGCGCCTCGAGCCCCATGCCGTTTCGGAGGAGCGAGATCTCGGTCTCGTTGTCGTAGGCGAGGGAGATGGCGCGGCGCAGCGCGACCTTCTCCGGCGTATAGCCGCCGAGCATCGGATCCTTCAGGTTGAAGTACAGGTAGACCACATCGGGGTCGACCTCAGGGATGTAGCGCACGCCGCGCTTCTCGAGCCACGGAGCGGGCTTGCCGCCCGGGATCGCCATGTTGATGAACTCGAGAGGGGTGTTGACCCAGTCGGTCTCGTTGTTGAGGAACGCGAGCCAGCGCGGCTGCGACTCCTCGATGATCGAGACCTCGATCCGATCGACCTGCGGCAGCCGCTTGCCCTTGAGCTCCGCATAGAGGCGCTGCGAGAGTGGATCGTCGGCGGGCGGCTCCGCCTCGTAGTACAGCTCGCGGAAATTCGGATTCGTCTCGAGCACGATGCGCGAGGAACGTTTCCATTGCGCAAGCCGGAACGGGCCGGTGCCGACAGGGTGCGCGCCGATGTCGCCGCCGTAGCGCTCCACTACTTCCCGCGCTTGCGCACCGAGGTTCTGCATGGCAAGGATGTAGAGGAAGCTGAAGTCGGGGCGCGCGAGCCGGATGCGAAGCGTGTAGCGATCGACCACCTCGATGCCGGCGACCTTCGCGTCGTAGTCGAAGCGCCCATCCTTCTTGGCCTTCGCGATCGCCTCTTCGACACCGGCCACGCGCCCTTCGATGAGCCACAGGTTGGGCGAGGAGACCTTTGGGTCGATCAGCCGCTTCATCGCGAACTCGTAATCGGCGGCCGTGAGCTCGCGCTTGCGCCCGCCAAAGGCCGCGTCGTCGGCGAAATAGATGCCCTTGCGCAGCCTGATCGTGTAAGTGCGTCCGCCGTCGGTGACCTCCGGCATCGCCGCTGCCGTCTGCAGCTTGAGCTTGGCCGGCCGCGCCAAGAAATCGTAGGTGAGCGGCGCCTCGAAGATCTCGTCGATGATGCTGTTCGAGTAGAGATCGGACGTGAACGCGGGATCGAAATTGGTCTCCGCAGCGAGAAAAGCGACGCGCAGCACTTTTTGCGGCGCCGCATCGCAGGCAAGCGCCCAGAGCACCGCGCACAGGGCCAAGACCACGGTTGCGAATGGGCGTGCCAAGCGCTTTTCTCGTCGGAAACGAAGCGAAGCGGCGGGGATTATGCGATACACTTCGACCGCCTCTGTGAGCAAAGATTGCGGCCGATTCGCGGCCAAAGGACGGCATCATGGGTTTTCTGCACGGCCGGCGAATCCTCGTCACGGGGATGCTCTCGAACCGGTCGATCGCCTACGGCATCGCGAAGGCGTGCGCTCGCGAGGGCGCCGAGCTCGCATTCACCTACCAGGGCGAAGGCGTGCGCGAGCGCGTGGCCGAGCTCGCGCGCGAATTCGGTACCGAGCGGGTCTTCCCCTGCGACGTGGCCGACGACGCGCAGATCGATGCGCTCTTCGCGGCGCTCGCGCGCGAATGGGACGGGCTGGATGGACTCGTGCACGCGATCGCATTCGCGCCGCGCGAGGCGCTCAAGGGCGGCTTCCACGAAAGCGTCACACGCGAAGCGTTTCGCATCGCCCACGACGTTTCCAGCTACAGTCTCGCGGCGCTCGCCAAGGCGGCGGCGCCGCTGATGCAGGGCCGGCCGGGCGCGATCGTCACGCTCACCTATCTCGGCGCGGTGCGCTCGATGCCCAATTACAACGTCATGGGATTGGCCAAGGCGAGCCTCGAGGCCTGCGTGCGCTATCTGGCCACGAGCCTCGGGCCCGCCGGAATCCGCGTGAATGCGATCTCCGCCGGACCGATCAAGACGCTCGCGGCCGCGGGCATCGGCGGATTCTCGAAGATCCTGCACTTCGTGGAGAAGAACGCGCCGTTGCGGCGCGGGGTCACGATTCACGAGGTTGGCAACGTCGCCGCGTTCCTGCTCTCCGATCTGGCGAGCGGCATCACCGGCGAAGTCACCTACGTCGACGCGGGGTTCAACACGATCACCGCGGGCATCGAGGCCGAGTAATCAATTCGCTGACTGCTTTTTATCCAGGGCGTCCTTGCGCATTGTCACGCCGACGCGTCCGCGCAGGCTGGTGAGCGTCGCCTCGAATTCCTGCGCCGCGACCGAATCGCGCAGGCGCCCGCCGAGCGCCTGGCGCTTCGCATCCTCGATCGTGGTGACCTCGATCACCTTCGTCACCTGCACCAGCGCGTAGCCCATCGGCGTCTCGACGCCGGCGTAGGCGGGGACCTTCTTCGCATCGGAGCGGAAAACGCGATCGATCAGCTGGGGTGGGAGCCCGCCCGACTTCTGCCGGTTCACCGCCAGCGGCGCGGGCCATTTGAGCCCGGCGTCCTTGCCCGCCTGGAGCTCCTTCAGCTTCTCTTCGCCCTCCGCCTTCACCAGCTTCATCGCCTCCTCGCGCTGCAGCCGCCGCTGGATATCGGCCTGCACCGACTCGAGCGGCCTCTTCTGCGGCGGCTTGTGCTCGATCACGCGCGCAGCGACCAGCACGCTCGGCGCGACTTCGATCGCCGCGGTGTTGCGCTTGTTCTTGATGGCGTCGTCGGAAAAGATCTCGGCAACGAGCTTCGGGTTGGAAAGAATCGGCGACTTCGATTGAGCGCCTTTGGTGATCCAGCCCGATTGCTGGATGGCGGCCTTGGTCGCGTCGGCGGCGGGCTTCAAGCTCGTCGGCTGCTCGTAGACGATATTCGAGAACTGTTCGGCGAGCTCCGCGAAGCGCCGTGATGCGTTCTGCTTGCGAATGCCGGCCTCGATCTCCGGCGTGGCCTCGGCGAGCGACTTGACCTTCGCCGGCTTGATGTCGGTCACCTGGATCACGTGGTAGCCGAATTCGCTCGCGACCGGTCCCACGATCGCGTCCTTCTTCGCCTCGAACGCGGCGTCCTCGAAAGCCTTGACCATCGCGCCGCGCGCGAAGAAGCCGAGGTCGCCGCCCTGCGCGGCCGAGCCCGGATCCTGGGACTCCTTCTTCGCCTCCTCGGCGAAGGTCTTCGGGTTCTTGCGCACGCGCTCGGCAATCGCCTTGGCCTTTGCTTCCGCCGCCTTCTTCTGCGCCTCGGCTGCCTCGGGCTTCACCGTGATGAGGATGTGGCTCGCCTTGCGCTCCTCGTTCTGTCCAAGCCGGCCGCTCTTCACGTTTTCCTCGTACACGCGTGCAATGTCCTCCGGCGCGGCGGGCGTCTGCGCCGCGAGCGCGTCGATGGAAAGCTCGATGAATTCGACGCGTGCCTGCTCCGGCGTGGTGAATTCCGCCGCGTGGCCGTCGTAGTACGCCTTCACCTGGTCGGGTGTGATCGACACCTTGGCCATCCGGCTTTCGGGACTCAGATTCACGACGCTCACCTCGCGCATCTGCTCCGACAGGCGGATGAAGCTGTCGAGCGTCGCGCGCGGGACGAACGCGGTGTCGACGATCGAATGGCGGAATTGCTGCTGGCGGAAGTCCTCGCGCAGGCGTTCGTCGAGACCCACGGGCGAGAGTCCCTGCGATTTCGCGACCTGCTCGTAGCGGTCCTTGGAGAAGCGCCCGTCGACCTGAAAGAACGGCTCCTCGGCGATGCGGCGCGCGAGTTCCTTGTCACCCACGCGCACGCCCGCGCGCAGCGCGCCGATAGCCACGAGCCGATCGTTCACCAGCCGGTCGAGCACCGCGCGCCGGACTTCCGGGTTGTCCATGAGCGAAGCATCGAAGTTGCCGCGGAATTGCTGGCGGTAGATCTCGGCCTGCTGGCGCAGCGCCTGGTCGAACTCGGTCGCGCCGATGCGCGCCGAACCGACGTTCACCAGCGTGTCGCCGCCGATCGGCGATCGGAAGTAGTAGTCGATGCCGAAAAGGCCGAAGGGGATGACCAGGAACAGCGCGAAGAGAAGCCTGACGATGCGCTTGTTCCCGAACTCACGAAGTTGCTCAAGCATGGGATTTCCGTTCTGGCAAACAAAAGGGCGAACCCGCTGGGATTCGCCCTCTGGCGTCCCCGTTTAGGAGGGACAGGATCCAAAAATCTGGCGGAGTGGACGGGACTCGAACCCGCGACCCCCGGCGTGACAGGCCGGTATTCTAACCAACTGAACTACCACTCCTTCGTTTTGCGCGCTCGGCCTTCGTCAGGCCGTTCGCGCGAACATCGAACCATTTGACAGTTTCGCGGGTGGTGGGTGCTGAGGGGTTCGAACCCCCGACATTCGCCTTGTAAGGGCGACGCTCTACCAGCTGAGCTAAGCACCCGCAAAGTCGATGATTTTAGCGGAAAAAGGGGCTCTTTTCCAGCCAAGGATCACCCTTTGCGGCGTAAATCTAGTGCTTCGTCACGACCGGCCGGACTTCTCCCGCAGTCGGCGTGGCCGCCGCTGGCGCCGCGACCACCGGTTCCACGGCGGTCGGCATGGGCTTCCTCTCGAGCGCGCGCTCGAGAACCTCGTCGAACCAACGCACCGGGAGGATCTCGATCGCGCTCTTCACCTCGTCGGGAATCTCCTGCAGGTCCTTCACGTTCTCCTGCGGTATGAGCACGGTCTTGATGCCGCCGCGGTGGGCCGCCAGAAGCTTCTCCTTCAGTCCGCCGATGGGCAGCACTTCGCCGCGCAGCGTGATCTCCCCGGTCATCGCGACATCGCAGCGCACCGGAATGCCGGTGAGCACCGACGTGATCGCGGTGGCGATCGAGATGCCCGCGCTCGGCCCGTCCTTGGGCGTCGCGCCTTCGGGCAAGTGGATATGCAGGTCGAGCAGCTGGTAGAAATCCTCCGGGATGCCGAGGCGCTTGGCGCGCGCGCGCACCACGGAGATCGCCGCCTTGATCGATTCCTGCATCACCTCGCCGAGCTTGCCGGTGGTGACGGTATTGCCCTTGCCGGGAAGCTTCACCGCTTCCACGGTGAGGAGCTCCCCGCCGACCTCGGTCCATGCGAGACCGGTGACCTGTCCGATCTGGTTCTCCTTCTCGGCGATGCCGTAGGTGAACTTGCGCACCCCGAGGTACTTGTCGAGGTTCTTGGAGTTCACCGTGACGTGCGCGCCTTCCTTCTTCTTCGTGAGGATCGACTTGATCACCTTGCGCGAGATCTTCGCGAGCTCGCGGTCGAGGCCGCGAACGCCGGCCTCGCGAGTGTAGTAACGGGTGATGTCGCGCAGGGCCGAATCGGTGATGGTGAGCTCGCCTTCCTTGATGCCGTTCGCCTTGAACTGCTTCGCGAGCAGGTACATCCGGGCGATGTGCACCTTCTCGTCTTCCGTGTAGCCGGAAAGGCGGATCACTTCCATCCTGTCGAGCAGCGGCGCCGGGATGTTGAGCGTGTTCGCGGTCGCCACGAACATGACGTCCGAGAGGTCGTACTCGACCTCGACGTAGTGGTCGACGAACGTGTGGTTCTGCTCCGGATCGAGGACTTCCAGCAGGGCCGACGACGGATCGCCGCGGAAGTCCATGCCCATCTTGTCGACTTCGTCCAGGAGGAAGAGTGGGTTGCGCACACCGACCTTCGTCATGTTCTGGAGTATCTTGCCGGGCATCGAGCCGATGTAGGTGCGCCGGTGGCCGCGGATCTCGGCCTCGTCGCGCACGCCGCCGAGCGACATGCGCACGAACTTGCGGTTGGTCGCCCGCGCGATCGATTGTCCAAGCGAGGTCTTGCCCACGCCGGGCGCCCCGACGAGGCACAGGATCGGCGCCTTCACCTTGTCCACGCGTTGCTGCACCGCGAGATACTCGACGATGCGCTCCTTCACTCTTTCCAGCCCGTAGTGGTCGGCGTCGAGGATCTTCTCGGAATTCTTCAGGTCGGTGGAAACCTTCGTCTTCTTCTTCCACGGCAATCCCACGAGCGTATCGATGTAGTTGCGCACGACCGTCGCTTCCGCGGACATCGGCGACATCAGCTTCAGCTTCTTCAGCTCGGCCTCGGCCTTGACGCGCGCCTCCTTGGGCATGTGCGCCGACTTGATCTTCTTCTCGAGCTCGTCCAGGTCCGCGCCCTCTTCCGAATCGCCGAGCTCTTTCTGGATCGCCTTCACCTGCTCGTTGAGGTAGTACTCGCGCTGGCTCTTCTCCATCTGGCGCTTCACGCGCCCGCGGATGCGCTTTTCGACCTGCATGATGTCGATCTCGGTCTCGAGGAGCTGCAGGAGCTGCTCGAGGCGGCGCGCGACCACCGACATCTCGAGGATCTGCTGCTTCTGCTCGAGCTTGAGCGGCAGGTGCGCGGCGATGGTGTCCGAAAGCCGCCCCGCGCCGTCGATCCCGGATAGCGAGGTCAGCACCTCGGGTGGAATCTTCTTGTTGAGTTTCACGTACTGGTCGAATTGCGCGAGCAGCGTCCGCCTCATCGCCTCGATCTCGTTCGAATCCGGCTCTTCCGATTCGATCAGGTCGATCTCGGCTTCGAAATTCACCTTGTCGGTCAGCACGCGCTCGATGCGCGCGCGTTGCACGCCCTCCACCAGGACCTTCACGGTGCCGTCGGGGAGCTTGAGCATCTGCAGGATCGTCGAGACCGTTCCAACGTCGTACAGGTCCTCGGGCGCGGGCTCGTCCTTCGCCGCGGACTTCTGCGCGACGAGGACCACGTTCTTGCCTTCCTCCATGGCCGCCTCGAGCGCCTTGATCGATTTCGGGCGCCCGACGAAGAGCGGAATCACCATGTGCGGGAAAACCACCACGTCGCGCAACGGCAGCAGCGGCAGGACGCGGGATTCGGCGGACAGGGAAACGGTCATTGATTTTTCCTGGAGTAGATGCGAAAGCAGATGGGGGCGTAAGCGGCCCCGATCAAGCCCCGCAGGGGCAGCGTGAAGCGGGAGTCGGCTCTACTGCTGTCCACCCGCGACCTTTGGTTGGTCGGAGTAGATGAGCAAGGGCTTGCCGTCGCCGGAGATGGAGCCATCGTCGACGACGACCTTCTGGACGTTCGAGAGGGAGGGCAGGTCGAACATGATGTCGAGGAGCGCGTGTTCGATGATCGATCGCAGCCCGCGCGCTCCCGTGCGGCGCTCGAGCGCGCGCTTGGCGATCGCCGCCAGGGCGTGCTCCCTGAATTCGAGTTCGACACCCTCCATGGCGAGGAGTTTTTGGTACTGCTTCACCAGCGCGTTCTTGGGCTCGGTGAGGATCTTCACCAGCGCACCCGCGTCGAGCTCGTCGAGCACCGCGACCACCGGCAGCCGCCCGACGAATTCGGGAATCAACCCGTACTTGATGAGGTCTTCGGGCTCGACGTCGTGGAGCAGAGCGTTCAGCTCCTGGCGGTTGTTCATCGAGCGCACGTGCGCGCCGAATCCCATACCCGAGCGATCAGAGCGGTTCTGGATGACCTTCTCGAGGCCGCCAAAGGCGCCGCCGCAGATGAAAAGGATATTGGTCGTGTCGACCTGCACGAACTCCTGGTTCGGGTGCTTGCGCCCGCCCTGCGGGGGAACCGAAGCGATCGTGCCCTCGATCAGCTTCAGCAGCGCCTGCTGCACCCCTTCGCCCGACACGTCGCGCGTGATCGAGGGGTCGATGTAGACGATGCCGCGCTGCGCCTTCTCGACGTCGTAGTCGCACTTCTGCAGCAGCTTCTGGATGATGTTCTCGACGTCCTCGCCGACGTAGCCCGCTTCCGTGAGCGTGGTCGCGTCCGCGATCACGAAAGGCACGTTGAGGAGCCGCGCAAGCGTCTGCGCGAGCAGCGTCTTGCCCGAGCCCGTGGGGCCGATCAACAGGATGTTGGACTTCGCGAGCTCGACGTCGTCCTGCTTGCCGCCGGTCTTGAGCCGCTTGTAGTGGTTGTAGACCGCGACCGAGAGGATCTTTTTCGCCTGAACCTGCCCGATCACGTACTGGTCAAGGATCTCGCAGATCTCATGCGGGCTGGGAAGGTCGGATTTGGCGGCCTTGGTGCCGGGGTCGCTGCTCGCCTCTTCGCGGATGATGTCGTTGCAGAGGTCGATGCACTCGTCGCAAATGAAGACCGACGGCCCGGCGATGAGCTTCCGGACCTCGTGCTGGCTCTTGCCGCAGAACGAGCAATAGAGCAGTTTCTCGCCGCCGACCTTGTCCGTCATGTGCTTGTTCGCTTCCCCTTAGGCCGCGTCGGCCCGGTTGGTGAACACCCGGTCGATCAACCCATACTTTACCGCTTCTTCCGCCCCCATGAAACGGTCGCGATCGCTGTCGCGCTCGATCTGCTCGATCGGCTGCCCGGTGTGCTTGGCGAGCATCTCGTTCAGGCGCTTCTTGAGGTAGAGCACCTCCTTCGCCTGGATCTCGATGTCGGAGGCCTGCCCCGAGAACCCGCCCGAGGGCTGGTGGATCATCACGCGCGAGTTCGGCAGGCAATAGCGCTTTCCCTTGGCGCCCGCGGCGAGCAGGAAAGAGCCCATGCTCGCGGCGAGCCCCGTGCACAGCGTCGAGACATCGGGCTTGATGAACTGCATCGTGTCGTAGACCGCCATGCCCGCGGAGACGCTGCCGCCGGGCGAGTTGATGTACAGGTTGATGTCCTTGTCGGGATTCTCGCTCTCGAGGAACAGCAGCTGCGCGACGATGAGGTTCGCCATGCCGTCGTTGATCGGCCCGACGAGGAAAATCACGCGCTCCTTCAGCAGGCGCGAATAGATGTCATAGGCGCGCTCGCCGCGCCCCGACTGCTCGATCACCATCGGGATCAAGCCCAAGCCGCTCGGCTCTTCGAGATCCTCGTCCTGCTCGTGCTTGATGAACATGGTCAGGCCTTTCGGGTTCCCATCAGGTCTTCGAATGCGGTCGGCTTGTCGGCGACCTGCATTTTTCCTAAAGCCCATTCTACGACGTTGTCCTCCATCACGAGCGCCTCGACTTCGGCGAGCCGGCCGCGCTCGGCGTAGTACCACCGGATCAGCTCTTCGGGCTTCTCGTAGCTGTCGGCGTGCTCCTCGATCACCTTGCGCACCTGCTCGGGCCGCGCCTGCAATCCATTCCGGCGCGCGAGCTCGGTCACCAGCAGGTAGAGCTTGAGGCGGCGCGTGGCGCGTTCAACGAATAGATCGGCCGGCAGCGTCAAATCCTGAGTCGTCATGCCCCGCGACTTGAGGTCCTCGACCGCGGCTTTCTGCATGCCGGCGATCTCGGCGTCGAGGAGCGCGCGCGGCACTTCGAAGCTCGCGGTCTCGAGGAGCGCCTGCATGACCTGCTCCTTGAGCATCGCCTTGATGCGCTTGGCGACCTCCTTCGTGATGTTCTCCCGCACTTCGCTGCGCAGGCGTTCGACGTCCCCATCCTGCACGCCGAGCGCGCGCGCGAAATCGGCATCGACCGCGGGCAGCTCGGGTTCGGCGACCTGGTTCAGGGTCACGGTGAAATCGGCGGTCTTGCCGCGCAGCTGCTCGTTGTAGTCCTGCGGGAAAACCAGCGGGAAAGTCCTGGTCTCGCCGGCCTTCATGTCGACGAGCGCCTCCTCGAACGCCGGCAGCATCTTCTGCTCGCCGAGGACGATGGTGAAATTCGACGCCTTGTTGCCCTCGAACGGCTGCCCCGCGATGAGGCCCTCGAAATCGACGTTGACGAGGTCGTCGTTGGCCGCCGCACGCTCGACGCGGTTGTACTTCGCGCGCTGGCGGCGGACCGTGCGCAGCGTGGACTCGACGTTCTCATCGCGCACGTCGGTCACGGGGCGCTCGATTCCGCGAGTCGAGATGTCCGCGAAAACGATCTCGGGATAAACCTCGAAGGTCGCGGTGTACTCGATGTTGCCCGAGGGCTGGGGCGCATCCGGCGCCGCGGGTGCGACCGGCTGGAAGCGCGGATAACCGGCGACGCGATAGTTCTGCGACTTCACTGCCTCTTCGAACGAGCGCTGCACGCCGTCGCTCAGCACTTCCTGGCGCACCTGGAAACCGTAATGGCGCTCGACCATCTTGAGCGGCACCTTGCCCGGCCTGAAGCCCTGCATCTTCACGGTGCGCGCGAGCTTCTTCAGGCGCGTTGCGATCTCCGCCTCGATCTCGGCGATCGCGACGGAGACCGTCAGGTGCCGCTCGAGGGGACTGGGCGTGTTCTGGACTGCCTGCTGCATCGAATTGTCCTTATTGGGGTGCGGGGCGCGGGCGAGGCGAAGACCGGGGTTTGACCCCATGCTGGTGCGAAAGGAGGGACTCGAACCCCCAAGCCTTGCGGCGCTGGAACCTAAATCCAGTGCGTCTACCAATTCCGCCACTTTCGCGGTCGCTGAATTATACCCGATTCGACTGCCACCCCGATCCGCCGCAGGACCCGCCCGCGGACCGATATAATCCAGAAAATTCAAGCCCTTCCCATCCCTTGCCGGTCGCCCATTACGAGAATTTCCCGGTCGCCTCGTGGCTGCTGCCGGAGCGCTTTCGCCCGCCCATCGAAGCGATCTACGCCTTCGCGCGCGGTGCCGACGACCTCGCCGACGAAGGCGATGCCGGCGATGCCGAGCGCCTCGCGGGCCTCGATCGCTACCTTGCGGCGCTGGACGCGATCGAGAGTGGCGAGACGCCCGGGGAGCCTCCTTTCGCCGGGATCGCCGTCGCGATCCGGCAGTACGGCCTGCCGGTGGAGTTGCTGCGCGACCTGATCGATGCCTTTCGACAGGACGTGTCGTGCAAGCGCTACCGCGATTTCGAGCGGCTTCTCGACTACTGCCGGCGCTCAGCGAATCCCGTGGGGCGATTGCTGCTGCACCTCTTCGGTATGACCGACGCGCGCAGCCTTCGCGAATCCGACGCGATCTGCACGAGCCTGCAGCTCATCAACTTCTGGCAGGACGTCGAGGTCGACTGGGCCAAGGGGCGGATCTACGTCCCCCAGTCGGACCTCGAGCGATTCGGCGTGAGCGAACGCGATATCGCCGAGCGCCGCGCGGACGATCGCTGGCAGCGGCTGATGGCCTTCGAATGCGAGCGCGCGCGCGCCTTGCTGGTCTCGGGCGCGCCCCTCGGGAAGCGCCTGCCGGGCCGGCTCGGCCTGGAGATCCGCGCGACAGTGCAAGGCGGCGCACGCATTCTCGATAGAATCGAGGCCGCCGGGGGCGATGTCTTCCGGCATCGTCCGGTGCTGGGCCCGATGGATTGGATCGTGATTGTCTTGAGAGCGATATCGAGAACCGGGGTCAGACCCCAAACCGAGCCATGAGGGGGACAGGGCACATCCGGCGTCGAGCAGTGACCTGTCCCCGAACGGGGTCTGGCCCCACGTGACGCCCGACGAGTATTGCCAACAACGGGCCGCTGCGAGCGGGTCGAGCTTCTACTACAGCTTCCTCTTCCTGCCCGCGGAGCGCCGCCGCGCGATCACCGCGCTCTACGCTTTCTGCCGGGAGGTCGACGACATCGCCGACGAGGTGAAGGATGTCGAGGTGGCGCGCACCAAGCTCGCGTGGTGGCGAACCGAGGTGGCGAATCTCTTCTCCGGGCATCCGCGGCATCCGGTCACGCGCGCCCTGGAACCGTTCGTCGAGCGCTTTGGCCTCGATTCGGCGCGCATGAACGAGATCATCGACGGCATGGAAATGGACCTGGTCCACCACCGCTACGCGGACTTCGACTCGCTCAAGCGCTATTGCCATCGAGTCGCGGGGGTTGTCGGCCAGCTGTCGGCGTCGGTCTTCGGCTTTCGCAACGCGTCGACGCTGGAATACGCCGAGGCGATGGGCATCGCATTCCAGCTCACCAATATCATCCGCGACGTCGGCGAGGACGCGCGCCGCGATCGCGTGTACCTGCCCGCCGACGAGCTCGCGCGTTTCGGGCTCGCCGCCGAGGATATCTTCGCGGGCCGCAACGGTCCCGCCTTTCGCAGCGTCATGGCGTTGCAGGCCGAGCGCGCGCTCGCCTATTACGACCTCGCCTTTTCGAAGCTCGCGCCGGAGGACCGCGCGAGCCAGCGCGCGGGCCTCATCATGGCGGCCATCTATCGCGCGCTCCTCGACGAAATCCGCCGCGACGGCTTCGCGGTCCTCGACAAGCGCATCTCGCTCACGCCGCTGCGCAAGCTCTGGATCGCATGGAAGACATGGGTCAAAGGGTGAGCGCGCCGCGCCCCGCACGCATCGCGGTCGTCGGCGCCGGCTATGCCGGGCTCGCGGCCGCAGTGGAACTCGTGCGCGCCGGCGTCCCCGTCACGCTCTTCGAGGCCAACCGCGTGGCCGGCGGGCGGGCTCGCCGTGTCGAGTACCGCGGCGCGCTGCTCGACAACGGCCAACATCTGTTGCTCGGAGCGTATCGCGAGACCCTCGCACTCATGCGCGAGCTGGGCGTGGGCGATCGCGCGGTGCTTCGTCTTCCATTGACCCTCGTCTTTCCCGGGCGGCTGCACCTCGCCGCTCCGCGCCTGTTGCCGCCGCCGCTCAACCTGCTGGCGGCTCTCGTGTCGGCAACGGGGCTCACGTGGCAGGAGCGCTGGGACTCGGTCCGGTTCGCGGCATGGCTGTGGCGGCGCCGCTTTCGCATCGATCGCCCGGTGACGGTCGCGCAACTGCTCGGCGAGCTGCGGCAGCACGGCAAGGTTCGCGACCTCCTGTGGAGTCCGCTCTGCGTGGCCGCGCTCAACACGCCGCTCGAGCAAGCCGATGCGCAGGTGTTCGCGAACGTGCTGCGCGACGCGCTCTTCGGCAAGCGCGCCGATTCGGACCTCGTGGTTCCGGTCGTCGACCTTTCGGCCCTGCTGCCGGATGCGGCGCTTTCCTGGCTCGGCGAGCGCGGGACTGAAATCGCACTCGGTATGCGCGTGACCGCGCTCGAGCGTGCGAGTGACGGCTGGCGCGTGCGCCTCGGCGCGGTCGAGCGGAGTTTCGATGCGGTCGTCTGCGCCGTCGCGCCCTTCCAGGTCGCCCCGCTGGTCGCCCGCTGCGGCGAGCTGCAAGCATTGCGGACACAGCTCGAGCAGGTCGCCCAGGAGCCCATCGCCACCGTGTATCTCCAATACGACGTCGCGGTGCGCTTGCCGTTTCCGATGATCGGCCACGCCGGCGGCCACGTGCAATGGTTCTTCGATCGTGAAGCGCTCTCGTCGATGCGCGGGCTGGTCGCCGCGGTGATCTCGGCCTCCGGACCGCATCTCGCGCTCGACAACGACGTCCTCGGCACGCTCGCCCATCGCGAGCTCGTCGACGCGATCGGCCCGCTGCCGCCGCCGTTGTGGACCAAGGCGATCATCGAGAAGCGCGCGACGTTCGCGTGCACGCCCGGCGTCTTCCGCCCACCGAACGAGACCGACATGCCGGGACTGGCGCTCGCCGGCGACTACACCCTCAGCCCCTACCCGGCCACGCTCGAATCGGCGGTGCGCAGCGGCAAGGCCGCGGCGGACGTCATCCTGCGCCACCTGCGCTCGCTCGAGCCGCGCGGCGCCCGGTCGCAGCCCGTGGCGCGCGGGACACTGCCGCTGCCGCGATGAGCGATTCGCCGGGCATCGCCGAGCGCGCCCGAAGCTACGCGGGGGCATCCGATCTCCTTTCCGGGCGCGTCATTCTCGTGACCGGCGCGGGACAGGGGCTCGGGCGCGCGGTCGCGCTCGCCTGCGCGCGGAAAGGCGCGACGGTGGCGCTCCTCGGCCGCAAGCTCGAAAAGCTCGAAGCCACCTATGACGCGATCACCGCGGCGGGCGGCCACGAGCCGGCGATGATCCCGCTCGATCTCGAGACGGCGGCAACCGCCGACTTCGAGCAGCTCGCCGGCTTGTTGCGCCACGACCTGCGACGCCTCGACGGCATCGCGCACTGCGCCGCCCACTTCCTTCCGCTCGGTCCGCTCGCCAACCAGGCGCTCGAGCAGTGGCTCACGCTGCTGCGGGTCAACCTCGCTGCCCCCTTCGCGCTGACGCGTGCGTGCCTGCCGCTGCTCTCCAAGGCGAAAGGCGCATCGGTCGTCTTCACGGGCGAGACGCATGGCGCGCATCCGCGCGCGTACTGGGGCGGTTTCGCCGTGGCCAAGGCCGCGCTCTCCACGCTCGTCACGGTCTGGGCCGACGAGCTCGAGCACGCGCGCACGCCGCGCGTGAACGTGCTCATCCCCGGGCCGATCGCTTCGCCACAACGGGCGCAGAGCCATCCCGGCGAGGATCGATCGCGCCTGCCCTCGACAGAATGCGCGGCGAATGCGTTCCTGTTCCTCCTCGGAAATGAGAGCGGCGATGTGAGCGGTGAAACCATAGAGCTGTGACGCCGCTAACACGCGTTGGGGCGGCCAATCGGTTAAACTAGGAATTGGCCGAAAATTCCTTTGTAAGTCACTGCATTACCACAACTAAATCGAGGCCGGCTCCCGCCGTCACCAACCAGGTCGCACATGCTCGATCAGGCCAATCGAACGTTCATTTGCAGCGTCGTGTTCATCGACCTGGTCGGCTACTCGAAAAAGACGGTCACCGAGCAGATCCGCCTCAAGACGAGCCTCACCAATAACCTGTCGGAAGCGATCAAGGACATCCCGGTCAACGATCGCATCATCCTCGATACCGGCGACGGCGCCGCGATCAGTTTCCTCGGCGATCCGGAAGACGCTCTTTTCGTAACACTGTCGCTGCGCGAAGCGATGGTGCGCGAGGGCCTTTCGTCGACGATGGCCGAGACGAGCGGCGAGGACTCGGTGCGCATGGGCATCAACCTGGGGCCGGTCAAGCTGGTGAAGGACATCAACGGCCACCCGAACATCATCGGCGACGGCATCAACGTCTCGCAGCGCATCATGAGCTTCGCGCGCCCGGGCCAGATCGTCGTTTCGCGCTCGTACTACGACGTCGTGTCGAACCTGGCGAGCGAATACGCGAAGCTCTTCAGCTACGAAGGCTCGCGCACGGACAAGCACGTGCGCGAGCACGAGATCTACGTGGTCGGCCACCACGAAGGCGCGCTGCAGAAGGCGAAGGACGGCATGAAGGATCGCGCCTCGTCCACGCAATCGATTCCGCGGCGCACGGGCTCGATGCCGCCGCTGGGAAGCTCGACGGTCACGCTGACGATCCCGTCGTTCGTCCAGGACAAGAAAAAACTCACGCTGATCGCCGCCGGCCTTGCCGCTCTCGTCATCGTGCTCGGCATCCTCGTCGCGACCAAGCAGCCCTCGAAGCCGATCACGACCGCCGCCGCACCCACGGAATCGAAGAGCGACCTGCCCTCTCCCGCGGAGACGAAGCCGCCCGAGCCGGCCAAACCCGAGTCGAAAGTGCTCGCCCCCTCGCCGTCGCCGGCCGTGGTGCCCGCCCCGTCACCGCCGGATGCGGCGAAGCAGGACGCGACGAAGGCGGCCAGCGGTTCGATCAAGCCTGCTGACCCGCCCAAGGGCGATACCGCCAAGACCGACCCCGGTAAGGCGGATGGGACGAAGGCTGCGATTGCATCCGCGCCTCCGGCGACATTGGTGTTCGCGGTCTCTCCGTGGGGCGAGGTGTTCGTGAACGGCAAGTCGCGCGGGGTCACGCCGCCGATGAAGGCGCTCAAGCTCGACGCCGGCAAGTACAAGGTCGAGATCAAGAACACGACGTTTCCCGTGCACACCGAAAGCCTAGAGCTGAAGGCGCGCGATGAAGTCACCGTGCGCCACAAGTTCCAATGATCTCGCTCGCCACCATCGGCCAACGGGGCGTCCTCGCCCTGGCGCTGGGGTTGGCGGCGTGCGCGCCGCTCCCGGAAAAGCCCGCGCCGGCCGCGCCGCAGATCACCGAAGATGTCCTGCGCACGCGCGCCAACGAACAGCTCGTGCTCGGCATCCGCCAGTACGAGGCCGGCGAATTCGACAACGCGGTGAAGGCCCTCACCAATTCGCTCGACCACGGCCTGCTCTCCAAAGTCGACCAGTCGCGCGCGCGCAAATACCTCGCGTTCACCCATTGCGTCTCCGGCCGCGAGGCGCAATGCCGCGTCGAATTCCGCAAGGCCTTCGAGATCAACCCGGAGTTCGCGCTGACGACCGCGGAGGATGGGCACCCGAGCTGGGGACCGGTCTACCGCAGCGTTCGCACCCAGCTCATCACCGAGCGCGAGGCGTCGGTGAAGAAACCGCTCATCGCGCTCGACAAGGCCGAGCAGGCGCTGCTGGACGGAATGGTGACGTACGACGCCGGCGATTACCCCGAGGCGCAAAGGCTCCTCGAATCCGCCTTGAAGCTGGGCCTGAAGGACAAGGGTGACCAGGTCAAGGCGATGAAGCACATCGCGTTCGCGCAGTGCCTCGTGGACAAGTGGACGGCGTGCCGCGCGACGTTCGTGAAGGTCTACGACATCGATCCCAATTTCGACCTGGCGCCTGCCGAGGCCGGGCACCCGTCCTGGGCGAAGACCTTCGCCCAGGCCAAGGCGCAGGCCAAGAAGGCGCTGCAGGAAAAGGCCGCGAAGGAAGCGAAGGAAAAGGCCTCGGCACCGCCTCCGAAGAAGAATTGAAAAAATGATCTCGACGCTGGGACGCTACAAGATCATTTCGGAGATCGGCCAGGGCGCGATGGGGATCGTCTACAAGGCGGTCGATCCCATCATCGACCGCACGGTCGCGATCAAGACGATCAACCTGAACCTCTCGAAGCAGGAGCTCGAGGAGTACGAGCAGCGGTTCCAGCAGGAGATCAAGGCCGCCGGACGGCTCAACCACCCCAACATCGTCACCATCTACGACGTCGGCAAGACGGATGCCTGCGCGTACATGGCGATGGAGTACCTCGAGGGGCAGGAGCTCAAGGACATCATCGCCAGCGGCAAGCTGCTCGCGCCCGAGCAGGTCGTCGACATCAGCGCCATGGTGGCCGACGGGCTGTGGTTCGCCCATCAACAGGACATCGTGCACCGCGACGTGAAGCCGTCGAACATCATGGTGCTCAAGGGCGGCATCGCGAAGATCACCGACTTCGGCATCGCGCGCCTGCCGAACTCGGCGGTGAAGACGATGACCGGCTTGATCCTCGGCAGCCCGCGCTACATGTCGCCGGAGCAGGTGATCGGCAAGACGATCGATGCGCGCAGCGACATCTTCTCGCTGGGCGTGGTGCTCTACGAGGCGCTCACCGGCGTCGCCCCCTTCGACGGCGACAACGTGAACGCGATCATGTACGCGACGGTGAACACCACGCCTGCGCCGCCCTCCGCGCACAACCGCCACGTGCCGGCGATGCTCGACTTGATCGTCGCCAAGGCGATGGCGAAGCTCCTCGAGGACCGCTACCAGTCGATCAAGGAATTCGCCGACGACTTGCGCGAGGTGCGCCGGCAGATGGATTCGAACCGGCCGGCCACGGCGCTAAAGGCGAGCACCGCGCCGCCCACCGCGCCGCCGAAGCCGACGCCCCCGGAACGGCTCATCGACGCATCCACCTTTCCGCTCGCCCAGGCCGACGCGAAAACGCTAGTGAAGGACGAGGAGCTCGCGAAGCCGCTATCGCTCTCGAAGACGTTCGACTCGTTCGACGCGACGCTGCGCCTGGCGGCGATGACCGACCAGACCGACGACTTCCGCGACTACATCACCGCCACGCAGAAGATGCGCGCCTATCGCGGCAAGATCGAACCCGATTCGCCGCTCGCCGCGAAGGAGGAGCCGAAGGAAGTGCCGCGCGTGATCTTCGACAACCCCGCCATCGGCACGCCGAGCCTGGCGGTTCCCGGATCGAGCGCCTCCAACCTCGTCGCGATCGGCGCGATCGTGATCCTGCTGATCGCCGCGGGGGCGCTCCTCGTCGCGCTGCTGGTCAAGTAAAGACCGGGGTCAGACCAACTCCACCGCCTCGACCAGGCGGTCCACCGCGATTACCTTGAGGCCCTCGATCGGCTGCTTCGGCGAATTGGCCGCGGGAATGATCGCATGCGTGAAGCCGAGCTTCGCGGCTTCACGCAAGCGCTCCTGCCCCCGCTGCACGGGGCGCACTTCGCCCGCCAGGCCGATCTCCCCGAACACGACGTGCTTTTCCGGCAACGCCCGGTTGCGCAGGCTCGACACAATGGCGAGCGTGGCCGCCAGATCCGCACCCGGCTCCGTGATGCGCACGCCGCCCACGGCATTGACGAACACGTCCTGGTCGAAGCAAGCGATGCCCGCATGCCGATGCAGGACGGCGAGCAGCATCGCGAGGCGGTTCAGGTCGAGCCCGACTGTAAGACGCTTGGGGGTGGTTGCGTGGGAATCGTCGACGAGCGCCTGGAGCTCGACCAGCAGCGGCCGCGTCCCTTCCTGCGTGACCATGATGCAGGAGCCGGCGACGCCGGTGTGGTGCTGCGAAAGGAAGAGTGCCGAAGGATTGGTGACCTCGCGCAGGCCCTTCTCGGTCATCGCGAAGACCCCGATCTCGTTCACGGCGCCGAAGCGGTTCTTGAACGCGCGGATCAGCCGGAAGCTCGTGTGCGTGTCGCCCTCGAAATAGAGGACCGTGTCCACCATGTGCTCGAGGACGCGCGGGCCGGCCAGCGTGCCTTCCTTGGTGACGTGGCCGATGAAGACGATCGTCGTGCCGCTCTGCTTGGCGAGCCGCGTGAGCTGCGCCGCGCACTCGCGCACCTGCGCCACCGAGCCCGGCGCGGAAGTAAGCGCGCTCGAATACAGCGTCTGGATCGAGTCGATCACGGCGACCCGCGGTTTCTGGGTCGCGATCGTCGCCTGGATCTTCTCGAGCTCGATCTCCGGCAGCAGGCGCACTTTCGACGCGTTCACGCCGAGTCGCTTCGCCCGCAGCGCCACCTGCTGCGCCGATTCTTCCCCGCTCACATAAAGCACCGGCACCTGCTCGGCGAGGCGCGCCGCCGCCTGCAGGAGCAGCGTCGACTTGCCGATGCCCGGGTCGCCGCCGATCAGTACCACTCCGCCCTCGACGAGCCCGCCCCCGAGCACGCGGTCGAATTCACCGATGAGCGTCGGCAGGCGCGGAAACTCGTCGGCCTCCACGTCGGCGAGTGTCACGACTTCGCTCGTCCCGCCGATGCTCGCGAAGCGATGGGCTCCGGCCTTGCCGCCCTCGACCAGCGCTTCGACCAGCGTATTCCACGCCTGGCAATGCGGGCATTGCCCCTGCCACTTCAAGGTCTGCCCACCGCACTCCGTGCACGAATAGACGGTCTTCGGCTTGGCCATCAGCCCGCCTCGATCTCGGTGACCGGCACTCTCGCCGCAAGCGCGCACATCAGCTCGTAGCCGACGGTTCCCGCCGCGTTAGCGACGTCGTCGATCGGCATGCCCTCGCCCCACAACACGACGGGCGAGCCGACAATTGCGTTGGGTACGCTGGTGAGATCGACCGTGATCATGTCCATGGAAACGCGCCCGGCCGTCTTCGTGACGACACCGTCGACGAGAACCGGCGTGCCCGAGGGCGCATGACGCGGGTATCCGTCGGCGTATCCGCAGGCGACCACACCGATGCGCATCGGCGCTCGGCTCCGGAAAGTCTCTCCATAGCCGACCGCCTCGCCCGGTTGGAGGTCCTGGATCGCGATGAGCCGCGAGGAGAGCGTCATCGCCGGGCGCACCCCCATCGCCTCGGCCGATCGGTCCGGGAACGGCGTCGCGCCGTAAAGTGCGATGCCCAGGCGTGCGACGTCCGCGTGCGTTTCCGGGTGCGAGAAGATCGCGGCCGAATTCGCGAGGCTCCTCGGCAACGTAGAGCCCTCGGTCACCACGTTGAAGCGGCGCATCGCTTCGATCACGCCGTCGAAGAGCTCTGAAGCGGCGAAGTGCGTCATGAGGGTGATCGACTTGGTGGCGCTCGTCGCCTTGAGGCGCTCGAGTGCCTTGCTCGCCTTGGCAATGGGAAAGCCGAGACGGTTCATGCCGGTGTTGATCTTGAAGTACACGTCCACCGGCGCCGGCGGCCCTGCCGTTTCCAGCATGCGCAGCTGTTCCTGCGAATGAACGACGGTCGCAAATCGATGCCGCGCGACGATCGCGAGCTCCGCGGGATCGAAGAATCCCTCGAGCAGAAGGATCGGCTGGCGATAGCCGCGCTCGCGAAGGCGCACCGCCGCGTCGAGCTCGAGAATGCCGAAGCCATCGCAGCCGTCCGTCAACGCACGCGCGACGCGCTCGACGCCATGGCCGTAGCCATTCGCCTTCACCACGGCGAACACCTTCGAGCGTGCGGCGATCCGCTTGGCAACCGCGTAGTTGTGCCGCAGGGCGGGTAGCGAGATCGTCGCGTGGATCGGGCGGGACACGGGACTCAGTAGCCCGATGCCCCGGAATAGTTTTCGAAGCGCGTGTGCTTGCCGAGGAAGGTGAGCTTGATGGTGCCGATTGGCCCGTTGCGCTGCTTGCCGACGATGATCTCCGCGATCCCCTTGTCGGGCGATTCCTCGTTGTACACCTCGTCGCGGTAGATGAAGAAGATCATGTCCGCGTCCTGCTCCAAGGCGCCCGACTCGCGCAGATCCGACATCACCGGGCGCTTGTTCGGGCGCTGCTCGAGCGAGCGATTGAGCTGTGAGAGCGCGATCACCGGAACCTTGAGCTCCTTCGCCATCGACTTGAGCCCGCGCGAGATCTCGCTGAGCTCCGTGGCGCGGTTTTCCGTCCCGGTTTCCGTCGCCTGCATCAACTGGATGTAATCGACGACGATGAGACCGAGCCCGCCATATTCGCGCGCCTTTCGCCGCGAGCGTGCGCGCAGCTCGAGCGGATTCAAGCTCGGCGTCTCGTCGATGAGGATGGGCGCTTCGTTCAGCTTTCCGAGCGCCGTTCCGAGCCGGTCCCAGTCGCCCGGATCCAGGCGGCCGGTGCGCAGCTTCTGGGCATCGATCTTGCCGACAGAGCCCAGGAGGCGAAGCGCAAGCTGCGCAGCGCCCATTTCCATCGAATAGAAAAGTACCGGAAGCTTGAGCTCGAGCCCGATGTGCTCGGCGATATTCAGGGCGAGGGAGCTCTTCCCCATCGAAGGCCTGCCGGCGAGGATGATCAGGTCGCCGTCCTGGAGGCCGGTGGTCATCTCGTCGAGATCGACGAACCCGGTCGCCTTGCCTGTGACCGCCATGGGATTGCGATGCAGCTCGTCCAAGCGCGTCATCACATCCGCGAGGATGTGCGACATCTTTTCGAAGCTCTCCGACGACCGCCCGCCCGTTTCGCCGATCTCGAGGATCTTGGTCTCGGCTTCGTCGAGGAGTTGGCGCGCCTCGCGTCCCTGCGGCGAATAGGCGCTGTCGGCGATCGAGGTGCCGACCTCCGCGAGCTTGCGCGTGATGGCGCGCTCGCGAACGATCTCCGCGTAGCGGCGGATGTTGGCCGCGCTCGGCGTTCCCGAAGCGAGCTGGTGCAGGTAGGCGAGGCCGCCCACGTCCTGGATCTCACCGGTGCTCTTGAGCGCCTCCGATACGGTCAGCACGTCCGCGGGTTTGTTGTCCTCGACCAGCTTGGTGATCGCGCGCCAGAGGAGCCGGTGATCATGGCGATAGAAATCCGACTCGCGGATGAGGTCGCCGATGCGATCCCACGACGAGTTGCTGAGCAGCAGTCCGCCAAGAACCGCCTGCTCCGCCTCGACCGAATGCGGGGGCAGGCGCAGCGATTCGATCTGGGCGTCGCCGGGAACGCTGCCGGCGCGGGCAAAGCGGTCGGTGACCGAGGGCATTTGGGTTTTATCTCCTCGTTGGGCGGGCCGCGGCGCTTCTCCCCACACCGCGATCGGCGAGTGTGTCACCGAGTTTCCGGCCTCACAATATGGATTCCTGTGGACAAGTTGTGGGGAAAAAAATAAATCATCAAAGGCTCGCCAGGTGAGCCAGTCAACGCCGCGGGGAAAAGAAAAAGGCCGCCCCATGGGCGGCCTTTTTTCGTGCAGTTGAGGCTTACTGTTCGGCGATCACGTGCACGCCGATGTGCGCGAGGACGTCGGTATGCAGCTGGAGCGTGATCGGATATTCGCCGATGTGCTTGAGCGGCCCCTGCGGCATGCGGATCTCGGCCTTCTTCACCTGCAAACCGAGCTTGCCAAGCGCCTCGGAGATGTCGGCGTTGGTGACGGAGCCGAAGAGGCGCCCGTCCACGCCGGCCTTCTGCGCGATGTCGATCTTCAGGCCCTCGAGCTTCTCCGCGCGCTCCTGCGCGCCGGTGAGCTGCTCGTTGGCTTTCTTCTCGAGGTCCGCGCGGCGATTCTCGAACTCCTTGAGGTTGGTCGCGGTGGCACGCTTCGCCTTGCCTTGCGGAATCAGGAAATTGCGCGCGAACCCGTCCTTCACCTTCACCACGTCGCCGAGGCCACCGAGGTTGACCACCTTTTCCATCAGGATCACTTGCATGGCGGGGCTCCTCAGTGCAGGTCGGTGAAGTGCAGAAGCGCGAGGAAGCGCGCGCGCTTGATCGCCACGCCAAGCTGCCGCTGGTAGCGGGCCTTGGTGCCGGTGATGCGCGCCGGGATGATCTTCCCGTTCTCGTTGATGAAGTCCTTCAGGATCGCGATGTCCTTGTAGTCGACTTCCTTGATGTTCTCGGCGGTGAATCGGCAGAACTTGCGGCGCCGGAAGAGGCCGCGATTCTGCTGGCGGCCGTCCTTCTTGGCGAACTTGCCGCCTTTTCCTTTACCGCGTCCACGGGGGGCGGGTCTGGGCATGGGTCATGTCCTTTCGAATCAGATCCCAGCCTGAGCTGGGGCGGCGGGGGCTGCGTCGCCTGCCGGTTTCTCGCCGGCCGGGCCGTCGGTGACGTTGCGCGACTTCTCTTCCTTCATCATCGGCGAAGGCCCGGTCTCGGCTTCGTTCTTGAGGACGATGAGGTGCCGCAGCACCGCGTCGTTGAACTTGAACGCGTGCTCGAGCTCGTTGAGCGTCTCGTTGGGCACTTCGATGTTCATGAGCACGTAGTGCGCCTTGAACACCTTCTGGATGGGATAGGCGAGCTGGCGCCGCCCCCAGTCTTCGATGCGGTGCACCTTGCCGCCGCCCGTGGTGATGGTGTTGCGGTAGCGCTCGATCATCGCGGGCACTTGCTCGCTCTGATCGGGATGCACGATGAATACGATCTCGTAATGGCGCAAATGAATCTCCTTATGGGTAAGCCCCCCGCTGCGCATCTGGCGCTCGAACTGGCGCCAGGCGGTGGAGCAAGGCATTGAAAAGTCGATGATTATAACAGGGAAATGGTCTCCCGCGCGAGTCCTTTCTTCAGGTCTTGTAGTAGCCGCGATACCACTCGACAAAACGGCGCACGCCCTCTTCGACCGGTGTGGCGGGCTTGAAACCGATGGCCCTCTCGAGGGCGGTCGTGTCGGCCTGCGTCGCCGGCACGTCGCCGGCCTGCATGGGCAGGAGCTCCAGCCGCGCCTTCGTCCCGAGGGCGTCTTCGAGCGCGCGAATGTAGCGCATCAGCTCGATGCGCTCGTTGTTGCCGATATTGTAGATGCGCCACGGCGCGCTGCTCGTCGCGGGATCGGGATTGTCGCCCGACCACTCCGGATCGGAAGCGGCCGGCCGATCGATGACCCTGACGACGCCTTCTACAATATCGTCAATGTAAGTGAAGCCGCGAATCATGCGGCCGTCGTTGAAGACCGGGATCGGCTCGGCCGCGAGGATTCCTTTGGTGAACTTGAAGAGGGCCATGTCCGGCCGGCCCCAGGGCCCGTACACCGTGAAGAAGCGCAGGCCCGAGCAGGGGATGCCGAAGAGATGCGCGTAGGCGTGCGCCATCGCCTCGTTGGCCTTCTTGGTCGCCGAGTAGATCGAGATGGGATGATCGGTATTCTGGCCCTCTGAGAACGGCATCCCGGTGTTGATGCCGTAGACCGAGCTCGTCGAGGCGAAGACCAGGTGCCCCACCTCTTGTGCGCGCGCCCCCTCGAGCACGTTCAGGAAGCCGACGACGTTTGCATCGACGTACGCGTGCGGGTTGTCGATCGAGTAGCGAACGCCCGCCTGCGCGGCAAGATTGACGATGGCGTCGAAGCGCGGCGCGGTGAAGACCTCGGTCATCGCGGCGCGATCGGCGAGGTCCGCTCGCACGAACTCGAAACCACTCAGGCCGCGCAGATTCGCGAGCCGCGCCTCCTTGAGGGAAACGTCGTAGTAGGCGTTGAGATTGTCGAGCCCCACGACGTCGTCTCCTCGGCCGAGCAGGCGCCGCGCGACGTAATAGCCGATGAAGCCCGCGGCCCCCGTCACCAGGACTCTCATGGCCAGGCGCCCCCCAAGTCATTTGCCCTTCTTGAAATCCCCGGCCTTCACGAAGGAGACCTTGGCCGGGTCGATGTGCTTGCGTAGCGCCGCGACAATCTCCGCCGGCGTGAGCGCCTTCACGCGCTCCTCGAACTGCTTGCTGTACTCGAAAGTGCGGCCGAGATAGAGGTAGTTCACCCACCCTCCCGCGAGCGCTCCGTCCTGCGCGCGCGTCTGCACACGCATCTGCAGGAGCCCGGACTTCGCCGTCGCGACTTCCGCGTCGGTGAAGCCTTCCTTCAAAGCGCGCGCGAGCTCTTCCTTGAACGCCGCTTCGACCTTGGCGATGTTCTGCGGCGCCGCGATCGCGAAACCGCTCCACGCGCTCGCCCGGTCGGTGGCGCTCACGCCGAGGTCGGATCCGACGCCGTACGAGAGACCCTCTTTCTGGCGGATGCGCAACATGAGGCGCGAGTCGAGCCCCGACTCGCCGCCGAAGATGTAGTTGGCCAGGGCGAGCGCCGGATAGTCGGGGTCGTCGTCGCGCATGTTCACGTTCTGGCGCGCGAGGAGGACGGCGTTCTCCTTGTCGGGTGCCTCGATCGCGCGCTCGATCGGCGCGATGTCGCGGAACTCGCTGTGGATGCGTTCGTAGGGAATGCCCGTGGTCCAGCCGGTGAAGAGATCCTTCAACAGTTCGGTGGCTTGGGCCTCGTCGAAGTCGCCGACGATGGCGACCTCGGCCACGTTCGCCCCATAGAACTCGCGGTGGAAGCGCTTCGCGTCCTCCAGCTTCACCGTCTTCGCTTCCGCGAGCGACTCCTCGAGCGACGACACGTAACGCCAGTCGCCCTTCGGGTAGGTGTTGTAATGCCTCGCCACCGCGTCCGCCGCGAGCGCCGAAGGCTCCGACATCTTCGCCATCAACCCGGTGACCGTCTGGTTGCGCAGCTGCTCGAACTCGTTTTCCGGGAAGCTCGGCTCGCGCAGCACGTGAACCGCTAGCCGCAGCGCCGCCTCCAGGTTCGGACGCGTCGTCTCGAAGCTCGCTCCGGGGCCGCCGATGCGCCCCGAGATCTTGAGCTTGTCGTATTCGTCGGAGAGCTGCTCGCGGGTGTATCGGGTCGTCCCGCGCGAGAGCATCCGCCCGGCGAAGTCGGCGGCCTTGCGCTGGCCGAATAGCGCCTTCTCGTTGCCGATGCGAAGCGCGAACGTGACGTTCACGGTCTCGCCCCGGTTCTTCTTGGGCAGTAGCGCGACCTGGACGCCGCCGATCCGAAAGCGCTTGGTGCGCTGGTTGATGTTGTCCTGCGAAGGATCGAAAGCCTCGGCCGTGCCGGTCGCGGCTTTGGGCTTGAAATCCTTCATCACATCGGCGAGCTTGGGCGTCGGCGGAATCTCCGCGCGCTGCGGATTGTCCTCGGGCAGGAAGAAGCCCACGGTCCGGTTGTCGCGGCGGTAGTACGCCTTCGAGGACTTCTGGATCTTGTCGGCGCTCATCGTTGCGAGATCGTCGCGCGCGAGGAAGAAGAGGCGCCAGTCGCCGAGCGCGATGTACTCCGAGAGCTGCACGCCGATCGACTCGTGGTTGTTGAGGGTCTTCTCCGCCAGGTTGGCGTAGCTCTTGCGGGCGCGTTCGACCTCCTCCTTCGTCGGTGGCGCGTCACCGAAGCCCTCGACGATCTTCGCGATCTCGTCGCGGATCGGCTCGACCGGGTCGCCTTTCTTCACGACCGCGCCGAAGAGGTGCAGCCCCGGATCCACCCCCATCAGCGGGAAGCCGAGCACCTGTGCCGCCTTGCCGGTTTCGACGAGCGCCTTGTGCAGGCGTCCCGACGGCGTATCGCCAAGGATCGAATTCGCGAACGCGACGGCGTCCGAGTCCTCGTGCAGGTTCGACGGGACCTTGTAGGCGACGACCACGAGCTGGATGTCGCCCTTGCGGCGCACAGTGAATTCGCGGGGGCCATCCTGCGTGGGCTCGACCGTCCACAAGGGCGGCAGCGCCCGCTTCGGCTTGCCGATCCTGCCGAAATGCCTGGCCACGAGGGCGAGCGCCTTCGCTTCCTCGAACCTGCCGGCGACCAGCAGGACGGCGTTGTCGGGCTGGTAGTACATGCGATAGAACGCCTGCAGGTTCTCGATGCGAACATTCTCGATGTCGCTGCGGTTGCCGATCGTCGAGCGCCCATAGCTGTGCCAGTCGTAGGCGATGCTCTGCAAGCGCTTCACCAGCACGGCGAAGGGCGAGTTCTCGCCCTGCTCGTACTCGTTGCGCACCACGGTCATCTCGCTATCGAGGTCCTTCTTCGCGATGAAGGAGTTGACCATCCGGTCGGCCTCCATCTCGATCGCCCACGCGAGGTTGTCGTCGCTCGCCTGCAAAAGCTCGAAGTAGTTGGTGCGGTCGAGCGAGGTGGTCCCGTTGGAGCGCGCGCCGCGCTGGTTGAATTCCTGGTCGATGCGCGGGTGCTTCGGCGTGCCCTTGAACATGAGGTGCTCGAGAAGGTGCGCCATGCCGGTCTCGCCGTAGTTCTCGTGCCGCGACCCCACGAGATAGGTGATGTTCACGGTGATCGTGGGCTTCGAGAGGTCGGGAAACAAAAGGACCCTGAACCCGTTGGCCAGGCGGTATTCGGTGATGCCTTCGACCGCGGCGAATCGGGCGACGCCGGGGGGAAGCTTCGCCTCGGCGGTTGCCTTGGCGGGTGCAGGAGGCGCCGGCGCGGCGGTCGTCGGCTTCGTGGCCGTGGCCGGCTGCGCGAGCGCGTTATGGCCGGCGAGCAGGAGCAGGAGCGCGAGGATGCTGGCAATCGGGAGGCGCATTTTCTTCCGGACCCTGTGATTTTCGCGGCTATGCGAGCCGGCGGCGCCGGGCTTCGTAGAGGCAGATTCCGCTCGCCACCGAGACGTTGAGGCTGCCGACCGACCCGAGCATCGGAATGGAAACGAGCAGGTCGCAGCTCTCCTTGGTCAGGCGCCTCAAGCCCTCGCTTTCGGCGCCGAGCACGAGTCCCAGCGCACCGTCGAGCTTCGCCTTGTAGAGCGATTCCTTCGCGGAGTCGTCGGCGCCGATGAGCCAGATGCCCCGGTCCTTCAGGTCGCGCATCGTGCGCGCGAGGTTGGTCACCACGATATAAGGCACGGATTCGGCCGCCCCGGAAGCGACCTTGATCGCCGCGGTCGTGAGCCCGACGCTTCTGTCCTTGGGCGCGATCACCGCGTGGGCGCCGGCTCCGTCCGCGACCCGCAGGCAGGCGCCGAGGTTGTGGGGATCCTGCACGCCATCCAGGATCAGCACCAACGCCGGCTCCTCGAGCCCCTCGAGCGCTTCGTCGATGAACTGCGGCATCTTCACCGCCTCGGCCTGCGCCACGACGCCCTGGTGGCGCGTGCCGCCGGCCATGCCGTCGAGGCGCTTCGCGTCCACCGGAATGACGCGCACGTTGAGCCGCTTGGCCAGCTCGCGCAGCTCCCTCGCGCGCGCGTCCGCGCGCTCCGCGTCGACGTAGATCTCGTGAATCGTCTCGGGCCGCTGGCGAAGGCGGCTGGTGATCGCATGGAATCCGGCCAGGGTCTTCATCGGTTCTTTCGCGGTTTCTGTCTATCGAGCTTGGCGAGGCGCTTGTCGAGGTCGCGCAGCTTGGGGTTGCGGCCGGCGCTATCCTGTTCGGGCGCAAGCCACGCCTGCGGCGGGTTCACCAGCACGAAGTCGATCTTCGCCTGCTCGAGGCTCACGCGCACCACCTTCACGCGAACGCGCCCGCCGAGCTGGTATTTCACGCCGGTGCGCTCGCCCTGCAGCGCATGGCGCTGCGGGTCGAACTTGTAATAGTCCTGGCCGAGGTCGGAGATGTGCACGAGGCCGTCGACGTAAAGCTCGTCGAGGGTCACGAAGAGGCCGAAATTGGTGACGCCGCTCACGGTGCCGTCGAATTCGTCGCCGACGTGATCCTGCATGTAGTAGCTCTTCAGCCACGCTTCCACGTCGCGCGTGGCGTCGTCGGCGCGCCGCTCGGTTTCGGAGCAGTGGATGCCGAGCGCGACCAGGTCGCCGGCCTCGAAGCGCTTTCCGGCGATCGCCGCCTTGATCGCGCGATGCACGAGCAGGTCGGGATAGCGCCGGATGGGCGACGTGAAGTGCGCGTACGCCTCGTAGGCGAGGCCGAAGTGCCCGACGTTATCGGGGCTGTACATCGCCTGGCGGAGCGACCGCAGCATGACCGTCTGCAACATCCCGGAGTACGGCCGGTCCTTGATCCTGGCGAGGAGCTGCTGGTAGTCGCGCGCTTGCGGCTCCTCGCCGCCGCTGAGGGTGAGCGCGAAATCCTTGAGCATCGCCCGCAGCCCCTCGAGCTTCTCCGGCGTCGGCCCCTCGTGGACGCGGTAGAGCGTGGGCTGGCCATTCTTCTCCAGGTAATCGGAAGCCGAGACGTTCGCCGCGAGCATGCACTCCTCGATGAGGCGATGGGCGTCGTTGCGCTGCACGCGCACGATGCGTTCGATCTTGCCCTTGTCGTCGAAGATCATCATCGTCTCGACCGAGTCGAAGTCGATCGCGCCGCGCTTCTCGCGCGCCGCGACGAGCGCCTTGAAGACCGCATAGAGAGTCTCGATGTGCGGCACCAGCGCCTCATCGACCGGTGGATCGGCTTCGCGCCCCTCGATCGCCGCGGCGACTCGCGTGTAGGTGAGGCGCGCGTGCGAATGGATCACCCCGGGATAGAAGTCGTAGTGGCGAACCACGCCGCCGGCGCTCACTTCCATCTCGCACACCATCACCAGCCGGTCCACATCGGGCTTGAGCGAGCAGAGCTCGTTCGAGAGCTCCTCGGGCAGCATCGGGATCACGCGCCGCGGGAAGTACACGGAGTTGCCGCGATTGAGCGCCTCGCGATCGATGGCATCGCCCGGCTTCACGTAATGGCCCACGTCCGCGATCGCCACCCAGAGCTTGAAGGCTTTGCCCGCGCGCACGCAGTGCACCGCGTCGTCGAAATCCCGCGCGGTCTCGCCGTCGATGGTGACGAACGCCATCTCGCGCAGGTCGCGGCGCCCCTTGATGTCCTTCGCCGTCACTTTCTTGGACAGGTGTTTCGCCGCGTCGAGCACATCCCGCGGCCATTCGTGCGGCAGGTCGTGCTTGCGCAGCGCGATCTCGATCTCCATGCCGGGATCGGCATAGTTGCCGAGAATCTCCACCACGCGCCCGATCGGCTCGGCGTTCTTGGTCGGCTGCTCGATGATCTCGGCGACCACGACCTGGCCTTCCTTCGCGCCCTCGAGGCTATCGGGTGTGATCAGGATGTCCTGGTTGATGCGCTTGTTCTCGGCAATCAGGAACGCGACGCCGTGCTCGATGAAAATGCGTCCCACGACTTTCCTGTTGGCGCGCTCGAGGACTTCGACGATCGATCCTTCGAGTCGTCCCTTGCGGTCGACGCCGGTGACGCGCGCGAGCACGACGTCGCCGTGGAGCGCCTTGTGCATCTGCTTGGGCCCGAGGAAGAGGTCGTCCTTGCCGTCTTCGGGCTTGAGGAAGCCGAAGCCGTCGGGATGGCCGATCACCCTGCCCTTGATGAGCCCCGCCTTGTCGGCGATGAGGATCGCGCCGCGGCGGTTGCGCATCACCTGCCCTTCGCGTTCCATCGCGGCGAGGCGCCGGGTGAATCCTTCCCATTGGGTGTGGTCGACCTTGAGCAGCGCGGCGAGCTGGTTTTCGTCGACCGGAACGCCTTCGTCGGTCAGGACCTCGAGGATCTGCTCGCGCCCCGGGATGTCCACCGGATGTGCCTGCAGGCCATTGGTTTTACTCGACAATCTTCTGCCCGACGGGTATGATTTCATGTTTTCCGCGCCCAGATGGCGGAATTGGTAGACGCACCAGTTTCAGGTACTGGCGGGTAACACCGTGGAGGTTCGAGTCCTCTTCTGGGCACCAGGTTTCCGTTATTCAAAGGGGTGTTTGAGCACGATCGTTTCCTCGCGATCCGCCCCCGTCGAGATGAGCGCCACCGGCGCTTCCACCAGTTGTTCGAGCCGCTTGAGGTACGCGCGCGCCTTCGCGGGCAGCGCGTCGAATGCCTTGATGCCGAGCGTGCTCTCGCTCCAGCCCGGATGCTCTTCGTAGATCGGTTCGCAGATCGATAGCGCCTCGGCTCCCACGGGAAGGATGTCGCGCGTCTCGCCGTTGACCTTGTAGCCCACCGCCACGCGAACGATGTCCAGCCCGTCGAGGACGTCGAGCTTGGTGACGCAAAGGCCCGAGACCCCGTTCAGCTGCACGGCGCGCTTGAGCGCGGCCGCGTCGAACCAGCCGCAGCGCCGCGGCCGTCCGGTGACCGAACCGTACTCGTTGCCGCGCACGCGCAGGCGCTCGCCGACCTCGTCGTCGAGCTCGGTCGGAAACGGACCCGCGCCGACGCGCGTTGCGTACGCCTTGGCGACTCCGAGGATGTAGTGGAGCTGGCCGGGCCCCACGCCCGCGCCCGCGGCGGCTTGCCCCGCGACGCAGTTCGAAGAGGTCACGAACGGATACGTCCCGTGATCGACATCGAGGAGCGCCGCCTGGGCCCCCTCGAAGAGGATGCTCTTGCCTTCGCGGATGAGCGCATTCACCTCGCGCGAGACATCGCCGACCATCGGCCTCAGGCGCTCGGCGAGCGCGAGCGTCTCGTCGAGCGTCTGCTGGAAGTCGACGGTCTCGGCCTTGTAATAGTTGCGCAGCATGAAGTTGTGGTAATCGAGGACCTCGCCGAGCTTCGCGGCGAAGCGCTTTCGCGCGAAGAGGTCCTGCACGCGAATCGCGCGGCGCGCGACCTTGTCCTCGTAGGCGGGGCCGATGCCGCGCCCGGTCGTGCCGATCTTCGCTTCGCCCTTGGCGAGCTCGCGCGCCTGGTCGATGGCGACGTGGTACTTGAGGATGAGCGGGCAGGCCTCCGAGAGCCGAAGCCGGCTCACGACGTCGACGCCCGCCTTCTCGAGCTCGCCGATCTCCTGCATCAGCGCTTCGGGCGATACCACGACGCCGTTGCCGATGAAGCACTTCACGTCCTTGTGGAGGATTCCCGAGGGAATCAGCCGCAGGATGGTCTTGCGCCCGCCGATGACGAGCGTGTGGCCCGCGTTGTGGCCGCCCTGGAAGCGCACGACGGCCGCCGTATGGTCGGTGAGCCAGTCGACGATCTTGCCCTTGCCCTCGTCCCCCCACTGCATGCCGATGACGACTACGTTGCGCGCCATTGGCCGTCCTTTTTCACCAGAGTTCGATCGCATCCGAGTTCGTCGCGCGCCGCCTCGTGCCCCGGCAAGTCGACGATGACGGTCTCGCCCTCGGCGCGCAACCTTTCGATCGTTGCCGCAAGGCCCGGATCATCGCCCGCGGGGGCGAGAATCGCGCGGCGCGCCGGCGGCGCGGGCGCGAGCGCCGCGAGCTGGCGCAGGTCCATCGTGAAACCCGTCGCGGGACGCGAGCGCCCGAAGCTCGCGCCCACCTCGTCGTAGCGCCCGCCCCGCGCGATCGCATCGGGACTGCCCCGCGTGAACGCCGCGAAGGCGAGGCCGCTTTCGTAGTTGAAGCCGCCGAGCTCCGCAAGATCCACCGAGACTTCCACACCGGGCGCGGCGCATTGCCGAGCGAGCTGCTCCAGCACGTCGAGCGCCGCGGAAATCGTTCGGTTCTTCGGCAGCTCGCTCCGCGCGCGCTCGATCACCTCGAGCCCGCCGTTGAGGGTGGTGAGCGCCGCGAGCGCCTCGCCCGCCTCGCTCGTCGCTCCGGCGATCTCGGCCGCCGCGGGAGAATCCTTCTGCTGCACCGCGTGGAAAAGCGCCTCCCCCGCTTCCGCCTCGAGCTTGAGCCCCGCGGCAAGCGCGCGATAGATGTTGGGATGCCCGAGATCCACGTGGATGCCTTCGATCCCGGCCTGCGTCAAGGCGGCGATCATGAGCCGCAGGATCTCGAGGTCCGCCTCCACGCCGGCATGGCCGTAGAGCTCCGCGCCGATCTGGATCGGCTCGCGCATCTTCGTCATCCCCGCGGGCACAGTGTGCAGCACGCTGCCGCAGTAGCAGAGGCGCGCGGCGCCCTGGCGGTTCAGCAGATGCGCATCGATGCGCGCCACCTGCGGCGTGTGGTCGGCGCGCACGCCCATGAGGCGGCCCGACAACCGGTCCACGAGCTTGAACGTGACGAGGTCGAGGTCGCGTCCCGTGCCGGAGAGCAGCGATTCCACGTATTCGAGGAGCGGCGGCTGAACCAGCTCGTAGCCGTGCGCCTCGAAGAGATCGAGGATCGCGCGACGCAGCCGCTCGATGGCGCGCGCCTCCGCGGGCAGCACGTCCTCTATATGCTCGGGAAGCAGCCAGCGTCTCACGTCGCGAGGAAGAGGATCACCAGCCCCACGATCATCGACGTGAGTCCGGCGAAGCGCAGCTGGCCGTCGGTCATCTCGGTGATCTTGCGGAAGGTGTCGCGCCACAGCTTCGGCGCCGTGAAGGGCAGGATTCCCTCGATAACCAGCATGAGCGCGAATGCCGAGACCAGCAGCTCGGTCATGGAGCCGATTTGGTGCCCCGGCCCGGGTTCTTGAGGTACTTGAAGAAGTCCGACGATGGATCGAGGACCATCACGTCGGACTTGTTGCGCAGGCTCTGGCGGTAGGCCTCGAGGCTGCGGTAGAAGCTGAAGAATTCGGGATTGCGGTTGAACGCCTCGGCATAGATGCGCGCGGCCTGCGCGTCGCCCTCGCCCTTGGTTTTCTGCGCGTCGCGATAAGCCTCGGCGACGATCACCTGGCGCTGGCGATCGGCGTCGGCCTTGATCTTTTCGCCTTCGGCCTGGCCGGTCGCGCGCAGCTCGTTGGCGACGCGCTTCCTCTCGGACTCCATGCGGCGATAGACGTCCGACGAGATCTCGGGGACGAAGTCGACGCGCTTCAGGCGCACATCGACGACCGCGACGCCGATGCGGCGCACGTCCTGGTCCACCTTCTCCGCGACCACGCTCATGATCGTATCGCGCGCTCCCGAAACGACGTCGTGCACTGTGCGCTTGGCGAACTCCGCGCGCAGCGCGTCGTTCACGGTCTGCGAGATGCGCGCCTCGGCCGCGAGCGAATCGCCGCGCACCGACACGTAGTACTGGCGAACGTCGACGACGCGCCACTTCACGAACGAGTCGACGAGGACGTTCCGGTTCTCGGAGGTAAGGAAGCGTTCGGGATCGCGTGCTTCGAGGGTCTGGATGCGCGTGTCGAAGAGGCGCACGTTCTGCAGCACCGGCACGAGGAAATACAGGCCCGGATCGGTCTGCACCGCGATGACCTCGCCCAGCTGGAACTTGATCGCGGCCTTGCGCTGGTCGATCGTGTACACGCTCATCGCGATGATCAGCGCGAGCGCGAGAGCGCCAATGAGAACCGCGGTTGCCGAGCGTTTCATCGTCCCGCCTCCCGCTCGCGCGAGCGCAGGCTCTCGCGGCGCGATTGCTCGGAGACTGGCGGCGTCGTCGCCGCCTCGGGCGCGGCGACCGGCCGTGATGGCGCCTCGATCGTGGTCGATCCGACGACGGGCCCCGTCATCTGCATCAATTGGTTCAGCGGCAGGTACAGCAGATTCCCGCCGCCACCGGCCTTCTGGTCGACGATGACCTTGCTCGTCGCCGAGAGGATGTTCTGCATGGTCTCGAGGTACATGCGCTCGCGCGTCACCTGCGGCGCCTTCTCGTATTCGGCGAGGATCTGGCGAAAGCGCGACGCATCGCCCTGGGCAGTCGAGATCACGCTCTGGCGGTAGCCGTTCGCTTCCTCGATGAGCCGCGCCGACACGCCGCGCGCCTTCGGCACGACATCGTTGGCGTACGCCTGGCCCTCGTTCTTGAAGCGCTCGCGGTCCTGCTGCGCGCGCACCACGTCCTCGAACGCCGCGAGCACCTGCTCGGGCGCCTGCACGTTCTGCAGGTTCACGGTGGTGATGTTGATGCCGGTCTTGTAGCGATCGAGGATCTGCTGCATCAGGACCTTCACGCGCGCCGAGACTTCGCTGCGGCCCTGGCTCAGCACGAAATCCATCTTGCTTTTTCCCACGACCTCGCGAATCGCGGTCTCCGCGGCCTGCAGCACGTTGTCGTCGGGATTGCGGTTGTTGAACAGGTACTCGTCGGGGCTCTTCAACGTGTACTGCACGGCAAACTGCACGTCGACGATGTTCTCGTCGTCGGTGAGCATCAGCGCTTCGGCCGGCTGCTTGTTCTTGGGGTTGCCGCGATAGCCGACTTCCACCGTGCGCACGCCCGCCACGTTGACGATCTCGACCGATTCGACCGGATATGGGACGTGCCAGCGCGGGCCAGGCTGCGTGATCTCGAGGAACTTGCCGAGGCGAAGAACGATTCCGCGGCGGCCTTCGTCGACGATGTAGAAGCCGCTCGCGAGCCACACGGCGACGATCAGCAGGACGATGAAGACCACGCCGCCGCCGACAGCCGCTCCGACCCCGCCGCCGCCCGGAGGGGGCGCGCCGTCGCCGCGCCGGGCGCCGAAACCGAGAAGCCCAGCCAGCGATCTTCTGCTGCAGCTTCCTCAGGATCTCGTCGAGATCAGGCGGACCTTCGTTGTTTTTCTTCCCCCATTGGGGATCGGCAGGCGGCATAGATTAGTTGGGGTCTCAAGCGGCGGAAGCGAGAGGCCCTGAAGCTTCCCGGGCGGCATCGGCGAGCACTCCGCGCAGCAGGTCAATTCCCGCGCCGGTAGCCGCACTCACCTTGATATTCAAAATCTTATCATAGGAGTCGCGCACGACCTCGGGCTGCAGCCCGGGCACGCGGTCGATCTGGTTCCAGACCTTGACCTGCGGCACGTTCCCGGCACCGATTTCGGCGAGCACGGTGTTCACGGCCGCGATCTGCTCGTCGCGTCGCGCGCTGGCGCTGTCGACGACGTGCAGCAGGAGGTCGGCCTGGGCGGTCTCCTCGAGCGTCGCGCGGAATGCGTCGACGAGCCCGTGCGGAAGGTCGCGGATGAATCCGACGGTGTCCGAGAGGGCGATCTGCGCGCCCTCCCCGAGCCACACGCGGCGGGTGGTCGTGTCGAGCGTGGCGAAGAGCTTGTCGGCGACGTAAGCTTCGGCGCCGGTGAGCCGGTTGAAGAGCGTCGACTTGCCAGCGTTGGTGTAGCCCACGAGCGCGACGCGAAGCACGCCGGAACGCGCTCGCCCCGAGCGCTGCGTCTCACGGCTGCGGGCGAGCTTGCGGATGCGATCCTTGAGCTTCTTCACGCGCTCGCCGATGAGGCGGCGGTCGAGCTCGATCTGCTTCTCGCCCGGGCCACCGGTCTTGCCCAGGCCGCCGCGTTGTCGCTCGAGGTGCGTCCAACCACGAATGAGGCGCGTGGACAGGTGCTCGAGGCGCGCGAGCTCGACCTGCAGCTTGCCTTCGTGCGAACGCGCGCGCTGCGCGAAGATGTTGAGGATCAAGTCGGTGCGATCGTAGACCTGCGCCCCGGTGCCCCCCTCGCTCAGCGCCTGCTCGAGGTTGCGGACCTGCGCGGCCGAAAGCGCGCGATCGAACACCACGATGTCGGCGCCGTGGACCTGCGCTGCATCGCGGATCTCATCGACCTTTCCGGACCCCGCGAAAGTCGCCGCGTCCGGGCGCGCGCGGCGCCCGCGAATCACCTGGGAGACTTCGGCTCCGGCGCTTTCGATCAGGCGCGCGGCCTCGTCGCAGCGATCCTCCGCGGCCGCGAAGGCGGACGACCCGATCTCGAGGCTGACGAGGACTGCGCGAGGGCGCTCAGGATTCCTGCGAGTGCTCAATCGGGACCGTCACCGGACGCGCCGGGACCACGGTCGAGATGGCGTGCTTGTACACCATCTGCGTCACGGTGTTCTTGAGGAGCACGACGTATTGGTCGAACGATTCGATCTGCCCCTGAAGCTTGATGCCGTTCACCAGGTAGATCGAGACCGGCACATGCTCTTTGCGCAGCGTGTTGAGGAATGGGTCTTGGAGGAGTTGCCCTTTGTTGCTCATTTTTTGCCCCTTTTCGCGGGTTTGGCCCCCGGTCTTCACGCCGGGCCCATGCTGATTTACCGCATCGCAGCAATGATATCACCGAGCACGAGGGACACCCCGCGCGACACGGAGTTCAACCGTAGCGGCGCTTCGAGACGATCTTGCGGCGCCGGCGCTGCGCATCCTGCTTTTTGGTCAGAGGCTTGCGCTTGCCCTCGAATGGGTTGGCGCCCGAGCGCAGCTCGATGCGCAGCGGCGTCCCCTTGAGCTTGAAAGCCGTGCGGAACGTGTTCTCGAGATATCGCCGGTACGTCGCCTTGATCTGCTCGGTCGCGGAGCCGTGGATCACCACGATCGGCGGATTCGATCCACCCTGGTGCGCGTAGCGCAGCTTCGGCCTGAAGCGCCCGGCCATCGGCGGCTGCTGCTGCGTCACCGCGGCCTGCAGGGCGCGCGTGAGCTTGGGCGTGGAGAGCTTCGCCATCGCCGCGGCGAATGCGGTGTCGACCGCTGCGAGGAGCGCCTTGATGCCCGTGCCCTTCAGGGCGGAGATCGTCTGGAAATCGGCGAAGGCGAGGAATTGGAGCTTGCGTTCGAGATCGCTCTTGATGTCCTTGCGCTTCTCGGCGTCGATGGCATCCCATTTGTTCACCGCGACCGCGAGGGCGCGCCCGGCCTCGAGGATGTAGCCGCCGATGTGCGCGTCCTGCTCGGCGATGTCGGCCGCGGCATCGACGACCAGGATCACGACGTTGGCGCGCTCGATCGCCTGCAGCGTCTTGATCACCGAGAACTTCTCGACCGACTCGAACACCTTGCCGCGCTTCCTGATGCCCGCCGTGTCGATCAGGGTGTAGCGCCGTCCGTCCCAGTCGAGCTCCACCTCGATCGCGTCGCGCGTCGTGCCGGGTTGGTCGAACGCGATGACGCGCTCCTCGCCCATCAGGCGGTTCACCAATGTGGATTTGCCGACGTTCGGACGGCCGACGATCGCCACGCGCGGATGATCGGGCGGCGCTTCGTCCTCGGCGTGCACGGGAAACGACGCAAGCGAATCTTCGATCAGCTGGCGAATGCCCTCGCCGTGTTCGGCTGAAATGGCGCGCGGCTCGCCCAGGGCGAGCTCGTGGAATTCGGCCGTCACGACCGATTCGTTCATGCCCTCGGTCTTGTTCACCGCGAGGAAGACCGGCGCTTGCGCCTCGCGCAGCTGCTGCGCGATGCGCTTGTCCTGGGGCGCGAGGCCGCTGCGCCCGTCGGTGACGAAGATGATCACGTCGGCCTCGGCGATCGCTTCGCGCGCCTGGCGGGCCATTTCCGAAAGGATGCCGTCCTTGGCGACCGGCTCGAACCCGCCGGTGTCGACGACGATGAAGGGCTTGGGCCCCAGCTTTCCCTGCCCGTAGTGCCGATCGCGCGTAAGGCCCGGCATGTCCGCGACGAGCGCGTCGCGGGAGCGCGTGAGCCGGTTGAAGAGCGTCGACTTGCCGACGTTGGGCCGGCCGACGATGACGACGGTCGGTTTCAGAAACGGACCATGACCACCGACCCGCGCTCGGTCTGCACCACCAGCCCCGCCGCTGTCGGCACCAGCGAGATGATCGCCGAGTCGTCGATGGCGAGCCGCCCGATGAGCGCGCCGTCCTCCGGCGAGAGAACGTGCAGGACGCCCAGGCCGTCGCCGGCGACCACCTTGCCCTCGAATACCACGGGGGAAGTGAGGCGCCGGTGCAGCAGCTTGTCCTGCTTCCACAGGCTCGCCCCCGCCGTCTTGTCGAGCGCGTGCACGTTGCTCGACTCGTCGACGACATAGACGTTCTTCGCATCGGCCGCCAGCGCGCGCGAGCTCGAAAGGTCGCGCGACCAGATGACGTTGCGTGTCTGGATCTCGAAGCACGCGACTTTCCCCTGGAAAGCCACTGCGCAGATGCGCGGGCCGTCGACGAGCGGCATGCCCGCGACATCGGCGATGCGCTCGAGCTCGGTCGTGCCGCGCGGCGGCGACACCGTGACTTCCCAGGTGAGCTTGCCGTCCTCGATGTCGAGCGCGATGAGCTTGCCGTTGGCGTAGCCGGCCACGACGTCCGCGCCGATCGCGAGCACGCCGGCTTCGCTGCGCAACAGCAGCGCCGGCGTGGGACGCTGATAGACCCATTTGCGCTTGCCGTCTTCGATCGCGAGCCCGAAGATCCGGCCGTCGGAGGTGCGCAGCACCGCGGTCTTGCGCGATACGGCCGCCGGCGCGATCACTTCCCCGGCGAGCGCCGTGGTCCACGCGACACTTCCCTTCATGTCGAGCGCGATGACTTCGCCCTTGAGCGTGCCGACGAGGATCTTGTCCTCCGCCGCGCGCACGCCGCCGGAGAGCTTCTTCTTCGTGTCGTGGCGCGCGACCACGCGTCCACTGGTTTCCTCGAGCACCGTCACCACGCCATCCGCGGCGGCGGCGTAGACGCGGCCGCCCTCGGCGTCGGGGCGAAAGCGGAATCCGCCGGCTTTGCCCACGCTCGCGGTCCACGACGCCTTGGGCGTGATGGTGGCGCGGATCTCGGTGAGCGGCGTTGGCTTGTTGGCGGGCTCGTCCATGATGCCCACCCAACGAAGCGGGTTCCAGCTGGTCATGGAGCCGCAGCCGCTCACGAGCGCCGCGGCCGCGGCGCAAAGCGCGATCGCGCGCCAGTTTCGAATCGCTGCGACGGTCATTGCGCGCCTCCAAGGGCGTTCAACTTCGTATCCGCGATCGTCTTCACGGGATTGCGCGGATCGGCCTTCTCGGAGGCCATCTTGTAGGCGGCGCGTGCCTCGTCCAGGCGTCCCTGGGCGAGCATGATGTCGCCGCGAAGGTCCGCGGCGAGCGCCACGAACGCCTCGTCCTTGTTGGCGTCGAGCACCTTGAGAGCTTCGGCGTATTTCTTCTGCTCGAGCATGACCGCGGCGAGCCGCAGGCGCGCGATGCCGCGATGCTCCTCGACGCCGCGCTCCATCACCCACTCGAGGCGCTTCTCCGCGCCCGCGAGGTCGCCCGCGTCGAACCGCTCCTTCGCGACCACGAGCTGGCCGTCGGAGGCATAGTACGAACCCGGGTGCTTCGCTACGAGCGCGTCCACCGCGGCGGCGCGCTCGGCCGGCGCGGCCTTGGTCGCGGCGACGTACATCGCGCCCGCGTCCTCGGCCCGCGACGCCGTCCAGTACTGCCAGCCGCGGAAACCGACGAAGGCGAGCACGGCGGCCACGATCGCGCCGAACACGAACCAGCGGTTGTCTTCCCACCAAGCCTTGAGCTCGGCGATGCGTTCCTGCTCTTCGAAGTCGTATGAACCAGCCATGGAGATTCTCTTATGCGTTGATTTTGGAAATGAATGCGATGGCCGGCAGGAGGTCGAGCGACTGCTGCTCGCCGCCGCGCAGGGGCTTCACCGTCACCTTGTCGGATTTCGCTTCGTCTTCGCCGATGATCACCGCGAAGCGCGCGCCGCTCGCGTCGGCCTTCTTCATCTGCGACTTGAAGCTGCCTCCCGGCCCGAATACCACCGCGAGGTTCGCGTCGCGCAGGCGCTCCGAGACGCGCCATGCGGATTGCTGCCCCGATTCACCGGCATGCACCACGAACACATCGGGCTCGAACGCTGTCTTCGCGCCGGCCGCCTGGAGCGCGATCAGCACGCGTTCCATGCCGATCGCGAAACCGCACGCGGGCATGGGCTTGCCGCCGAGCTCGCCGAAGAGGCCGTCGTAGCGCCCGCCCCCGGCGATCGTCGACTGCGCGCCGACCTGCGACGAGATCCATTCGAAGACCGTGCGGTTGTAGTAGTCGAGGCCGCGGACGATGCGCGCATTCACGCGAAACCCGACGCCCGCCGCCGACAGCAGGCGCTTCACCTCGTCGAAGTGGCGCGCCGCGCCTTCACCCAGGTGGTCGATCAAGCGCGGCGCCGCCTCGATCATCGCCTGCATCGCGGGATTCTTCGAATCGAGGATGCGCAGCGGATTGGTGTGCAGGCGCCGGCGCGCGTCCTCGTCGAGGAGCGCCGCGTGCCGCTCGAAATGCGCGATCAGCTTCTCGCGGTGGGTCTTGCGGTCACTCGCGTCGCCGAGCGAATTGATGTGCAGCTCGACCGATTCGATCCCCAGCGCCTTCCACAGGCGCGCGAGCATCACGATCTGCTCGGCATCGACATCGGGTCCGTCGAAGCCGAGGGCTTCGACGTCGAACTGGTGGAACTGGCGATGGCGTCCCTTCTGCGGGCGCTCGTAGCGGAACATCGGTCCAGCGGTCCACACGCGCATCGGGCCGTTGTAGAGGAAGTTGTGCTCGATCGCCGCGCGCACGATCCCCGCGGTCGCCTCGGGCCTCAAGGTGAGGCTCTCGCCGTTGCGGTCCTGGAAAACGTACATTTCCCGCTCGACGATGTCGGTGACCTCGCCGATGCCGCGCACGAAGAGCGCGGTCGGCTCGACGATCGGCGTGCGCAAGTTGCGGTAACCGTATTGGCGAAACACCGCCCGGCAGACGTCCTCGAGCCTTTCCCAAAGCGGCGCCGCCTCCGGGAGGACGTCATCCATGCCCCGGATCGCCTGGATCCTCTGGGTCATCGGTTGGCCACCCTGATCGGGATGCTCTTCGCCTCCCTCGCCGGCTCCGCCTCGCGCGCTACACCCGGGGCGTAATGCGCTTCCACGTATTCCTCCACGATCGCCTGGAACTCTTCGGCGATCCGCTCACCTTTCAGCGTCACCGTCTTCTGCCCATCCACGTACACCGGCGCGACCGGCTTTTCGCCCGACCCTGGAAGCGAGATGCCGATATTCGCAAGCTTCGATTCGCCCGGGCCGTTGACGACGCAGCCCATGACCGCGACGTGCATGTCCTCGACGCCCGGATAGCGCGAGCGCCACACGGGCATTTGCGCGCGCAGATAGCCCTGGATCTTGTCGGCGAGCTCCTGGAAGAACGTGCTCGTGGTGCGCCCGCAGCCAGGGCACGCCGAAACCATCGGCGTGAACGCGCGCAGTCCCATCGTCTGCAGGATCTCCTGCGCGACGATGACCTCGCGCGTGCGATCGCCGCCCGGCTCGGGCGTGAGCGAGACGCGAATGGTGTCGCCGATGCCCTCCTGGAGCAGCACCCCCATCGCGGCAGTCGAGGCGACGATGCCCTTCGATCCCATCCCCGCTTCGGTGAGGCCCAGATGCAGCGCGTATTCGCAGCGGCGCGCGAGGCTGCGGTAGACGCCGATCAAATCCTGCACGGCGGAAACCTTGCACGAGAGCACCATGCGATCGGCGGCAAGGCCGAGCTCCTGCGCGCGCTCGGCGCTTTCCAGTGCCGAGCGGATCAGCGCGTCGCGCATGACCTCGCCGGCCTCCTTCGGCGCGGCGAGCCGCGCGTTGTCGTCCATCATGCGCGCGAGGAGCTCCGGATCGAGCGAGCCCCAGTTCACGCCGATGCGCACCGCCTTTCCATGCTCGATCGCCTTCTCGACCATCGTCGAGAACTGCTCGTCGCGCTTCGATCCGTGGCCGACGTTGCCCGGGTTGATGCGGTATTTGTCGAGGACGATCGCGCACTCGGGCACTTGCGTGAGCAACTTGTGCCCGTTGAAGTGGAAGTCCCCGACGAGCGGAACGGCCACCCCCATCGCCTCGAGCTTGCGGCGGATGACGGGAACCTGGCGCGCGGCCTCCAGCGTGTTGACGGTGATGCGCACGATCTCGGAGCCGGCGCGCGCGAGCTCGGCGACCTGGCGTGCGGTCGCAATCGCGTCCTCGGTGTCGGTGTTGGTCATCGACTGCACCAGGATCGGCGCAGAGCCGCCGATCACCTTGTCGGCGACAAGGACCGCATGCGAGATGCGGCGCGCCATCATTCGACGGTCACGCGCGCGACCGCTTCGCGCATGTGTGGCTCGAGATCGAACTCGCGGTCGTTGAAGAACATCCGCACCTCGGGCGCATTGCCGACGACGACCTTGAATGGGGGCTTGCCGCTCACTTCCGTCTCGCTGCCCGGATCGTTCAAGCCCGTCATGAGCACTCTGCCGCGCGCATCGCGGATCTCGACCCACGACTTGCCCGTGAAGCGAAACCTGAGCACGCTGCCCGATTCGCTCGAGGCCACGGGCCGCGCGAGCGCCATCGCCAGCGTCGGCTTCGCCGGCTCCGCCGCGGGTGTGGGCGGCTCCGCTGCGGTTTTCGGGGGCTGCGCCTTCGGCGGTTCGGGTGTGGGCGCGGTGGCGATCGTCTTCGGCGGCTCGGGCGTGGGCGCGGTGGCGATCGTCTTGCGCGGCTCGGCCTGCGGCGCCGACACGACGGGAGCGGGCGACGGCGCGGGTGACGTTGAAAGCGCCGGCGACGCTTCGGGCTTGCGCGTAGCCGCAACGGGGGCCGCGTGGCGAATGAAGACCCACCAGTACATGGCCGCGAAGCCGAGCGCGATGACGAGCGAGGCGATTCCCGCGGCCTTCACGTAGGGATTGGCCATCCGATCCGAAAGCGGATCGAAGCGGATGTTCTGGCTGGGCACGACGATGCGCGGCGCGGGATCGCGCGGCGCGGCGTCGGCGAGCCGGGCGAGCAGGTCGTCGGCGGGAACGCCGAGGAATTTCGCGTAGTTGCGCACGAAGCCGCGAAGGAAAGGCCCGCGCGGAAGTTTTGCGTAGTTTCCCGCTTCGAGGGCCTCCACCTGCCACACGCTCATGTGCAGGCGCTGCGCGATGTCGACGGCACCCAGGCCCTGGCGTTCGCGCTCCGCGGCGAGGATCGCGCCCGGGAGGCGCGGTTGCGCGTTATCGGCGACAGCTTCCACGGCGAGCCTATTTCGCGCCCTCGAGCAGCGCTCGCGCCTGCGGATCGTCGGGGTGCAGGCGCCGCAATTGCTGCAGGTAGCTCTCCTCGGTGATCTTGTCGCCCGTCGCGCGCGCGATCTTCACGCCGAGGATCAATCCCTCGAGGGAAGGCCGGGTCAAGCGCGTGTAGCGCACCATGTAGACCTCGGCGTCCTTGTAGGCGCCGCGCTCGAAAGCGATCGCCGCGAGGTTGAAGAGCGCGCCGATCAAGTCGGGGCGGATCAGCACCGCGCGGCGCAGGTAGTCCTCGGCTTCGGTGTTGCGTCCGAGGCGGCGCATGCAAAGGCCGGCCGACAGGAACGCTTTCTCCGGGGTCGCATAGCGCGTGTCGGCCCCCGCGCGCTGCAGCAGCTCCAGCCCGCGCGGCGCATCGCCGTGCAGGCACAGGAACCAGCCATAGTTGTTGAGGACATCGCCGTTGTTCGGATCGAGGGCGAGCGACCTGGCGAAGGCTTCGCGCGCGGGACCATCCTCGCGCAGCTGCATGTAGACCAGGCCCTGCATGTTGTGCGCGGGGGCGTAGGTCGGATCGTCGACGAGCGCGGCGCGCGTCTCGGTCAACGCCACCGCGAAAGCGCCGCGCTGGTAGTACTCGCCGGCGAGCGACGTGTGGACCTCCGCGCGCCGCCGGTTATTGATGTCCTGCGAGCCGCCGGTGACCTGCCGGGTCTCGACCGCGGTCTGCGAGACGCAGCCCGCCAATATGAGAGCGAATGCAGCAAGGGCCAGGAGACCGCGTCGATTGGGGATCATGAGTGGGAGTGGATGCGAACGGTTTTTCGCTTCATGCGATTGACGACCTGGCCGGCAAGCTGGCCGCAGGCCGCGTCGATGTCGTCGCCGCGGGTCTTGCGCACGGTAGCGACGAAGCCGGCGTCGAGCAGGATCTGCTGGAAGCGGCGCGTGCGCGTTGCGTCGGTACGGCCGAAGCCCGAGTCGGGAAACGGATTGAACGGAATGAGGTTCACCTTGCTCGGCACATCCGCGAGGACTTTCACGAGCTCGCGCGCGTGCTCGGGCGCATCGTTCACGCCCTCGAGCATGACGTACTCGAAGGTGATGAAGTCGCGCGGCGCGACTTCGAGATAGTCGCGGCACGCGTCGAGCAGCTCGCGGATGGGATACGCCTGGTTCACCGGCATGATGCGGCTGCGCAGCTCGTCGTTGGGCGCGTGCAGGCTCACGGCGAGCGCGACCGGGAGCGCCTCCTTCAGCTTGCGGATGTTGGGCACGACGCCTGAAGTCGAGAGCGTGACGCGGCGGCGCGAGAGCCCGTACGCATGGTCGTCGAGCATGATCGACATGGCGTCGACCACGGGAGCGAAATTGTTGAGCGGCTCGCCCATGCCCATCATCACGACGTTGGTGATCGGACGCGCGCATTCCGCGGTGCGCAGCCGCCGAACCGCCACCCACACCTGGCCGATGATCTCCGCCACCGTGAGGTCGCGGTTGAATCCTTGCCGTCCGGTCGAACAGAACTTGCAATCGAGCGCGCAACCCACCTGGGAGGACACGCACAGCGTGCCGCGCTCCTCCTCGGGAATGAAGACGGTCTCGATGCCGTTGCCGATACCGACATCGAACAACCACTTCACCGTGCCGTCCTGGGAGCGATGCTCGGAGAGGATGGCGGAGGCCCGCACGACGGCGATTTCCTTCAGCTTCTCGCGCAGCGACTTGGCGAGATCGGTCATCGCGTCGAAATCGTCGGCGCCGCGCTGGTGGATCCAGTGGAAGACCTGGCGCGCGCGAAACGGCTTCTCGCCGTGCGCGGCGAACCACGCGGTCAGCGCCGGCAGCGGGAAATCGAGAAGGTTGGTCTTTTCCATTTTCGAACGGCGACCAAGCTAACGCGGATACACCTGGTGCTGCGCGAAGAAGTAGGCGATTTCCTCGCGTGCGGTTTCCGGGCCGTCGGATCCGTGCACCGCGTTCGCGTCGATCGACTGCGCGAAATCCGCGCGGATCGTGCCGGCCGCGGCCTTCTTCGGATCGGTCGCGCCCATGAGGTCGCGATTCTTCTGGATCGCGCTCTCGCCTTCGAGCACCTGGATCATCACCGGTCCCGAGATCATGAACTCGACCAGCGGCTCGAAGAACGGGCGTCCCTTGTGGACCGCGTAGAAGCCTTCGGCATCGCCGCGCGAAAGGCGCGCCATCCGGGCGGCGATCACCTTGAGGCCGGCTTTCTCGAAACGGCTGTAGATCTCGCCGACGACGTTCTTGGCCACTCCATCGGGCTTGATGATCGAGAGCGTGCGCTCCACCGCCATGCAAATCTCCGCTAACTGAATGAAAAACTTAGCCTTTTACTTTAGCACAACGCGCCTTTCCTGGCTAGTTTTTCAGCCCTTTCCGAAGCCATGCGGGGCGCAATCCCGGCTCTCCGGGCAGGCAGGCATATTGCGTCTCCAAGCCCACCCCGGGGACCCACACGAGACGATCGCCGTGGAAAAGCAGCGGCATGCGGCTGCGCTCCCACGGGGGGATCTCATGCTCCTGGAGGAGATTCTTGAGGGTCCGCGTCGGCCTGCGCGGGTCGAGCCGAAGCCGCTCTCCGCCCGAGCGCCCGGCGAAATGCCAGCCGTCGCCGCCCGCCCGGGAAATCGCGAGGCCCTCGCCGGCCGCGCGCTCGAAGCGCACGCCGCCGTGCGCTTCGCCCAGGTCGACCTCGAGCTCGCCGTGCCATGGGTGATGCCACGCTCCCGCCTCGGGCGCGATCGGCTCGAGGCGCACGCGGTCGCGAAACTTCACCACGGCGAGCCCGTCGTGCTCGATGCGAACGCGCGTGTCCCCGCGCGCGCCGAAGAGTTGGCGCGTCATGTCCGCCAGCCGCGCCTCGCTCGGCATCGCCAGCGCGTTCAAGGCGAGGTACGCGCGCAACAGGTTCGCGCGGCGCGCCTCGGGCAGGCGCCTATCGGCGACGAAGTCGGTTCCGGGGCTCTCGGGCAAGCCATCGAGGCGTGCCAGGTCGTCCAGCAGGGCGTCGGCCGCGCCCGCGTGGCGTGCGAATCGCGCGGCTGCATCTCGCCATCGCGGCAGGCGCTGGTCCAGCCGCGGCGCGATCTCGTGGCGCAGGAAGTTGCGGTCATGGCGAAGCGAGGCGTTCGACTCGTCCTCGATCCAGCGCAGATCGCGCTCCCTGGCATGGGCTTCGAGGGACGAGCGGGAAATGCCCAGGAGCGGGCGAAGGAGGCGCACGCGGGATTCCCCAAGCGCGCGCACTTCGGGCATCGCCGCCACTCCCTTCAGACCCGTGCCGCGCAACAACTGCAGGAGGACCGTTTCGGACTGGTCGTCGAGATGGTGGGCTAGGGCCACGTAATCCTCGGGACGCGCCGCATAGACGGCGTAGCGCGCGGCGCGCGCCGCGGCTTCGAGGCCCTCGGGCGCGGCGCGATCGACGCGCAGCCGCTCGATCGCAAGCGGCACGCCGCGCTCGGCGCAAAGCTCGCGGCAGAACTCCGCCCACGCGTCGGCGTTGGGACTGAGCCCGTGGTGGGCGTGAACTGCGCAAACCCGGCGATCGCGTGCATTGCGCGCCAGCAGGTCGAGAAGGACGACCGAATCGAGCCCGCCCGAAAGCCCTACGCAGAGGGAAGCGTCGCCGCGAACGAGCGTGTCGAGGCGTTCGCCGATGTGGCGGTCGAGATCCATCCGCTCACTCCGCGACTTCCTTGAATTTGCCGAAACCCACCAGCCGATCCTGGCGGCGCTCGAGGAGCGCGTCGACGGCGAGGTCCTGGAGGCCGCGCAGGCTGTCCTGGATCGCCTTCTTGAGGCTCTTCGCGCTCTCCGCCGGATCGCGATGCGCGCCCCCGAGCGGCTCGGTGATGACCTTGTCGATGAGGCCGAGCGTTTTTAATCGCGGCGCGGTGATGGCGAGGCTCTCGGCCGCCTCGCCCGCGTTCTCGGCGCTCTTCCAGAGAATGGCCGCGCAGCCCTCGGGGGAAATCACCGAGTAGGTCGAGTACTGCATCATCAGGGTGACGTCGCCGACCGCGATCGCGAGCGCCCCGCCTGAGCCGCCTTCGCCGATCACCGAGACGACGATCGGAACGCGCAGCCCCGACATGACGAAGAGATTGCGGCCGATCGCTTCGGATTGCCCGCGCTCCTCGGCGCCGATTCCCGGGTAGGCCCCGGGCGTGTCGATGAAGGTCAGCAGCGGAACGGCGAATTTTTCCGCGAGCTTCATCAGCCTGAGCGCCTTGCGATAGCCCTCGGGGCGCGGCATGCCGAAGTTGCGGAAGATCTTGTCGTTGGTGTCGCGGCCCTTCTGGTGGCCGATCACCATCACCGACTGCCCGTTGAAGCGCGCCAGGCCGCCGACGATGGCCGCATCGTCGGAGAACGAGCGGTCGCCGTGCATTTCCTCGAAGTCGGTGCAGATCGCCTGGATGTAGTCGAGCGTGTAGGGGCGCTGCGGGTGGCGCGCGACCTTCGAGATCTGCCACGCGTTGAGCTTGCCGTAGATCTCCTTGGTGAGCTCGCGGCTCTTTTTCGAGAGCCGCTCGATCTCCTGCGAGATGTCGACCGCGGAATCGTCCTGCACGAACCTGAGCTCTTCGATCTTCTGCTCGAGCTCGGCGATGGGCTGCTCGAAATCCAGAAAGCTGGTTTTCACGTAGCTGGGAAAGCCTCGGGTGCAACGGGTTTCGCCGCATGATATCAGCCGAAGTGACCTAGAATCCGCGCCATGCCCCTGGATCCCGAACAGTCCCGCGCCGCCGAGCTCCTGTCGCGCTCGGCGCTCGGCGACCGCGCCGCCTTCGCCGCGCTCTATGCGGCCACGCGCTCGAAACTGTTTGCGGTCTCGCTGCGTATAGTCCGTGAGAGACCACTGGCGGAGGAGGTATTGCAGGACAGCTTCGTGAACATCTGGAACCATGCGGGTGACTACGCGCAGGCGAAAAGCGCGCCCCTCACGTGGATGACGGCGATCGTGCGCAACCGCAGCCTCGACATCCTGCGGCGCCCGCGCGAGGACGCCGACATCGACGAGGCCCTCACCGCGAACCTGGTCGACGAATCCGCAACGCCCGAGCGCGACGCCGAGGAGCGCGGCGAGGCGCATTCGCTGCGCGCGTGCCTGCAGGAGCTCGACGCCGAGCAGCGCCAGACCATCGCGCTCGCCTTCTATCACGGGCTGTCGCATTCCGAGCTGGCCGACCACTTGCGCAGGCCCCTTGGAACGGTGAAGACGCACATCCGGCGCGGCCTCCTCAAGCTCAAGGAGTGCCTGGTGCGCGGCGGGGCCATTTCCGGGGAGCGCGGCTGACATGCGCCTTTCGCACGAAGCCCTCCACGCCCTCGCCGGCGAGTACGTCGTCGGCACCTTGCGCGGCCACGCGCGGCGGCGATTCGAATCGATGGCGCGCAGCGACCGCGAAACGGGCGAGATCCTGCGCCGCTGGGAAGCCGAGCTCACGCCGCTTGCCGAGCGCGTCCAACCCGAGGAGCCGCCGGCGCGCGTGTGGTCGGCGATCGAGTCCCGGATTCGGGGCCAGGCCCCGGGGCGCGACCCCGAGCTCGGGTTCTGGCGCAGCTTCGGCATGATCGCCGCCGGCCTCGCTTCGGTCCTGGTGGTGGCGTTCCTCTGGTTTTCGCCGCAGGGCGAGGGCGAGCCCGCATTCGTCTCCGTGCTGACCGCTTCCGATTCGGTGCCGCGCATGGTCGTGTCGCTGCATGGCGCCAATGACCTGCGCGTGCGCATGGTGAAGCCCTGGTCCAACACGGAAGGCAAGAGCCTGGAGCTGTGGGTGCTGCCGAAGAACGGCGCGCCGCGCTCGCTGGGCCTGATCGACAACCATCAGGACACGCGGCTGCGGCTCGCGGCCACAGACGCGCGGCTTCACTTGGCCAGCGCCCTCGCGGTGAGCCTCGAGCCGCGCGGGGGCTCTCCGACCGGCCAGCCCACGGGCCCGGTTCTCTGCTCGGGCGTCATCGCCTCGACGCGAAAAACCTGAGCGTCAGCGCGCAGCGTCCAGGCGCTCGCAAAGTTGTCGGATGCCCTCGGGTGTTCGCGTGGTCGGCCGCTGGATGGTGTCCGCGTCGATATAGATCAACCGGCCGGCCCTCACCGCGGAGAGCGTGCCGCGCGCATTCCAGTTGCCGCGGAACTCCTGCTCGCTCGGCGCCGACCCCGCGCCGATGATCACGAACGGATCGCGCTGGTAGATCTCCTCCCACGAGACCTGCGGCGCGACGCCGGCGCGCTCCTTGAAGAGGTTGCGCCCGCCGCAGATCTCGAGCGCGTCGTTCATGAAGTGGCTGCCCGATATGGTCGTGAGCGGGCGATGCCAGATCTCGAGGAAGGCGTCGATCCTTCGCTTGTCGCCGTATTCGCTCTTCAACGCCGCCACGCGCCGCTCGAAATCCCCCACCGCGGCGGAAACATCGCGTCCGGTCGCCATCCCGATGGTCTTCAAGAGCCGCGGCACGTCGTCGAGCCGCCGTCCGTGCGCGATGTACACCGCCGCGCCGAAGCGGCCCACGCGCTCGACGTCTTCGGGCCGAAAGCTATCGCGCCACGCCATGACGAGGTCGGGCTCGAGCGCGGCGAGTTGCTCGAGCGAAATGCCGGCGGCGGAAGAGACGACCGGCAGGCTCGCGGCCTGCGAAGGAAAGTTGCTGTAGGCACTGACACCCACGATGCGATCGCCCGCGCCGGCGGCGAATACGAGCTCGGTAATGAACGGCGCGAGCGTGACGATCCGCCGCGCCGGCTGCTTCAGCGTGACCTTGCGGCCCAGGTCATCGGTGAGCGTGATGGGCGCGGCAGTGGCGGACGTGGTGAGGAGAAGAACCTGGAAGACACAGATGAACACAGATGAACACAGAAAGGTCGAAAGCCGATGAGTGTCCGTGCCCCGACGTTCAGATACCCGCGAATTCACTATCGCATTTCGCCTTTTCCGTGTTCATCTGTGTTCATCTGTGCCTAATTGCCTTTCGTCGAGCGAAGCCGCCGGCGCTTTTCATACGCCTCGCGCACGATGGCGCAATCCTCGAGAAAGGCCGGTAGCTCCTCGAGCGTCAGGGCCTGGCCCGCGTCGACCAGAGCCCGCTGCGGCTGCGGATGGATGTCGGTGAGGACGAGGTTCGCGCCGGCAATGATTCCCTGCGCGGCGACGTGGAAGATGTCGGGAAGGCCGTCGGGCGCGGTGGCGCGAATTCCCACCGAATGCGATGGATCGATGCAGACGGGCATGCGCGTCAGGCGCTTGACCACCGGCACGTGCGCGAAATCGACGAGGTTGCGGTGCGGATCGCCGAAATTGGTCTTCATGCCGCGCAGGCAGAAGACGATGTCGCGGTTGCCCGCGCTCGCGATGTACTCGGCCGCGAGCAGCGACTCGTGCAACGTGATGCCGAAGCCGCGCTTGAGGAGGATCGGAAACTCGCGCTGGCTGCCCACGGTCTTCAGCAGCTCGAAGTTCTGCGTGTTGCGCGTGCCGATCTGGAGCATGACACCGGTCGGATCGCCCGCTTCGCGCAGCGCCGCGCGGATCTCGTCGAGGTGCTCCTCCTTCGTCACCTCCATGGAAATCACGCGCACGCCGTACTTGCCCGCGAGCTCGAAGACATACGGAAGGCAGTTCTTGCCGTAGCCCTGGAAGGAATAGGGGCTGGTGCGCGGCTTGTACGCGCCCATGCGCGCGCACACCTGCCCGGCTTCCTGCAGCGCGCGAAACGTCTGCTCGGTGAATTCGCGAGTGTCGACGGCGTTGAGTCCCGCGACCACGTGGAAGCAGTCCTGGTCGAAGCCGACGCCGCGATAATCGAAGCGGATCGAGTCCTCGTTGCCGGCGCGCCGGCCGAGGATGCGGAATTCGTCGGCCTTGCTCACTCGGGCTGCGCCAGGCGGCGCTGGCGAATCGCCTGCGCAAGAGAATCGAGGACGGCCGCGGTGTCGTCCCAACCGATGCACGCGTCGGTGATGGAGACTCCCGGCGCGAGCGGCTGGCCGGGAACCAGGTCCTGGCGGCCCTCGTTCAAGTGACTCTCGATCATCACGCCGATGATGCGCTCGTCGCCCGCCGCAAGCTGCGCGGCGACGTTGGCCGCCACTTCGAGCTGCTTGCGAAACTGCTTCGAGGCGTTCGCGTGCGAGAAATCGATCATCACGTGGGGCGCGAGGCCGGCCGCGGCGAGCTCCTTGCCCGCGGCCGCGACGCTCGCGCCGTCGAAATTCGGCGCCCGGCCGCCGCGCAGGATCACGTGGCAGTCCTCGTTGCCAATGGTCTCGAAAATCGCGGCCTGCCCGGTCTTGGTCATTCCCATGAAAGCGTGCGGCGCGGCGGCCGCGCGCACCGCATCGACGGCGACGCGGATCGACCCATCGGTGCCGTTCTTGAAGCCGACGGGGCACGACAGTCCCGAAGCCAGCTGCCGGTGCGTCTGCGACTCGGTGGTGCGCGCGCCGATCGCGCCCCAGGCGATGAGATCGGAGATGTATTGCGGTGACAACAGGTCGAGGAACTCGGTGCCGCAGGGCAGTCCGAGGCGGTTCAAGTCGAGCAGGAGCTTGCGCGCGAGCCGCAGGCCCTCGTTGATCGCGAAACTGCCGTCGAGCCGCGGGTCGTTGATGAAACCCTTCCATCCGACGGTGGTGCGCGGCTTCTCGAAATACACGCGCATGACGACGAGCAGGTCGTGCGCGTGGCGCTCGGAAGCCGCGTGCAGCCGGCGCGCGTATTCGAGCGCCGCGTCGCGGTCATGGATCGAGCAGGGACCGACGACGACCACGAGCCGGTCGTCCGCGCCGTGCAGCGCGCGGTGCACCGCCTGCCGGGCCGTGGTGACGGTGGCGAGCGCCGACGCATCCATCGGCAGCTCCTCGAGCAGGAGCTGCGGTGCGATCAGCGCGCGAATACCGGATATTCGCAGGTCGTCTGTTTTGTCATTCGCGGGCAGACGGGAACCCGGGACGGGGTCCCCGCCTTCGCGGGGACGACGCTCGTCGAGCTTTTCGATCTTCATCTCACTCCTCCGTCGCGACGCGGCGCTTGCGCACGCCGTCGGCCAATGTGTCGAGCAGTTGCACGGTCTGCGGCCAGCCGAGGCATGCGTCGGTGATCGAGACGCCGTAGTCGAGCGCCTTTCCGGGCAGCAGGTCCTGGCGTCCCTCGTTCAAATGACTCTCGATCATCACGCCGACGACGCGGGTCTCGCCCGCGGCGAGCTGGCGCGCGACGTCGGCGCCGACTTCGACCTGCTTCTGGTACTGCTTCGAGGAATTGGCGTGGGAGAAATCGATCATCACGCGCTGCGCGAGGCCCGCCGCCGCGAGCTCCTCGCACGCCGCGTGCACGCTCGCCCGATCGTAGTTGGGCGTCCTGCCGCCGCGCAGGATCACGTGGCAGTCCTCGTTGCCCGCGGTCTTGAACACCGCGACATGGCCGGACTTGGTGACGGAGATGAAATGGTGGCGCGCGGAGGCGGCCTTGATCGCGTCGACCGCGATGCGGATGTTGCCGTCGGTGCCGTTCTTGAATCCGACCGGGCACGAGAGGCCCGAGGCGAGCTGGCGATGCGATTGCGATTCGGTGGTGCGCGCGCCGATCGCGCCCCACGCGATGAGGTCCGCGATGTACTGGGGCGATATGAGGTCGAGGAATTCGGTGCCGCAGGGCACGCCGATCTCGTTCACCTCGAGCAGGAGCTTCCTCGCGAGCCGCAGCCCCTCGTTCATGTCGAACGTCTCGTTCAGGTGCGGATCGTTGATGAAGCCCTTCCAGCCCACGGTGGTGCGCGGCTTCTCGAAGTACACGCGCATCACGATCGCGAGCTCGTGCCGCAGCCGCTCGCGCTCGCCCGCCAGGCCACGCGCGTAATCGACGGCGGCCGCGTAGTCGTGGATCGAGCACGGACCGACCACGACGAGGAGGCGGTCGTCGGCGCCGCGCAGGATGTCGTGCACGGCCTTGCGGCCTTCGAACGTGATTTGCGCCGAGCGCTCGGTCGCGGCGAGCTCGCGCATCATCTGCATGGGGGCGAGAAGCTCGTCTCCCTGCTCGATGCGAACGTCATCGGTGCGGTAATGGGGCATCTGATCGTCTTGTAATAAAAAAAACCGCCAGTTTGAGGCTGGCGGTTTTCGGGGATTCGTCGCTTGCTTAGGTCAAACCCTCCCAACCGCCTCGGGCGTGGGATAAAAGAACCAAAAGGACGGCCAGCGCTTCATGAAGGCATCGTAGCATAAAGGTACGATCCGACTACTCCTCGACCGGACACGCCATGACCCGCCATCTCTTCGTGCTCTTCGCCCTCGCCATGCCCGCCGCGCTCGCCGCCGAACCCGACACGAACCCCCGGTCGAAGACTTTCTCGACGACGCTCGAAGCCGGGAAGATCCACGAGGAATGCATGCGCCTGGGAAAAGGCGAGCGGCGGCGTTACGACTGGAAAGCCGATACCGCGGTGGACTTCAACATCCACTACCACGACGGCAACGAGATCTTCTATCCGGTGAAGCGCGACCGCACCCGAGTCGGAAAGGGCACCTTCCGCGCGAAGATCGCGCAGGACTATTGCTGGATGTGGACCGCGAAGGTGCAGACGAAAGTCGAAGGCAAGATCCGCTAGGGAGCCGCTTACGCCGGCACGAACTTGAGCGCCGCGCCGTTGTTGCAATAGCGCTTGCCCGTAGGCTTCGGCCCGTCGTCGAAGAGGTGCCCCTGGTGTCCCTCGCAACGCGCACAGTGGTACTCGGTGCGCGGATAGAGCAGCTTGAAGTCGGTCTTGGTCTCGACACGGCCGGCGATGGCCGAGAAGAAACTCGGCCAGCCGGTACCGCTCTCGTGCGCAGGCGAAGTGGCCCTTGCGCTTCTCGTTGTTGAGCGGGCTCGAGCCCGCGCGCTCGGTCGCCTCCTCGCGCAGGATCGCGAATTGCTCCGGCGTGAGGCGCTTCTTCCATTCGTCCTTCGAAAGCTTGACCTTCTCGATCTTGATGGGGTCCTCGGCCTTCGCGGCGAAGGCGAAGCGCCCGAACGCGAAGACTGCTGCCGGCAATAGCGCAATGAAGTGTCGTCTTTTCATGTCTCGTGAGTCGGCGAGCGATGTCCGGGCTTACACCGGCGCTAGGCCGTACCGCCGACCGTCAGTCCCTCGATGCGCACGGTGGGCTGGCCGACGCCCACGGGCACGCTCTGGCCGTCCTTGCCGCACATGCCGATGCCCGGATCGAGGCACATGTCGGAGCCCACGAGGGTCACTCGCGTCAATGCATCGGGGCCGTTGCCGATGAGGGTCGCGCCCCTGACCGGATACTGCACCTTGCCGTTCTCGATCCAGTAGGCCTCGGACGTCGAGAACACGAATTTGCCGCTGGTGATATCGACTTCACCGCCGCCGAAATTGACCGCGTAGAGGCCGCGCTCGACGGATGCGACGATCTCTTCGGCGGGGATGCCGCCGCCGAGCATGAAGGTGTTCGTCATGCGCGGCATCGGGATATTCGCGTAGGACTCGCGGCGGCCGTTGCCGGTGACCGCGGCGCCCATGAGGCGCGCGTTCATGCGGTCCTGGAGGTAGCCGCGAAGGATCCCGTCTTCGATGAGCACGGTGCGCGACGTCGGGTTTCCCTCGTCGTCGACGGACAGCGACCCGCGGCGATCGGGAAGCGTGCCGTCGTCGATGACGGTCACGCCGGGAGCGGCGACGCGCTCGCCGATGCGCCCGCTGAAGGCCGAGGTGCCCTTGCGATTGAAGTCGCCCTCGAGCCCGTGGCCGATCGCTTCGTGCAGCAGGATGCCAGGCCAGCCCGGGCCGAGCACCACGCTCATCACACCCGCCGGCGCCGGTCGCGCTTCGAGGTTCACCAGCGCCTGGCGAACCGCGTCGCGCGCGAGATGCTCGAGGCGCTCGTCGGTGAAGAAGGCGTAGCCGAAACGCCCGCCCGCGCCCTGGTGGCCCTGCTCGCGACGCCCATCCTGCTCGGCGATGACGGTGACGGCGAGATGCACGAGCGGGCGGACATCGGCGGCGAGGCCGCCGTCGGCGCGCGCCACCAGGACCACGTCGTATTCGCCCGAAAGCCGTCCGATCACCTGCTTCACGCGCGGGTCCGCCGCGCGCGCGAAGCGCTCGAGCGTCTCGAGGATGCGCACCTTGGCCGAATCGTCGAACTGCGCCACCGGGTCGATGGGCGCGTAGAGCGCGGCGCCCGCGCGCACCACGGGGGCGGCGATGCGCGCATCGCCGCCGTCGGCCGCGATCGCGCGAGTCACGCGTGCAGCGGCAAGTAGCGCTTCCGGATTGATGTCGTCGGAGTAGGCGAACGCGGTCTTCTCGCCGGCCACCACGCGAACGCCGACGCCCTGGTCGATCGAGAAGCTGCCCGACTTCACCTGCCCCTCCTCGAGCGTCCAGCCTTCGGAGCGGTTGTACTGGAAGTAGAGGTCGGCGTCGTCGGCGCGATGCGCGAGGATCGTCCCGAACACGTTGCGCGTCGCGGCCTCGTCCAGCCCGAAGGGCGAAAGCAGCGTGGCCTTTGCAATGTCCAGCGATGTCGGTTCGATCTTGGTCATGTCCAGCTTTTCACGGTCTTGTGGGTGAGCGCGGGAAGGCTTCTGCGGATCTTCGCTTGGTAAGTGGGGTTCACGCCCGCCACCACAACCCCCGAGCCCCGGGGGAGCCGATCGAGCACGACGCCCCACGGATCCACGATCATGGTATGACCGTGCGTCTCGCGGCCGTTCACGTGATAGCCGCCCTGGGCGGGGGCGATCACGTAGGCGAGATTCTCGATGGCCCGCGCACGAATCAGGGTATCCCAGTGCGCCTTGCCGGTGGTCTCGGTAAACGCCGACGGCACCAGGATCAGGTCGACATCGCCCATCGCCCGGTAAAGCTCGGGAAAGCGCAGGTCGTAGCACACCGAGATGCCGATCCTTCCATAGGGGGAATCGACGGTCATGATCCGGCTGCCCGGCTCGATGGTGCGCTCCTCGGAGTAGCGCTCCTGTCCCATCTCGAAGCCGAACAAGTGGATCTTGTCGTAGCGCGCGACACGCACGCCTTCCTGGTTGTAGATGAGGCATGAATTGCGCACCTTTTCCGGCACGCTCGCTTCCAGCGGCACCGATCCGCCGGCGATCCAGATGCGGTGGCGTTTCGCCTGCTCCGAAAGAAATCCCTGGATCGGACCGCTGCCGTCCTTCTCGCGCGCGGCGACCTTGTCCGTGTCCTTCATTCCCATGATCGCGAAGTACTCGGGGAGCGCCACGATGCGCGCGCCCGTGGACGCCGCGAGCTCGATGAGGCGCCCCGCCTCCTGCAGGTTCGCCGCGACGTTCGGCCCCGAGGCCATCTGGATGGCCGCGACGCGGAACATCGATTGCGTGGTGACGGCCGTCTCCCGCAGGGCGTCGGGGGTGGTCGACTTGGTGATGATCATGTCGGAGGCGCGGTAGCCGCCGACTTGGGCGGCGGTCCGGAGGTACGCGTGACAGTGGGATTATCCCACGAGCCGGTGACCAGATACTCGTACGCCACAACCTTCCCGAAGGGATTTTTCAGCAGCTTCGAGACGAGCAGCGTGGACAATCCGAGCACCGGGGTGCCGATGAGGGTCGCGGCGAGCGCCATGCTCTCGCTCACCTCGGGCACCACGTGCATCGTGAGCGATTGCGTTTCCTGCGGCAGGGACACTTCCCCCGCGAGCGTCACGAACGCCGACGGTCCGCTGATCTCGAAGTTGTCGGTGAGAAGCGCGCCGCGCGCCACCTTCACGTCGCCCTGGATGCGCTCGAAGGCGAAGCCCTCGCTGAAGACGTCGCGGAAGTCGAAGGTCGCGCGCCGCGGCAGCGATTGCAGCGAGAGGAGCCCGAGGAGCTTGCCCGCGCCGGGCTCGATCTTCGCGAACTGGCCGCGCCGTCCCTCGACCTTGAAGGAGCCGGAGAGGCGCGCGAGCGAGAACTCATGCGGCAACCCCGGCCAAACCAGCGTGCCCTCGAGGTGCCCGGTGCCGCGCTTCATGTAGTCCCCGTAGCCGAACTGTCCGAGCAGCGCGTTCAGGTTCTCGGCGTCGAGCTTGAGCGCGAGCGTGGTGATCGAGCCGGCGGCCGTGCGCCGCCACCCGCCGGACGATGCGAACTGCGCATGGCCGTTGGTGATGTTGAGGGCGTCGATGCGCCACTCCTCGCCCACGGGCTGCGCCTTGACCTCGAGCTTGCCGAGCCAGCGGCCGCGAAACTCGAAGCGCTCGGCGACGACATCAAGCGCCGGCGGCTGCGACTCGCCATCGGCCGGCGGCTCGGCGCTCTCCTTCGTCTCGCTGAACGCGAGGCGCTGCAGCTTCGCGGCGACGCGTCCCTTGCCGACCGGGCTCCAGCGCACTTCCCCGGCCACCATCGGGCCCTCGAGCGTGCCGCTCCACTCGGCTTCGCTTTTCGTGAGCGCGGCCGCGACCTGGGTGAAGTCGCGCCCGAGGTAATGCACGCGCCCGAGCTTGAGGTCCATGCCGCGGAGCTCGAGATCCGTGGGTCCCCCCGCTGCCTGGGTCGAGGGCGCGGCCTTCGAACCGAAGACCCCCTGCCAGGCATCGACGTCGATCGCGGGCAGCGACCCATACAGCCACAGGCCATCGCGGGCCGGCTCCGCGCCGAGCGGCTCGCCGAACTTGAGCGCCGCCTGCCAACGCTCCCCGCGCTTGCCGAAGCGCGCGTGCACACCCTGGCCGGCGTTGGCGGTTGCAACCTCGTCATCGCTGCCCAGGCGCGTGAACACCAGGGAAAGCGCGCGCGCCTCGTCACGCGCCTTCGACAAGGGCTCGGGAAGGGCGATCGCGAGTCCCTTGAGGTCGGACGTCACGACGAGCTCGCTGCCGTCGCGGCTCGAAACCAGCCGCGCGCGCCAGTCGGCCGCGCCGCTGAAGCGGCCGGCGATGGCCTCGGAGAGATGCGCGCCCATGGCCGCGGCATCGATGCGGCCCTCGAGAACCGTGAGCACCGGACCCTCCGGCTGCGTCGCGATGCGCAGCACCGCGGGATGGCCGAACATCGAACCGGTGAGGTCGGGGGCGCGCACGCCTTTCTCGGTGAACGAGAGCTGTCCGCGCACTTCGCGCATGGCGAGGGAGCGGCCGACGCTCGCCGTGGCGCCCGCGAACTGGTAATCACCCGCGACCTGCATCGGATCGGTCCCCCACAGCGGATAGAGCAGGTGAAGCTTGAGCTGCGCGGGGCCTTCGATCGCCACGGCGCGCGTGAAAGCGCCGGGCCCGTTCACCAGCGGAGACTCGCGCAGGAAACGCACGCTGTCGGCGCCGCTCGTGTCGATATCGGCGTCGATCACCAGCACCGGGGGTTTCCCACGCAGGTCTTCGATGATCGCGGCCGCGGACTTGACTCGGCTGCCGAAGATCGCGGCGCGCTGGGCGTGGATCTCCATGCGCGTACCCTCGAAGCGATAAGTGCCCTGGACCGCATCGACCGAGGGCCATTCGGGGTGGTACTTGAGGCGCCCGTCGCGCACGTCGCCTTCGATGAGGAAACGCCCGTCTTTGCCTCCGGCGAACGGAAACTGATAGAGGTCGCCCTTGAGCTCGAAGCGCACGGCGCTGCTGCGGCCACCCTGGATCGAGCGGTCGAGCCATGCGCGCGTCACGGCCAGCCGCTCGGGAAAGTAGTTTCCGGCACGCGCCAGCTCGCCGCGCGAGAGGCTGCCCTTGATGTCGATGAATCCAGGCGATTTCTCCGGCGAAGCGGGAAGCGAATGCCACGACCCGGCGAGCTGTCCTTCGGCGTCGGCGTTCGCGAAGCGCGCATCGTCGATCGCCAATTCGATCGTCTCGCCCGAACGTTTCCACTTGATGACCGCGTCGAGCTTGTCGAGGGCGAGTGGAGCCCGGAAGATCGCGGCCAGCTCGAGCGATGCCTTCCTCGAATCGAGGCGCACGACACCTGCCTTCTCGTCGCCTTCGACCGTTCCGGTGATGCCGACGACGCCCGGCCAGCGCTCGACGGCGTTGATGCCGAGATCCTCGAAGCGGCCCTTGATCGAATACGCCTTCGCATCCGCGGCGCTTTCGCCGCTCCAGGTGAACGATGCGTTCGCGATGCGCCCACGCGGCGCGAAGTTCAGCACGTGGCCCTTCAGGTCTTTCGGCACCGGGAAGTAATCGAGGAGGGTCGCCGCGAGCTTGAGGTCGATGCCGTCGGCGCGCACTTCGCCATGCGGCGGCCGCGGCGGCGCGGCGCTGCGCATCACGGAGAAATTGCCGGGCTGCGCCTCGGTGCCGCCCGCGAGGCGGAAGCGCAGGCCTTCGGTGCCGAAATAGAAGCCCTGGGGCTGGGCGCGATAGATGACGCGCCCTGACAGGGTCGCAAGGTCGAGCGGCAGGACGTCGGTCGCGAGGCGCACCTGCGCATCACGCATGCGTGTGTCGGCCACGATCTCCTTCACGCCATCGGCGGCGAATTTCGCCCACACGCGCAAGCTGCCGACGCCGTTGCGCAGCGATTCGGGCATGGGCAGGTGCGTTCGCAGCCGCGCGAGGTCCGCCTGCAGCGTCTCGGCATAGCCCTCGCCGGACGCGACCCAGCGGTGATCCACGCGCCTCAACTCGAGCTCTGCGCGCACGTCGATCCGCGCGGCGAGCGAGCGCGGCGGGTACGCCGTGAGCGCGGCGCGATGCCGGTCGCGATGCTTGCGCACGGTGATCTCCACGCCGGTGAGCTGGACTTCCGGGGCGTCGCCAAGCTCGTCGCGCCAGGCGAGAGTCGCACCGTGGATCGCGAGGCGCGGCTGCGACAACAGCCATTCGACGAAGCGGTCGTCGCCGCCGCCGCCCTCGTTGAACGGCCGGTCCGCGAGATAGATGAGGCCGTCCTTGCCGCGGCGAAGCGCGAGCGCCGGCCGATAGACATCGACGTCGTGGAAGCGCACCTCGCCCACGGCGAGCGCCCACCACGACAACGTGACCTCGGCGCGCTCGATGGCGAGCGCCGAGCGGCCGCGGCGGTCGGCGACGCGCAGGCCCTCGAGCGACAGCGTGGGACGCAGCCCTCCCCATCCACCCTCGATGCGACGCACCGACACCGCCGTGCCCGACGCCTTCTCGATCGAGGAGACGATGTCGGTCCGATAGTCATCGACGGAGGGAAGCGTGACGTAGCGCAGCCACAGCACCAGCGCGGCGAAGGCGATGACGAGGAAGGCCGCGGCGCCCGTTGCCAGGCGGAGAACGATTCGCGGTAAGGCCTTGATTCGGCGGTCCTCAGTCAGGTCGCTGCCGCAGAGGGGAGCCTCCGGGCATTCGCGCTATTGTAGGTGAATGACCGAACGCCCGGCCACGTCCTCGTTCCGCGCGGCCTTCGATCGCACCCTGCGACTTTCCCGATTCGCCGCTCGCGCGGCGCATGCGCGCCCCGCGCTCGTGGACGACCTCGAGAAACGCGGCGCCGCGCGCATTTCCCGCGCCGAAATGCAGGCCGCGCTCGAGAGCTCCTCCTTCCCGGGCGAAGAAACGGCTTCGCGCCTGCGGCAGCTGCGCGAGCGCGCGATGCTCACCCTCGCGCATCGCGACCTGAACGGCCTCGCCTCGCTCGACGAGGTGTTCGAGACCATGACGGCGCTCGCGGAAGTCTCGGTGGCCAGTGCCGCGGCGCATGCGCATCGCGGCGCCGTCGAGCGCTTCGGAAGCCCGCGCGAATCCGGCGGCCACCCTCAATCGCTCATCGTCGCGGCGCTCGGCAAGCTGGGCGGCGGCGAGCTCAACGTCTCCTCCGACATCGACCTGGTTTTCCTCTATGGCGAGGACGGCGAGACCCAGGGAGCGCGGCCGGCTTCGCACCATGAGTTCTTCGCGCACGTGGGCAAGGCGATGATCGCGCTGCTCTCCGAGATCACGAACGAGGGCCAGGCCTTTCGCGTCGACATGCGGCTACGCCCCTTCGGGGACAGCGGGCCGCTCGCCACCTCGCTCGGCGCGCTCGAGGAATATTTCGTCGCGCACGCGCGCCCGTGGGAGCGCTATGCGTGGCTAAAGGCGCGCCCGATCGCTTCGACAGGCCCAGGACAGGACGCCGGCGAAGCCCTCGAGGCGATCGTCGAACCGTTCGTCTACCGGCGATACCTCGACTACGGGATGCTCGCCGCGCTACGCGAGTTGCATGCGCGCATCTTCGAGACCGCGGTGCAGCGGCGCAAGGCCGACGACATCAAGGTCGGCACCGGGGGCATCCGCGAGATCGAATTCGCCGTGCAGCTCTTCCAGATGGTGCGCGGCGGACATGACCGGGATCTGCGCATCACATCGACTCGCGGCGCGCTCGCCGCGGTAGCCGCTCGCGGACTGATCGAAGAGGTGCGCGCACGCGCCCTTGCCGAGGCCTACGACTTCCTGCGCCGCCTGGAGCATCGCCTGCAGTACTACGACGACCAGCAGACGCAAGCGCTGCCGCGCTTGCCCGAGCACCGCGCGGCGATCGCCGAAGCGATGGATTTCCCCGATTGGGGAGCGCTCGCCGAAAGCCTCGAGCGCCATCGAGCCGCCGTGCAGGAGGCGTTCAACGCGCTCTTCGAAGGCGCCCCCGCGCCCCCGCATTCGGCGACTGGCAGCATCGCCGCCCGCCTGACCGATCCGCAGGCCACGCCCGATGCGCAAGGCTTGGCCGAGGACCTGGCCGAAGCCGGTATCGCCGAGCCGCGTCCCGCGGTGGATCGCCTCATCGAATTCACGCGCTCGCGCCGGTACCGCGCGATGTCGGCGGCGACCCGCGCGAAGGTGGAGAAGCTGCTGCCCGCGGCGATCGCGGCGAGCGTGGACGCGGGCGGCGGCGCGCACACGCTCACTCGCCTTCTCGACATCCTCGAGGCGATCGACCGGCGCGAAGCGTACTTCTCGCTGCTGATCGAGTATCCCGTCGTCCTCGCGCGCGCCGCGCGCCTCGCCTCGAAGAGCGCGTGGGCCGCGCGCCTGCTCGCGCGCCATCCGATCCTGCTCGACGAGCTCACGCGAAGCGCGGCGAGCTTCAGCGCGACCGACTGGAACGAGGAACGCGGCTGGCTCCAGTCCGCGTGCGACGCGCACGCGGGCGACGTCGAGCGCGTCCTCGAGGAGCTGCGCCATTTCAAGCAGCGCCATTTCCTGCGCCTCACGATCGCCGACCTCGAAGGGGAGCTCGCGGTGATGGCGCTTTCCGACGAGCTCTCGGCGCTGGCTGACGCGATCCTCGAAGTGACGCTGTGTTGCGCCGCGAGAACCGTCGTCCCGGACGGGCCGACGGCGCCCGGGATGACGGAAGGCTTCGCCGTGATCGCCTACGGCAAGCTCGGCGGCAAGGAGCTCGGCTACGGCTCCGATCTCGACATCATCTTTCTCTACGATGCCGAGCGCGGCGACGCCGACCGGCTCGCGCGGATCGCGCAGCGCGTGAACACCTGGCTCACCAGCTACACGCCTTCGGGCGTGCTCTATGAAACGGACCTGCGCCTTCGCCCCGACGGCGCGGCGGGACTCCTGGTGAGCTCGCTCTCCGCATTCGCCGACTACCAACACAAGCGCGCGTGGACCTGGGAGCACCAGGCGCTCACGCGCGCGCGCTTCTGCGCGGGCGATCCCGCGCTCGGCGAGCGCTTCGAGCGGCTGCGCGACGAGATCCTCGCGGCTCCGCGCGAGCGCGCAAAGCTCTACGCTCAGATCGTGGCGATGCGCCGCAAGATGCGCTCGGAAGCCAAGTCCGCCGCGAACGACTTGAAGCAGGTCGCGGGCGGCATCATCGACCTCGAGTTCTGCGTGCAGGCGCTGGTGCTCGCCGAGGGCGCGAGATACCCGCAGCTGCGCGAGAACAAGGGCAACCACATGCTGCTCAAGCGCGCGGGCGACTGCGGCCTGATCGACGCGGAGCTCGCCGCGGCAGCCGGCGGCGCCTACCTCGCTTTCCGCCGGCGCCTCCACGACGCGGCGCTGAACGACGAGGACACGGTCATCGTGGGCGATGGCGATCTCGCACCGGAGCGCGCGGCGGTGACACGGCTATGGCGGCAGGTCTTCGGGTAGCCGCGAGCCCCGCAGCGACTATAATTCTCCTTTTGGCATCGGAGCTCGTTTCATGTCGATGGCAGACCGCGACGGGGTCATCTGGTACGACGGCAAGCTCGTGCCGTGGCGCGAGGCCAACACCCACGTGCTCACGCACTCGCTGCACTACGGCCTCGCGGTCTTCGAGGGCGTGCGCGCCTACAAGACCGAGATCGGCACCGCCATCTTCCGGCTGAAGGAGCACACCGACCGGCTCTTCAACTCCGCCAAGATCTACATGATGGAGCTGCCCTACTCGAAGGACGAGCTCATGGCGGCGCAGAAGGAAGTCGTGCGCGAGAACCGCCTCGAGAGCTGCTACCTGCGGCCGCTCGCCTTCTACGGCTCCGAAAAGATGGGCGTCTCGCCGGTCGGCTGCGGCGTGCACGTGGCGATCGCCGCCTGGCCGTGGGGCGCCTACCTCGGCGAGGACGGCCTCAAGAAGGGCATCCGCGTGAAGACCTCGTCGTATGCGCGCCACCACGTGAACGTCACCATGGCGCGCGCCAAGGTCGCGACGACGTACGCCAACTCGATCCTCGCGAACCTCGAGGCGACGCAGCACGGCTACGACGAGGGACTCCTGCTCGACACCGACGGATTCGTCGCCGAAGGCGCGGGCGAGAACATCTTCATCGTGAAGGAGGGGCGCGTCTACACGCCGGAGCTCACCACCGCGCTCGACGGCATCACCTGGAGATCGGTGCAGTCGATCTGCGCGGACCTCGGCATCGCGGTCGAAAAGACGCGCCTTACGCGCGACGACATCTACATCTGCGACGAGGCGTTCTTCACCGGCACGGCCGCGGAAGTGACGCCGATTCGCGAGCTCGACCGCCGGGTCATTGGCCGTGGCGAACGCGGCCCCGTCACCGAGAAGATCCAATCCGCTTTCTTCGACATCGTCAACGGACGCAACCGCAAATACCACCACTGGCTCTCCCCGGTGGAGACCCAGAATGTCGCTGCCATCCGAGCTTAACCAGAAGTTCGTCGAGATCACCGAGGCGGACCTGCCGCTGCACTGCCCGCTGCCCTCGCAGAAGCTCTGGAACACTCATCCGCGCGTGTACCTGCCCATCGAGAATACGGGCGAGTCGCGCTGCCCCTATTGCAGCACCCTCTACAAGCTCGCGGGCGGGCCTGCGACGCGGGGGCATTGAGCGGGAAACGCATCCTGGTCGTCGCGCCCTCCTGGGTCGGCGACGCGGTCCTTGCGCATCCGCTGCTCGTTCGCCTCAAGGAACGCGATCCGCGGGCCCTTGTCGACGTGCTCGCGCCAACCTGGGCACTCGCCGTCTTTCACCGCATGCCGCAGGTCGCGCAGGCTATCGCGCTCCCATTCGGCCACGGCGAGTTGGCGCGCTACGACCAGGCGATCGTGCTGCCCAACAGCTTCAAGTCCGCGTTGATCCCGTGGCATGCGGCCGCAGCGCTGCGCACCGGTTACCGCGGCGAGATGCGCTATGGGCTGCTGAACGACATCCGCCGACTCGACCGCGCCGCGCTACCGTTGATGGCCGAGCGCTTCGCCGCCCTCGCGCAGCCGGCCGGTGAGCCGCTCACGCGCCCCCTGCCCGAGCCGCGGCTCACAATCGATCCGGTTCTGCGCGATGCGACGATCGCCAGGTTCGGCCTCGATGCCACGAAGCCGGTGGCGGCATTCGCCCCGGGAGCCGAATACGGCCCCGCGAAGCGCTGGCCGGCGGCGCGTTTCGTAGAGCTCGGCCGCGCGCTGATCGATCGGGGCTATCAACTCTGGCTCATGGGCTCTCGCAACGACCAAGCGATCACCGCCGAAATCTCGCGCGCCCTGGGACTTGGATCGTCGGTCGCCGATCTGGCCGGGCGCACCACGCTCGACGAAGCGATCGACCTCCTCTCCATCGCGGCGCGTGTCGTCACCAACGATTCTGGGCTCATGCACATCGCGGCGGCGCTCGACCGCCCGATGGCCGCCCTCTTCGGGTCGTCGAGTCCGGCGTTCACGCCACCGCTCTCGGGAAAAGCGCGCGTGATCTCGCTGCATCTGTCATGCAGCCCGTGCTTCCAGCGCACCTGTCCCCTCGGCCACACCAACTGCCTGGTCCAGCTCGAGCCCTCTCGGGTGCTCTCGGTCCTGGAACCCTAGGTCAAGCCGCCGGCGCGCTCGCCCATGCGGCACGCAATCTCGAACGCGTTCTTCATCGCCCCGGCGTTCGCGACGCCGCGCCCGGCGATGTCGTAAGCGGTTCCGTGCGCGGGCGTGGTGATCGGCATCGGCAGGCCGCCCTGTACCGTCACGCCGCGCTCGAAGCCGAGGAGCTTCATCGCGATCTGGCCCTGGTCGTGGTACATCGTCACGACGCCGTCATAGCCGCCGTCCTTGCGCGTCGCGCGCACGAAGATCGTGTCGGCGGGAAACGGGCCGTCGGCGGGAAAGCCGCGGGCGCGCGCCATCTCGACGCCGGGCGCGATCACGTCGAGCTCCTCGCGCCCGTAGGCCCCGCCGTCGCCGTTATGCGGATTCAGCCCGCACACCGCGATGCGCGGCTTCGCAATGCCGGCGCGCTCGAGGCTCCCATGGATCAGCTCGACCGCCTCGGCCACCTTCTCTTTCGTGATCAAGCTTGCCACGGCGCTCAGGGGAACGTGGGAGGTGACGCGCGAAGTCCAGAGGTTTTCGAGGACGTTGAGCTCCACGCACGTGCCCCTGAAATCGAGGACCTCCGCGAACCAGTGCAGCTCGTCGGGATGGTCCATGCCGCCCGCGCGCAGCGCCGCCTTGTTGAGCGGCGCGAAGCAAAGCGCGTCGGCCGTTTTCGCGCCGCACAGTCCCACGCAATAGGTCAGGGCATCGAGCATATGGCGGCCGGCGCGGGCGGCCACGACGCCACGCTCGAAACCGCGGTCCTCGAGCACCGGCCCGCGAGCCAGGATCGGCGTGTCGAAATCGCCGCGGCCCGCATCGGGCACGCCTTCTTCGAAGACGAACCGGCATCCCGCCACGCGCATTCCGTCTTCCACGGCCTCGCGCGCGCCGACGACATAGATGTTCGCGCGGCGCGCGGCCGCGCCGTCGGCGAGCAGCCTCGCGACGAGCTCGGGCCCGATCCCCGCGGGATCGCCCGCGAAAAGGGCGATCGTCGCCTTGCCCATCGCTATTGCTCCGGCTTGATGTTCGCGTCCTTCACGAGCTTCCCGGAACGCTCGTAGTCGGCCCGCGCCATCGCCGCGAATTGCTCGGCAGTGAGCGCGCCCGGATCGCCGGCGAGGCTTTCGAGGCGCTTGCGCACGTCGGGCAGCGTGAGGATTCGCGTCGTCTCCGCGTGCAGGCGCGCGAGAATCTCGCGAGGAACGCCTGCGGTCGTGAAGAGCCCATACCAGGTGGACATCTCGACATTGGGATAGCCCGCCTCGGCGAGCGTGGGCACGTCGGGGAGCTCCGCCGAACGCTTCGGCGTCATCACCGCGAGGGCCTTGATCTTTCCCGACTTGATGAAGCTCATTGCCGAGGACGTGGTGTCGAGGTCGAGCTGGATTTGACCGCCGATGAGGTCGGTGAGCGCCTGCGACGATCCCTTGTAGGGAACGTGCACGATCTTGGTCCCCGTGGCCAGCGCGAACGCTTCGCACGCGAGGTGCTGCGTGCTGCCGATGCCCGAGGACCCGCACGAATACTCGCCCGGCTTCGCCTTGATGAGCGCCACGAGCTCGCGCACGTTCGTGGCCGGCACCGTCGGCGCCACCGTGATCACATTCGGGACCACGACGATCAGCGCGATCGGCGACAGGTCCTTCAGCGGGTCGAAGCCGAGCTTCATGATGTGCGGCGCGATCGCCTGCGCCGTGTTGGTGCCGACGAGAAGCGTGTAGCCGTCGGGCGGCGACTTGGCGGTGACGTCCGAGGCGATCGTGTTCGCGGCGCCGGGACGATTCTCGACCACGAAGGGCTGGCCGAAAGAGGCCTGGAATTTCTCCGCGAGCATGCGAGCGATGATGTCGGTTCCGCCTCCCGCGGAGGCGCCGACCAGGATGCGCACCGGCTTGGCCGGCCAGGCCGCGGGCTGTGCATGGGCCGCATGCGCGCCGAGCAGGATCATCGTTGCCGCGGCAACGAGCGGCGTGATGTTGCGGCAGCGAATCATCGGCGTTTCCTTTACGGTTGCGGGTCCTGGCGATTATAGGGGTTCGATCCACGTTGATAGAATCGCCCGATGCGCTATTGCGTCGATCCCGACATTGCCGCCGCCTCCACGCTCGAGGGCACGTTCTATCGGGACGGCGAGGCACTGGCGGCCGCGCGCGAGCGCGTGTTCGCGCGCACGTGGCAATGGATCGGCGCGCTCGACGACGTGGCCACGCCGGGGTCCCTCGCACCGCGCGACCTGATGCCGGGCCTTCTCGACGAGCCGCTGCTTCTCGCGCGCGATGGCGGCGGGACGCTGCGTTGCCTCTCGAACGTCTGCACGCATCGCGGCAACATCCTGGTGAAGTCCGCCTGCCGCGCGGAGCAGATCCGCTGCGGCTACCACTCGCGGCGCTTCGACCTCGCCGGCCGCATGGTCTTCATGCCCGAATTCCTCGGCGTGAAGGACTTCCCTTCGGCCGCGGACAATCTTGCAGAGGTTCCTTTCGGCGAGTGGGCGGGCCATGGCTTCGCCGCCATCGATCCGGCCGCCCCGCTCGAGGCGTTTCTCGGCGACATGAAGGCGCGCCTCTCGTGGCTCCCGATGGATCGATTCAGGGCCGAGCCCGCGTCGAGCCGCGATTTCGACATCGAGGCGCACTGGGCGCTCTACGTCGAGAACTATCTCGAGGGCTTCCACATTCCCTTCGTGCACGCCGGCTTGAACCAGGTCGTCGATTACGGCAGCTATTCGAGCGAGCTCTTCCGCTATTCGAATCTGCAGGTGGCCCTCGCGAAACACGGCGAAAGCGCGTTCGACCCGCCCGCCGCCTCGCCCGATCAGGGCCGGCCGGTCGCCGCGTATTACTGGTGGATCTTTCCGAACCTCATGCTGAACTTCTACCCCTGGGGACTCTCGGTGAACCTCGTGCAGCCGCGCGGCATCGACCGCACGCGCGTCGCGTTTCGCGCGTTCGTGTGGGACGCCTCGAAGCTCGCGGCCGGCGCGGGTTCCGGGCTCGATCGCGTCGAGGCCGAAGACGAAGCGATCGTCCAGGCGGTGCAGCGCGGCGTTCGCTCGCGCTACTACGGCCGCGGCCGCTACTCGCCCACGCGCGAGCGCGGCGTGCACCACTTCCACCGGCTGCTCTGCGAGTTCCTCGGGGACAGACCACTTGTCCCGAATGGCGGAACAAGTGGTCTGTCCCCGGTCTAAAATGAACGCATTCTCGAATCGCGGAGTCCCATCGACATGAAGCTCGAACACGCGCTGCTCCTCGCGACCCTCGCCACCGTTCCAGCGGCCGCCGCGGACCCGACCTACGTCAAGTCCGTCGAGGACTGGCGCGCCAAGGCCGAGACGGGGCTGCGCCGCGACAACGGCTGGCTCACGCTCGCCGGGCGCTACGTGATGAAGCCGGGCGAGAACACTTTCGGCACCGGCGAGAAGAACGACATCGTCTTCCCGAAAGGCCTCGGTGCCGAGCGCATGGGCACGATCGGGGTCGAGCCGGGCAAGGTGACCCTCAAGCTCGCGAGCGGCGTCACCATGGAGAAGGACGGGACGGCGTTCACCGAGCGCGTGATGGGCACCGACCTCGAAAAGCGCGACTGGGTCTCCAGCGGACGGATCGCGTTTCACGTGATCGAGCGCGAGGGCCGCTACATCCTGCGACTCGCCGACAACGAGAGCCAGGTGCGCAAGAACTTCCAGGGCCGCGTGTGGTTCGACGTGAACGACACCTACAAGGTCAAGGCGAAGTTCGTGCCGTACAAACCCGTGCACAAGATCGCGATCGTGAATGTCCTCGACGAGGTTTCCGACGAGCCCTCGCCGGGTTACGTGCAGTTCACCTTGAAGGGCAAGACGTACAAGCTCGACGTGGTCGGCGACGACGACGACGGCCTCTTCATGATCATGAAGGACGACACCGCCGGGAAGACCACGTACGGCTCGGGCCGCTTCCTCCATGTGGAGAAGAAGCCCGCGCCGAACCAGGCCTTCGACCTGGATCTCAATCGCGCCTATAACCCGCCGTGCGCGTTCAGCGAATTCACCACCTGCCCGCTTCCGCCGAAGCAGAACATCCTCAAGACGAAGATCGAGGCCGGCGAGAAATACCCGCCGCGGAAGGCCGGATAGCAAAGCGATGCGCGCGCCGATCGCCATTGGCCTCGCGCTGGCGATCGCCGCGGGCGCGTCACGGGCCGTCGAGACTGCCGAGTGGCCGCCGCCTCCCGAGATGCTCGGTCGCATGCGCGACCTGCAGGCGAAGATCGCCGATCCTGGAACGTCCAAGGAAGATCGCGCCGCGGCGCGCCAGGAGCTCGAGCGCCTGATGAAGAGCCCGGCGGGCCGCGACAAGCCGGCGAGCGAGACGAGAAAGCCGGCGCGCGCCGCCATCGACCCATTTCCCAGCGTGGTGAAGCCGAGCGAGGCGAAGCTTCCGCCACCGCCCACTGCGCGAGTCGAGGTCGTTCCCGAGCCCGCTCCACGCGGCCTCACGGTCAACCCATCGACCGGTTCGGTGCTTCGGCCTTCGACCGGGTCTGCCGTCGATCCGCGCACCGGCCGCCTGCTGCACGAAGTGCCCGGCGGCTACGTCGATCCGCGCACCGGTCAGTTCGTGCCGAAATGAAGCCGTCATCTCCGCGGAGCTCTCCATGACCCACCGTTTCGTCGAGGTCCGCGTCTACAAGCTAAAGCCCGGCCTGCGCGACAAGTTCCACGAGATCGCCAAGGACGCGGTCGAGATGCTCGACCGTCACAAGATCACCGTGGTCGGGCATGGACCTTCGGCGCACGACGCCGATTCGTATTTCCTGATGCGCGCCTATCCATCGCTCGAAGCGCGCGAGAAGGCGCTCCAGGGGTTCTACGGAAGCGAGGAGTGGGCGAAGCGCTTCAATGCGACGGTGACGGGAATGATCGAGAGCTACAACACCCTCGTCCTCGAAGCGTCGCATCCCGCCGTCGCCGCCATCGCCGGGATGGCGCCGCCTGCCGCGATGAACAGCTAGCCAGGTCTCATCGGCACGGCGGTGGGAGGTATTTCGGCAGGATCGTCGTCGACGATCCGACCTGGCCGCTTGCCGAGCAGGACCATTCGACGATGCGCGCACCCGCGCACACGCCGTCGGAGCACACCGCCCGCATCGCGAAGATGTTGCGCGAACCGAGCTGCTTCGCGACCGCGCCTACGGCCTGCACGATCACTTCGCCCTTGAAGACCGCGAGCGGATTCGCATGCGCGGTCACGTGCTCTGCGCAGCCCGCTTCCTTCGCCGATTCCGGCAGGAAGCCGTGCGTCTGGTAGAAGTCGTTGACCGCAACCTTACAGGCGGCCGCGGCACGAATCATGTCGTTCACGCGCGCGCGAATGGTGTAGTCCTGGTAGGCGGGAATCGCGACGGCGGCGAACACACCCGCCACGCCGAGCGCGATCACGATCTGGATGAGCGTGAAGCCGCTCACGTGGGTGCCTTGCATGCATCTCCCCTTTGATCTGGTTGTCCAACCGGAGAG
>WNFL01337048.1_pt1 | contig 76940 bp, 82 predicted proteins | sample 5400361 | NCBI WGS metagenome assembly WNFL01 (sample SAMN13153351, study PRJNA577476) | soil metagenome | isolation source: 40 cm soil on Douglas fir-dominated hillslope | place: USA:California | collected 2013-09-17 | reverse complement strand
CCAGCGCGCGCGAGACGGCCGACCGGGTGCTGGCGCGCATGGCCACCGCGGGGGCCGCCGTCGTCTCCAGCGACCGCGAGGTGCGGCAGGCGGCCGCCCACGCCATCGCGATCACCGCCGACCAGTTCCTGTCCCGCGTGCGGGGGGCGGATCGCCCGAGCGGCTCCGATACGGTTCCGGACGCCGGACTGGACAAGGACGACGAGGAGGCGAGCCGGCCGCGGCCCAAGAAGGGCAACCCGCGCCGGCTCAGCAAGAAGGACCGCCTCGCGGCCCGCGCCCTGGGCCGCCTCGGGAGATGACCGATGCCCATTCATCTCGACCATCTGATCGTCCCCTCTCGCGACCCGATCGCAATGGCACGCTCGCTCGCCGGGCTGCTCGGCGTTCCCTGGCAGGAGGCCCAGGGCCCCTTCACGCCGGTCTATGTCAACGAGGCGCTCACCCTCGACTTCGCGAACCGGCATCCCTTCGAGACCCACCACTACTGTTTCCGGGTGAGCGACGCCGAGTTCGACGCGATCCTCGGCCGCTTGCAGGCGGCCGGGACCCCGTACCGGAGCTCCCCGCTCGGGGAAACCGACATGCAGATCAACCGTAGGCTCGGTGGCAAGAATCTCTACTGGCAGGACGCGGACGGTCATCTGTGGGAGATCCTCACCGTCAGCTACGCGCGGGCGGATTCGCCGCCTCTGAGCGCCGGCGAGCGCGCGGCCCGGTAGACCTCTACCGCCGATCCACCACCCGCACCGCTTTCCCCGGAGGGCGCGGCAGCTCGCCCTCCTTGAGCACCGTGATCTCCGGGCTCAGGTTCAGGAACTCGCGGAGCTCCCCGCGCAGCCGCGGCAGGCCGGTCTCGGCGAAGCCCTCGCGAGCTTCCAGGAGCAGCGCCAGCCGGTCACTGCCCCCGGGGGCGCGGTCGAGCACGATCTGGTACTCGTGGCCCGCGCCGGGCTGCTTGAGGAGCAGCGACTCGATCTGGCGCGGGTAGAAGTTCACGCCGCGGAAGATCACCATGTCGTCGGTCCGCCCGTGCAGCCGGTCCAGCCGCAGGTGGGTCCGCCCGCAGGCGCACGGCTCGCGGCTCAGCACGCGCGTGAGGTCGTGGGTGCGGTAGCGGATGAGCGGCAGACCCTCGCGCGTGAGCGTGCTCACCACCAGCTCGCCCTCGACGCCGTCGGCGCGCAGGGCTCCCGTCACCGGGTCCACCACCTCGCAGAAGTAGTGGTCCTCCCAGACGTGGATGCCGGCCCGCGCCGTGCAGTCGATGCCGAGCCCCGGTCCGCCCGTCTCGGTCATCCCGAGGATGTCGAACGTGGTCACGGCGAGCTCGCGCTCGATCAGCCGGCGCAGATCGTCGGACCACATCTCGGAACCCAGGATGGCCACCCGGAGGCGGAGCGAGCCCAGGTCGAACCGCTCCTCGCGCGCGACCTCGAGGATGCGCAGCGGGTAGGTCGAGATGCCGGTGAGCACGGTGGTCCCCAGATCGCGCATGAGCTGGAGCTGGAGCGAGGTGCGGCCGGCGCCGATCGGCACGACCAGCGCGCCGATCCGCTCGGCGCCGTAGTGGAAGCCGAACCCGCCGGTGAACAGGCCGAACGAGGGCGTGATCTGGATGACGTCCTGCGGGCCGACGCCCGCCGCCACGTAGCAGCGCGCCATCACCGCGCCCCATTGCTCGACGTCGGCCCGCGTGTACGGGTTCAGCACCGGGTTGCCGGTGGTGCCGGAGGACATGTGCACGCGCACGACGCGGTCGGGCTCGACGCAGGCCAGACCGAACGGATAGGCGTCGCGCAGCTCGTCCTTGGTCAGGAACGGCAGCCGGGCCCAGTCGGCGGGCGTGCGGATGTCGCCGGGCTGCACGCCCGGGAGGCGACGCCGCCACGCCTCGTGCTCGAGGACGTGGCCGAGCGTCCGGCGCAGCCCCTCGAGCGCCTGCCGGTCCAGCGCTCTCCGCGGCCGCGACTCGGCGGGCGCTTCCCACATCGGCGCGATCATGAGCGCGGCCGGGACGCCAGGGCGCGGAACACGCGCTCGGGGGTCATCGGCAGCGCGGTGAGCCGCACCCCGACCGCGTCGTTCACCGCGTTGGCCACCGCGGCGGCCACCGGGATGACCCCGGACTCGCCGAGCCCCTTGGCCCCGAAGGGGCCGGCCTCGTCGATGGTCTCGATCAGCTGGATCACGATCTCGGGCATGTCGGAGGCCGAGAGCAGCGCGTACTCCATGAACTGCGGGTTCAGCACCCGTCCCTCCTCGATCCGCAGCTCCTCGGAGAGCGCGTAGCCGAGGCCCATGTGGATGCCGCCGTGGATCTGCCCCTCGGCGGCCAGCGGATTGAGCGCCCGGCCCACGTCGTGGGCCGAGGCGACCTTCAGCACCCGCACCTCGCCGGTGGCCAGGCTCACCTCCACCAGCGCGGCCTGGGCCGCGAAGCCGTAGGCGGCCGAGACGTTCCCCCGGAGGTCCTTCGACAGCATCTCGTTGGGCGGATCGTAGAACGCCTCGGCCACGAGCGTGCGGCCGCCCTCGCGAAAGTGCCCGGCGCGGACCACGCGGTCGTACTCCATGCCACGCTCCGGATGCTCTCGGACCCGGACGACGCCGCCGGCCAGCTCGAGGTCGTCCGCGCGCTCGTCCATCACCGAGGCGGCCAGGGCGAGGAGCTTGCCCTTGAGCGCGCGCGCGGCCAGGAGCGCGGCGTTCCCGGCGATGAACGTGGTGCGGCTGGCGTGCACCCCCACGTCCCAGGGCTTGATGCTGGTGTCGCTGTTGACGACCTCCACGCGCGCGAGCGGCAGCCCCAGCTCCTCGGCGACGATCATGGCCAGCACGGTCTCCGAGCCCTGCCCGATCTCGCTGGCCCCGGTGAGCAGCGAGACCTTCCCGAAATCGTCGAGCTTGAGGATGGCCCCGCAGCCGTCCGAGCGATAGACGCGCGCGCCCCCGCCCACGTGGAACATGGCCGCGTAGCCCACTCCGCGCCGCCAGCCGGGCGGGGCGGCCTCGCCCGCCGTCTTGGCCATCTCCCGCTCGACCGCGTCCAGGCACTCGGTCATCGCGCAGGAGGTGATGACGCTGCCCTGCGGGTTCACGTCGCCCGACCGGGTGGCATTGCGGCGGCGGATCTCCACGCGATCGAGGCCGAGCCGCTCGGCCAGGTCGTCCATCTGGGCCTCGATGGCGAACGTGCTCTCCAGGTTGCCGTAGCCGCGCATCGAGCCCGAGTACGGGTTGTTGGTGTAGACGATGCTGGTGTCGAAGCGCACCGCGGGGACGCGGTAGAGCCCGGCGGTGGTGGAGAGCATCACGTAGGGCGTCGTCGAGCCCCACGAGACGTAGGCCCCGTTGTCGATCACCACGCGCGCGTCGCGGCCGAGCAGCCGGCCGTCGCGGTCCGCCGCGGTCCGCAGGTGGATCACGCACGGCTCGCGGGTCGGGCTCGCGATGAACTCCTCGATGCGCTCGAAGGCGATCTTCACGGGCCGGCCGGCGCGCCGGGCCAGGAGCGCGGCGATGATGTCGATCGGGTAGAGATCGAGCCCGCGTCCGAAGTTGCCGCCGACCGGCGGCTGGATCACGCGCACCCGGTCGCCGGTGATGCCGAGCGCCTCGGCCAGGTCGCGCTGGTAGAGGAACGGCACCTGGGTGGTGCTCCACATGGTGAGCGAGGCGTCGGGGCTCTCGGGCGCGCTCCAGGCCGCGATCGCGGTCATGGTGCCGAGGCAGGCGGTGGTCACGTAGTTGAGCCGGTACTCGCCCTCCACCACGACGGCCGCCCGCGCGAAGGCCGAGTCCACGTCGCCGTGCGCGAACTGGTAGCGCAGGTTGACCAGGTTGCTCCCGCGCGTCTCGTGGACGAGCGGGGCGTCCGGCCGGAGGGCCGACGCCGGGTCGAACACCGCGGGCAGCTCCTGGTAGTCCACCCGGATGCGCCGCACCGCCTCCTGGGCGATCTCCTCGGTCAGCGCGGCCACCGCGGCGATCTCGTCGCGGATGCAGCGCACCTTGCCGCCGTCGGCCGCGCCGCCCTTGAGCGCCAGGTGATCCTTGGCGAAGCCGAAGGGGTGCTGCTCCACGCGATCGGCCGTGATCACCGCGATCACCCCGGGCAGCGCCTCGGCCGCGCTCGTGTCGATCCGGAGCACGCGCGCGTGCGGGTGGCGGGTCCGGAGGATCGCGCCGTGGGCGAGGCGCGGCAGGGTGAGATCGTGGAGGAACTGGGTGTGCCCGGTGACCTTGTCGGCCCCGTCGCGCTTCGGAGTGTCCTTGCCGATGATGCTGAAGCTCACCGCCGTCGCGCTCCGGAGGCGATCGCGGGCCGGCTACCGCGCCGCGGCCATCCGCGTCACCTGGGCGGCCCGCCACTGCTCCCGCGACATGAAGCCGGGGCGATTGCGGCAGAGGGCTTCGGTCTCCCGCTCGATGACCTCCACCGGCGCCTCGATGTCGAACGGCTCGACCACCGGCTGCGGAGTGTGCCACGGCGTGTCCACGAAGACCTCCACCCGGTTGCCCTCCGGGTCGGCGAAGTAGACGGACCACGCGTTGCCGTGGGTCACGATCCGGAACTGCTTCGTCCCCTCGTCGCGGGCCCGGGCGTGCATGGCCTTGAGATCGGCGAGGGCCGGCAGCTTGAACGAGATCTGGTTCACCACGTTGAACTCCACCCCGGGCGGCCGGCCGGTGGCGAGCACGATCTGGTGGTGCTCGTCCGGGTCGCGGGAGAGGAAGACCAGGTCGGACCCGCCGGGCACCTGCCCGCGGTCGCTCACGAGCAGGCCGAGCACGCGCGTGTAGAAGTCCTCCATCCGCGCGAGGTCGGTCACGTAGATCCCGAAGTGGCTGAACGAGACGGGCGGCGATGTCGTCATGAGCGTTGCCTCCGCGCGAGCGTGGTCCTGTCGCGGATGATAGCACCGAAACCCCGGTGAAGATCCCGCGCGGGTCGGCCTATAATGAGCGCGACAAGGAGGAGCGCGGCATGGGCGCCACCCGGAAGTACGTCGTCATCGATCCGGCCACCGGCAAGATCGACCGCCGCATCTTCAGCGAGCGGGCGGTCTACGACGACGAGATGGCCAGGATCTTCGGGCGCGCCTGGCTGATGATCGGGCACGAGAGCCTGGTGCCCGCCCGCGACGACTTCTTCCACACCTACATGGGCGAGGACCCGGTGATCCTGACCCGCGACGGCCAGGGGCGGCTCCACGCGCTGCTCAACATGTGCCGGCACCGCGGCAACCGCGTGGTGCGCTGCGACGACGGCAACGCCACCCGCTTCATGTGCACCTACCACGGCTGGACGTACCGCAACGACGGCGCGCTCGACCACGTCCCGGGAAAGTCCGAGGCCTACTACGACGCGCTCGACCGGGACTCCCTCGGGCTCGTCGAGGCCCGCGTGGAGACCTACGCCGGGATCGTCTTCGCCACCTGGGCCAAGGACGCTCCGAGCCTCGAGGCGTACCTGGGCGACGCCCGCTGGTACCTCGACACCGTGTTCAACCGGCGCGACGGCGGCATGCAGGCGCTGGGCCCGATGAAGTGGCTCGAGCCGGTCAACTGGAAGACGATGGTGGACAACTGCTCGGACAACTACCACGTCCCGACCACCCATCTCTCCAGCGCCCGGATGCAGACCCGCTTCCTCGGCCGCCCGCGGCTCTCGCACAAGGACCAGTTCGAGAGCCCGAACAAGCACGCCTTCGTCAACGGGCACTCGATCACCTTCCGCGACGCGGACGACAATGCCCCCCGCTACGTCCACGGGATATCGAGCGAGACCTTCCAGATGTTCCAGGACTACCACACCGGGACCATGCCCGAGGTCGAGCGGCGGCTCGGCGCGTTCCGCGCGCGCCGGGTGCAGCTCGGCAACCACAGCATCTTCCCGAACGGCGTCCTCGGCTTCCGCCTGGCCCTGCCCCGCGGCCCGCTCCAGACCGAGTTCTGGCACTTCGTCCTCGTGGACCGCGCCGCGCCCGAGGCCATCAAGCGGGCGATCCGCATCGGCAGCCAGGCCAACAACGGCGCCGCGGGCATGTTCGAGCAGGACGACGTGGACAACTGGCGCCAGGTGACGGCCGCGAGCGCGAGCCAGCTCGGGCGTCGGTATCCCCAGGATCTGTCGATGGGCCTGGGACATGCCGGGCCGCATCCGGACTATCCGGGCCTCGTCTCCGAGCGGTACATCTCGGAGAACAACCAGCGCCTCTTCTACCAGCGCTGGGAGGAGTTCATGAACGCGGAGAGCTGGGCGGACATCGCGCTCGACCCGATCAAGGCCCGCTTCGAGGGCACCGCGACCCTGCGGGGCTAGCGGACGGCGACGCGGTGAAGAAGAAGCGCGCGCGCGGCCGGGCACGTCCCAGGACCCGCCATGCGGCGCGCCCGGCGGCCCGGCCCGGTGGCCTGACGGCGCCGCAGGCGCTCTGGCTCGAGCTGATGCCGTTCTACATCCGCGAGGCCTGGCTGCTCGACGAGCGCCGGCTCACCGAGTGGCTCGCCCTCTTCACCGACGACGTCCTCTACTTCATGCCCCGCCGCAAGAACGTCCTCCGCCGCGAGGCGCACCGCGAGCTGACCCCGCTCGGCGACCTGGCGATCCTCGAGGAGGACAAGCGCTACCTCGAGATGCGGGTGGCCCGCCTCGACACCGGGATGGCCTGGGCCGAGGATCCCCCGTCGCGCACCCGTCACCTGGTCGGCAACCTCGAGGTCGCCCCGCTGGCCAGGGGGGAGGTGCAGGCCAAGACCGCGTTCCTGGTCTACCGCTCGCACCTCGAGACGGATCACCAGCTGCTGTCCGGCTGCCGCGAGGACGTGCTGCGCCGGGTGAAGGGCGAGTGGAAGATCGCCCGGCGCACGATCGTGCTCGACGCCAACGTCCTGCTCGACAAGAACCTCAGCGTCTTCCTGTAGCCCGGGCTCAATCCCTCTCCCACGCGGGGAGAGGGCAGGGTGAGGGGGCGGCTCCCCTAGTAGCCCCGCAGGTACGCCAGCACGTGCGCGGCCCACTCCGCCGGCTTCTCGAACGGCGGCCAGTGCCCGCAGTTGTTCAGCAGGACCAGGCGCGAGTCGGCGATGTGGTTCAGGATCGCGATGCTGACCTCGAAGGCGACCATCCGGTCGTACCGCCCGTGGATCAGGAGGACCGGCGCCTGGATGCCGGCCAGATCCGGCGTGTAGTCGTGGGGCACGCTCACCGATTGCCGCCGCGCCTCGGTGAGCTCGGGCGACCAGGTGTGGGCGCGGTGGATGTAGTCCACCAGCTCGTCGGTCACCAGGCCCTCGTCGTCCAGGTGCACGCGCAGGTAGCGCCGGATGTTCTCGCGGCTCGGATCGTCCAGGGCCTGGCGGGTGGCGCGGCTGCCCTCCGAGGGCCGATTGGCCATCAGATAGCGATCGCCGCCGGTGCCGATGTGCGACCCGCCCATCACGAACGTCCGGACGCGCCCGGGATACGTGATGGCCGCGACCATCGACGACTGCCCGCCCTGCGAGGTGCCGACCCAGTGCGCCCGCTCGATGCCGAGGGCGTCCAGCAGGGCGACCGCGGTTCGCGCCTGGACCGCGTGCACGCCCTCGCGGTAGACGATGGGGCCGGTCTTGCTGAAGTTCGGCAGGTCCATGAGGATGCACCGGAAGTGCGGCGAGAGCGCGCCGATGACCTTGTGGAACGTGATCCACGCGGTGGTGCCGGGGCCGTACGAGTGCAGGAACAGCACCGGCTCGCCCTGGCCCACGTCGTGGTAGTGCACCGTCATGCCCCCGGCCTCGACCCTCCGGCTGCTGCCCATCTCGGTGAGCCCATTCGACGCGATGAACGGCATGGCTCTCTCCTTCAGGCCCGCTCCCCGCGGGGGGCGGTCGGCTCGGCCAGGCCGAGGTAGGCGGCGCGGATGCGTGGGTCGGCGGCCAGCTCGCGGGCGGGACCGCTGACCACCACGCGCCCGGTCTCCAGCACGTAGGCGCGGGAGGCCAGGGCCAGGGCGCGGCGCGCGTTCTGCTCCACGAGCAGGATCGTCGCGCCCTCCGCGCTGAGGCGGGCGATGACCGCGAAGATCTCGCGGGCCAGCCGCGGGGACAATCCGAGCGACGGCTCGTCGAGGAGCAGCAGGCGCGGCCGGATCATCAGGGCGCGCGCGATCGCGAGCATCTGCTGCTCGCCGCCCGACAGCGTCCCGGCGAGCTGGCGGGCGCGCTCGCGGAGCACCGGGAAGAGCGCGAACGCGCGCTCGGTCGCCTCGGCCACGCCCGCCCGGGGGACGGTGTGGCCGCCCACCAGCAGGTTCTCGCGCACCGTGAACTCGGGAAAGATCTCGCGCCCCTCGGGCACGTGGCCGACCCCGGCCGCGACGATGGCGTCCGGCGCGGCCCGCGTGATGTCGCGGCCGTCGAAGACGACGCGACCGGTGCTCGGACGGACCAGCCCCGAGATCGCCCGCAGGGTCGTGCTCTTGCCGCTGCCATTGGCGCCGAGCAGCGTGACGATCTCCCCCGCGCCGACCGTGAGCGACACCCCGTCGAGCGCCCGGCGCTTGCCGTAGGCGACCGACACCGTGTCGAGGGCGAGCAGGTCACTCATCCCCTCACCCGTCCTCGGTGCCCAGGTAGGCCGCCACCACCGCCGGGTCCCGGCTGACCTCGCCGGGCGTCCCCTCGGCCAGCCGGCGCCCATGCTGCAGCACCGCCACCCGATCGGAGACGCCCATCACCAGATCCATGTTGTGCTCGACCAGCAGGATCGTCAGGCGATCGTCGTCCCGCAGGCTCCGGATCAGCCGCATCAGCTCCTGGGTCTCGGTGGGATTGAGCCCGCCCGCCGGCTCGTCGAGCAGGAGCAGGCGGGGCTCCAGCGCCAGCGCCCGCGCCAGCTCGACCCGCTTCTGGAGCCCGAGCGGCAGCCCCGCCGCGTCGCGGCCCGCGACGTCGCCCAGGCCCACGCGCCCGAGGAGCGCCCGCGCCCGGTCCCGCGCGCGCGCTTCCTCCCGGCGCACCCCGGGCAGGCCGAGCGCGGCGGCGACCACCCAGCCCCGCAGCCGCGCGTGGGCCCCGATGAGCACGTTGTCGAGCGCGGAGAGGCCGCGGAACACCTCGGTGTTCTGGAAGGTCCGCGCCACCCCGAGCCGCGCCACCGCGTGCGGCGCGCAGGCCAGGAGGTCCTGCCCGTCGAAGCGCACCCGGCCGGCCGACGGGCGGTACAGTCCGGTGAGCACATTGAAGACGGTGGTCTTCCCGGCCCCGTTGGGTCCGATGAGCGCGAAGATCTCCCCCGCCCCGACGGCGAGATCGACGTCGCTCAGGGCGGCCAGGCCGCCGAAGCGGATCGACAGCCCCGCGATATCGAGCAGCGGCGCGGACGGCCGCGTCACGGGTCGGACTTGAGCCAGTCCGAGAGGGGCTTGAAGCGCCCGGCCTCCACCCGCACCCAGAACCCCTGCTTCTGCGTGTCGTGCTCGGGACCGATGGTGATCGGCGGCACGATGCCGGTGTCGAAGCCCTTGAGGGTCTCGAGCGCGGCCACGAGCCCGTCGCGGGTGAGGGTCCGGCCCGCGCGCTTGGCGGCCTCGGCGAAGAGCATGCCGGCCAGGTATCCGGACAGGGAGTAGCGGTTCGGCTCGTTCTTGCCCACGTACTTCTGCAGGTGCTCCCGGTAGAGCTTGATGGCGGGCTGATCGGAGCGCAGGGGATCCGGCAGCGTGGCGAGCCCCTCCACGCCCTCGGAGGCGTCGCCGGCCAGGCCCAGATAGGTCTCGTCGGTGAGCGGCCCCGTCGAGACCATCAGGGTATCCGTCCAGCCGATCTTCTGCCGCTCCTTGAGCGCCTGCGCGGCGGGACCCGGCGTCAGCACGAGGAACGTGACCTCGGGCTTGGCGGCCTGGAGCTTGGCGGTCTGGGCGCTCACGTCGGTGACCCCGCGCTTCACCGGCTCGGTCGCGATCAGCTTGAGGCCGTGACGGCCGAGATCGGCCTCGAACGCGGTGAGGAACGACTTGCCGTACTCGTCGTCCTGGTAGAGCGCGGCGAACCGCTTGAACTTCCGCGGGCCGGCCAGGTGGTCGATCATCATCCGCGACTGACGGTCGCTCAGCACGAGGCCGCTGAAGACGTACTTCCGGTTGCGCGTCGCGGTCGAGCTCTGGAACGGGAACAGCATCGGGACCTTGGCCTGCTCGAGATAATCGAGCGTGGCGACCACCGGGGGCGAGCCCTGCGGCGCGATCACCGCGAAGATCGCGTCCTGCTCCACGAGCTTCTTGGTGTTGGCGACCGCGTCCTGCGGCCGGTATCCGTCGTCGTAGTAGATCGTGCGGATCTTGCGGCCGTGGACGCCTCCCGCGTCGTTGAGCACGCGGAAGTACAGGTCGACGCCGGCCTTGGTGAGCTGGGTGCCGGTGAAGGCCAGCGGCCCGGAGAACGAGTTCGACCCGCCCAGCAGGATCTCGGTGTCGGTGACGCCGGGCTCGGCCGCGGCCGGCGCCGGACCGGCGAGCGCGGCCGCGATCGCGCAGACGACGGTGAAGATGTCCAGTGGCCCTCGCTGTCTCATGACTGCCTCCTTGTCACCGCGGCCAGCCCGCCCGGCGCGAACAGCATGCAGGCGATCATGATCGCGCCGAAGATCAGCGGGCGATACGTCTGGAACCCGGCCAGCGAGTCGTTGAGCACGGTGACGACGGCCGCCCCCGCCACCGAGCCCCAGACGGAGCCGAGCCCGCCCAGGATGATCATCACCAGGAAGTCCACCGAGAGGAACACGTCGAACGCGTCCGGGGAGAGAAATCCCACCACGAAGGCGAACAGCCCGCCCGCCACCCCGGTGTAGAACGCGGAGAGCACGAACGCGATCGTCTTGTAGGCGGCCGCGTTGATCCCGCTCGCCTGCGCCGCGACCTCGCTGGCGCGGATGGCGAGAAAGGCACGCCCGGTCCGCGTGGCCGCGATGTTGAGCGCGGCCAGGACCATCGCGGCGGCCACCGCGAGGGCCAGGTAGTAGCGGGCCCGGTCGGTGGCGAGCACCCAGGGGCCGAGCCGGGCCGAGGGCACGCGCAGGCCGTCGTTGCCGCGCGTCAGCCAGTCGAGGTTCGTGATCGCCTCGGTCACCACGAAACCGAAGGCGAGCGTGGCCATGGCCAGGTAGAGGCCGTCGAGCCGGAGGCACGGGATGCCGAGCGCCAGGCCGACGAGCGCGGTGACGAGCCCGGCCGCGAGCAGGGTCAGCGGCACCGGCAGCGCGGGCGCCCGCAGGGTGAGGATCGCCGCCGCGTAGGCGCCGATGGCGAGGAACCCCGCGTGGCCGAACGAGAGCTGGTTCGTGTAGCCCGAGAGCAGGTTGAGGCCGATCGCCACGATCGCGTTCACCGCGACCAGGGTCGCGAGGAACACGAAGTACCCGGGTGCCACCAGCGGCCACCCCAGCAGGGTCGCCGCGGCCAGCGCCCAGGCCGCCGCCCGCACTAGACCTTCCTCCGCTCGAGGTGGCCGAAGAGGCCCCGCGGGCGCGCGACCAGGATGCCGATCATGACGAGGAAGGGGACCGAGTAGCGGATGCCGGTCGGCAGGTAGAGCGGCGCCAGGTTCTCGATCACGCCGAGGAGCATGCCGCCCGCCACCGCGCCCGGGAGCGAGCCGAACCCGCCGAGCACCGCCGCGGTGAACCCGTTGATCGCGATCAGCCCCATCTTGGTGGAGAGAAAGGTCACCGGGGCGATGAGCACGCCGGCCACCCCGCCCACCACCGCCGCGAGCACCCACGCCCCGGAGTACACGCGCTCCACGCTGATGCCCATCAGGCGCGCCGCCGTCTGGTTCTGCGCGACCGCGCGCATGGCCCGGCCGAAGCGCGTGGCGCGAAAGAGCGCGACGAGCGCGAGCATCAGGACCAGCGAGGCCCCGATGACGCCCAGCGACACCGGCGCGACCCGCACCGGGCCGATCGCGATGGGCCGGTTCGAGAACAGGGCCGGGAACGGCAGCTCCTCGTTGGTCCACACGATGCCGGCCGCCGCGCGCAGCGCCAGCGACAGCCCGAGCGTGATGATCAGCACGTCCCAGTGGGTCGCGGAGACCGCGCGCCGGATGATCGCGCGCTCGACCAGGAACGCGAGGAGCCCGCCGGCCCCGACCCCGCAGGCCAGCGCGGCCGGCAACGGCAGCCCGGCCGCGTGCTGCGCGGACCAGGCCACGAACGCGGAGACCATGAGCATCTCCCCCTGGGCGAAGTTCACGGTGCGCGTGGCGTTGTAGACGATGACGAGGCTCAGGGCCACCAGCGCGTAGATGCAGCCCGTCGCGAGCCCGCTGACGACGACGTGGACCAGCGCCGAGCCGCTCACGCCCGGATACTGCTCGGCGCGCCCGCCCCTGTCAAGGCAAGCACCCCGACCGTCTCCTTTCCTCCTATAATCCCCCCGGAGGATCCCCATGCCCCCCACCACCGGAACGAAGTCCCCGCAGGCGCTGGCGGAAACCCGACGCTGGGCCGCGCCGGGATCGAAGTCGGCCGCGCTCTTCGCGCAGGCCCAGGGCGTCATGCCCGGCGGCAACACGCGCACCACCGTCTACATGGCGCCCTACCCGCCCTACGCGGCCTCGGGCGACGGCTGCTGGATCACGGACGTGGAGGGCGATCGCCGCCTCGACTGCCTGAACAACTACACCGCGCTGATCCACGGGCACGCGCATCCCGCGATCGTGGACGCGGCGACGCGGCGGCTCGCGCTGGGCGCGTCGTTCCCGCTCCCCACCCCGGAGGAGGTCGAGCTGGCCACGCTGCTCTGCGAGCGCCTCCCCTCGGCGGAGCGCGTGCGCTTCACCAACTCGGGGAGCGAGGCGGTGATGATGGCGATCAAGGGCGCGCGGGCCTGGACCGGCCGGCCGAAGATCGCCAAGTTCGAGGGCGCCTATCACGGCTCCTACGACTACGCGGAGGTGAGCCTCGGCTCCACGCCGGAGAACTGGGGCGGCCTCGCCGCGCCCGCCAGCACCGCCTACTCGCGGGGCGTGCCGCCGGCCGTGCTCGAGGACGTGGTGGTGCTGCCGTTCAACCACGCGGAGCTGGCGGTGGCGCGCATCGAGCGCGAGGCCAACCAGCTCGCGGCCGTGCTGGTGGACCCGATCCCGAACCGGGTGGGGCTGATCCCGGCGCATCGCGAGTTCCTGCGCGCGCTGCGCGAGGTGACCGCCACCCACGGCATCGCGCTGATCTTCGACGAGGTCATCACGTTCCGGGTCGGCTACGCAGGCGCCCAGGGCCTCTTCGGCGTGACCCCGGACCTGACCACGCTCGGCAAGATCATCGGCGGCGGCTTCCCGGTGGGCGCGGTGGCGGGCCGCGCCGACGTGATGGCGGTGTTCGATCCCACCGGCGGCAAGCCGGCCGCGCCGCACGGCGGGACCTTCAACGCCAACCCGGTCACCATGGCCGCGGGCCTCGCCGGGATGCGCCTGCTGACGCCCGAGGCCTTCGCGAAGCTCGACGAGCTGGGAGCCAAGCTGCGCGCGAGCCTGGAGGCGTGCTTCAAGCGCGCGGGCGTGCCGGGCGCGGTCACCGGCCTGGGCTCGCTCTTCCGCGTGCACCCGACCGATCGCGAGCTGATCGACTACCGCAGCACCCGCACCTCGCCCGAGGAGGAGGCGCGCCGGCAGCGCCTGATCCGCGGGCTCATGGAGCGCGGCGTGCTCATGTCGGTCACCGGCCTCGGCTGCCTCTCCACGCCGATGGCGGACGCCGAGCTGGAGGGCCTGATCGAGACATTCGCCGCGGTGCTGGCGGCCGAGCGCGGAGGCCGCTGAGCGGGAGGAACGCCCCTCACCCTGCCCTCTCCCCGAGGGGAGAGGTGGAGGGTGCGTGCCTTGACACCTCCTGGTGCCACGGGTAACGTCGGGCCCTCGGTCGCCCCGCCCCTCGCGGTCAAATAGGAGGCACCATGTCGCGCTCGCTGGCTCCATCCCGGATCGTCTCGCTGCTCGCCGTCGCGCTCCTCACCGTTCTCACGCTCACCGGCCCCGCCGCCGCCCAGAAGCCGGGCGGCACGTACGAGGTCGCGTACGACCTCAGCCCGTTCACCCTCGACGCGATGGCGGACACGATCAGCGCCAAGTCGCACATCGTGGACAACGTGCAGGAGGGGCTCTTCGCTCCTGACGCCGCGCTGGTGCCGAAGCCGATGCTGGTCGAGAAGTGGACGGTGAGCCCGGACGGCCTCACCTGGACGTTCGTGCTCCGCAAGGGCGTGCCCTTCCACAACGGCGAGATCCTGAAGGCCGACGACGTCGTCGCCTCGCTCCAGCGCTGGCTCAGCCGGGACGGCACGTGGGCGCCGCATCTCAAGTCGCGGCTCACCGCGCTCGAGCGGGTGGACGACGTGACCGTGCGCATGAAGCTGTCCCGGCCCTTCGGGGCCATGCTCGAGGCGCTCTCGATGGTGGAGGGCGTGCAGCCGGTGATCTTCCCGAAGTCGGTGCTCGACCGCTACCCGGGCGACAAGGACCGCGTCAGCGAGAAGGACGTCGTCGGCACCGGGCCCTTCAAGTTCGTGAGCTGGGAGCGCGACCGGCGCATCGTGCTCGAGCGCTTCGACAAGTACGCGGCCCGCAAGGAGCCGCTGAGCGGCTTCGCGGGCAACAAGACCGCCTACTTCGAGCGCGTGCACCACAACTTCGTCCCCGAGGCGGCCGGCCGCGTCGCGGGCGCCCTCACCGGCCGCTACGACCTGGCGATGCTCCTGCCGCTCGACCAGATGGCCCAGATCAAGGCCAGCTCCGCGGTGGTCGCGCAGGTGAACCCGTACGGCGGGCGCACCGAGATCACCTTCAACACCACGATCGCGCCGTTCGACAAGAAGGCGATGCGCCAGGCGGTGGCCGCGGTGCTGGAGCCGGAGGAGATGCTGGCCGCGATCGCCCCCAAGGGGCTCTACACGCTCAACTCGAGCCCGTTCTTCCCGAACCAGGCCACGTGGGTGAGCAAGATCGGCTACGACACCTACGCCAAGCGCGACCTCGCGAAGGCGCGCGAGCTGATCCTCTCGGCCGGGCTGACCCCGCCGGTCGCCATCACGGTGATCTCGGTGCCGGTCAGCCTGCCCGGCGGCCGCCAGATCCAGGTGGCGGTGCAGCAGCTCGACGAGAGCAAGCTCTTCAAGGTGGATCTGCAGATCATGGACTGGACGGTGATGGTGCAGAAGCGGTGGGAGAAGAAGCACAGCGCGATGTACAACGCGTTCAACGTCTGGTACCAGAACGACCTGGTCGCGCCCACCTGGAACAACCCGCAGCATCCCGCGTCGGGGTTCTTCGTGAGCCCGGCGCGCGACGAGCTGCTCGAGCGGCGGCTGCAGACCACGAGCGCGGCCGAGATCGCCAAGATCCGGGACGACTTCCACCGCTGGTTCTGGGACGAGGTGCCGCTCTTCCCCTTCGGCAACTTCGCCACGCTCAACACGGTGGGCCCCCACGTGAAGGGCTCCCAGCATCTCGGCAGCCCGATCTACTTCGGAGTCTGGTTCGACGGCAAGAAGTGAGGAGCTATCTCGCCCGGCGCCTGGCCAGCGCGGTCCCCGTCATCCTGGTGGTGGCGATCGTCGGGTTCGTGCTCTTCCGGCTGACCCCGGGCGACCCGGCGGCGCTGCTCGCGGGCGACAACGCGAGTCGGGAGCAGATCGAGAAGACCCGGCAATACCTCGGGCTCGACCAGCCGATCCACGTGCAGTTCGCGCGCTACCTGAGCCGGCTGGCCCGCGCCGACTTCGGGCAGTCGATCTTCCTCGGCCGGCCGGTGACGACCGCGATCCTCGAGCGGCTCGAGCCCACGATCTCGCTCGCCATCGTCGCGGAGCTCTTCGCCCTGGCCCTCGCGATCCCGCTCGGGCTGCTCGCCGCGGTGCGCGCGAACACGTGGGTGGACCAGGCCGCGATGGCCCTGGCGCTGGCCGGGCTCTCGATCCCCGCCTTCTGGCTCGGCCTGCTCCTGGTGTTCTCGTTCGGGGTCAAGCTCGGCTGGCTGCCGGTCGGCGAGTTCCGTCCGCTCGCGGACGGGATCGGCCCCTTCCTGCGTCACATGATCCTGCCCGCGGTCTCGCTCGGCCTCATCCAGATGGCGCTCACCGCGCGCATGGTGCGCTCGAGCATGCTCGAGGTCCTGCGCGAGGACTACATCCGCACCGCGCACGCCAAGGGCATGAGCCGCCGCGTCATCGTTCTGCGCCACGCGCTCCGCAACGCCCTGATCCCGACGGTGACGGTGGTGGGGCTCGGCTTCGGCGCCCTCGTGAGCGGCGCGGTGGTCGTGGAGACGATCTTCGCGCTGCCCGGGCTCGGGCGCCTCACCGCGACCGCGCTGCTCAACCGCGACTACCCCCTGATCCAGGCGGTCCTCATGTTCGTGGCGATGATCTTCATCGTGATGAACCTCCTGGTCGACCTCGCGTATGCCTACCTCGACCCCCGCCTCCGCGTCCGCTACTGAGCCGAGCCCGGCGGTCTGGGCGGCCCCGCGATCCCGGCCGCGCCTCGCCCGGCTGTGGCGCAGCCGCTACACGATCGCGGGGCTCGGCATCCTGGGCGCCCTGATCGTCCTCGCCGTCTTCGCCGACCAGATCGCGCCATACGGCCCGAACCGCATGCGGCCGACCGAGCGCCTGCAGGCGCCGAGCGCGGCGCACCCCTTCGGCACCGACGATCTGGGCCGGGACATCCTGAGCCGCGCGGTGTTCGGCGCGCGGCTCACCCTGACCATCGGAGCGATCGTGGTGCCCTTGAGCCTGCTGCTCGGGGTGCCCCTGGGGGTGGCGGCCGGCTACTACCCGCGGGTCGACGGCTTCATCATGCGAATCGTCGACGGGCTGATGGCGTTCCCCGCGGTGCTGTTCGCGATCACCCTCATGGCGGCGCTGGGCCCGAGCGTCACCAACGTCATCATCGCGCTCTCGGTCGCCTACGCGCCGAGCGCAGCGCGCCTCGCCCGCGGCTCGACGCTGACCGTGCAGGCCCTGACCTACGTCGAGGCCGCGCGCGCCCTCGGCGCCCCGGACGGCCGGCTCATCGCGCGGCACGTGCTGCCCAACATCTTCGCCCCCCTGCTCGTGCTGGCCTCGTTCACGTTCGCGGTCTCGGTGCTGACCGAGGCGATCCTGAGCTTCCTCGGCGCGGGCGCGCCGCCCTCGGTGCCCAGCTGGGGCACGATGGTGGCCGAGGGGCGCAACTACATCGAGGCCGCGCCCTGGCTCATGTTCTTCCCCGGCTGCTGCATCGCCATCGTGGTGATGGGGCTCAACCTGCTCGGCGATGGGCTCCGGGACCTGCTCGACCCGCGGCTGCGCGGCGGGTTCCGGGGCAGCGGCGTGTCGTGACCCCGTCGTGACCTTCGTGAAGGAGATCGCGTGGACCTGATCGTGACCAACGCGAACGTGCTGACCATGGACGGCCGCGACGCGCCCGCGTCCGCCGTGGCGATCCGCGGCGGCAAGATCGTCGCGGTGGGCCGCGACCAGGACGCGCTCGCCTTCCGGCGGCCGGGCACACGCGTCGTCGACGCGGGCGGCCGCACCGTGCTGCCCGGCTTCATCGAGCCGCACAATCACATGGTCGGCTACGGTACCGCCCTGATCGGCGTGGATGCGCGCACGCCGCCGAACGAGACCATCGCCGACATCGTGGCGCGGGTGCGCCTGGCCGCCGCCGCGCTGCCACCGCACCGCTGGATCCTCGGCCGCGGCTACGACGACACCGGCCTGCGCGACATGCGCCATCCGACGCGCCGCGACCTCGACCAGGCCTCGACCGAGCACCCCATCGTGATCTGGCACAACTCCGGCCACCTCACCGTCGCGAACAGCAAGGCGCTCGCGCGGGCCGGCATCACCGCGGGCACCGCGGACCCGGCCGGCGGGCGCATCGGCCGGTTCGAGGGCAGCGCGGAGCCGGACGGCGTGCTCTACGAGGCGCCGGCGCAGACGATGGTCACGAAGCTGATCCCGGCCTACGAGGCGGCCGAGCTGGCCGATTCCTTCCGCCGGGCCCAGGACGAGTTCCTCCGCCAGGGCGTGACCACCATCCACGACGCGCACGTGAGCCGCCTGCGCGGCATCGACATCCTCGATACCTACCAGAAGATGCACGCCTCCGGCGCGCTCAAGCTGCGCGTGAACATGTTCATGCAGTGGGACTACCTGAAGGAGCTGGACTTCGCGCCGGCGCCGGGCTCGGGCGACGATCGCCTGCGGGTGGCCGGGTGCAAGATCGTCTCGGACGGATCGATCCAGGGCATCACCGCCGCGCTCCGCGAGCCCTACTACTGCAACGAGGCCGAGAAGGGCTGGCTCATCTACGAGCAGGCCGAGCTCGACGAGATGGTGCTCACCCTCCACCGCCGCGGCTACCAGATCGCGATCCACGCCAACGGCGACGCGGCGATCGACTCGGTCCTGCTGGCCTACGAGCGGGCGCTGCAGGCGATCCCGAAGGCCGACCACCGCCACCGCATCGAGCACTGCCAGGTGTGCCACCCCGAGCACCTCCAGCGCATCGCCCGGCTCGGCGTGATCCCGAACTTCTTCGCCAACCATGTCTACTACTGGGGCGACCGTCACCGCGACCGCTTCCTCGGCCCGGACCGGGTGCAGGTCCTGGACCCGGTCGGCTCGGCCTTCCGCGCCGGCATCCGGCCGATGCTCCACTCGGATTGCCCGGTGACGCCGGTGAGCCCGCTCTTCTGCGTGCAGAGCGCGGCGGCGCGCGTGACCAGCTCCGGCAAGGTGCTGAACGACCCGGAGCGGGTCGCGGTGCGGGAAGCGCTCTCCACCGTGACCGCGAACGCGGCGCACGGCGCCTTCGAGGAGCGCCAGAAGGGCACGCTCGAGGTTGGCAAGCTCGGCGACCTCGTCCTGCTCGGCGCCGATCCCCTGAAGGAGGCGCCGCACGAGATCGGCAAGATCCCGGTGTCGGCCACCGTCGTCGGCGGCGAGGTCGTCTACCAGGAGGCCGCGCTTGGATAGGAGCCTGCTCGAGGCCGACGCGCTCACGCTCGCCCGCCGCATCCGGACCAAGGACATCTCCCCGGTGGCGGTGGTCGAGGCGGTGCTCGCGCGGATCGAGGCCCTCCAGCCGACCGTGAACGCGTTCATCACCGTGACCGCGGACGAGGCGCGGGAGACGGCGCGCCGCGCGGAGGCCGCGGTGCTGGCCGGCGAGCGGCTCGGGCCACTCCACGGCGTGCCGTTCTCGGTCAAGGATCTGCTGTTCACCAAGGGCACGCGGACCACGATGGGCTCCCGGATCTTCGCCGAGCAGGTGACCGGCGCGGACGCGGTCCCGGTCCGGCGGCTGCGCGAGGCCGGCGCCATCCTGATCGGCAAGACCACCACGCCCGAGTTCGGCCACAAGCCGCTGACCGACAGCCCCCTCTTCGGCGCCACGCGCAATCCCTGGGATCTCTCACGCACCGCGGGCGGCTCGTCGGGCGGGGCCGCCGCGGCGGTCGCCACCGGCCAGGCGCCGCTCGCGCTCGGGACCGACGGCGGCGGCTCGGTCCGTCTCCCCGCCGCCTGCTGCGGCATCGTCGGGCTCAAGCCCACGCTCGGCCGCGTCCCGCACGCGCAGCAGGCGGACCTCTTCTCCTCCACGTCCTACATCGGCCCGATGACCCGGAGCGTGGCGGAGGCGGCGGCCTGCTTCGACGCGATCGCCGGCTACGACGCGGGCGATCCCTACTCGCGCCCGGAGCCGCCGGACGATCCGCGCGACGTCGCGGTGCGCGGCCTGCGGCTCGGCTGGCTGCCCCGCGTGGGCAACCCCCTCGTGGATCCGGAGGTCCTCGCGGCGTGCGAGGCGGCGGTGCGCCACCTGGAAGAGCGGGGCGCGCACGTCGAGAGCGTGGAAGAGGACGTCTCGGCCTTCGAGCGGACGTTCCTGATCTCGCTCCAGGCCGGGCTCGCCGCGCGCGTCGGCCCGCACATGGCCGAGTTCGGCGACAAGGTGGCGAAGAGCCTGCGCGAGTCCATCGAACGCGGCGCGCAGTGGTCCGCGGTGGACTGGGTGAACGCGCTCGGCCAGCGGACCGCGGTCTACCGTCGCGTGCAGGCGCTCCTCCAGCGCTTCGACTTCCTGCTATCGCCGACGCTGTCGCGCCCGGCGCTCGCCCTCGATCACGATCCGTACGAGCCGATCACCATCGCGGGCGAGACCGCGGGCACGATCCGCGGCGCCTGGTACCCCTATCTCTGGCCCTTCAACCTCTCCGGCCACCCGGCGATCTCGCTGCCGTGCGGCTGGTCCTCCGACGGCCTGCCCATCGGCCTGCAGATCGTCGGTCCCTGGTACGGAGACCGCCGCGTCCTCGCGCTGGCCGGTCACCTCGAGCGCGAGCGCCCGTGCGCGCGCCCGATGCCTCTCTAGGAGACACGTCATGCCGCTCTCGCCCAAGGGCTTCCCGGTCCTGCTCAGCTTCGACATCGACGCGGAGACGATGTGGACCGCCCGCGACCCCAAGAACGCCGAGCGCCCCATCGTGATGAGCCAGGGCGCCTACGGCTGGAAGGTGGGCGTGCCCCGCATCCTCGAGCTGCTCGCCCGCTACGGCCTGCGGGTGACGTTCTTCGTGCCGGGCCTGGTCATGGAGCAGCGGCCCGCGATGGTCGAGGCGATCCTGAAGGCCGGCCACGAGATCGCGCACCACTCCTGGTCGCACGCCTGGATCGTCAACCTCTCGCTCGAGCAGGAGCGCGAGGAGATGGACAAGGGCATCGAGATCATCCAGCGCATGACCGGGCGGAAGCCGGTCGGCTACCGCTCCCCGGCCGCGGAGTTCAGCCCGCACACGCTCCGGATGCTCGGCGAGTACGGGTTCGGCTACTCCTCGAACTACTTCGACGACGATTCGCCGTATCTCCACCGGATCGACGGCAAGCTCACCGACCTCGTCGAGTTCCCGTTCGCCTGGGTGCTGGACGACGCGCCGTTCTTCCAGTACTCGATCACCCTGCCCGGGCGGACCATGCAGGCGCCGTCGGCGGTGTTCGAGGCCTGGCGACGGGAGTTCGACGTGCTCTACCGCGAGGACCGCTACTTCTGCCTCGCCATGCATCCCCAGATCATCGGCCGGCCCTCCCGGATCACGCTGCTGGAGGAGCTGATCCAGCACATCCTCGGTCACCCGCGGGTGTGGCTGGCGCGCTGCGACGAGGTGGCGGACGCGGTGCGGCCGGCCCTGCGCGCGGAGGCCCGCGCGTGAGGCTCCGCGGCCGCCGCGTGCTGGTCACCGGCGCGGCCTCGGGCATCGGGCTGGCGACCGCGCGCCTGTTCCGGAGCGAGGGGGCGGCGGTGGCCATGCTCGACCGCGACGAGGCGGCGCTCGGCAAGGCGCGCGTGGATGGCGCGACCGCGCTGGTCTGCGACGTGGCGGACGAGCGGCAGGTGCGGGCCGCGGTCGCCCAGGCCGCGACGGCGCTGGGCGGGCTCGACGGCGTCGTCAACAGCGCCGGCATCGATCTCATGCGGCCCTTCGAGCGGATGACCTCGGAGGAGTGGGCGCGGGTCATCGCGGTCGACCTCACCGGCCCCATGCTCGTGTGCCACGCCGCCCTGCCCGCGATGAAGCAGGCCGGGCGCGGGACCATCGTCAACATCGCCTCGGGCGCCGCGCTGCGCCCGCTCGAGCAGCGCACCGCCTACTGCGCCGCGAAGGCGGGGCTCGTGATGTTCGGCAAGACGCTCGCGGTGGATCTCGCCGCGGACCACATCCGCGTCAACGCGATCTGCCCGGGGATCATCGACACGCCGCTGTTCCGGTCATCGTGGCAAGGCGCGGCGGATCCGGAGGGGGAGCTGGCGCGGATCCTGGATCGCTACGTGATCCGGCGGCCGGGCGAGCCGGAGGAGATCGCGCAGGCCGCGCTGTACTTGACCAGCGACGAGTCGTCGTTCGTCACGGGCGCGGCGCTGGCGGTCGACGGCGGTCGGACGTTCCACTAGCCGACGAAGACGCCGCCGGAGGGGTGCAGGATCTCGCCGGTGAAGAACGCGGCGTCGTCGGAAGCCAGGAAGAGCGCGGTGGACGCGATCTCCTCCACCGTGCCGTAGCGGCCCATCGGGGTGAGGCCCATCGCCCAGCGGCTCCGGTCGGCGTCCCCGCGTAGCGCCGCGGTCATCGGCGTCTCGATGAAGCCGGGCCCGATCGCGTTGACCCGGATGCCGTGGCGGGCCAGCTCCTGGGCCAGACACTTGGTCGCCATCCAGACGCCGGCCTTGCTCACGCTGTAGGCCCCGCCTCCCGACGGCATCTTCGACATGATCGAGCCGAGGTTGATCAGGCTGCCGCCCCGCTTGTTGGCGACCATCCACCGCGCGGCCGCGCGGTTGGAGAAGAGCACGCCGTACAGGTTCACGTCGATCACCGAGCGGAACCCCTCCGTCGGGATATCGAGCATGGTGTACGGCTTGGCCGAGCCGGGGTCGGGGCGCGGGCTCCCCACGCCGGCGGCGGCGACCAGCACGTCCACCGCCCCGAAGGCCTGCACGCAGGCCGCGACCATGGCGTCGTTGGCCGCCTCGTCGGTCGTGTCGGTCCGCACCGCGAGCGCCTTGCCTCCGGTGGCCTCCACGAGCCGGGCGGTCCCGCTGGCCGCGGCCTGGTCCAGGTCGGCCACGCACACCTTCGCCCCCTCCGCCGCGAAGCGGAGCGCGCACGCGCGTCCGATGCCGCTGCCGCCGCCGGTGATCACCGCGATCTTCCCTTCCAGCCTTCCTGCCATCTCGTCCTCCTTGTCCTTCGGCCCCTCACCCTGCCCTCTCCATCAAGGGGAGAGGGTTGAGGGGGCTCAGATCATCCAGCGGCCGCCGTCGATGAGGATCGACTGGCCGGTGATGTAGCGGGCGTCGTCGCTGGCCAGGAACGCCACCACCCCGGCCACGTCCTCGGGCTCGGCCACGTAGCCCATCGGCACGCTCGTGCGCACCTTGTCGATGACCGCCTTCGGCAGGCGGTCGTGGGCCCGGGTGCGGATGGCGCCGGGGCACACCGCGTTGACGTTGACGTGGAACGGCGCCAGCTCGCGCGCGAGCGAGCGGGTGAAGCCGACCACGCCCATCTTGGCCGCCGCGTAGTCCACGAAGCCCACGTCACCGTAGAAGGCGGACTCGGTCGACATGTTGACGATGCGGCCGCCGCGCCGGGCCCGCATCTCCTCGACCGCGAGCCGGGTGGCCCGCATCGTCGCGACCAGCGAGACCTCGATCACGAAGCGCCACGTCGCCTCCTCCGAGAGGTGGAACTCGGTGGCGCGCTCGCGGGCGCTCTGGCCCACGTTGTTGAAGAGGATGTCGATGCGGCCGAAGCGCTGCCGGATGGCCGCGAAGGCCGCCTCGACCGCGCCCGGGTCGGTCCAGTCCGCGGTGATCGCCAGGACCTGGCGGCCGGCCGCCTCGATCTCCCGGGCCACCGCCTGCAAGGTATCGCCCTCGCGGTCGACCACCACGAGGTCCGCGCCCTCCCGGGCGAGACGCAGCGCGCTGGCCCGGCCGATGCCGTTGGCCGCGCCGGTGACGAGGGCGATCCGGTCCGCGAAGCGGTCGGTGACGGGCGCGGTCATGGCGTGTCCTCTATCTAGAGGTGGGATCAGACGAAGCGGTGGAACCCGATCCAGCGCTCGGCCACCGCGAGCCCGGCGCCGGTGAGCACGATCAGCATGGTCGAGATCGCGGCGATGGACGGGTCGACGCCGTACTCGATGGCGGTGAAGATCTTCACCGGGAGCGTCATCTGGCCCGCCCCGAGCAGGAAGATCGACACCGGGACATTGTCGAACGACACGATGAAGGAGAAGAGCGCCCCCGCGGCCACGCCCGGCCGGATGAGGGGCAGCGTGACCGTGAAGAACGCGACCGGCCCGCTCGCCCCCAGGACGCGCGCGGCGTGCTCGAGCTCCGGGTCGATCCCCTGGAGGCTCGCGGTCACCGCCCGCACCACGTAGGGCACCGTGATCACCATGTGGGCGAGGGCCAGCCCCACGAAGGTGCCGTTGACGTGGACGAGCGCGTAGAACTGGAGCAGGGCCACGCCCACCACCACCCCCGGGAAGACGAGCGGCGCGTTGAGCAGCGCGGCGACGCCCCCGCCGCCGGCCACCCGCCGCCGGAGCAGGGCGAACGACGCGGCCACCCCCGCCCCGAGGGACCCGGCGGTCGCGACGAGCGCGAGGAGCAGGCTGAAGGCGATCGCGTGTACGTACTCGGGATCGCCGAGCACCGCGGCGAACCAGCGGAGGGTCAGGCCGCGCGGCGGCACGGTCAGGTACGAGGTGCGGCTCAGGGACGCGAGCGCGATCACCACCACCGGCAGCATCAGGAAGCCGAAGACCAGGGTGACCCACACCCGCAGGAGCCACGTCCGCACCCGGGCCGCGGTCACGCGCGCACTCCCGTCCGCCGGGCGAGGCGGCTCGAGAAGTAGATCAACGCCAGGACCATGCCGGTGAGGAGCAGGGACTGCGCGGAGCCCGCCGGCCAGTTGAGGCGCTGGAGGAACTCGTCGTAGATCAGCGTGGACATCACCTGGTAGGTGGGCCCGCCGAGGAGGCGCGGGGTCACCAGCGCGCTGATCGTGAGGACGAAGACGAGGATCGAGCCCGAGAGGATCCCGGGCGCGGACAGCGGCAGCGTGATCCGGAGGAACGCGCTACCCCACGAGGCGCCCAGCACCCGCGCGGCGTCCTCCACGTCGCGCGGGATGTTCTGGATGGCGCCGATCAGCACGAGCACCATGAACGGCAGGAAGATGTGGGTGAGGCCGATGAGGAGGCCGGCGAAGTTGAAGAGCAGCTTCACCGGCCCGTCCACCACCCCCAGGGCCTGGAGCGCCTGGTTCACCAGGCCGTTCTGGGCGAGCAGCGCGATCCAGCCGAAGGTGCGTACCACCAGGTTCAGCATGAGGGGAAACACCACGAGGATGGTCAGCCAGTTCCGCCAGCGCGAGCGCGTGCGCGCCAGGAAGAAGGCCAGCGGGTAGCCGACGACCAGGGTCGAGCACGTCACGGTGAGACCGAGCGCGAGGGTGCGGCCGATGATCTCGAGGTAGTAGGAGTCGGTGAGGAGCTTGACGTAGTGGCGCGCCGTGAAGCCGCCGGTGATGCCCACCAGCGGGATGTACGGGCGGACACTGGTCGGCACCATCATCCCCACCGGCACCACGAACGCGACCAGCAGGAGCAGCAGCGCCGGGGCGAGCAGCCACCAGCCGTGTCCGGCTCTCACCGCGCCTCTCCCGGCCCCGCTCCGCCGCCGGGCAACAGGATCACGTCGTCCGGGCTCCACGCGATGCGGGTGGCGGCGCCGCGCGCCAGCGGCCGCGCCGCCCCGGGCGCGGCGATCTCGAGCTCGCGCCCGTCCGCGAGCTGAACGACGTAGTGGTGCGCCTGCCCCGCGAAGGCGTGGAAGACGACGGTCGCCGCGAAGTGGTTGGGGCGTCCGGGCTCGCTCCCGGCCGGCTCGAGGCGGATGGCCTCCTGCCGGATCGCCACCCGCACCGATTGGCCCAGGACCAGGTCCGGACGCGGGCCGGCCACCACCGAGAGCCCGCCTCCGTCGAGCGCGACGACCGCGCCGGTCGCCCCGCTCTCCGCCACGGTGCCCGCGAGGAAGTTCGCGCGGCCGAGGAACCGGGCGACGAAGGCGGTGGCCGGGCGTCGATAGACCTCCTCCGGCGTGCCGACCTGCTCGACGCGCCCCGCCTCCATCACCACCACCCGGTCGGACAGGATGAGGGCCTCCGCCTGGTCGTGGGTCACGAAGATCATCGTGGTCCGGAGGCGCTCCTGCAGCCGCTTGAGCTCCACGCGCATCTCGTCGCGCAGGAGCGCGTCGAGGTTCGACAGCGGCTCGTCGAGGAGCAGCACGCGGGGCTCGGTGACGAGCGCCCGGGCGAGGGCGACCCGCTGCTGCTGGCCGCCGGAGAGCTCGCGCGGGTGCCGGGCCCCGAGCGGGCCGAGCCGCACCAGCTCCAGCATGCGCTCGACGCGCGGGCCCAGCTCGGCCGCGGGCACCGAGCGCCGGCGGAGGCCGAAGGCGACGTTCTCGAACACGGTCATGTGCGGGAAGAGCGCGTACGACTGGAAGACCAGCCCGAGGTTGCGGCGGTGGACGGCCAGCCGCGTGATGTCCTCGCCCGCGAGCACGACCTGCCCGGCGTCGGGCTCGACGAGGCCGGCGATCATCCTGAGGAGGGTGGACTTCCCGCAGCCCGAGGGCCCGAGAAGAGAGAGGAACTCGCCGGGGGCGGCGTCGAGCGAGACCTCGTCCACCGCGACCACGGTCCCGAACGACTTGCGGAGCCGGCGCACCGTGAGCGCCGGCGCGGCGGCGCTCACCGCGGAGGACGCGCCGGGGTCAACGCGCGATCTCGCGCCCCCAGCGCTCCGACCACTCCGGGAACTTCCTCGCCACCAGATCGGTGTCCGGGAAGAACATGCGCTGCACCAGGGGGCCGTAGGGCACGAGCTTGGCCAGGTCGGGCGGGAGCTGCACCTTCCGGTTGGTGGGACCGGCGAACTGCGACTGCCCGAAGCAGAGCTGGCCCTCGGGCGACAGGAGCCCCGCGATGTACTTCTGGGCGAGATCGCGCTTGGCGCTGGCCTTGGGCACCGAGACGGTGGGCACGATCCCGATGGCGCCCTCCGACGGATAGGCGGCGGCCACCGGCACCCCCTTGAGCGCGGCCGCCCCGGTCCGGTCCGTGTACCAGACCGCGAGGGCGATGTCCCCGCGCTCGAACAGCGGGATGATCTGGTCCGGCTGCGTGTACATCATCTGGACGTTGGGCTTGAGCTTCTTGATCGCCTCGAAGCCGGGCTCGATGTTCTCCACCGAGCCTCCGTTGAGGCGTGCCGCCGCCATCAGGAACTGCTGGCCGGAGGTGCCCGAGATGTCGGGGATCGCCAGCTTGCCCTTCCACTCGGGCTTCCAGAGGTCGCCCCACGAGGTGGGCGGCGTCTTCACCAGATTTGTGTTGTAGGTGATGATGGTGCCCGCGAACATCATGGACACCCAGTAGGCGTCCTTGTCCCGCGAGGCCTCGTAGAGATCGTTCCAGCCCTCGATCTTCCCGGACTCGAGCGGCTGGAGCAGCCCCTCCGCCTTCGCCTGCTTGACGATCTGGCTGTCCATGTACGCCACGTCGAACTCGGCGCGGGCCCCGGCCGCCCGCAGCTTCGCCATCGTCTGCACCGAGCTGCCGAGCACGTACTTCACGGTCGACCCGGTGGCCTTCTCGAACGCGGTGGCGTGGCACTTCTTCGAGTTGTCGACGAAGGTGCCGCCGAAGGTGGCCACCACCAGCTCGTCTCCGGACGCGGGTAGCGCGAGGCCGAGCGTCAGGAGGCAGATCAGCAGGGTCATGCGCGAGGCGATCATGGTCGAGGGCTCCTCCCGGGGCGTGTGGTGGCGCGATTATTCACGAGCCGCGCCGACCAAGTCAACCGGCAGTCTGCCGCGGCCGGGCGCGGCTCCGCCTACAGCTCGCGCAGCCGCGGCAGCACCTCCCGCGCGAAGAGCTTCAGGCCCTTCGTCGCCTCGGTGTGGGTCATGAAGCCCGAGCGGCTCGCCAGCACGAGATGCTCGAACGGCCCGACCCGCTCGCGATACGCCTGGATCTGCCGGTAGACGCTGTCCGGATTGCCGGCGAACATCAGGCCCTTCGCCATCGCCTGCTCCGCGGTGACGCCGATCAGGCCGGCGGCCGGCCGCGCGGCCGCGGGCACCCCGGGCCGCGGCTTCGTGGTATAGAGCGCGGGCGCGAGCTCGGCCGGGACCGCCCCGGGGAGGAACTTGGAGTACTGCGGCGCGGAGCGCAGCGCGGTGTTGAGGAACCACAGCAGCTTGCTGCCCACCCGCACGCCTTCCTCGTCGGTGTCGGCGGTGTAGACGAACGCGGTGTGTCCGAAGCGATCGGGCCCCGGCGGGGCCAATCCGGCGTCCGCGCGCGCCTTCCGGTATGCGGCCCACGCCCGCGCCGTCTCCTCGGCGGTGCGGAATACCATCACGTTGACGATGCCCCGCCGGCCGAGCTCGGCCGACGTCGTCGGGTCGCCGGTCGCCGCCCACAAGGGCGGATGCGGCTGCTGCCAGGGCCCGGGCCAGATGTTGACGTGCCGGTGCGTGAAGTGCTTCCCCTCCCAGCTGAACGGGCCGTCCCGATGCGAGAGGGCCTTCCGGATGAGATCGATCGCCTCCCAGAACCGATCGACGATGCCGATCGGGTTCGCGTTGCCGGACGCCATCTCGGTGCCGCCCGACTTCACGAACCCGATCTCGAGGCGCCCGCGCGAGATCACGTCGGCCGTCGCGTACTCCTCGGCGACGCGCACCGGGTCGGTGCGCACCGTGATCAGCGTCCCCAGGCTCAGGATGCGCACGTTCCGGGTCTGGCGCGCGAGAATGCCGAGGATGAGCGGGCTCGCCCCGAAGAGGCAGTTGATGCCGGCGTGATGCTCGTTCGAGACGACGTTGATCCCGACGTCGTCGCAGAGCAGGTACTCGTCGAGCGCTTCCTGGAACAGGTCCGCGGCGATCTTCGGATCGCAGTATCGGTTCGGCAGGCTGCCGCGGACCGACTCCGCCGCGTCCAGGACGTGCGGCGGCACGAACGGGTACGGGTTCTCGTTCAGGTACCAGGCCTGCATGGCGCCTCCAGGGTCATGGGGACAGGAACGCCACCACGCGCTCCACGAGCGCGCCGGGCTGCTCGATCTCGGGGTGGTGCCCGGCGCCCTCGATCAGCTCGAAGCGGGCCCCCGGGATGCGGGCGCAGTAGGCGCGCCCGTAGGCGGGGGTCACGATCCCGTCGCTCGCTCCCCACAGCACGAGGGTCGGCACCGCGATGCGCCCGAGCCACCGGGAGAGCCGGGGGTTGTACAGGTAGGGATGCCACGCGTAGCGACAGAGCGCCTCGCGGTTGCGCGCGTGCGCGACCAGCGCCTCGTTCGACATGGCGTCGGGGTCCGGCGCCCACTTCGCGGGCTCGTGCCAGCGCCGGCGCTGTACCTCGGCGGGCCCGGTGTTGAACACGTCGAGGATGTCGGGCGTTTCGCGGTCACCGACCTTGATCCCCACCGCGTCGACGAGGATCAGCCGCGCCACGCGTCGTGAGCGCGCCGCCGCGATCTCGGCGGCCAGCCAGCCGCCGAACGACAGGCCCATCACGGTCACCCGCTCGTGGGGCAGCTGCTCGAGCAGGTCGAGATAGAGGTGCACCAGGTCGTAGACCGTATCGAAGTCGTCGGGGCGCCCCGAGTGCCCGAACCCCGGATGGGTCGGCGCGATCACCTCGGCGTGGGCGGCCAGCAGATCGACCATCGGCGCGCCCGGATCGAGCGGCGCCTCGCCGTGGAGCACGAGGAGTGGCCGGCCCGCTCCGCGGCGCAGGACGTCGAGCGGGACGCCGCCCACGTCGAGGCGCTCGACGCTCTCCATCAGAAGATCCCGAGGTGCTGGCGCAGGTCCGCGTCCCGATGCCGGAACTCCGCGGCGGCGCCCTCCACCACGACCCGGCCGCCGTTGAGGATCACGATGTCGTCGGCGACCTGGAACACCAGCTTGGGGTTCTGCTCGACCAGCACGATGGACAGCCCCTGCTCCTTGAGCCGGCGCACCGTCGTCATGACCTCGGCGACGAGCTGGGGGGCCAGCCCCTCGGAGGGCTCGTCCATCAGGAGCACGCGCGGGTTCGACATCAGGGCCCGGCCGATCGCGAGCATCTGCTGCTCGCCGCCCGAGAGCGAGCCCGCGACCTGCCGGCGGCGCTCCCCGATGCGCGGGAAGAGCGCGCAGACCGAGTCGAGCGTCCACGCGGTCGCGGCCCCGTCCCGCGGCTTCCGGCCCGCCACCACCAGGTTCTCGCGCACGGTGAGGCTCTTGAAGATCCGGCGCCCCTGCGGCACCAAAGCGACCCCCTGCGCCGCGATGGCCTCCGGAGCGCGACCGGTCACGTCCCGGCCGAAGACCGCGACGCGGCCGCGCCGGGGCGGGAGCAGCCCGACCGTCACGCTCATCGAGGTCGACTTGCCGGCGCCGTTGCGGCCGAGCAGCCCGAGAAGGCGCCCCTCGCCGAGCCGGACCGACACCCCGTGCAGCACGTGGCTGTCCCCGTAGAGCGCGTCGATCTCGTGGAGGACCAGCGCGTCACTCGCCAAGGTAGATCTCCCGGGTCCGCGGGTGGGCCACCACCTCGCCGCGGGTGCCCTCGACCACCACCTGCCCGAAGTGCAGCACGGTGATGCGCTCGGCGAAGTCCAGCGCCACGTCCATGTCGTGCTCGATCATCACGATGGTCACGTCCCGCGGGATCCCGCTCACCAGCTGGAGCACGTCGCGCCGCTCCTCGATGGAGAGCCCGGCGAAGGGCTCGTCCAGCAGCAGGATCCGGGGATCCTGGGCCAGGGCCATGGCGATCTCCACCCGCCGCCGCTCCCCGTACGACGTCTGCGAGAGGGGCCGCTCGGCCAGATCCTCGAGCCCGACCCGGGCCAGCGCCTCGCGCGCGCGGCCGATCAGGGCGGTCTGGCGGGCCAGCCGGGCGACCGGGTTCCAGCGCAGCGGCGAGCGTCCGAGGAGCGAGAGCGTGACGTTTCGCATCAGCGTCTCCCGCGGGAACAGCGTGATGATCTGGTAGGTGCGGGAGATCCCCAGGTGCGCGCGGTGCCAGCCCGGGGTCCGGGTGATGTCCCGGCCGAAGAGCGTGACGGTGCCCCGGTCGGGCCGGAGCTCGCCGGTGATGAGGTTGAACAGCGTCGTCTTGCCCGCGCCGTTCGGCCCGATGATGAGGCGCCGCTCGCCCGGCTCCACCGTGAGATCCACCGAGGCGGTGACGAGCAGGCCGCCGAAGGACTTGGTCAGGCGCTCCACCGCGAGCGCGGTCGATGGTCCGCTCATCGGGCCGGCCCCTCCCCGGGCGCGGCCATCGCCGCCGCGGCGCGCGGCGCCGACCGCGCGGTCGCCCGCCGCCACAGACGGGCCGCCCCGGGCACGAGCCCGTCCGGCATGAAGATCACGATCGCCACGAAGATCGCGCCGAGGACGAAGTTCCAGCGCTCGATGTACGCGCTCGCCACGTTCTTCATGATGACGACCAGCCCGGCTCCGACCACCGGGCCCAGCAGCGTCCCGCTCCCGCCCGAGATGACCATCAGCAGGGCCTCGGCCGACGCGGTGAGCGCCACCGCCTGCGGGCTCACGAACTGGTTGTAGTAGAGGAAGAGCAGCCCGGCCACCCCGCTCCAGAACCCGGAGAGGAGGAACGCGAGGAACCGGATCATCCAGACGTGGTAGCCGAGCGCGGCCATGCGCCGCGGCTGGTCGCGCGTCCCGCGCAGGGCGGCGCCGAACGGCGAGGCGACGAGCATCGCCATCGATCCCAGGGCCAGCCCGAACACCACGAGCGTCGCCCAGTAGAAGTGGGACGGCGAGGCGAGCGACAGGCCGAGCGGGCTCGGCCGCGCGGTCACCGAGATGCCGTTGTCCCCGTTCGTGAGGCTGATCCAGCGATAGGCGACGCCCCAGACGATCTGGCCGAGGGCCAGGGTGATCATCACGAACCCGATGCCGGTGCCGCGCAGCGCGAGCACCGCGAAGAGGGCGGCGGCGGCCAGCGCGAGGGCGAGCGCGCCCGCGATCGCCGCGAGGTGGCCGTGCCCGCCGGTCAGGATGCGGGCCGCCCCGTAGGCCGCGATGCCGAGGAGCCCGGCGTGGCCCAGGCTGACGAGGCCCGCGTAGCCCACCAGGATGTTGAGGCCGAGCGCGAAGATCGCGTAGAGGAGGATCTGGCTCGCGATGTTGATGTAGAACGTCCCGCCGGCCCAGACCGGCAGCGCCGCCAGGATCACGAGCGCGGCGGCCAGCGCGAGGCGTCTCACACCGCCGGCCGTCCGAAGAGGCCCTGGGGCCGCACCACCAGGACGATCAGCATCGGGAGGAACAGCACGACGTAGGCCAGCTCCGGGAACATCGCCTGGCCGAAGTTGTAGAGGAAGCCGACGATGAAGCTGCCGACCAGCGAACCGAGGAGGCTCCCGGTACCACCGAGGATCACCACCACGAGGGCGAGCGGAAGCATCTCCTGGTCGAGGCCGGGGTAGACGGAGAGGATCGGCCCGCCGATCACGCCGGCGAACCCGGCGAGCCAGGCGCCCAGGCAGAAGACGATGGTGAAGAGACGCGAGACGCGAATGCCCGCGACGCGGGCCATCTCCGGATCGTCCACCCCCGCCCGGATCATCGCCCCGAGCCGGGTCCGGTCCAGCAGCGCCCAGAGCGCCACCGCGAAGACCACCGCGATGAGGCTGATCGCGAGCCGGTAGGTCGGAAACGCGAAGCCGCCCACCGCGGTCGCGCCCTGCAGCGCGGGCGGGGTGCCGATCCGGACGGGATCGCCGGTCCACACCTTGAGGCACACGTCCGCGATCATGAAGGAAAGGCCCAGGGTCACCAGCACCTGCGCGAGCTCCGCCCCGGCGAGCCGCCGCAGGATGAGGCGCTCCACCCCGCCACCGAGCAGCGCGACCAGCAGCCCGCTGACCACCGCGGCCGGCCAGAACCCGAGGCCCCACTCGATCAGGCTCGCCGCGAAGTAGCCGCCCAGCATGAAGAAGGAGCCGTGGGTGAGGTTCGGGATCCGCATGAGGCCGAAGATGAGCGAGAAGCCGGCGGACAGCAGGAAGAGCAGACCGCCGAGCGTGACGCTGTTGACGGCCAGCACGAGCCAGAGGCTCATGGCGGAGCGGGCGCGGATCAGCCCTTCAGGGGCGGATAGTCACGCGAGTAGACCGGCTGCGCCAGGAACCACTTCTCGTCGTAGGTCCAGAACTGGCTGACCTTCGGATACGTCTTGATGGTGGTGTTGACGAGCTTGTCGCCCTTGCGCTCGCAGCGCCGGACGTAGAACGTGCCGACCACGTTGCCGAACCGGTCGAAGGTGAACGGCCCGCGCGGGGTGTCGGTGAGCGAGACCGCGCGGAGCGCCCGGTTCATCGCCTCGCGGTCGTCGGTCTTGCCGCCCGTCTTCTCCAGCGCGGCCTCCGCGACCTGGCCGTTGATGTAGAGGCCGGCCGAGTAGAGGCCGGGAATGTTGCCGTGGTCCTTCACCATCCCGTCGATCAGCCGCTTGTTGCTCGGGGTGTCGAGGTCGCCGGTGTAGGCCGAGCACGAGATCAGCCCGATCGCCTCGTCGCCGTAGCTCTTGAGGAGCGCGTCGTCGCAGGCCGGCCCGCCGCCCAGGACGGGCAGCTTGAGGCCCTGGTCCCGGTACTGCTTCATGAACTTGAGCGGGTTCGAGCCGGCGAAGCCCTGCACCACCGCGTCCGCGCCGCTGATCTGGGCCAGGTACGGGGCGTAGTCGGGGGTGGTCAGCGGCGGCCACAGCTTCTTCACCACCCGGCCGCCCGCGTCCTCGAAGACACGCTGGAAGCCCGCCATCTGCTCGTGGCCGAAGGCGAAGTCGTCGGCGATGGTGATGACGGTCTTGAACTTCAGCTCCTTCGCCGCGTAGTCGGCGAGCGGGTGCATGTTCTGGGAGGAGGTGGCGGAGGCGCGGATGAAGTACGGGTTGGGCCGCCGTTGCGTCATGTCCTCGGCGGCGGCCAGGCTCAGCACCGGCACCTTCGCCTGCGCGGTGTAGTCGGTGATGGCGAGCAGCTCGAAGGCGGCCAGGGGCCCGAAGATCATGTCCACGTTCTCGCGCTCGACCAGCTCCTGGGTCTTGGTCTTGGTGCCGGCCGGGTTGCCGCCGGTGTCGGCCACCACGAGCTCGACCTTGCGGCCGGCGAGCGTGTAGTTGCGGTCCTTGAAGAAGCGGACCGTGCCCTGCTCCATCTGGATGCCGCCCGCGGCGAGCGGTCCGGTCTTCACGGTGAGGAGGCCGATGCGCACGGGCTTGCTCTGCGCCCGGGCCCGGGTGGGCAGCGCGGCGGCCCCCGCGGCAAGAACGGTGCTACCGGCCAGGAAGGAACGACGGCTGAGTGTCAGCGACATTGCTGCCTCCTGTGGAGGGACGGGCTAGGGCTGGCGGGTCACCTCGACGGTTGCGCTCTCCTCGGTCATCCGCCCGCCCACCGGGACGTGACGGAGCTGGTTCCAGACGTGATCGACCGCGGCGAGGACGGTCTCGTCCGGCTGGTCGATGTCGATGGGGGTGGCGGTCGGTACCCAGCACGGCCGGCCCGTCACCCAGAACACCTCGGTACGATTGCCCTCGGGATCGAAGAAGTAGCAGCCGATCGCGCTGGCGTGGTTGACGACGCCCTCGATGCGGTAACCCTCCGCGACCAGGCGCTTCCGCATCACGCGCAGATCGTCGAGGCTCCCGACCCGCATCGAGATCTGGTTGATCAGGTGGGGATCGGCGGGATCGGGCCGGCCGCCCATGAGCGCGATCTCGTGATCCACCGAGTCGGGATCCGCGCTCAGGAAGCACACGCCCGCGCGCCGGTTCTGCTTGGTCACGCGCATGCCCATGACGTCGCGGTAGAACGCGACCATCCGGTCGAGGTCGCGCACGTAGATCCCCACGTGGCCCAGCCCCAGCACTCTCGCCATCGGTCCCTCCCCCGTCGCCACGGACCGCAGCTCGGACGCCCGGAGAATACTCCTATCGACGACCGCGCGCCCGCCCGGCTTTCGGGGGCGCCGGGGCCTTGATCTTGAGCAGCCGGGCCGCGTTCCCGCCCAGGATCTTCGCCTTGTCCGCCGCGGTGAAGCCCGCGCCGCCCACGAAGCCCCGGGGATCGTACATCCCCATGTCGTAGGGATAGTCGGTGCCGGCGAGCACGTGGCCGGCGCCCCACAGCTTGACCAGGTGCTCGAGCTGGATCCGGTCGAACACGATCGTGTCGAAGTACACCCGGGCCAGGGACCGACGCGGCGCGTTCTTCAGCACGGTCCGCGCGTCGGCCCGCGCCCCCCACACGTGATCCATCCGCGCCGGGTAGTGAGCAACGTAGCCGCCCCCATGGGCGGCGACCAGCTTCAGCTTCGGGAACCGCTCGAGCACCCCGTCGAAGACGAGATGGCCGAGCGCCACCGTGGTGTCGAGCGGGTTGCCGATGACGTTGGTGAAGTAGTGATCCGCGAGCCGGTCGCCCTGGGTGAAGCCGTTCGGATGCATGAAGAGGACGACGTCGAGCTCCTGGGCCTTCCGCCAGAACTGGTCCCGGCCCCGCGAGACCTCCGCGCCCACCACGTTGGTGCCGATCTCCGCGCCCCGGAACCCGAGCTGGGTGACGCAGTACGCGAGCTCCTCGGCCGCGAGGTCCGGCGCCTGCAGCGGCACGTGCCCGAGGGCGACGAAGCGGTCGGGATGCGCCTTCACGATCCCGGCCAGGTGCTCGTTCACCGACCGGCTCACCTTCCGGGCCAGCTCGGGCTCGAGCCAGTACAGAAAGTGGAAGGGCGACGGGGAGATGGCCTGCACGTCGACGCCCATCTTGTCCATGTCGCGCAGCCGCTGCTCGACGGACGTGAGGCAGGACCAGACGTTCTCCATCTGCTTGCGGTTCGTGGCCCGCGAGAGCTCGTTCGAGAACCGGGCCGACGGCTCCCGGTCCGGCGAGGCCAGGTGCTTGACCATCTCGTCCGCGACGGGATGGTGCACGTGGCAATGGATGTCGACGCAGAAGGGGCGGCGGCCGGCGGCGCGGGATCGTGACCCGCCGCCCCGGGCCGCGTTGGCCGGGCACGTGAAGAGCATGCGCTGTTTTCTGCCACACGTCCGCCGCCTTGTCGAGCCCTTCTTTCCAGGAGAACATGGGCGGGCATGCAGCACCGCGACGGCCGCCTTCTCTTCTCCCCTTCCGACCTCGGCAACTTCCTGGCCTGCGAGCACCTCACGCAGCTCGACCTGGCCACGGCCCTGCGGGGCGGGCGGCGCCCGAGCTACGAGAACGCCTACGCGGAGCTCCTCCGGACCAAGGGCCAGGAGCACGAGCAGGCCTTCCTCGAGGCGCTCCGTGCCACCGGCCGGGGCGTGGTCGAGGTGCGCCTGAACACGGCGCGCGACTTCGAGGACGGGACCCGCCGCACCGCGGAGGCGATGCGGGCGGGCGCCGACTACGTCTACCAGGCCGTCTTCCTCTCGGAGGGCTGGCGCGGCATCGCGGATTTCCTGGAGCGCGTGGAGCGGCCGTCCGCCCTCGGGCCGTGGAGCTACCAGGTGCTGGATACCAAGCTGGCGCGACATCCACGGCCGGAGCACGCGCTGCAGCTCTCCTTCTACAGCCAGGCCCTGGCCGACACGCAGGAGCTGGCGCCCGACCGGGCCTACGTCGTCCTCGGCACCCGCGAGCGCGTCGCGATCCGGCTGGCCGACGTGACCGCCTACTTCCGGCGCGTGCGCGAGCGCTTCGGCGCGGCCGCGGGCACCCGGCCCGCCACCGGCCCCTATCCGTGCCACCACTGCTCCTTCTGCGACTACCGGAAGCCCTGCGGCGACCAGCTCGAGCGCGAGGACCACGTCGTGCGGGTGGCGGGCATCCAGCGAATCCAGGTGAAGCGGCTCTTCGCCTCCGGCATCGAGACCCTGGCCGCGCTGGCCCAGACGCCGGCCGACTTCACGGTGGCCCGGATCGCGACGTCCACGCTCCAGGGACTGCGCGAGCAGGCGGACCTGCAGCTCATCCGCCAGCGCACGAGCTCACTGGAATGGCGGCCGCTCGACGCCGAGGACGGCCGCGGCTTCGAGGCGCTTCCGCCGCGATCACCCGGCGACGTGATCTTCGATCTCGAGGGCCACCCCTTCTTCGAACCCGCGCGCGGCCTCGAGTATCTCTTCGGCGTGCTCCTGCTCGACGGGCCCGAGCCGCGATACCAGGCGTTCTGGGCCCACGATCGCGACGGCGAGCGACGGGCGTTCGAGGGCCTGGTCGATCTCGTCCACGCGCGCCTCACCGCGCATCCCGATCTGCACGTGTACCACTTCAGCGGCTCGGAGCCGAGCACGCTCAAGCGGCTGATGGCCGAGTACGTCTCGCGTGAGACCCAGGTGGACGACCTGCTCCGCCGGAAGGTCTTCGTGGACCTGCACACGATCCTGCGCCGGGCGTTACGCGCCGGGGTACCGAGCTACTCCCTCAAGGACGTCGAGGCTCTGTTCGACTTCGTCCGGAGCGGGCCGGTGCAGTCGGGCACGCAGGCCATCCTCCACTACGAGCGCTGGCTGCACGAGAGGGACGAACCGCTGCTCGACGAGATCGCGGCCTACAATCGCGAGGACTGCCTCGCGACCCTGGGCCTGCTCGAATGGCTGCACCGGATCCGCCCCGAGCACCTGCGGTGGCCGGAGGCGCCCGAGGCGCAGCCGCTGTCTCCCGAAGCCACCGAGGCCCTCGACGCGCGCGGGCGACTGCGCCAGGCGCTGCTCGAGGGAGCCGAGCCCGGCTCGCCCGGCTGGCTCGCGGGCGAGCTGCTCGACTACGACCGCCTCGGCAAGTCGCCGGAGGAGATGCAGGACGACACGGAGGCCATCGCCTACCTGACGGTCGACCGCGGCACGCCCCCGAGGCCGGTCAAGAGATCGTTCGTCCACACCCTGACCTTCCCGATCCAGGACCACAAGCTCCGACCTGGGATCCCGGTGCACGACCCGGCGACCGGCAAGCACGCCGGGGATATCGTCGAGATCGACGATTCGAGCGGCACCGTCGGCATCGTGCGTTTGCTCCGAGGACCCAAGGTCGGCGCGAGTCCGCTGCCCGAGGCGATCATCGCGGGCGGCCCGATCGAGACCCGGACTCAGCGCGCGGCGGTCCTGCGCGTGGGCGAGTCGATCCGGGCGGACGATGACGGTTACCGGGCGCTCCGGGCCATCCTCGCGCGCGAGCACCCCCGCATCCAGGGCGGTGCCCCCGGGGCCAGGATCCAGACCACGGATCTCGCGGAGATGAAGGCGCTCGCCCTCGGCCTGGACGCGAGCTATCTCTTCCTCCAGGGTCCGCCCGGCACCGGCAAGACGTGGACGGGCGCGCGCATCGTCGTCCACCTGCTCGCCAATGGGCGGCGCGTCGGCATCGCGGCCCAGAGCCACAAGGCGATCCACAACCTGCTGACCGAGATCGAGAAGGTCGCGCGCGAGACGGGCGTGCGATTCAAGGGCCTGAAGAAGTCCACCGGCAACCCCGAGTCCGAGTACGACGGTGCGCTCATCAAGTCCGACGACGACAACGCGACCTTCGAGGGCGCCGGCCGCGACGTCCAGCTCCTGGCCGGCACCGCCTGGCTCTTCTCCCGCGAGAAGCTCGACCGCGCGCTGGACTATCTCGTCCTGGACGAGGCCGGCCAGATCTCCCTGGCCGACGCGCTCGCGATGGGCACGGCGGCCCGCAACCTGATCTTCCTCGGCGATCCGCTCCAGCTCGCCCAGGTTTCCCAGGCGGTCCACCCGGCGGGCGCGGGCGCCTCCGTCCTCGAGCACCTGCTCGGGGACGCTCCGACCATCCCGGAGGACCGCGGCGTCTTCCTCGAGCGCAGCTTCCGCATGCACCCGGGCGTGTCCGACTTCATCTCGGAGATCGTCTACGCCGGCCGGCTACACTCCGACGCGTCGGCGGCCCGCCGCACCACCTCGTCCGGCACCGGCATCCGCTTCGCGCCGGTCGACCACGACGGCAACCGGTCCTCCTCCGACGAGGAGGTGGCCGAGATCGCGAAGCGGATCGCCGCCATGCGCGGTGGCCGCTTCACCGACGCCGACGGCACGACCCGCCCGCTCCGCGAGGACGACTTCATGGTCGTGGCACCCTACAACGCCCAGGTGCTCCGGCTGCGCACCGCCCTGCCCGCCGGGGTCCGGGTCGGGACCGTCGACAAGTTCCAGGGTCAGGAGGCGCCCATCGTCTTCTTCTCGATGGCCACCTCCAGCGGCGAGGACGTGCCCCGCAGCCTCACGTTCCTCTTCTCCCGCAACCGCCTGAACGTGGCCATCTCGCGCGCGCAGTGCCTCGCGATCCTGGTCTGCTCGCCCCGTTTGCTGGAAGCGCGCTGCCAATCCATCGAGGAGATGCAGCTGGTCAACGCGCTCTGCCGGCTGGTCGAGTTCGCGGGGACTTGAGGTGGGGTCGTCGGGCGGAGGGAACGGTGAGTGACCGGCGTCGGGTCGCGCTACTCAGTCCTCACCAACCGTGAAGGCGGCCGCACAGACAAACCCGAAGCCGAAGACGATCGCCAGCAGCAAGTACGTCAGCAGGAATGTCATGTGCGATTGCCCTCCGTCGCGGAATATTTTCAGGTCATGACCGCGAAGAAGCGGCAGAAAAAACGACTCCCGGCCGACCACTATCCCTGGTAGTCCGCGGGGCCCCGCATCCCTACTTGGTTGGCCGACCCTACTTGTTTGCCCGAAAGGTCACCACGACGGAGCGCGCCAGCGCCTTCCCCTCCGGACCCCGCCGCTCCACGACCACGTAGTCGCCGCGCCTGACGTCGGAGAGGTCGATCGTGGTGTCCTTGAACGGGCGGCTCGGATCCGCGGGCCGGTCGGCCCGCTCGGACAGCAGCACGCGGGCGTCGGGGGCCAGCTCGATACGCAGACGTGCCGCCTCGCCGGCCGCACCCCGGTCCTCGAGAACGAGCAGTCTGGCTCGCGGGTCGACGGACAGCACGACGCCGGAGGACCGCGTGCTGACGATCGGGTCCGGCACCCGCCGCGGGGGCGGGGGCGCGGCCGCGCGGGGGACGACGGTCTCCGCTCGCGACACCGTCGGAGGAGGGGCAGCTTTCTCGATCTCCGGAGCGACCGGCGGAGCGGATGCCCGCGGAACCGGCACCCGATCCATGGACCGGGTCACGACGAACGCCACCCCGGCCGCGACGACCAGCAGAGCGATCACTCCCCACCACACGCGGTTGCGTCGACCCGCGCGGACCGCACGCTGCCCCAAGCTCGACCGGCGCCGCCAAGCCATGCGGCGCGCCGGCGGGCCGTCGACGGTCGGGGAGGGGCCGGCCTCGGACTGGGCCACCGTCGCGTAGCCCCGGGAGCGGAGCTCTCGGTCCAGGCTGGGTCGCCGCCGCCGCTCCTCCCCCCGACGTCGCTCCGGGTCTCGCGCCTCCGCGGATAGCCGACGCTCGATCCGCCGTTCGTCCAGCTTGATCTCCACGAGGTGACCGCCGGCCGATCGGGCGCCCGCGGTGGTCATCAGATACCCGCACAGCAGAGGCTGCTCCCGCGACACGACGTAAAGAACTCGCTTCATCGAATGAACCGCCGGCCTAGCGCTTCGCCGAGCTCAGCGCCACCGGATCCTCCAGCCCCAGGCGGCGGACCGAGATCTCCGCGCGGTGCTGCATGCGGGCGTCGTCCGCGTTCAGGTTGCGCGTGTAGCAGCAGAACTCGAGCTGGATGCCGTTCGGATCCTTGAAGTAGATCGACTTGGCCCAGTCGTGATCCACCACGTCGGTCACCTCGACTCCCTTCGCGCGCAGCTCGGCGCGCTTCTCGATCAGCGCCGCCTCGGTGCCCGCCTCGAACGCGAAGTGATAGAACACGCCCGGCACCCCGAGCCCGCGGTTGATGCCCGCGTCGTACTCCGCGGGGACCCCCGGCACCCCGCTGGCCTCCATGAAGGCGAGGAGCTGGTCGCGTCCGGTGTCGAAGAAGTTGACCTTCAGAATGTCGCAGCGCACCGGCTTGAACCCGAGGACGCGCTCGTAGAAGTCGCGCGTCCGGTCCAGGTCGAGCGTCGAGAGGCCGATGTGGGAGAACCCTCTGGGGGCCATGGCGTGTCCTCCTGGGGGCAGTATACCGCGCGTGGGAAGCGGGGTCGGCCCGGGCCTCTTGCGGGACTCGGCCCGCTTCGCCTATGCTGCACGCGCCCACGTCGCTCGGGAGTGAACCTCCTGCTCGGGAGGAAGCCATGGCCAGACCACCGTTCTCGCTCGTCCCACTCGATCGCCGCCAGTTCCTGCGCACGTCCGCCGCGGCGGCGGGGCTGTCGATGATACCGGGAGCCCTCGGGGCGCAGCCGGCCGGGCCCTGGGCCGCGCGGCCCGCGGGCAACCCGTCGAGCGTCACCTTCGTGGTGTGGCAGTACGGCAAGATCTACGATCAGATCGCCCAGCAGTTCGAGCAGGACTGGTCGGTCAAGGTCAACCAGATCATCGAGCCCAACGTCGAGCCCCAGGTCGCGAAGCTCACCGCCATGTACGCGGCCGGCGATACGGTCGACGTCTCGCAGTCGCCCATGCAGTACCTCGCGAGCTACATCGACCAGGGCATCGCCACCCCCATCGACGGCCTGCCCGGAGTGGACCAGTACGTGCGAGACTTCACCCCGTTCACGAAGGCGATCGCCCAGCGCGACGGCAAGACGTGGGGTCTCCCCTACTTCTCCACGGTCTGGGTCTTCATCTACAACGACGAGCTGCTCGCCAAGGCCGGGTTCAAGGGCAAGCCGTTCAAGAGCTACCCCGAGCTGCTCGAGCAGTGCCGCAAGGCCAAGAAGGACGGGGTCAGCAAGTATCCGATCCTCTGGGTGGCCGGCGCCGGCTTCGAGCAGCTCCCCGCGACGTGGTTCAGCATGACCCACAACCGCGGCGGCGTGATCTTCGACAAGCAGCTCGCGCCCCAGCTCGGGGCCGGGTCCATCGCGCGCGAGACGCTCAAGTGGTGGCAGAACACGTTCAAGGAGGAGCTGGCGGATCCCAGCTCGCTCAACCTCCGCTTCATCCCGGCGGTGAAGGCGTTCAACGCGGGCCAGCACGTCTACCTCGGAACGCTCCACCACTACTACGTGAGCCTCGTGAACGATCCCGCCAACTCGCCGATCGCGGGCAAGGGCCGCGTGGTGGGGCACCCGGGCGACGGCAAGACCATCGGGTACACGATGCTCTACATCCTCCCGAGCGCGACCAAGAACAAGGAGTGGGCCTGGAAGCTGCTGCAGTACCTGGGCGGGCGCACCAAGGACGGGCAGTACACCCAGGCCAATCGCCTCGCCACCGACGCCATGCTCGGCAGCGGCTACCAGTCGGTGATGGAGAGCGACCTGCTCAAGCAGGGCTGGGCGAAGTGGGGCGACGTGCCGACCATCCTCGACGTCTGGAAGCGCGCGGCCAACTTCTCCGACGTGGTCCCCGCGGTCTCCCAGAAGTGGTACCCCCGGTGGAGCGACGCCATGAACGTGGAGCTGACCGCGTGCCTGCAGGGCAAGATCACCGCGGATCAGGCGTGCGACAACATGGTCGCGGCGGTCGCAAAGGCCAAGAGCGCCTGATCCTCCCGGTGAGCCCGGCAACCGCGCTCCGGCGCGGCGAGCTGTCGGCGGGACGGCTCGCCGCGCTGATGAACGCGCCGTCGATCGTCTGCCTGACCCTGGTGCTGGCCTACCCGATCGTCTACGCGGGCTACCTCTCGCTGCACGAGGTGAGCCTGCGCCAGCTCCGCACCGGCGAGTTCCCGTTCGCGGGCCTCGCCAACTTCGCGCGTCTCGTCCGCGACGATCTCTTCTGGCTCTCGCTCCGGCACACCCTGGTCTTCGTCCTCGTCTCGGTCGCCCTCGAGGTGGTGATCGCACTCGTGATCGCCCTGATCGTGAACGAGGAGCGCGTGTGGCTCTCCCGGGTGACCCGCGTCCTCATCCTGGTCCCGTGGGCGGTGCCGCCGGTGGTGAACGGGCTGCTCTGGTCGTTCATCTTCAACGCCCAGTACGGCTACCTCAACCGGGTGCTGGCCGCCCTCGGCGCGATCGACGGCTACGTGAACTGGCTGGGGCACCCCACCTTCGCGATGGCCGCGGTCATCGTGGCCTACGTGTGGCGCACCACCCCGTTCAACATCCTCCTCTACCACGCGGCGCTCCAGGGTATTCCCCGCGAGCTCTACGAGGCGGCGGAGGTGGACGGCGCCTCGGGCTGGGCCGCGTTCTGGAGCCTCACCCTGCCCCTGCTCCGCCCGATCATCGCGGTGACCCTGATCCTCCGCACCACGTTCGCCTTCATGGTGTTCGACGAGATCCTCGCCATCACCCAGGGCGGGCCCGGCAACGACACCTGGGTGGCGGCCTGGTACACCTACCGGATGTCGTTCCAGCCCCCGTTCAACATCGGCCTCGGCGCCGCGTCCGCGTGGGGGCTCACCCTGATCATCGGAGCCTTCGCGCTCCTCTACGTGCGCTTCGTCTACCGGCGGGTGGAGTGGTGAGCCGGCACCTGTCGTGGCCGCGGCGGGTGGCGCTCTGGGTCGCGAACCTCGTGGCGATCGCGTTCCTGATCGCGCCGCTCCTGCCTCTCGTCCTGTCGAGCGTCCAGTCGGAGAAGACGCTCCAGGGCGACACGCGGGCGCTCCTGCCGCGCGAGTACACCGTGGCCAACTTCCGGCTCATCCTCTCCGGGGGCACCCAGCGCGGGCCGATCTTCGAGCAGGTCTCCTACCTGCCCAAATCGGTCGAGCGCTTCCCGGCCGCGTTCCTCAACAGCCTCGTGGTCGGCGTCGCGGTCACTCTGATCGCGCTCGCCCTGGCCAGCCTGTCCGCCTACACCATCGCCCGCCTCAAGGTGCGCTGGACCCGGACCCTGCTGCAGATGAGCGCGATGAGCCGCATGGTGCCGCTGATCGTCCTCATGGTCCCGCTCTACGTCCTCTTCCGGACCTACGGGCTGCTCAACTCGCTCACCGGCGTGATCCTCGCCGAGGTCGGCTTCCTGATCCCGTACGCGGTCATGATCCTGGTGCCCTACTTCGCGTCGTTCCCCGGCGAGCTGGAGGACGCGGCCCGGATCGACGGCTGCACGCGTTTCACCGCGTTCGTGCGGATGATCCTGCCGCTCTCGACGCCGGGCCTGGCCGCCTGCGCGGTCATCCTGTTCATCATCTCGTGGCACGAGCTGCTGATCCCGCTCATCGTGGTCAGCCGGCCCGAGGCCATGACGGTGCCGGTGATCCTGGCCGGCCTCGTCTCGGACTACTTCGTGTTCTTCACCCTCATGATGGCGATCTGCCTGCTCGGCCTGCTGCCCACCCTCGCCCTGGTGCTGCTCCTGCAGAAGTACGTGGTGCGCGGGCTGGTCTCGGGCGCGGTGAAAGGATAGGCATGCGCTTCGGTCTGATCGGCTACGGGCTCTGGGGCCGCCACCACGCGACCGCCATCCGCAAGGCGCCCGGCGCGGTGCTGGCCGCCATCGCCTGCCGCAGCGAGTCGACCGCGGCCCTCGCGCGGCGCGACTTCCCCGACGTGCCGGTGCACCTCGACTACCGGGCGCTGCTGGCCCGCCCGGACGTGGACGTGGCGGACATCGTGGTGCCCAACCACCTCCACGAGGAGATCGGCGTCGCCGCCCTCGACCGCGGCAAGGACGTCCTGCTCGAGAAGCCGATGGCCGCGACCGCGGCCGAGTGCGATCGGCTCCTCGCGGCGGCCCGCCGGAGCGGGCGGACGCTCAGCATCGGCCACGAGCTCCGGCTCTCGACCCAGTGGGGCACCGTGAAGGCGATCATCGACGCGGGTGATATCGGAGACCCGATGTACGCGCTCCACACCCTCTTCCGCTTTCCCTACCGGCCCGGCGCCGAGGGCTGGCGGCACGACCGATCGCGCGTGGGCTCCTGGATCCTCGAGGAGCCGGTCCATGCCTTCGATTCCCTGATGTGGTACCTCGAGCGCCACGGCGACCCCGTGTCGGTCCTCGCTCTCGGCAACGGCCGGCGCCCGGAGGAGGGGATGGAGGACAACTTCACCGCGCTTCTGCGGTTCCCCGGCGGGGCCTACGCGGTCGTCACCGAGACGCTCGCCGCCTTCGAGTACCACCACGTGACCGAGGTGGTCGGGCGCGAGGGCTCCCTCCGGGCCTGGTGGTCGGGCACCCTGGACCGCACGCGCCAGCCCGCGTTCGAGCTCCGGGTGAAGCGGCGCGGCGGGGAGGTCGAGACCGTCGCCCTGGCTCCCTCCGGCGAGCTGTTCGAGCTGGAGACCCAGCTCGCGCAAGCCGTCACCGCCTTCCGCGAGCGACGACCGCTGGTCTCGGGCGAAGAAGCGCGCAAGCGCGTCATCGTGTGCGTCGAGGCGGAGCACTCGCTGCGCGAGGGGCGCGAGGTCTCTCTCCGCTTCTGACCGTCCCTCGGGCATTCTTCCGACGGCCTCAGGCAAGATGCCACCGGCCCACCCGGGGCCCGGAGGCTACGTCTCAGAATTTCCGCATGGTTGCGGCGTGGCATTGCCGATGCTGGGCCTCTCCGCAGAATCCACGGTTGCTCACCCGTCATCAGAACAGGAGGCCATTCATGGCGATCGATCAAGCGAAGCTCGACGCGCTCCTCGGCCGCGCCGTCGTGGACATCGGGGCAAACTTCCATGCCGCGCTCGTGGTCACCGGTGACAAGCTCGGGCTCTTCCGCGCGCTGCGCGACCTCGGGCCGACCACCCCCGCGGACCTCGCGAAGCGCACGGGCACTCACGAGCGATACGTGCGCGAGTGGCTCTCCGCGATGGCCGCCGGAGGCTACGTCACCTACGAGGGCCCCACCGAGCGGTTCTCCCTCTCGGAAGAGCAGGCCCTCGCCCTTTTCGACGCCGACCTGCCGGGCGCGTTCATGCTCGCGCAGGCCACCGTGAAGTCGGAGCCGCGGATCACCGAGGCCTTCCGGTCCGGCAAGGGCATGGGCTGGCACGAGCACGATCCGGCGCTCTTCGAGGGCACCGAGCGATTCTTCCGACCCGGGTACGCGATCAATCTCGTGCCGACCTGGATCCCGGCCCTCGAGGGCGTCCAGGCCAAGCTCGAGAAGGGCGGCCGCGTCGCCGACGTGGGTTGCGGCCACGGCTCCTCGACGATCCTCATGGCGAAGGCGTTTCCCGCGTCGCGCTTCGTGGGCTTCGACTACCACAAGGGCTCGGTCGAGTCGGCGCGCAAGAACGCGGAGCGTGAGGGCCTCGGCGACCGTGTCACCTTCGAGGTGGCGGGCGCCGGCAACTATCCGGGCTCGGACTACGACCTCGTCGCCTTCTTCGACTCGCTGCACGACATGGGCGATCCGGTCGGTATCGGGAGCCACGTGCGCCGGTCGCTCGGGTCGGAGGGTACGTGGATGCTGGTCGAGCCGTTCGCGCACGACCGGCTCGAGGACAATCTCAATCCGGTCGGCCGGCTGTACTACGGGGCGTCGACGATGCTGTGCACGCCGAACTCGCTGTCCCAGGAGGTCGGCACGGCGCTCGGGGCGCAGGCCGGCGAGGCGCGCCTCCGCCAGGTGGCCACGAAGGCCGGCTTCACGCGGTTCCGCCGCGCGGCCGAGACTCCGTTCAACCTGGTGCTGGAAGCCCGCGCCTGACGAAGAGCGGGCCGAAGGGGGCCCCGCCGGCCCCCTTCGGCCGCGCCCTTACTTGCCGGTGAAGAACTCCTTGATCTTCTGCCCGCTGAACTTGGCGCCCTCGACCACCGTGTTGCCGATACCCTTCGCAGTTTCCTTGATGCCGGTACCGACGCTGCCCTGACCGATCTGACGGGCGCCCTGCTGGACCTGCTGGGTCGCCGCGTCGACCTTGGTCTTGTCGGCGCCGCCGGCCGTCCCACACGACAGGGCCGCAACCAGGACGAACACGGGCGTGACGAGCCACCCACGAGTTCTCCGCGTCATGATGGTCCTCCTTGACCCTTCATCGAGCCCACCTCTCCGCTCCGAGGAGCAGCAAGGCGCGTTCCATCGAACGTTTCGCGATTTATCGCTGGGTTAGACGCCGCCCGCCCAGATTGGCGGCCGTCGGCCGGGAATCCCTTACCGTGCAAGAACTCCCACGTGTGAACGCGCGGCAGCATGGCAGACCGGCCGAAAGCCCCGTGGTTGTGTCGATCCGGCCCTGGCATGGGCAGTGCTGGTTTCTGCGAACGCGAACAACTTGAAAGAGGAGGGATCGATGACCCAGAACAAGAGACTTCTCGTTGCGGTTCTTGGGGCGGGCACTCTGATCGCCTCGGTGGCCGGCGTCTCCGCCAATCACGTACGAGTCGAGGGCGTGCCGTCCGCCACGGCACCGGTGGTCGTCGCTCCGCCCGCGGTGGTCGTGCCGGCTCCGGCGCCGGCCCAGACGCTGCAGGCCGACGAGATCCAGGCCGGGGTGGTGCGCGCGAACATCATCTATGTGAACAAGCTGGAAGCCGATGAGGTCCGGGGCGCGGTGTACCAGACCCGCAGCGTGAAGGTCAAGGACAGCCAGGGGAAGATCAAGGCGCCGGAGGTGGCGGCCTCGGTCATCTACGCCGACGAGATCTCGGCGAACACGGTAGTGGCCGACACGATCTACGTCCGCGAGCTGAAGCGGCACTGACGGGGGCTCCGGTCATGGTGGGGGCCTGGTCCACGAGACCAGGCCCCTTGCCGCTCAGGGGGACTGCGACGGCTCGCGCCCGGAAGGTCCCGGTGATGGCCGACTCAGAGCCGGGCGACATTCGTAGATCCGGTCGCCGACCAGCCGCAGCATCGTGTCGTCCGCTCCGATCCGGCGCAGGAACTCGACGGCCCGGGTGACCCGTCCCCGGCGTACCGCGACGGCCTCATCGCACGCCTCCTTCGTGGCGTACGTGGTGCCGCCGGGGGTCCAGTCGAGACGATCGAGCGTCGTGCTCCTCCAGATGACGTACTCATCGGCCGCGGTCGCCGACACGTCGGCCATCGCGAGGAATCCGATCAGGAACGCCAGGCCCCGCCGGCCGATCGCCAAGGTTGCGCCCTCCGTGAGCCGTAGTAGCACACTCCGGCAGGACGGTCCACGCGCGCGCCTGTATCCTGAGAAGGTGATCACGCGCCGGGAGCTCGAGCGATGGCTGCTGCGCGAAGGGGCGGTGAGGGTGAAGCGCGCCGACGGGCACAAGCACTTCACCCTGCGCGGCCGGCACGTGGTGGTCCTCGGCCACGGTCCGCAGACGTTGAGCGCCACGAGCGTCTCGCTCGTGATGAAGCAGCTCGAGCAGGCCGGCTATAGCCGGGAGCAGCTCAGGCGCGAGTGGGGCGGCGAGTGAGCCTGCCGCTTACTTCCCGGCGAAGAACTCCTTGATGGTCTGGCCGCTGAACTTGGCGCCCTCGACGATCGTGTTGCCGATGCCCTTGGCGGTTTCCTTCACGCCGGTGCCGACATTGCCCTGACCGATCTGCTTGGCGCCCTGCTGGACCTGCTGGGTCGCCTGGTCCACCTTGCCCTTGTCGGCCGCGCCCGCCGCGCCGAAGCCGACAACCACCGCCGCGATCAACCCGGGGGTGATCACCAACCAACGAAGTCCCTGTCTCATGGCGCACCTCCTGACGATTCGACGATTCGACTGCCCAACCACCGTCATCCTACACCCGTCGGCCACGGTGGGGGCCACCTCGGTCACGCCTTGCGCTTGCGCCGCTCCCGGATCTCCCGCAAGACCGCGGAGAGGCCGCTCCGGTCCTTGCGCGGTCCCAGTACCGTCGACCGGCGGGCGGGGGTGGCGAGCGTCGAGTTGTGATGGCACACGAGGCAGTACTCCCCCCGCACCGCGGCGCAGTCCTTCAGCGCGTGATCACAGCGTCGCTCGCTCTTGCAGGCAAAGGACATGGTGGGAGTATCGCGCGGCTACGGCCGTCCGCGCAGGAAGTGGACGATCAGCATGATGACGCCGACGACCAGGAGCACGTGGATCAGGCCGCCGGTCAGGTGGACCACGAACAGGTCGAGGGCCCACAGGACGACGAGGACGACGAAGGCGATCAGGAAATTCGATTTGAACATGTGATCAGCTCCCGCTCCAGATGTTGTCCGCGACTTTCCGGCCGTCCCGCTTCGCGGTGTACGCGACCGTCAAGCTGGTCCCGGGGCTGAGCCCGCCCGCAGTCTGCTTGCTCGTCAGGAAGATCTTGGTGCCGTTCTCGAGCACGATGTGGTCCTCGTGGCGCTCCCGGAGGATGCCGACGATGACGCCTCCCGCCATGGGAACCCCCGTCGTACCGTGAGAGGGAGGGCAAGACCAGATTCCGCGGGATCGCAACGCCGGACGCGTCGAACCAGGAGATCCCGTGGGAGGCGAGCCGACTGTAGCACGGAACGAGCGCCCCCGGGCGCCCCGTCTTGATTCGCGCGCCGTGCGCAAGTAGTCTCGGCGTCATGCGCATACTCTCCGACCGTCTTCGCCGACTCACCGCGACCATCCTCGCCCGCGGCGGCAGCGAGCCCGCCGAGGCCGACCTGGTCGCCGCGCACCTCGTCGACGCCAATCTCGCGGGCCACGACAGCCACGGGGTCGGGCTCATCCCGCACTACGTGCGGCACCTGAAGGAAGGTCTCGTCGTCCCCAACACCTCGGTCAAGGTGCTGAAGGACGAGGGCGCCTTCCTCATGTTCGACGGCCAGCGCGGGTTCGGGCGCCGGGTCGCCGGCGAGGCGATGACCGCGGCGATCGAGCGCGCCCGGGACACCGGCGTGGTGGTCGTCACCCTCGCCAACTCGCACCACGTCGGGCGCGTCGGCGCGTACGGCGAGCTGGCCAGCGCGGCCGGCCTCGTGTCGCTGCACTTCGTGAACGTGGTGGATCACACCGGCCTCGTCGCGCCCTTCCGCGGGAGCGACTCGCGCTTCTCCACCAACCCGGTCTGCATCGGCATGCCCGGCACCGCCACCCAGCCGCCGCTCCTGCTCGACATGGCGACGAGCACCGTGGCGATGGGCAAGGTGGCGGTCGCCAAGCGGGCGGGCAAGCGGCTGCCCGCCGGCAACCTGATCGACGCGCAGGGCGCGCCCACCAATGACCCGGAGGTGATGTTCCGGGAGCCGCGCGGCTCGCTGCTGCCGTTCGGCGCGCACAAGGGGTACGCGCTCGCGGTCCTCACCGAGCTGCTGGCCGGCGCGATGTCGGGCGGCGGCACGCTGCAGCCCGACAACCCGCGCCGCGGCGGCACCGTCAACAACATGTTCAGCGTCCTCGTGGACCCGGCGCGACTGGCCGGGGTGGACTGGATGCGCCGCGAGGTCGACGGCTTCGTGGGCTACGTGAAGGCCTCCCCGCCCGCCGATCCGGCCAGCCCGGTGCTGGTGCCGGGCGATCCCGAGCGGCACTCGCGCGAGGCACGGCAGCGCGCGGGCATCCCGCTGGACGTCACCACCTGGGACGAGGTGGTGGCCGCGGGCGAGGCGATGGGCGTGACGCGCGCGCAGGCCGAGGCGATCGCCGCGCCCGCCGCGGACTGAGCCGAGCCCCGCTCGATGATCCGCGTCCTCACCGGCGCCACTCTCATCGACGGCACCGGCGCCGCCCCGGTGCCGGACGCCGCGGTGGTCATGGACCGCGACCGCATCACCGCCGCGGGTCCCCGCGCGGCGCTCTCCTGGCCCGCGGACGCCGAGCTCGTCGACGCGCGGGGCCGCACCGTCATCCCCGGCCTGATCGACGCGCACGACCATCTCGCCTCCCACGGCTACGGCCTCGCCACCCGCTGGGGCCTCGACGAGCCCGCGAGCACCGCGCACCTCCGCACCGCGCGCGTGCTCGCAGAGACGCTCGCCATGGGCTACACCACGGTGCGCGACGCGGGCGGGCTCGACGCGGGCTTCAAGCTCGCGGTCGACCAGGGGCTGATCCCCGGCCCGCGCCTGGTGCTCGCGGTGCAGATCATCTCGCCGACCGGCGGCATCGGCGATCGCGTGAGCCCTTCCGGGCACGAGTGCTGCGGCGCGTACGATCCGCTGCTGCCGGAGAGCGTGGCCAACGGGCCCGACGCGGTGCGCGACGTGGTCCGCACCATGGTCCGCGCGGGTGCCGACGTGATCAAGACCGCGACCACCGGCGGGGCCAGCTCGCGCGCCGGCCACGGCCCGCTCGACGCGGCGTTCACGCTCGGCGAGATGGAAGCGCTGGTCGCGGAGTCCCACGCGCTCGGACGCCGTGTGATGTGCCACGCCCTCGGGGGGCCCGGGCTGCGCACCGCGCTCGAGGCCGGCGTCGATTCGATCGAGCACGGCTGCTACCTCGACGAGGACCCCACCCTGCTCGGGCAGATGGCGGTGCAGGGCACCTTCTTCGTGCCCACCCTCACCGTCTACGTCTACCACCGCGAGAGCCCGGCCCCGCACGTGCGGGAGCGTGCCCTCGCGCTCTACCCGCACCACGTGGCCAGCGTGCGGCGGGCGCTCGAGCTGGGCGTGCCGATCGCGGCGGGCACCGACGCGGGCGGCCACGGCCACCCGAGGAACGCGCTCGAGCTCAAGTACCTGGTCGAGGCGGGCCTGTCCCCGATGCAGGCGCTGCGCGCGGCCACCCAGTGGGCCGCGCGCTGCCTGGGGCTCGAGCGTGAGGTGGGCACGATCGAGAAGGGCCGCCTGGCCGACCTGGTGGTGGTCAACGGCAACCCGCTCGACGACGTCACGGTCCTGCTGGATCCGGCGCGGCTCGAGCTGGTCTACAAGGGCGGCGCGATCTGCGCGGACCGGCGCGGACCGTCATGACGAGGGCGCGGTGAGCAAGCCGGACGAGGTCCGCATCGCGAATCGGGCGACCTACTGGCCGGTCGCGCCGATCGACCTGGTGGTCGGCGCGCCCCTGGTGGTCCGGGCCCTGCTCGGGGTCACGCCGCTCGGGCGCGTGGTGCAGGCCGCGGTGCTCGGCGCGTACCTCGCCAGCGCGGCCCGGGACTGGCACGACCGGCGGGGCATCCGGAGGATTGACTTCCGCCGGGAGTTCGGGGCGGACTTCCATCACCTCGTCCCCATGCCGCGCGAGGACCGCGAAGCGGAGGTCCGGACCCTCACCGAGCGCCTGAACGACGAGTTCGTTCCCCAGCGCCGCCCGCGCCGCGAGCTGGCGGTGGAGGTCGACCGGCATCTCACGCACTACATCGCGAGCATCACCGGTCAGCGCGTGCGCACGAGCACCGAGGTGCGCGGCTTCTCCCTCGCGAAGCTCGCGTTCCCGTTCGCCCTCGGGGCCTGCGACGCGCTGTCGAGTGACATCGCGATCTTCAAGGACACCGGGCCGCTCGAGCCGCACGTCCTCGCGCACGAGTTCAGCCACCGGAAGGGCTACTGGAAGGAGCTGCACGCGCAGGTCCTCGCGTATCTCGCGCTGGCCGCCTCGGGAGAGCCGGTCCTGCGCCAGGCCGCGCGGCTCGAGCGTTTCCACCGCCAGCTGCGCGTGCTGGCCGGGAAGGAGCGCGGGGCCTTCGAGCGGCTCGCCGCGGCCGCGCCCCTGCGGCCCGAGCTCGGCAAGGTGCTCGGCGGGCTGGGGCCTCCCGCCACCAAGGTCGGGCGCGGGGTCGAGGCCGGGATGCGGCAGGTCTACCACACGCGCATGCGGGTGACCGGCCAGACCGGCCTCTCCGACTACGACCTCGGCTTCACGAACTTCCTCTACACGTTCGAGGCAAGCACGACCGCGAGGCAAACGCCCCCCGCGGCCTAGCCGCCGCTCACGCGCCCAGATAGTACTTCTTCACCAGCTCGTTCTCGCGCAGCTCCCGCGTGCTGCGGCCCTCGAACTCGATCTTGCCGTGGACGATGATGTAGCCGCGGTCGGCGATCTTGGTGGCCTGGTTGAAGTTCTGCTCCGCCATGAGGACGGTGAGCTGACGCCGCTCCTTCAGCTCGCGGATCTTGCCGATCACCCGGCTCACCAGGATGGGGGCCAGCCCGACCGAGGGCTCGTCCACGAGCAGGATCCGGGGGGAGGACATGAGCGCGCGCGCCACCGCGAGCATCTGCTGCTCGCCGCCGCTCATGCTGCCCGCGAGCTGGCGCCGGCGCGCGTGGAGCACCGGGAAGGCCTCGAAGGCGAACTCCAGGTTGGCCGCGATGTCGGCGCGGGCGCCCGGCCGGTACGCGCCCAGCAGCAGGTTCTCCTCGACGGTCAGCTTGGGGAACAGGCGCCGGCCCTCGGGAACCAGGGCGATCCCGAGCCCCACGATCTCCTCGGTCGACTTCCGGGTGAGGTCGACGCGGGCCCCGTCCGTCTCCAGGTAGATCTCGCCGGCCTCGGGCCTCACCATGCCCATGATGCACTTGATGAGGGTGCTCTTGCCGTTGCCGTTGGTGCCGAGCAGGGCGACGGTCTCGCCGTCCCGGATCTCGATCGACACCCCGTGCAGCACCCGCACCGCGCCGTAACCCGCGTCCACGTCGCGGACCACGATCTTACTCGCCAAGGTAGGCCTTCTCGACCGCCGGGTCCCGGACGATCTGGTCGGGCGTTCCCTCGGCGATCCGCTCGCCCGCGTCGAGGACGACGATGCGCTCGGAGAAGCGCATCACCGCCCGCATGATGTGCTCGATCATGATGATGGTGATGCCCTGCTCGTTCAGCCGGAAGAGGATGGCCAGGATGTCGTCCACCTCGGCGCTCGAGAGCCCGGCCATGGCCTCGTCGGAGATGAGGAGCTTGGGCCGCGCGGCCATCGCCCGCGCCAGCTCGAGCTTGCGCATCTCGATCTGGGTGAGCCCGGCCGGCCGCAGGTGCGCCTTCGACTCGAGCCCGATGGACCTCAAGATTTCCGCGGCGTCCGCGTCGGCCTCGCGGGAGCGGCGGTGCGCCGCGTACTCCAGCGGGATGTCGAGGTTCTCCTGGACCGTCATGCTGGTGAACGGCTTCGGGATCTGGAAGCTCCGGACGATGCCGAGGCGGGTGCGCCGATGGGCGGGCAGATTCGTGATGTCGTGGCCGTCGAAGCGGATGCGGCCGCCGTCCACCGGGAGCGAGCCGGACACGCAGTTGATGAGGGTGGTCTTGCCGGACCCGTTGGGGCCGATCAGCCCGAACCGCTCGCCCGGCTTCACGTGCAGGGTCAGCCGGTTCACCGCGGTGAAGCCGCCGAAGCGCTTGCTGAGGTCCTCGACTTCCAGAATGGCGTTCATCGTTCAGTGGCGGCGCAGGCGGCGGACCAGGCCGAGGATGCCCTCGGGGGCCAGCACCACGAAGGCGACCAGCACCACCCCCACGATGAACAGGTTCATCTCGGAGGAGATCGTCACGGTGGCGAGCTGCTGGGCGGTGCCGAGCAGCACCGCCCCGATGATCGGGCCCACCCAGCTCGTGGTCCCCCCGATCATCGGCATGGCGAGCGCGTTCACCGCGTAGTCGAGGCTGAAGGCGGAGTTGGGATCCACGAAGGTCACGTAGTACGGGAACGGGGCGCCCGCGACGCCCAGGAGAAAGCCGCTCACCGTGGTGGCGAAGAGCTTGAGGCGCAGGGTCGGCACCCCCATGCACTCGGCGGCCTCCTCGTTGTCCCGCAGCGCGGCGAGCCCGCGGCCGATCCAGGAGCGCTCGATGAAGCGCGCGGTCGTCACCGCCACGACGGCCAGGAAGACCATGACCGTGAACAGGAACGTCACGTAGTTCCCGAAGGGCGGCCCGCTCGGCCGGATCACGCTGAGGCCCCGGGAGCCGCCCACGAACTCCCAGTTGATGATCACGGTCTGCAGCACGATGGACAGGGCGAGGGTCGCGATCGAGAAGAACACGCCCCGCAGGCGGAGGGTGAGGTAGCCGATACCGAGGCCGAGCAGCGCGGAGACCAGGCCGCCGGCCAGGATCAGCACCGGCAGGGGCGCCCGCACCGATTGGATGAGGAACACCGCGGTGTAGGCGCCGAGCGCGAAGAACGCGGGGGTGCCGAAGTTCACGTAGCCCGCGTACCCCCCCAGGATGTTCCACGCGCTCGCGATCACGACGTACTGGAGGATCACGTAGGCCGCGAAGTAGAAGTAGGGATTGACACGCAGGGAGGCTACCAGCATGCCGGCCGCCACCACCAGCAGGCCCACGACCAGGACGACGCCGGTCCGGCGCATCTAGCGGCCGAAGAGCCCGGCCGGGCGCACCGCGAGCGCGACCAGCAGGATGCCGAACGACACTGCGAGGGACCAGGAGGGGCCGAAGAAGGTGCCCATCACGCTCTCGACCACCCCCAGGATGATGGCGGCCACGAGCGTGCCGCCGATGCTACCCATGCCGCCCAGGACCGTGATCGCGAACATCCGCCCGATGTAGTCTCGGTCCGACGAGGGCACCACCGGGGAGATGGTGATCAGCAGCGCGCCGGCCAGGCTGGCCGCCGCGATGCCGACCCCGAACGCGATGGTCTTGATCTGGACCGGATTGGCGCCCATCAGGCGCAGCGCGGCTGCGTCCTGCGACACCGCCATGATGGCCCGCCCGTAGAAGGTCCGGCCCAGGAAGAGGTAGAGGGCCAGGGTCATCGCGAGCCCGACGAGGCACGGCACCAGCAGACGGTAGGCGATCCCGACGCCCCCGAGGTCGATCGACTTGCCGATGTAGGCGGCCTGGACCAGCCGGTAGTCGACGCCGTACTTCAGGCTGAGGCTGACCTCGATGATGAAGAGGAGACCGAAGAAGAAGACAAGTCCTCGCAGCGACTCCTCCCCGCGTCGCTCGAAGCTGGTGTAGTAGACGCGGTAGACGACGACCCCGAGGCCGTAGAACACCGGGGTGAACAGCAGGCCGGCGAGGATGGGGTCCAGCCCGAACGCGGTGTTCAGCACGTAGGCCGCGTAGGAGCCGAGGATCAGGAACGCGGGCTGCGCGATGTTGGCGATGTCGAGCAGGCCGAAGATGAGCGAGATACCCAGGCTCACCGCGGCATAGAAACCCCCGAGCAGGAGTCCGGCGACCAGCGCGTTCGCCAGCAGGTCCCAGGAGAACAGGGAGCGCGCTCGCCGCTAGTTCTTCGCCGCCGAGTACGGGTAGATGATGTTGCCGGACTTGAACTCGTCGGGATAGAGCACGACCTTCTTGCCCGGCCCGCGGAACTGATCGATCCCGGTGCCCTGGATCTTCTGGAACTGGACCATCAGGGTGCGGCCCTTGGCCCACTCGCCGTTCTTGCCGAACTTCACCTTGCCCACGATGGTGTTGAACTCGGTGGCCCGGATGTAGTCGGCCAGCTTCTGCTGGTCGAGGCCCTTGGTGGCCTCGATGGCCTGGGCCAGCACCTGGCCGGTCGCGTACGAATAGGGCGGCAGGTAGTAGCCGAGCGGGTCGACCCCCGCCTTCTCGGCGCGGGCCTGGTACTCCTTCAGGAACTCCTTGACGCCGGCGATCCCGAGGAACGTCGGCTCCGGCGCCCAGAAGTCGTAGTTCACGACCCCGTTGAGCATCGGCCCCATGCTCGTCATGATGCTCGTGAACATCAGGCCCACCATCCCGCCGCCGAAGAGCTTGGGCTGGAGCCCCACCTCGTGGGCCGCGCGGAGCATCCCGACCGAGTCGGGCGGGTAGGAGGCCACGAACACGATGTCGGGGTTGGTGGCCTTGATCGCCCGGACGATCGGGGTGTAGTCGGTGGTGCTCGGCGGATAGGTCTTGTCGTAGACGGTCTTGAAGCCGAACTTCTTGATCAGCTCGCGCGCCCCCACGAGGGCGTTCTGCGGGTACTCCGCGTCGGCGCCCACGATCGCGACGGTCTGCGGCTTGGGATTCTGCCGGGCGGCCAGCTCGAAGAACCCGAGCGCGGTGCTCGTCTCCGGCTCGGGGCCGTTCGGAGAGATCTGGAAGTAGTTCGGGTACTTGTACTTCTCGTTGTTGGCCAGCCCGAAGATCCCCATGATCAGGAGCTTGCGCTCCATGGCGATCGGCATGAGCGGCGCGATGAGGTTGGTGCCGTAGCCGGAGGTGACGAGGTCCACCTTGTCCACGTCGAGCAGCTTGGAGTAGATGCCGGGCACGGTGGCCGGATTGGTCTGGTCGTCGTAGAAGACCAGCTCCACCGGCCGGCCCAGGAGGCCGCCCTTCTTGTTGATGTCGTCCTTCCAGATCTGCAGCGCCAGCAAGGCCGGCTTGCCGTTCGCGGAGAGCCCGCCGGTCAGGGCCATGCCGAAGCCGATCTTGATCGGGTCGGCCGCCCGGGCCACGAAGGTGCCCGCACCCGCGAGCACGATGGCACCGACGACGGCTCCGGTCAGGATCCAGGTCAGGATCGACTGCTTGAAGGGCTGCTTCATTGCACCCTCTCTCTCTCTGCGCGCCTCCCGCGGGAGCGCGCCGGTCGGTTGGAGGGCCCAAGACTGCGCCCGCCGCATCGGGGTTGTCAAGATGGCGCGAGGCCGCGTAGACTCGGTTGCGTTCGCGGCGCGCCCCGGCAGCTTTCCGAAGGCCAACGAAGGCACCACGGAAGGAGCGGCACCGATGCCCCACACCCCCGCACCCTCGTCTCGCGTCTCCCGTCGTCGCTTCCTGGCCGGCACCGGCGCCGCCATCGGCGCGGCCACCCTCGGGCGCGCGCCCGCGGTCATCGGGCAGCAGGTGCGCGAGCTCCAGGTCTGGCACACCGAGGTCGAGCCGCAGACCGTCAAGGTCATCCAGGACACGAGCATCGCGGAGTTCGAGCGGAAGTTCCCGGGCTTCAAGGTGCGCCAGCAGGCGCTCGGCTGGGGCGACCTCAACACCAAGCTCCTCGCCTCGCTGTCCGCGGGCAGCCCGCCCGACCTCACGCACCTCAACCCGTTCATGACCGCCTCCCTCTACACCAAGAACCTGCTGCGCCCGATGGACGAGCTGATCCGCTCGATCGGCGAGAGCGACATCCACGAGGCGACCCGGAAGCTGCAGTACTTCGACGGCAAGTACTACGGGGTCACCCACGCGATGGGGGCGACCTACTTCTGCGAGCGCCGCGACCTGCGGGTGAAGAAGGGCCTCAAGGTGCCGGAGACGTACGACGACATGCTGAAGCTCTGCGCCGCCCTCACCGAGGACGGCCGCCAGGCCTTCCAGATGCCGGGCGAGAAGCTCTACATGGGCTTCGTGCATCCGGCGGAGTGGATGGCCGGGAACGGGGGCTCCTGGGTGGACGCCAAGACGTGGCGGCCCCAGCTCAACGGCAAGTCGATGCTGGAGACGCTCGAGTACCTGCAGAAGCTGAACAAGTTCCAGTCCCAGGGCTGGTCCGGCCAGAAGTATCTCGACACCCAGGCCGCGCTCGCCACCGGCAAGATCGCGATGAGCTATCTCTCGGGGGCCCGCGCGATCGGCTACATCGAGAAGTACGCGCCGGACAACATGCGGGACCCCGAGCACTTCATGCCGATGCTCCGGCCCCACGGGCCCTCCGGCAAGGTGGGCATCTCCGCCCTCGACGGCGAGAACTGGGCGGTGTTCAGCCAGTCCAAGTACCCCAACGAGGCCTTCGAGTTCCTGCGGCTCTTCTACAAGAAGGAGCACTACCTCCAGTACTGCCACTCGGTGCCGATCCACCTCACCCCGATCTTCACCTCGATGCTCAACGACCCGGCCTACCTGGCCAACGAGCGCATCAAGAAGTGGAAGGCGTGGCACGAGGTGATGCTGAACGGGCTCAAGGGCAACCGGTTCCTGCCCCTGGGCTTCACCCGGCCCGAGGACAACCTCCTGCCGTTCCTGGCCGAGCTCGACGGCTCCAGCATCGTGGCCGACATGGTGGTGGAGGTGATGGTGGGCGGCAAGAGCCCGAAGGCGGAGGCCGACCGCGCCCAGAAGCGCGCCGAGGAGCTGCTGACCCAGCTCGGGCACAAGCGCTGGTCGTAGTCGCGGACTCCGGGCGGGGCGAGTGAGGAAGCACGCGCTCGTCGGCTGGCTCCTCCTCGCCCCGTCGCTCGTCCTGCTGGGCGGGCTCGTCGTCTTCCCCGTCCTCTACAACGTCTGGCTCAGCCTGTTCGACAAGCACGCCTTCATGCCGGTGCAGGCCTTCGTCGGCCTGCGGCACTACCGGTACTTCGCGAGCGATCCCGAGTTCTGGACCAGCTTCTACTACGGCTCGGTCTACGCGGGCGCGACCATGGTGCTCCAGCTCGGGGTCGGGGTGCCCGCCGCCCTGCTGCTGAACGAGGCCTTCCGCGGGCGCAACCTCCTGCGCGGCATCGTGCTCTTCCCCTACATGATCCCCACCATCGTGGCGGTCATCCTGTGGAAGTGGCTGCTCAACGACTCCTACGGCCTCGTCAACCACCTCCTCATGAGCGCGGGCCTGGTGCGGGCCCCGGTGGCCTGGCTCGGGCCCGACTACATCATGGCCTCGCTCATCGTCACCAGCGTGTGGCAGTTCTTCCCGTTCGTGGTGGTGACCTACCTGGCCCGGCTGCAGACGATCCCCCCCGAGCTCTACGAGGCGGCCACCGTGGACGGCGCCTCCGCGTGGCGCCGGTTCGTGCACGTCACCCTCCCCCAGACCGCGAGCGTGCTGTTCGTGATCGTGCTGCTGCGCAGCATCTGGATGTTCACCAAGTTCGACACGGTGTGGCTGCTCGCGGGCGACGGCGGGGTGAGCCGCTACATCCGCACCCTGCCCGCCTACGCCTACGCCCGCAGCTTCACCTACCTGCAGGCCGGCATGGGAGCGGCGCTCGCGGTCATCATGTTCGCCATGCTGATCGTCGCGACCGCGGTGTACTTCCGGATGTTCCGGAGCGACGAGGTCTTCTCGTGAGGCGCGCGCTCGGCCTCTACGGCGCGGGCGCGGTGCTGCTGATGGGGGCCGCCTTCCCGTTCCTCTGGATGCTCTCGACCGCGCTCAAGCCCTCGGGCGAAATCTTCGCGACCCCGCGCCTCGTGCCGCTCCATCCCACCCTGGAGAACTTCTCCCGCCTCTTCGCCGACACGAGCTTCCTCGCGTTCTTCCGCAACAGCCTCGCGGTGGCCGGCGCCACCGTGCTGCTGACCCTCGCGGTGTCCGCCCTCGGCGCCTACGGCCTCACCCGCTATCGCTTTCGCGGGCGCGAGAGCGTCGCCGGTCTCATCTTGCTGACCTACATGTTCGCCCCGATCATGATCATCATCCCGTTCTACATCCTGGTGCGGCAGCTCGGGATCGTGAACACCCGGCTGGCCCTCGTGCTCTCCTACACCACCTTCTGCCTGCCCTTCTGCCTGTGGGTGCTCCGCGCGTTCTTCCAGTCGATCCCGCTCGAGCTGGAGGAGGCGGCCCTGGTGGACGGAGCCGGCAGGGGCAAGACGGTCTGGTACGTGGTGCTGCCCCTCGCCCTGCCCGGCCTGATCGCGGCCGCGATCTTCACGTTCATCCTGGCCTGGAACGACTTCCTCTTCGCGCTGGTGCTGATCACCTCCGAGGAGCTGAAGACGCTGCCGGTGGGCGTCAACGATCTCTTCAACGCGACGATCGTGGACTGGGGGATGATCATGGCCGCGGGGGTGATGATCACGGTGCCCACCGTGGGCTTCTTCGTCGCGGTGCAGCGCTACCTCGTGCAGGGCTGGGGCGCGGGCGGGGTGAAGGGCTGACCGGCGCGCGCGATCAATGCGGGCGCGGGGGCCGCCGCGAGAAGGGCGAGGGCCCGTCCCGCAGGAGATCGCGGACCCGGCCCAGCAGCGCGTCGGGCGTGAAGGGCTTGGTGAGGAAGGGGAGGCCGGAGGCGGTGATCTCCGCCACCTTGTACGCCGACATGAGGAGCACCTTGGCGGTCGGCACGACCGCGAGCAGCCGCTGGGCCAGCTCGGTGCCCCGCATCAGCGGCATCACCACGTCGGTGAGCAGCAGGTCCACGTGCTGCTGGCCGGCGAGGCGCAGCGCCTTGTTGGGATCCTCGGCGTCCAGCACCGTGTAGCCCTCGGCGGCCAGGATCTGCCGCACGATCGTGCGGATGTCTTCCTCGTCGTCCACCACCAGGATCGTCTGGCCCCGGGCCGGCATCCCGTCACCGCGCCCGCAGCCGGTACCACGGGTGCGGTTGCCCCGGGACCTTCGCGCGCAGGGTGTAGACGGACGTGCGCGCGGTGAAGAACAGGGTGCGCAGGTCGGGGCCGCCGAAGGCCAGGTTGGCCGGCACCTCCGGCGTGCGGATGATCCCGAGCCGCGCGCCGTCGGGCCCGAAGACCCAGGTGCCGCCCGGGCCCGTGCAGTAGACGCGCCCCTCCACGTCCACCTTCATGCCGTCGGGCACGCCGTCGGTCTCGTCGGAGGACATGTCGGCGAAGATGCCCCGCCGCTGCACGCGGCCGTCGGCGTCCAGGTCGAGCACGTGGATATACTGCGCCCAGCGCGTGTTGGCCACGTAGAGCCGCCGCTCGTCGGGGGAGAAGGCGAGCCCGTTCGGGTATTCGAAGTCCGCCACCAGGCTGACCGCGCCGTCGGGGGCGACCCGGTAGACGCCGGCGTGCGGCACCTCCCGCTCCGCGAGCGGCACCCGCAGGCCGGGATCGGTGAAGTAGATGCTCCCGTCGGACCGGCACACCACGTCGTTGGGCCGGTTCAGGCGCTTGCCCTCGAACCGATCCATGAGCACCTCGAAGCGCCCGTCGGCGGCCTGGCGCACGACCCGCCGGTTGTCGCCCTCGCAGAGGACCAGCCGGCCCTGGAGGTCGAACGTGGTGCCGTTGCCCCCGCCGGTCTTCTCCCGCACGACCTCGTGGGGGCGGCCGGGGGTCACCCGGTACAGCATGCTCGCGCGCACGTCCACGAAGTAGTAGAAGCCGTCGGGATGCCAGAGCGGCCCCTCGGTGAAGACGAAGCCGGTCGCCAGGCGCTCGGCCTGGGTCGTCTCGAGAACCGCGGACATCGCATCGGCCATGGCCACCTCCGGATGGGGTCAGGTCTTACATTCCGACATTCGCAAGCGGTGCTAGATTCGCACAAACCGTTGCCCTCCGCTCCGCGGAAGGCCGAGCGCGCCGGAATGTCGTAATGTAAGACCTGACCCCAGGAGGGGGGTGGGCCATGAAGACGCCCATGAGTACGATAGTTGCGCTGCCCGGTGAGGGGATCGGCCTCGAGGTGGTGGACGCCACGTGCGAGCTGCTGATGGGCACCGGGCTGCCGCTCAAGATCCTCACGCCGCCGCAGGGCTCGCCCCTGCCCGAGGCGACCAAGCGCGCGGCCCGCGAGGCCGACGGCGTGCTCTTCGGCGCGGCGGGGCCGTCCACCTCCCCCGTGGTCTCCTGGCTTCGCTGGGAGATGGCCGCGTGGGCCGGGGTGCGGCCGATCCGCTTCTTCCCGGGGATGCGCTCGCCCCTGGCCGATCCCGAGGGCATCGACTACGTGCTGCTGCGCGAGAACAGCGAGGGCCTCTACCCGGGGCGCGAGGGCGAGCTGGCCGAGATCGTGCGGCTCCTGCCGAACCTCTCCGACCGGACCGGGAAGACGCTGAAGGACTTCGGCACCGAGGGACGCTTCGCGGTGAAGGTGGTCACCCCGCGCGGGGCCCAGCGCATCGCCCGCTTCGCGTGCGACCTGGCGCGCCGGCGGCAGCAGCGCGGCAAGCCGGGCAAGATCACGCTGGTGACCAAGTCCAACGTCCTGCCGCGCACCGACGGGCTCTACGACGAGATCGTCGGCCACATCGTCCGCGAGGCTGGGCTTCCGTTCGAGCACTTCCACGTGGACGACGCGGCCCGGCGTCTCGTGCGCTTCCCGAAGGCGATGGACGTGGTCCTGTGCATGAACCTCTACGGCGACATCCTCTCCGACCTGGGCGCGGAGACCGCGGGCGGCCTCGGGCTCGCCCCGTCCGGCAACTTCGGCGACGGCTGGGCCTACTTCGAATCCGTCCACGGCTCGGCCCCCGACATCGCGGGCAAGGGCATCGCGAATCCCACCGCGACGATCCTGTCGGCGGCGCTGATGCTGGAGCACATGGGGATGAGCGCGGAGGCGCAGCGCCTGGAGGCCGCGGTGGGGCGCATCTACCGAGACGGCAAGGTGCTCACCCCCGACCAGGGCGGCACCGCGAGGACGCGCGAGGTCGCGCAGGCGGTTCTGGCCGCCTATACATGACCGCTGACCCAAGGAGTGCGACATGACGACGACCGAGTCTCGCCCACCCGTCGCTGCGGGTGAGCCCGCCCCCGACTTCACGCTCCCGGCCATCGAGCGGCCCGAGACCGTCTCGCTCGCCGATTTCCGGGGCCACAGCCCCGTCTTCCTCGCCCTGTTCGTCGGGCTCTGGTGTCCGTTCTGCCGGCGATCGATCGCGCAGCTGGGCAAGGTCGAGAGCAAGCTCAAGGCGCTCGGGGTGGAATCGCTCGGAATCGTGGCGACTCCGCTGGACAACGCCCGGCTCTACTTCAAGTTCCGGCCGACCCGCCTGCGCCTGGCGTCCGACCCGGAGATGTCCACGCACCGCGCGTTCGGCCTGCCGAAGCCGGCGCCGACCCCGGAGTTCCTGAAGGACCTGGACTCCGCGCGGATCAATCCTTTCGGGGACTTTCCCGCGCCGCTCCCGGTCGGGGAAGCCGCGATGACCACCGCGAAGCAGGACGGCTACGCGGAGAACGCGACCGACAAGGCCGACATGGACCGCCAGTGGCCCCAGCTCAAGGGCCAGTTCCTGATCGACCGCGACGGCATCGTCCGCTGGGCCAACGTGGAGTGCCTCACCGACGGCGCCGCGGGCGTCGGCAAGTTCCCCACGGAAGAGGAGATCCTCGCCGCCGCCCGCGCCCTGTCGCGTTAGCCGGAACTACCGGGTCTGAGCGTCGTGCTTCTGCTTGTAGATGCGCTTGCTCTGTACGTCCTGCGCGTGCTCGAGCCGGGCCTTCTCCTTGGGCGTGACGACTCCGTCGGCCTGAGCCTTCGTCTCGAGCTTCTCGACGTGCTGCTGGCCCCGCTCGAGCTTGCGGGTCTCGCGGGGAGTCAGCGCGCCGGACTTGACGCCCTGGTCGATTCGCTGTTCCTGGCGCTCCTGCCGGCGATCCACTCGCGTTTCCTGGGCGAGGGCCGGGGTGGCGACGGCGAGGGCGACGATCCCGATGACCGCGACTTTGACCACGTGCATTGGACGGTTCCTCCTGGTGACGGGGTGGGGCCGGGACCGGCCCTATCAACTACTGTCCGTCAGACGGATTTACGTCCGGGGGCGTTTACACGCGGTCGGTCAGGGGGTGCGGCTCTTGAAATACGCGCTCTTGCGTGTGATCTTGTCGCCCGCGAAGGTGAAGAGATCGCAGCCGTCGACCTCGACCGCCTTCCCCTCCGCGGTCGTGCCGGTGAAGCGCCACTCCGAGAGCCCGCGGTCGCCCGCGACGAGGTGGCGCGCCTCCGCGAACCGCGCGTCCGGGAACACCTCGAGCACCCGCGCGAACGCCCGGCGCACGGGCTCGCGCCCGGCGTGGCGCGTGCCGCACGCCTCGGGGCCCGCGGTCGATTCGTAGACGCAGTCCTCGGCCATGAAGGTCATCAGCAGGTCGACGTCGTGACGGTTCCAGCCTCGCTCGAAGAACGTGTGCAGATCGTTTGTGGTCATCATGGGCGCGAGCATCGCGCGGGCGCCGCCGCGGCGTCAATTCCCCATACATCTGGTAGGGAGCGCGACCGCGTACCATGTATGGCGTCCGCGATGACCTCCGCCCCCATACATCTATACGATCACCCGCAGCGGTCCCACATCTTGCGTCCCCGCCGGAGGATTCCATGACGATCCGCATCGCCGCCATCGAGGTCGGGCACTGGCACGCCGTGCACGACGCCGCCTATCTCCGGCATCTCACCGCGATGCCCGACGTGGCCCTGGTCGGCGTGCAGGACAGCGACGCCGCGCTGGTGAAGAAGCGGGCGGGCGAGGCGGGCAACCCGCCCACCTTCACCGACTACCCGCAAATGCTGACCGAGACGAAGCCCGACTTCGTGCTGGGCCTGGGACGGCACCGGCAGATGGCGAAGATCGCCCACGACCTGCTCGACCGCGGCCTGCCGTTCATGATGGAGAAGCCGATGGGGATCAACGCCGCGGAGGTGGAGTCCATCGCGGAGAAGGCCACGCGGGTGAAGGGCTACGCGGCGGTACCGCTCTTCCAGCGCTACCAGCCCTTCGCGGTCCGCGCCCGCCAGCTCCTGGCCGAGGGGCGCTTCGGCCCCGTCTCGCACATCTATGTCCGCCTCAACCGGCCCGCCCCCGCCCGCTACCCGGCCTGGGACTCGGCGTGGATGCTCGACCCGACCGAGGCGGGCGGCGGCTGTCTCCGTAACCTGGGCTCGCACGGCCTCGACATGTTCCTCCACCTGACCGGCGAGGACGCGCGGGTGACCGGCGCCCAGATCAGCACCCGGGCCCACGGCCAGCGGGTGGAGGACTACGCCTCGGTGCTGCTGCGCTCCGCCACCGGGATCCTTGGCACCGTCGAGGTCGGCAACGGCTTCCCGCGGGTGGGCACCGACGGGGAGTGGAAGATCGCCGGGCGCGACGCGATCCTCACGCTGAAGGACGGCGTGCTCAAGCTGGCCACCGCCCAGGGCGACGAGACCACGCTCGCCCCGGACAGCGACGCGCGCTATTTCATGGCGATCCGCGAGATCCTGGAGTCCTGGCAACGGGGCGCGGCGCCCCCGATCAGCGTGCACGACTGCCTGCGCGCGGTGCGGCTCATCGACCAGGCCTACGCGCTCGCCGGGTAAAAACCTCTGGGCTCGGGCATCCGGAACCCATCCGCCTGCATCCCAGTTGATGTAGGAGGATGGAGGGCGGAATGACAACCCGGAAGATACTACTCGGCGCATTGCTCGCGGCTGCGACCTGCGGGCTCTTCTCCGCCTGCAGCACCATGTCCCAGGGTCCGACCTATACCGACGCCGAGCTCAAGGCGATCTGCGAGCGCCGGGGTGGCTGGTGGCGCGGTGAGCTGATCGCGGGCTACTGCGAGTTCCAGTCGGCGTCACTCGCGCCCTGATCGAGGCCGGGATCGGGCCGGAGCGCGGTCGGCGGGGACCGAGCACGCGGATGATCTCCGCGGCCATCAACCGCCCGCGCAACGCGAGCGCGCGCCTGGCCGTCACCGCCCGCGCCGCCGCCGGCCAGCCGAAGTAGCCGAGGCCTCCCGGGGCGATCTCCTCGAACCGCTTCGCGCCCTTCCGCAGCGCGGCGCGGAAATCCACCCAGACCGGCGGCAGCCGCCGCGCGATCGCGCGGCGCACGAGGTCCGGCCGGCGGGCCAGGACCAGCGCGGTCTCGAGCTCACCCGAATGCCACTCGCCCTTCGGGTTCGGGCTGCGCGACAGCCTGAGCACGCGCGGGTCGAGCATGGCCGCCATGCTCCGCGCCTCCGGGCTGAATCCCGCGAACGCGATCCGCAGCCGTCGCCCCCCAGGCCGGCGGGCGCCGGGGCGCGTGAGCGCCCGCTTCGCGTCGGCCATCGCCCGCACGTGGACCGGATCGGCCTGGTAGTTCGCGAGCACGAAGCGGCGGAAGCCGTGGCGGGCCAGGCTGCCGATCACCTCCACGATCACGCGCCGGAGCGTCGCGCGGGAGAGCGAGACGGTGCCCGCCCACGTCTCGGCGAGCGGGCTCGCGCCGTACGGGAGCGACGGGGCCAGGACCACCCGGTAGCCCGCGCGCGCGAGATGCGGGGTCACGTGACGGGCCAGCTCCTCCGCGCCGAGCCAGTCCACCAGCAGCGGCAGATGCGGGCCGTGCTGCTCGATCGCACCGAGCGGGACGATCACGACGGCCCGCTCGTCCCGGGCCACGCGCGCGGCCTCGGGATAGGTGCACTCGGCCAGGCGGATCACGCCGGAATGTCGTAATTCAAGACCTGACCCCGGTCAGGGGCGCGGCTTCTTCCTCGGGAGCACCTTGAGGGCGTCTTCGCAGGCCTGCAGCGTCCTGGCCACGTCCGCGTCGGTGTGGGCCGTGGACATGTACATCTTCTGGGTGTTCTTGACCACACCGCGCTTGATCAGCTCGGTGGTGAAGGTGCGGGCCAGGGCGCCGTCGGCCTTCTGGAGCGAGCGGTAGTCGGTCACCGGCTCGCCGGTGAAGAGGATGTCGAAGAGCACGGGCTCGCCCACCACCTGGGCGGGCAGGCCCGACTTCTGCGCGAGGTCGGCGAGGCCGGCCATCAGGCGCCGGCCGGTGCCGTGCAGGCGCTCGTAGGCGCCGGGCTTGCGCAGCTCGGCCAGGGTGGCCAGGCCCGCGACCGCCGCGATGGGGTTGCCGTTGAGCGTGCCCGACTGCGAGATGAACTCGCCCTTGCCGTCCCGGCCCGGGTCGAAGGGCTGCATCAGCTCGGCGGAGGCGCAGACCGCGGCGAGCGGGAATCCGCCGCCCACGATCTTGCCGACACAGGCGATGTCCGGGACGACGCCGTAGTATTCCTGGGCGCCGCCGTAGGCCAGGCGGAAGCCGGTGACGACCTCGTCGAAGACCAGCAGGATGCCGTACCGCCGCGTGATGTCGCGGAGGCCCTGCAGGAACCCGGGCTGGGGCGGGATCAGCCGCTGGAAGGGCTCGATGATCACCGCGGCCAGCTCGTCGGCGTGGGTGGCCACGATACCTTCCACGGTGGCCAGGTCGTTGTAGGGCGCGATCAGCACCTCGTCCTCCAGGGCGCGCGGGATGCCGGAGGAATCCGGGACCGGCGCGGGGAAGGCCTTGGGCGAGCGCGGGGCCGAGCTCATCATCGAGTAGTCGTGGGCGCCGTGGTAACCGCCCTCGAACTTGAGGACCTTGTCGCGCTGCCGCGCGGTGCGGGCGACGCGCAGGGCGAAGAAGGTGGCCTCCGAGCCGGTCGAGGTGAAGCGCACCTGCTCGGCGCACGGCACCGCGCGACAGATCTCCTCGGCCAGCTCGATGATCGGCTCGGTCACCATGAAGTAGGTGGTGCCGCCCTCGAGCTGCTCGCGCACCGCGGCGACCACCGCGGGGTGGGCGTGGCCCAGCACCATCGGGCCCGAGGCCATCACGTAGTCGATGTACTCACGCCCGCTCACGTCGTAGATCTTCGAGCCCTTGCCGTGCTTGACCACGAAGCCCACGTCGTCGGCGTAGCGGGAGGTGCCCAGCACCCCGCCGGGCAGCCGCTGGCGGGCGCGCTCGAGCAGCTTGGTCTCTTCGGCGGAGCGAGTCGTGATCGGGTCGGCCATGGTAGAACCTCGTCTCGGTGAGAGTCGCGGGAGCCCGCGTCGGGAACGAGCAAAGACTAGGCTCGGCTCCGGCTCCTGTCAAGGCGAAGGCGGACCGCGCAATTGGCAACGCTACCCATTGCTGGTATACATGGGCCACCCACGACCATCATCTCCATCGCGAGTCCGATCATGGCCAAGCCGCGCCTCCTGAACATGTGCGGGAAGATCGTCCCCTACGAGGACGCGCGCGTCCACGTGCTCTCCACCGCGATGAAGTACGCGGCGAGCGTCTACGAGGCCATGCGCGCCTACTGGAGCGACGCGGATCAGCAGCTCTACGTGTTCCGCCCGCGCGAGCACCTGCGACGCCTCGAGCGCTCGGCCAAGATCGCCCGCATCCCCCTGCCCGCCGACGCGGCCCGACTCGAGCGCGAGACGCTCGAGATCATCCGGGCCAACGAGCTGCGCGAGGATTTGCACGTGCGCCTGATCGTCTTCGTGGACACCGACGACGGCGGGCTCGCCTCGCGCGAGCCGGTCGGCTACGTCATCGCGCCCATCCCCACCACGCGCTACTTCGAGACCGCCGGCCTCCACGTGGGCGTGAGCTCGTGGCACCGCACCGCCGACAACGCGATCCCGGCCCGGGTGAAGGCGGCCGCCAACTACCAGAACAGCCGGCTCGCCCTGCTCCAGGCCAAGACCGACGGCTACGACGACGCGATCATGCTCAACCAGGACGGCAGCGTGGCCGAGGGGCCCGGCTACACGCTCTTCCTGGTCACCGAGGACCGGCCGATGACCCCGTCGGTGACGAGCAATATCCTGGAAGGCGTCACCCGCGCCACCCTGCTCACCCTGTTCCCGGAGTCGCTGGGCGTCTCGGTCGAGCAGCGCGAGATCGACCGCACCGAGCTCTACGTCGCCGACGAGGCCTTCTTCGCGGGCACCGCCGCCGAAGTGACGCCGATCCTGTCCATCGACCGCCGCCCGGTCGGCGAGGGCGTGATGGGGCCGCTCACCGCCAAGGTGCGCGACGCATACTTCCGCGCGGTGCGCGACGGCTCGGCGCCGCACCCGGAGTGGCGCATCCCGGTCTACGGGTGATCGCGCGTGGCCGCCGCGACCGCTGACGTCGTCATCGTGGGCGGCGGCGTGATGGGCACCTCCATCGCGCTGCAGCTGGCCCGCCGGCGCGCCGGCCGGATCGTGCTGCTCGAGAAGCGCCACGTGGCCTCCGGCCCCACCGGGCGATCGAGCGCCCTGCTGCGCCGCCACTACTCGATCGAGCTCTACGCCCGGATGGCCGCGCGCTCGTTCGAGGCCTACAACAACTTCGAGGAGCTGACCGGCCGCCCGGCCGAGATCACCCGCTGCGGGCTCGTGATGGCGCTCGCCCCGGACGACGTGCCGGCCATGCGTGACACGATCGTCATGATGCAGCGTCTCGGGGTCAAGGTGGAGGAGCTCGGCCCGCGCGATCTCGAGCGCGTGGTGCCCGGCCTCGCGGTCGATGGCCTGGGCGGCGCGGCCTGGGAGACCGATACCGGCTACGGCGATCCGGCCGGGGTCAGCCAGGCCTACGCCGCGCGCGCCCGCGAGCTGGGGGTGGAGATCCGCCAGGACTGCCACGTCGCGGGCTTCACGGTGACGGGGTGGTGAACGCGGCCGGGCCCTGGGGCGCGGCGCTCTCGCGCGCGGTCGGGGTGGACCTGCCGATCGTGGCGAGCCGGCAGCAGCTCGTGATCCTGCGGCCCCGGGCCGACGCGGCCGCTCCGCGCCCCGTCCTCGTGGACATGGTGGACCGCGCCTACTACCGGCCGGAGACGGGCGGCCTCGTGCTGGTCGGCACCCGCAATCGCGCCGGGGTCAGCGCGCCCGTCGATCCCGACGCCTTCTCCGAGCGGGTGGACCCGGACCGCGTGGCGTGGACCGCGGAGGCGGCGGCGCGCCGCTTCCCGGGATTCGCCGACGCGGAGGCGGTGGGCGGCTACGCCGCGGTCTACGACTTGACGCCCGACCTGCACTTCGTCATCGAGCGCAGCCCGGCGGTCCCCGGGCTCGTCCACGCGCTCGGCTTCAGCGGGCACGGGTTCAAGCACTCGCCGGGGATCGGCGAGATGGTCGCGGAGCTGGTGGTCGACGGCCGCGTGTCGGTGGTCGACGCCGCACCGTTTTCATCCGAGCGCTTCGGGCGCCCGCCGATGCTCCAGGGGCGCTATGGCAGCTGGCCGTTCTGATCGTCACCGCCGTGCTCATTCCAAGGAGGTCACCCTGATGCAACGCACCGTTCTCGCCGTCACGCTCGGTCTCGGCCTGACCCTGCTCGCGGTCGCGCTCCCCGCCGCTCCCGCCATCGCCCAGGATCTGGTGATCGCCCAGGGCGCCGACATCACGACCCTCGATCCGACCCAGGCCACCCAGATCCACAACCTGAACCTCTTCTACAACATCTACGACGCGCTGGTGACGTGGGACCCGAAGGACATCGGCAAGCTCGTGCCCGAGCTGGCCGTCTCCTGGCGCAGCGTCGACCCGCTCACCTGGCAGTTCAAGCTCCGCCAGGGCGTGAAGTTCCACAACGGCGAGCCGTTCAACGCGGAGGCGGTGAAGTTCACCGTCGATCGCCTGATCACCAAGGGCGTGCACCAGGTCTACGGCGGCTTCAGCACCATCGAGCGGGCCGACGTGGTCGACGCCAACACGATCAACATCGTGACCAGCAAGCCGGACCCGATCCTGGTCAAGCGCTTCGCGGGCTACGGCGGGCAGATGCTGCCGCCCCAGTACCTCAAGCAGGTCGACTGGAAGACCTTCGGCACCAAGCCGGTCGGCACCGGCCCCTACAAGTTCGTGGAATGGGTCAAAGACGACCGGGTGGTGCTGGAGGCCAATCCCACTTACTGGCGCGGCGCCCCCAAGATCAAGAAGGTGATCTGGCGGCCCATCCCGGACAACTTCGCGCGGGTGGCCGCGCTGACCCGAGGCGAGGCCCAGATCATCACCAAGGTCGTCCCGGATCAGGTCCCGCAGATCGAGAAGGGGTGCTGCCGGGTCGAGCACACCCTCACCAACCTGGTCACGGTGTACCTCATCAACGCGCAGAAGGGACCGCTCGCCATCACCAAGGTCCGGCAGGCGCTGAACTACGCGGTGGACAAGGACAAGATCATCAAGGAGCTCTACCGCGGCTACGCGATCCCGATCGGGAGCGGCATCCCCAACACCGACTTCGGCTACAACGCCAAGATCAAGCCGTATCCCTACGATCCGGCCCGGGCCAAGCAGCTCCTCGCGGAGGCCGGCTTCCCCAACGGAGTGGACATCGAGATCCAGAGCGGTAACGGCATCCATCTGAACGATCGTCAGCTCAGCGAGGCGGTGGCCCTCATGCTCCAGGACGCGGGGATCCGCGCCAAGGTCGGCGTGCTCGAGCCCTCGCAGCGGAGCCAGCTCCTGCGGACCAACACGTTCCCCGGCCTGCTGCTCGCCGATCCGGCCAGCACCACCTACGACACGGACGGCGTGCTCTGGCGGCTGCGCGGCCCCGGCGGCATTCTCCACCAGAGCTGGCCCGGCAACTACGAGGGCACCCCGTTCTACAAGCTGATGGAGGAGGCCCGCGTCACGCTCGACGTGCCGAAGCGCCTGCGCAACTACCAGGAGGCGGCACAGATCTGGCACGACGAGGCCCCCGAGCTGTTCCTCTTCCAGGGCGAGATGATCGACGGGGTCCGGAACGAGGTGAAGTACCAGGCCCGCGGCGATCAGCGCATCATCCTGTACGACATCTCCTACCGTTGACCCGGCCGGCGCCGGACGCCGGGGGCCCGCGCCCCCGCGCCCGGCGCCGGCCCCGATCACCACGTGCGCGACTTCCTGATCCAGAAGCTGTGGCACACCGTGATCGTGGTGTTCTGCGTCCTCTCGCTCGTGTTCGTGGTGCTGCATCTCACCGGCGACCCGGTGATGATGCTCCTGCCCCCGAACGCGGGCCGCGACGAGATCGAGGCGCTCACCAGGACGCTCGGCCTCGACCAGCCGGTCATCGTCCAGTACGGCCGGTTTCTCGGCCGGGTGGCGCGGGGCGACTTCGGCGATTCGCTCCAGCATCAGCAGCCCGCGATGGCCCTCGTGGCCGAGCGTCTGCCCGCCTCGATGCTCCTGGCGGTCAGCGCGCTGGCCCTCGCCCTGGTGGTGGCGGTGCCGCTCGGCATCTTCGCGGCGTCGCGGCGCGGCAGTGCCCTCGACCATCTCGCGGTGGCCCTCGCGGCGCTCGGCCAGTCCGCGCCGATCTTCTGGACCGGCCTGATGCTGATGCTGGTCGGCGCGGTGATCCTCCAGCTCTTCCCCACGTCGGGCTACGGCACCTGGCGGCACCTGGTCCTGCCCGCCCTGACCCTGGCCAGCTACCCGATGGCGGCCATCGCGCGCCTCGTCCGGTCGGGCATGCTGGAAGTGCTCGACGCCGACTACGTGCGCACCGCGCGGGCCAAGGGACTGCCCGAGCGCCAGATCGTGTGGAAGCACACCCTCCGGAACGCGGCCCTGCCCATCGTCACCGTGATCGGGCTCCAGTTCGGGCTGCTGCTCGGCGGCGCGATCGTGTGCGAGATGATCTTCTCGTGGCCGGGGGTGGGGCGGCTCATGATCTTCGCGATCTACAACCGCGACTTCCCGCTCGTGGAGGCCGCGGTCTTCGTGATGGCGATGATCTTCATCCTGGGCAACGTCCTGGTGGACCTCTGCTACGCGTGGCTCGACCCGCGCGTCAAGCTCGAGGCCTGATGCGGCGCCTCCGGCTGCCCCTGATCCTGGCCGCGCTGCCCGTGATCGCCGCGCTCGTGTGCGCGGCGCTGGCACCCCTGCTCGCCCCCCACGACCCGACCCGGGGCGATCTCTCGGCGCGGCTCCTGCCGCCGGCCTGGGCCGAGGCGGGGCGATCCCGCCACCTGCTCGGCACCGACCAGCTCGGGCGCGACATCCTGAGCCGCATCATCTACGGCGCCCGCGTGTCGCTGCTGGTCGGCGTGGTCTCCTCGCTGATCGGGGGAACGGTCGGGCTCGCGCTGGGCATGCTCGGCGGCTACTTCCGTGGCCGCGCCGACTCGGTGATCGCCAAGCTGATCGACATCCAGCTCGCCTTCCCGTTCCTGCTGTTCGCCATCACCGTGATCGCGGTCCTCGGCCCGAGCCTGCCGAACCTCCTCGTGATCCTCGCGCTGAGCGGCTGGGTGACCTATGCCCGGGTGGTGCGCGGCCAGACCCTGAGCCTGCGGGAGACCGACTTCATCCAGGCCGCCCGTGGCCTCGGCTGCCCGGCCTGGTGGATCCTGCTGCGCCACGTGCTGCCGAACGTGGTGTCCTACGCGCTCGTGATCATGACCACCGAGATCGGCCGGCTGATCGTGCTGGAATCCACGCTGAGCTTCCTGGGGCTCGGCGTGCCGCCCCCGACGCCGAGCTGGGGGCTGGCCCTGGCCGACGGCAAGGAGTACCTGATCCGGGGCTGGTGGCTCGCCACGTTTCCCGGGCTCGCCATCATGATGATCGTGCTATGCATGAACGTCCTGGGCGACGGCGCCCGCGACCTCCTGGAGCCGCGGCTGCGCGGCCGGGACCGCCGCGGCTGAGCCGCGCCGCGAGACGAGATCTCCGGAGGGAGAGAGAGACGATGACTGGGTTCCTGGCCGGCCTCGAATGCACCCGCTGCTCCGCCTATTATCCCGGCGACACCGCGCGGGCGCTCTGCGACTGCGGGAGCACGCTGCTGGCCCGCTACGACCTGGCCGGGATCCGGAAGGCGGTCACCCCGGACGACATCGCGCGGCGTCCGCCCACCATGTGGCGCTATCGCGAGCTGCTCCCGGTCCGCGACGAGGCGTCGATCGTGACCATGGGCGAGGGCTTCACCCCGATGATCCCGGTGCCGAAGGCGGCGCGCGAGACCGGCGTCGGCGAGCTGTGGGTGAAGGACGAGGGCGTCAACCCGACCGGCACCTTCAAGGCGCGCGGCGCGTCCGCGTCCATCTCCCGGTGGAAGGAGCTGGGGATCACCCGCTTCGCCCAGCCGACGGTCGGCAGCGGCGGCCACGCGTGGGCCGCCTACGGGGCGCGCGCGGGGGTGGAGATCCACACCGCGCTGCCGGTGTCCTGCCCGGACCTCGGCTGGAGGGGCAGCCTGCAGAACGGCGCGCACGTGTACCGCGTGGACGGCACGATCGGCGACGTCTTCCGGATGATGGGCGAGGCCGCCGCGCGGCACGGCTGGCTGCTGGCCGGCGCGGGCCGCGAGCCGTACCGCTTCGAGGGCAAGAAGACGATGGGCATCGAGATCGTCGAGCAGCTCGGCTGGCAGACCCCGGACGCCATCTTGTATCCCACCGGCGGCGGGGTCGGGATCATCGGGATGTGGAAGGTCTTCGACGAGCTGCAGGAGCTCGGCTGGATCGGCAGCGATCGGCCGCGCCTGGTCTCGGTGCAGGTCGAGGGCGGCGCGCTGGTGAAGGCGTTCCACGAGGGCGCGGAGGAGTGCCGGGGCGCGCGGCACGTGGACACCGTCGCGCCCGGCATCATGGTCGTGAAGCCCTTCTCCGATCACGTAGCCCTCCGCGCCCTGCGCGCCACCAAGGGCTGGGCGGTGGGCGTGCCCGACGCGGAGAGCCTCGAGATGATGCGCTGGGTGAACCGGCACGAGGGGCTCTTCCTCTCGCCGGAAGGCGCGGCGACCGTCGCGGCGGTGCGCCGCATGGTGCGCGAGGGGCAACTGGGTCCGGCGTCGCGGGTGGTGGTGTTCAACACCGCGACCGGCCTGCGCTACCCGCACCTGATGGACGGGCCGGTCCCGGTGATCCCCGGCGCGGGCGCGATCGACGAGGCGGCGGTCGCGCAGGCGGGCCGCGCGATCGGCGGAGGGCGCTCCTAGGGCAGCGAGAAGCGCTGCGCGTTACCCATGTTCGGCCAGGCGAACGCCTGCACGTTGGCCAGCATCTGGCGGATGTGGTTGCGGTCGTGGAACACCCACTCGTGCAGCAGATCGGCCACGGTGAGGAGGCCGACCTTGGGGTGTTGCCCGCCGCGCGCCAGGTCCGCGGGCGACAGGGCGGCCACCTGCGCGACGCTCGCGCTCCGGAGCTGCAGGAAGTCGTGATAGAGCGCCGGCCAGTCCCGCGCGCAGTCCTTCCGGGCGCGCGCGACCGCCTCCTGGTCCCAGCCTTCGAACGACGGAGCGTGGTCGCTCCTCAGGATGATGTGGATCCGGCCCGAGAAGCCGCGCTTCTCGCACTCGATCAGGTGGCCGAGCACCTCCTTCGCGCACCACTCCCCGTCCGCCGGGTGGAACTCGAGCACCGAGGCGGGCAGCGCGGCCAGCTCCGCGTGGATCGTGGTGGCCGCGGACTGCAGCAGCGCCGCGACCGCCGCTGGTTCCAGAGGCCTGGGGGGCACTAGTCGCGGATCACCAGCTCGGCGACCGGGACGCCCGAGCGGAAGCGGCGGACCAGGTCGTCGGGCTCGAACTCGACGCCGATCGGGTTGCGGTCGAAGGCGGGCGAGAGCATCCAGGCCTGCCCCTCCTCGGCGGTGGCGAAGTTGTCGATCTGCAGCTCGACGCGGTTGCCGTCGGGATCGACGTAGTACATGGAGGTCGTCGGCCCGTGGTTGATCGAGCGGAACGGGCGGATACCCCGCGCGGCGAGCCGCTCGTAGTTGCCGAGCAGCTCGCCCATGGAGCCGAACGTGAACGCGACGTGATGGAGACCCGGCTGATCGGTAGGCCGGTATCGGAGGTCGCCCCCCGACAGGTCCCGGGTGGCGAGCGGACCGAAATCGATGAAGGCCACCCGGTGATGCTCGTCGTCGTAGGTCACGAACGAGAGGTTCGGGTTCTCGTAGATCACACGCCCGTCGAGGACCGTGCAGTACCAGTCCCGCATCGCGGGCAGACGGTTGGTCTGGAAGACCAGGTGGGCGAGCTTGGTCGGCGGCATCGTGGCCTCCCTACTGCAACGGCGAGAACGCCGACGGCATGACGATCTTGCTCGACTGAGCGATCAGCTCGTCGCCCCCGCCCGGCGGCGGCCAGATGCCCGCCTTGCGCCCCTGCTCCCGGACGGCCAGCCGCTGGTCCATGCTCTTGTAGGCCCAGATGTGGACGAACCGGTTCGCGGCCCCGAACTCCACCCCGGCGGCCAGCACCAGCGGCGAGAGCTTGATCCGCTCGCCGATGGCGGCCTCCCAGCGCTTCGCGACGCCGGGCAGCGAGCCCGCCATGAGGCTGTAGCGCCGGATCTCGAAGATCGGGCCCAGCGTGCCCGGCGTGATGTCGGGGACGAAGGACAACGGCGTCAGGATCTCCACGTCCTGGTCGACGACGAAGTCACGGATCTTGGGCGGCCAGTTCGCATCCTTGGAGGCTTCGGCCCGGATGCGCGCGCGCTCGGCGAGATCCTTGTAGCCCCACACGTGGATGATCTCGTTGAGCGGGCCGATCTCGGTGTGCCAGAAGGCGGTGAGCGGCGAGTACTTCTTGCGGTACTCGTAGGCCTCGCCGTAGCGCTTCTCCACCTCGGCCAAGCTGCGGGGCTTGAGCGTGTAGGTCCGGAACTCGTAGATCATCGCCGATCTCCTATTCTGAGGCTGTACTGGTACGCACCCTCCCGGCATCACCGCCCCGACGGCGGCACCCGCGAAGTCTGCGCCCCAATTCCGGAGACGTCAAGCCGCGGTCGGTGCTAGGGTGTGGCCGATCATGACCACCGCAACGGCGCGGTTCGGCATCGTGTTCCTGCCCGAGTCGCTCGCCGCCTTCGGCGAGCTCTGCCGCGAGGCGGAGGACAACGGCTTCGACTGGCTCGGCGTGGCCGACTCGCAGTCGGTCTTCCGCGAGCTCTACGTCGCGCTCACCCTGGCCGCGCTCAACACGCGGCGCGTGAAGCTCGGCCCCCTCGTCACGAATCCGCAGACGCGGCACCTAGTGGTCACCGCGAGCGCCATCGCCAGCGTGGACGAGCTAGCGGGCGGGCGCGCCGTCCTCGGCCTGGGCTCGGGCGACAGCGCGATCTACACCATCGGGGCGCCGCCCGCCACGGTAGCCGGGCTCGAGGACTCGATCGTGACGCTCGGCCGGCTGACCGCGGGTGAAGCGCTGGATCGGGGCGGGCGACCCTGGCGCGTGCATCGCGCGACGCGC